>Ga0209594_1000701_pt1 | contig 18594 bp, 17 predicted proteins | sample AshMeaCrysSpring_FD_184126 | JGI IMG/M metagenome (GOLD analysis project Ga0209594, IMG submission 184126) | Groundwater microbial communities from Big Spring, Nevada to study Microbial Dark Matter (Phase II) - Ash Meadows Crystal Spring... | ecosystem: Environmental > Aquatic > Deep subsurface... | reverse complement strand
CACCGACGACGCCGCAACGCCGAAGGACGCGCTGCAGACGATCGCCGTGGACCGCCTGCGCCCGGGCAAGTACCAGCCGCGCGGGCGCATGGACGAGGCCTCCCTCGCCGAGCTCGCCGACTCGATCCGCGAGCAGGGCGTCGTGCAGCCGATCCTGGTGCGGCCCGTCGAGGGCGGGCGCTTCGAGATCATCGCCGGGGAGCGGCGGTGGCGGGCGGCGCAGCGCGCGGGCCTCGCCGAGGTTCCGGTGCAGGTGAAGGCCGCCTCCGACCAGGCGGCGCTCGCGCTCGCGCTGATCGAGAACATCCAGCGTGAGGACCTGAACCCGCTCGACGAGGCGCACGGCCTCGCCCGGCTGATCGAGGAATTCGGGCTCACGCACGAGGCCGCCGCGAAGGCGGTCGGCCGCTCGCGGTCCGCCGTGACCAACCTGCTGCGGCTCACGCAGCTCGCGCAGCCGGTGCAGGACATGCTTCTCGCCAACCAGATCGAGATGGGCCACGCGCGGGCGATCCTCGCGCTGCCCGCGGCGCGGCAGACCGGCGCGGCCGCGCGCGTGGTCGAGCGCAATCTCACCGTGCGCGACGCCGAGCGGCTGGTGCACGAGCTGCTGCACCCCACGGAACGCTCCCCGCGGCGCCGCGCGCCTGCGACGGTGGACGCCGACACCGCGCGGCTCGCGACCGAGCTCGCCGAACGGCTCGGGGCGAAGGTGCGCATCGAGCCGGGCAAGGCGGGCGCCGGCCGCATCGTGATCGGCTACTCGAGCCTCGACGAGCTCGATGGCATCCTGAAGCACCTGCGCTGACGCGGCGGGACTGGCGCGCCCGCCACGCCCGCGCCTGAGCGAGGCGCCCACGACAGCAAAGACGGCGGCCCGCGGGCCGCCGTTCTCGTTCACGCAGTGGCGAGCGTCAGCCGAGCTGCTCTAGCATCGTCTCGGCGTCGGACACCTCGTACTTGCCGGGCGCCTCGACGTTGAGCACCTTGACCACGCCGTCGTCGACGAGCATCGAGAAGCGCTGGCAGCGCATCCCCAGCCCCTTGGCGGTGAGGTCGAATTCGAGCCCCAGCGCCTTCGTGAACTCGGCGCTGCCGTCGCCCAGCATCCGCACCTTGTCACCGGTCTTCTGGTCGCGCGCCCACGCGCCCATCACGAACGCGTCGTTGACGGACATGCAGGCGATCGTGCCGACCCCCTTGGCCTTCAGCTTGTCGAAGTTCGAGAGGTACGACGGCACGTGCTTCGCCGAGCACGTCGGCGTGAACGCGCCGGGCAGGCCGAAGATCACGACCTTGCGGCCCTTGCAGAGGTCCTCGACCTTCACGGGGTTGGGGCCGATCGCGCAGCCTTCCTTCTCGACCTCGAAGTATTCCATCAGCGTTCCGGCGGGAAGCTTGTCGCCGACCTTGATCGTCATGCGGAGTCTCCGGTGGTTGGTTGTCGCTGCAAGCGCTGGGCGACCGCGCGGCGCGCGGCCCAGAACATGCGACTTTCGCAGCCTCGCGCCCGCATTGCAACCCTGCCGCAGGCGGGGCCGCGGCGGCGCCTCGCCAGGGCCGCTTGCCCCCGGCGAGCGGCCGGCGTAGCGTGAGGCGCTTTCGTTCCACGGAGAGCTCCCGATGCCTCGCGCACGCACCCGGCCGGCCGCCGCCCCGGCACGGCCCGTCACGCTCTACGTCGCGACCCGCAAGGGCCTGTGGACGCTCGCGAGCGATCCGTCTCGCCGCGGCTTCAAGCTCGCCGGGCCGCACTTCCTCGGCCACATCGTCCACCACGCGGTGCTCGACCCCCGCGACGGGCGCACGCTGCTCGCCGCCGCCCGTACGGGGCACCTCGGGCCGACCGTCTTCCGCTCCACCGATCGGGGCCGGCGCTGGACGGAAGCGAGCCAGCCGCCGGCGTTCAAGTCCGGCAGCGGCCGGGCCGTCGACCACGCCTTTTGGCTTGCTCCGGGGCATGCGTCGCAGCCAGGCGTGTGGTACGCGGGCACGTCGCCGCAGGGGCTGTTCCGCTCGGAGGACGGCGGCGCGACCTGGACCGGCGTCGACGGATTCAACGAGCATCCGCAGCGCAAGGCCTGGTGCGGCGGCGACCAGGACGGCACCCCCGACGGAGGCAAGCTTCACTCCATCCTCGTCGATCCCCGGGACGCCGCGCACATGTATATAGGCATGTCCAGCGGCGGCGTCTTCGAGTCCACGGATGCAGGCGTGAGCTGGCGCCCCCTCAACAGGGGCCTGCGCGCCGATTTCCTGCCTGATCCCGCCGCGGAATTCGGACACGATCCCCACTGCGTGCGTTTCGCCGGCGGCAACCCCGACCGCCTCTACCAGCAGAACCACTGCGGCATCTACCGGCTCGATCGGCCGGGCGAGACGTGGATCGACATCGGCGGCGGCATGCCCAAGTCGGTCGGCGCAGTTGGCTTCCCCCTGGTCGCCCACCCTCGCGAGCCCGACACGCTCTGGGTCCTTCCGATGGATGGGACCGACGTCTGGCCGCGTGTGTCTCCGGGCGGCAAGCCGGCGGCGTACCGGTCGCTCGACGGCGGACGGACGTGGCGGCGACAGAACGAAGGCTTTCCGGCGTCGCAGGCCTGGTGGACGGTCAAGCGGCAGGCCATGACGACGGACAGGCGCGAGCCGGCCGGCGTCTACCTCGGCACGACCTCGGGCGAAGTGTGGGGGAGCCGCGACGAGGGTCGCACCTGGCGCTGCCTCGCCCGCCACCTGCCGCACATCTACGCGCTCGACGCCGCCTGACGATGGCGAGCGTCAGCACCGAGGCGGCGGCGGTGGTCCGCGTCCGCATCCCCTCCCCGCTTCGCTCGTACACCGGCGGCGCGGACCAGGTGGTCGTGGCGATCCCCGTGCTCGCGCCCGAGCATCCGGCCTCGCTCGCCGCCGTCCTCGCGGCGGTCGAAGCGCGCTGCCGCGGCCTGCGGTTCCGGATCGTCGACGAGCAGGGGCGGGTGCGACCCCACATCAAGCTCTTCGTCGGAGGGACCCTCGCCGCCGACCTCGCCGTGCCCGTTCCGGCCGGCGCCGAGGTGATGATCGTCGCCGCGCTCTCGGGCGGCTAGGAGGGCCCTTCGCCTCCGCGGGCTTGCGCCGCCGCCCCCGCGGGAGGCACCACCCCGCCGCGGCCCCGCCCCAGTCCGGACGGCGGTCGGCGCGGTCCTTGCGCAATGCACCACGACGTTGCGGCGGTACCACCGGAGACGCTACAATTCCACGGTTTGGTGCTGCCCGTATCGCGCTGCACAATGCACGCGCCGGAGTGACCCCTCCGCTCAAGACCCGTCCGATCCGCATCCTCCTCGTATCCCAGGCGATGGCCACGCTGGCTTTCGCCGCCATCGGGGGGCTGTGGGCCGGCGGCCACGGAGCGGTGTCGGGGGCGCTCGGCGGGGCGATCAACCTCGTCGCGAACTTCGTCTACGCGCTGATGGGGGGCGTCGTCCAGCCGGCGACGGCGTTCGGTGCGCTGTTCCTGATTCTGCGTGCGGAAGGCTTCAAGGTGGCGATGGTGCTGGTCCAGCTGATCCTCGTGCTGGTCCTGTACCGGGATCTGGTGACCGCGCCGTTCATCCTCGCGTTCATCGCCACCGCACTGATGTTCGGGCTCGCGCTGCGGGTCCGCGGTTGACCCACGAGACTCCCGACTCCCCGCCCCTTCCCGACGCGATTCCGACACCATGGCGGCCGGCCCCACCACTCCCACCGAATACATCACCGGGCACCTGACCCACCTCGCGCGGCCCGTCGCCGAGGCCGGCGGCTTCTGGACGGTCCACTGGGACACGGTGATCACGACGCTCGTCGTGGGCACGATCGCCTTCGGCTTCCTGTGGCTGGTCGTGCGCGGCGCGACCGCCGGCGTGCCGGGGAAGCGCCAGGCGGTGGTCGAGCTCCTCGTCGACTTCGTGCAGGGCCAGGCGATGTCGATCTACCACGGCGCGAGCAAGCTCGTCGCGCCGCTCGCGCTGTCGACCTTCGTGCTGGTGTTCATGCTGAACTCGATGGACTTCCTGCCGGTCGACGTGATGGCGAAGTTCACGCACACCTTCGCGCCGCACTGGCGGATCGTGCCGACCGCGGACGTCAACACCACGTTCGCGCTCGCGCTGTCCATCTTCTTCCTGATGATCGCCTTCGCGATCCGCGCCAAGGGCCTCGGCGGCTGGATCCACGAGCTCCTCACGACGCCCTTCGGCAAGTTCCCGCTGCTGTGGCCGGCGAACCTGCTGATGAACGTGGTCGAGTACCTATCGAAGCCGCTGTCCCACTCGCTGCGTCTCTACGGCAACATCTACGCGGGCGAGATCATCTTCCTGCTGCTCGGCCTGTGGGCCGCGACCGGGCTCGCCGGCACGATCTTCGGCGGCGTGCTGCACCTCGGCTGGGCGATCTTCCACATCCTGATCGTCACCCTTCAGGCCTTCATCTTCATGATGCTCGCGGTCGTCTACCTGTCGATGGCCGAGGAGCATCACTAGGTTTCCGCACCACCCCTTCGCACGTCATCACCGTCACAGAAAGGAAAGAACGATGGACAAGATCCAAGCGCTGGCGCTGATCCAGTCGTACACCGGCATCGGCATCGGCCTGATCATCGGGCTGGGCGCGCTCGGCGCCTGTATCGGCATCGGCATCATGTGCTCGAAGTTCCTCGAGAGCGCCGCCCGCCAGCCCGAGCTCATGCCCCAGCTGCAGGGCAAGGTCTTCCTGCTGCTCGGCCTGATCGACGCCTCGTTCATCATCGGCGTCGGCCTCGCCATGCTGTTCGCGTTCGGCAACCCGCTGCTCGCCGCCATCGGTTGACGGCGCAGGTTCCGGGAGGGCCGCGAGGCCCGTGAACCACGCAGGGCGAGACGCCATGAACATCAATCTGACGCTGATCATGCAGGCGGCGGCCTTCGCCGCCTTCATCTGGTTCACCGCGAAGTTCGTCTGGCCCCCGCTGATGCGCGCGGTCGAGACCCGGCAGAAGCAGATCGCCGACGGCCTCGCGGCGGCCGACGAGGGCCGCAAGAGCCTCGCCAACGCCGAGAAGCGCATCGCCGACCTGATGGGCGAGGCGCGCACCAAGGCCTCGGAGATCGTCGCGCAGGGCGAGAAGTTCCGGCAGGAGACCGTCGAGCAGGCGAAGGCCGAGGCGAAGGCCGAGGCGGACCGCATCGTCGCCGCGGCGAAGGCCGAGATCGCGCAGGAGATCGCGCGCGCGAAGGAGGACCTGCGCCACCAGGTGTCGAGCCTCGCGGTCGCGGGCGCGGAGAAGATCCTGAAGCGCGAGGTCGACGCCAAGGCGCACGCCGACCTGCTCGCCGACATCCAGCGCCAGGTGTAGGGCGCGACGCCATGGCCGAACGCACCACGATCGCACGTCCGTACGCGGAAGCCGCGTTCGAGGCGGCGCGCGAGAAGAACGACCTGGCGGGCTTCGGGTCGCAGCTCGCGCTAGCGCAGACCATCGCCGCGGACCCGGGGATGGCCGAGGCGCTCTCGAGCCCGAAGCTCGACGCCGCGGCGAAGTCCTCGCTGTTCCTCTCGATCGCCGGCGAGCGCTTCGGCGGCGAGATGCGCAACTTCGTGCGCATCCTGATCGAGGGCGAGCGCATCGGCGTGCTGCCGGAGATCCGGGCGCTCTACGAGGCGCGCAAGGACGAGGCCGAGGGCGTGGCCAGGGCGACGATCGAGACCGCGATGCCGATCGCGCCGGCGCAGCTCGCCGAACTCACCGCGGCGCTCGAGCGGCGCTTCGGCAAGCGGATCGAGGTGACGGTCGCCGACAGCCCGGCGCTCGTCGGGGGGGCGCGCATCACGGTCGGCGACACGGTGATCGACGGCTCGGTGCGCGGCAAGCTCGCCGCGATGGCCCAGGCGCTTTCCGCCTAAGATGAAACATCCGCTCACGATCGCTCCGCTCGCTGCCCCCCGTGGGGGGGCGTCAGCCGGTCGGGGCGGCCCATTCCGACTGACAACGAGACACTGACCCCCGCGCCTTTCGGCAGCGACGCCCGGCGCGACGCGAGGAAACCATGCAGTTGAATCCTTCGGAAATCGGCGAACTGATCAAGAGCCGGATCCAGAACCTGGACATCGGCGCCCAGAAGCGCACACAGGGCACGGTGGTGTCGATCACCGACGGCATCTGCCGCATCCACGGACTGTCCGACGCGATGCAGGGCGAGATGCTCGAGTTCCCGGGCAACACGTTCGGGCTCGCGCTCAACCTCGAGCGCGACAGCGTCGGCGCGGTGATCCTCGGCGAGTACCAGCACATCACCGAGGGCGACACGGTCAAGTGCACCGGCCGCATCCTCGAGGTGCCGGTCGGCCCCGAGCTGATCGGCCGCGTGGTCAACTCGCTCGGCCAGCCGATCGACGGCAAGGGCCCGGTCAACGCGAAGATGACCGACGTGATCGAGAAGGTCGCGCCCGGCGTGATCGCGCGCAAGTCCGTGTCGCAGCCGGTGCAGACGGGCCTGAAGTCGATCGACTCGATGGTGCCGGTCGGCCGCGGGCAGCGCGAGCTCATCATCGGCGACCGCCAGACCGGCAAGACCGCGGTGGCGATCGACACGATCATCAACCAGAAGGGCAAGGACCTCATCTGCATCTACGTCGCGATCGGGCAGAAGGCGTCGTCGATCAAGAACGTGGTGCGCAAGCTCGAGGAAACCGGCGCGCTCGACTACACGATCGTGGTCGCGGCCTCGGCCTCCGAGTCGGCCGCGATGCAGTACATCGCGCCCTACTCCGGCTGCACGATGGGCGAGTACTTCCGCGACCGCGGCCAGGACGCGCTCATCATTTACGACGACCTCACCAAGCAGGCGTGGGCGTACCGCCAGGTGTCGCTGCTCCTGCGTCGCCCGCCCGGACGCGAGGCCTACCCCGGCGACGTGTTCTATCTGCACTCGCGCCTGCTCGAGCGCGCCGCGCGCGTCAACGAGGACTACGTCGAGGCGTTCACCAAGGGCGCGGTCAAGGGCAAGACCGGCTCGCTCACCGCGCTGCCGATCATCGAGACGCAGGCCGGCGACGTGACCGCGTTCGTGCCGACCAACGTGATCTCGATCACGGACGGGCAGATCTTCCTCGAGACCGACCTCTTCAACGCCGGCATCCGGCCCGCGATCAACGCCGGCATCTCGGTGTCTCGCGTCGGCGGCAATGCGCAGACCAAGGTGATCAAGAAGCTCGGTGGCGGCGTGCGCCTGGCGCTCGCCCAGTTCCGCGAGCTCGCCGCGTTCGCGCAGTTCGCCTCCGATCTCGACGAGGCCACCCGCAAGCAGCTCGACCGCGGACGGCTCGTCACCGAGCTCATGAAGCAGCCGCAGTACCACCCGCTGCAGGTCAACGAGATGGCGCTGACGCTGTTCGCGGTGAACCGCGGCTACCTGGACGACGTGCCGGTGGAAAAGGCGCTCGCGTTCGAGGCGTCGCTGCGGCAGTACATGAAGAGCCAGCAGGCCGCGCTGATGGGCCGGATCGAGGACGCGAAGGATCTCTCCGCCGACGACGAGAAGACGCTGGCCGCGGCGATCGAGGACTTCAAGAAGACCGGGACCTATTGACCATTCGGCCGAAAGCACAGCCCTGCTTTCGGCCGGTCTGATTTCCCGGGAACCGGTGGCGGAGCCACACGGTTCCCGGCGCAAAAGGCAGGAAACGGCGAATGGCGAGCTCCAAGGAAATTCGCGGCAAGATCAAGAGCGTACAGAGCACGCGCAAGATCACCAAGGCCATGGAGATGGTCGCGGCCTCGAAGATGAAGAAGGCCCAGGACCGCATGCGCGCCTCGCGGCCCTACCTCGAGCGCGTGTTCGACATCACGATGCACATCGCCAAGGCGTCGACCGAGTACAAGCACCCGTTCCTGGTGCGGCGCGACCCGGTGAAGCGGGTCGGCGCGATCGTCGTGACCACCGACAAGGGGCTGTGCGGCGGGCTCAACACCAACGTGCTCCGGCTCGTGTTGAACCAGCACAAGGAGTGGAAGGCGAAGGGCGTCGAGGTCGACTACGTCGCGGTCGGCAGCAAGGGCCTCGGCTTCGTGCAGCGCATGGGCGGCACCGTCGTCGCGAGCGTCTCGCAGCTCGGCGACCGCCCCCACATGGAGCGCCTGGTGGGCCCCGTGAAGACGCTCCTCGACCGCTACGTCGAGGGCCGCGTCGACGAGGTCTGGGTGTTCTACACGACCTTCATCAACACGATGAAGCAGGAGCCCCGCGGCGGCCGGGTCGTCCCGGTGCCCCAGCAGTACCGCGCCCCGGGCGGCGACGTGCGCACCGCGCAGACGCAGGCCGGCGCCTGGGACTACATCTACGAGCCGTCGGCGCAGGAGCTCCTCGACGGCATGATGCGCCGCTACATCGAGTCGATCGTCTACCAGATGGTCGCCGAGAACATGGCCTCCGAGCAGTCGGCGCGGATGGTGGCGATGAAGGCCGCCTCCGACAACGCCGGCAAGATCATCAACGAGCTACAGCTCATCTACAACAAGACGCGCCAGGCCGCGATCACCAAGGAACTCGCGGAGATCGTTGGCGGCGCGGCCGCGGTATGAAAGTAGGGTCAGACTCGACTTTCCCGCACGCCAAGCGTCGGACGCGCTCCCCCCGAACCGGGGAAAGTCGAGTCTGACCCTACTTTCAAGCGACAAACGTCCAGGACCGAATCATGAGCCAGGGAACCATTGTTCAGTGCATCGGCGCCGTCGTCGACGTGGAATTTCCGCGCGACAAGCTGCCGAAGATCTACGACGCCCTCAAGATGGACGACATCGGGCTGACGCTGGAGGTCCAGCAGCAGCTGGGCGACGGCGTGGTGCGCACGATCGCGCTGGGCAGCTCCGACGGCTTGCGCCGCGGCATGCAGGTGGTGAACACCGGCGCGCCGATCTCGGTGCCGGTCGGCACCAAGACGCTCGGCCGGATCATGGACGTGCTCGGCCGCCCGATCGACGAGCGCGGGCCGGTCGACGCCGACAGGGCCATGTCGATCCACCGCGCGGCGCCGGTGTACGAGGAGCTGTCGCCCTCGACGGAGCTTCTCGAGACCGGCATCAAGGTCGTCGACCTGATCTGCCCGTTCGCCAAGGGCGGCAAGATCGGCCTCTTCGGCGGCGCGGGCGTCGGCAAGACCGTGACGATGATGGAGCTCATCAACAACATCGCGACGGCCCACTCGGGCCTGTCGGTGTTCGCGGGCGTGGGCGAGCGCACCCGCGAGGGCAACGACTTCTACCACGAGATGATGGACGCGGGCGTCGTCAACAAGGACGACCTGTCCAAGTCCAAGGTTTCGATGGTCTACGGGCAGATGAACGAGCCGCCGGGCAACCGCCTGCGGGTCGCGCTGACCGGCCTCACGATCGCCGAGTCGTTCCGCGACGAGGGCCGCGACGTGCTGCTGTTCGTCGACAACATCTACCGCTTCACGCTCGCCGGCACCGAGGTGTCCGCGCTGCTCGGCCGCATGCCGTCCGCGGTCGGCTACCAGCCGACGCTCGCCGAGGAGATGGGCAAGCTGCAGGAGCGCATCACCTCGACCAAGACAGGCTCGATCACCTCGATCCAGGCGGTCTACGTGCCTGCGGACGACCTGACCGACCCGTCGCCGGCGACCACCTTCGGCCACCTCGACGCGACCGTCGTGCTGTCGCGCGACATCGCCTCGCTCGGGATCTACCCCGCGGTCGACCCGCTCGACTCGACGTCGCGCCAGATCGACCCGAACGTCATCGGCGAAGAGCACTACCAGACGACCCGCCGTGTGCAGCAGACGCTGCAGCGCTACAAGGAGCTGCGCGACATCATCGCGATCCTCGGCATGGACGAGCTCTCGCCCGACGACAAGCTGGTGGTGTCGCGGGCGCGCAAGATCCAGCGCTTCCTGTCGCAGCCTTTCACCGTCGCCGAGGCGTTCACCGGCTCGAAGGGCAAGTACGTCTCGCTCAAGGACACGATCAAGGGCTTCCAGATGATCGTCGACGGCGAGTGCGACGCGCTGCCCGAGCAGGCGTTCTACATGGTCGGCACGATCGACGAGGCGTTCGAGAAGGCGAAGACGCTGCAATAGCCCGAGAGGTCAGCATGGCCGCCCCCACCATCCGAGTCGACATCGTCAGCGCCGAGGAGCAGATCTTCTCCGGCGAGGCCGAGTTCGTCGTGCTGCCCGGCGTCATGGGCGAGCTCGGCATCTACCCGCGCCACACGCCGCTGTTCACGCAGATCCGCCCGGGCGCGGTGCGCATGCGGGTGCCGGACCAGGCGCAGGAGGAGTTCGTGTTCGTCCAGGGCGGCTTCCTCGAGGTGCAGCCGCACCACATCACCGTGCTCGCCGACACCGCGATCCGCGCGAAGGACCTGGACGAGAAGTCCGCGCTCGAGGCCAAGCGCGCCGCCGAGGAGGCGATGCAGAACAAGACGAGCGCCGAGGAGATTGCAACCGCCGAGGCCGAGCTCGCGCTCGCGATGGCGCAGATCGAGGCGATCCGCAAGCTGCGCAATCGGGCGTAAGCGCTTACTTTCATCGCAAGCCAAGGGCGGCGCAAAGCCGCCCTTTTTCATGGGTAGGCCCGCCTGGTGTGGCGCAGGCCGCCCGGGCGCGGCTCCGGCGGCCCGTTGCGAGCGACGTTCCCCTCTGATCGTGGGATAATTGCTGCATCGCAACATGCGGGGGTATCCCCGCGGCGAGGGTTCGCATGGCCGACCTCAACACCACCATCGATCGCGCCGGAACGATCTCCCGACAGGTGGCCACGACGCTCGACCGCCGCCTGCGCGCCGCGAGCTCGCGTTACGCCAAGCGCATGCAGTCCGCGGCACGCGACCTCGCGACGTCCCCGCCGCGCAATCCGCTCGAGGCCGGGCAGGACGTGTTGCGCTACGCGATCGACGCCGCGCAGCGCACGCTGCTCTTCTGGGACACGCTGCGCGAGCGCGGCAACGACTGGCTCGCGCACGAACTCGCGGGCAAGCCGCCGTTGCTCCACTACGAGTGGGAGATGCTGGCCGACGCGCGCACCTTCGACCGGCCGTGCAACTACGCGTTGCTGCGGATCGTCCCGCCGCGCGACGTCAGGGTCGACGACCGGCTGCGGCCCTTCATCATCATCGACCCGCGTGCCGGACACGGCCCCGGCATCGGCGGATTCAAGAAGGACTCGGAGGTGGGCGTGGCGCTGCGCGCCGGGCACCCGGTGTACTTCGTCGTGTTCTTCCCCGACCCCGAGCCGCGGCAGACGCTCGCCGACGTCGTCGACGCCGAGGCCGAGTTCGTCCGCATCGTCGCGGCGCGGCACCCGGGGAGCCCCAAGCCGGTGCTGGTCGGCAACTGCCAGGGCGGCTGGGCGGTGATGATGCTCGCCGCCTCCCGGCCGGACATCGCGGGGCCGTGCGTCGTCAACGGCGCGCCGATCTCCTACTGGGCCGGCAACGACGGCGAGAACCCGATGCGCTACCTGGGCGGGCTCGCCGGCGGCGCGTGGCCGGCGCTGTTCGCGAGCGACTTGGGCGCCGGCAAGTTCGACGGGGCGCACCTGGTGCGCAACTTCGAGTACCTCAACCCGGCAAACACGCTGTGGGAAAAGCACTACCACCTCTGGTCGAACGTCGACACGGAGACCGCGCGCTTCCTGGAGTTCGAGCGCTGGTGGGGCGGCTTCTACCTCTTCAACGACCAGGAGATCCGCTGGATCGTCAACAACCTGTTCGTAGGCAACAAGCTCTCCGCGGGCGACGCGCGCCTCGGCCCGGGGCGCTTCTTCGACTTGAAGTCGATCAAGAGCCCGATCATCGTCTTCGCGTCGATGGGCGACAACATCACGCCGCCGCAGCAGGCGTTCAACTGGATCGGCGACCTCTACTCGTCGACCGAGGAGATCAAGGCCAACGGCCAGACGATCGTCGGCCTGCTGCACGAGGACGTCGGCCACCTCGGCATCTTCGTCTCGGGACAGGTGGCCAACCGCGAGCACGCGCAGATCGTCGAGCTCCTGAAGCACATCCAGCAGCTTCCGCCCGGCCTCTACGGCATGGGCATCAGGGAAGGCACCCGCCCCGACGGCACCGTCGAGTACGACGTGACGATCGTCGAGCGCACGCTCGAGGATCTGCGCGGCATGCAGAAGTACGACCGGGTCGACGAGAAGCCGTTCGAAGCCGTGGCGGCGCTCTCCGAGCTGACCGAGCGCGCCTACGAGCTCCTGGTCCGCCCGGTCGTGCGCCAGATGACCCCCGAGTGGGTGGCGAAGGCGCTGCGCGAGCTCCACCCGCTCAGGGCGCAGCGCTGGGCGATCTCGGACCGCAATCCCCTCTGCGCGGCGCTTGCCCCCGCGGCCGCGATGGCGCGCGTGTGGCGGCATCCGCGCCGCGACGGCAATGCGATGCTGCCCCTCGAGCGCTTCGCGAGCGAGGCGATCTCGGCGTGGCTCGACCTCCACCGCGACCTCCGCGATGCCGCGGCAGAGGGCGCGTTCTACCAGGTGTACGGCAACATGCTGTCGCTCGAGGTCGCCGACCAGCAGCGCGCGATCCGCCGCGCGACGCGCTTCGACCCGCGCGCGCTGCCGGCGGTGCGCCAGGTGCTGGAGTCGGTCGAGGAGGCGGGCGCGATCGAGGGCTACGTACGCATCGGCCTCCTCGTCGCCAAGGCGGGCAGCGGCAGGCGCAAGCTCTCGTCGATGGAGCGCGTGCGCGAACTGATCGCGCCGGCGCACCTGCTGGACGGCCTCTCCGAGGACGCGTTCCGCAGCCTGATGCACGAGGAGACGATCATCGTGGAGTTCGAGCCCGATCGCGCGAAGCGCGCGCTGCCGCGGATCCTGCGCCACGCCGCCGACCGCCGCCACGCCCACGACCTCTTGGACGGCATCGCGCTCCACCATCGCCTCGACGAGCGGCAGCAGGCGCTGGTCGCGGAGCTGCGGGCGCTGCTCCCGCTTCCCCGCGTCGCGCGGACCGCCGCAGGCAAGGGGCGCGCCCGCGCGCCAGCGAAGAAGAGCGTTGCCGCACGACGCGACCCGCGCCGTCGCGCGCGCGCTTCCACGGAAGGGTGACACCATGCAGGACTACGGCAATCGCACGTTCGACGAGATCGACATCGGCGCCTCCGCTTCCGCGTCGCGCACGCTGACCGCCACCGACGTCGAGGCGCTCGCGCTCGCTGCGGGCGATGTCGAAGGCCTGCACATCGAGGGCTACGATCCCGGGGAGCGGCTGACCGCGCAGGGCGCGGCCGCAATCGCGATGATCGCCGGGCTCCTCAATCGCCGCCTGCCGGGGCCGGGCACGCGCATCCTGCTGTCGCGCATCCACTACTCCGGCATCATCAACATCGGCGACACACTGACCGCGACGGTCACCGCGAAGGCGAAGCACAAGCGCGACCACGCGATCGAGTTCGACTGCCGCTGCGTGAACCAGGCGGGCGAGGTGCTGGTCGACGGCTCGCTGATGGTCGGCGCCCCGACCGAGCGCATCCAGTACTCGAACGTGGCCACGCCCGAGCTGATCCTGCGCCGCAACGACGGCTTCGCGCCGCTGTTCGCGCGCTGCAAGGCGCTGGCCCCGGTCACCTGCGCGGTCGTGCACCCCTGCGACAAGGCCTCGCTGCTCGGCCCGATCGAGGCCGCGCGCATGGGACTGATCGTGCCGGTGCTGGTCGGCCCGGAGTCGAAGATCCGCTCGGTGGCAAAGGAGGAGGGGCTCGACCTCTCGCCCTACCAGATCGTCGGCGTCGAGCACAGCCACGCCGCCGCGGAGAAGGCCGTCGAGCTAGCGCGGCTCGGGCACGTCGAGGCGCTGATGAAGGGAAGCCTGCACACCGACGAGCTGATGGGCGCGATCGTGCCCTCGGCGACGGGGCTGCGCACCTCGCGTCGCATCTCGCACGTGTTCGTGATCGACGTGCCGACCTACCCGCGGCTGCTCATGGTGACCGACGCCGCGGTCAACATCTACCCGGACCTCGAGGTCAAGGCCGACATCTGCCAGAACGCGATCGAGCTCGCGCAGATCCTTGGCGTCGAGGTGCCGAAGGTCGCGATCCTGTCGGCGGCCGAGACGGTGAACCCCAAGATCCCCGGCTCGATCGACGCCGCGGCGTTGTGCAAGATGGCCGAACGCGGGCAGATCGTCGGCGGCGTCCTCGACGGGCCGCTCGGCTTCGACAATGCGATTTCCGCCGAGGCGGCGCGCACCAAGCACATCGTCTCGCCGGTCGCCGGCCAGGCGGACATCCTGCTTGTGCCCGACCTCGAGGCCGGCAACATGGTGGCCAAGCAGCTGCAGTACCTCGCGGGCGCGGACGCCGCCGGCATCGTGCTGGGCACCCGGGTACCGATCGTGCTCACCTCGCGCGCGGACAACGTGCGCGCGCGGCTCGCCTCCACCGCGGTGCTGAAGCTCGTCGCGCACGCGCGGCGGGGCAAGACGCTGCCGCCGCAGCACTGAGGAGGGCGCGATGACGCGATCGATCGCGGTCCTCAACGCCGGCTCGTCGAGCATCAAGTTCTCGCTGTTCGACCTCGCCGACGGCGGGATCGAGCCGGTCGCGCGCGGCCAGGTCGAGGGCCTCGGCACGCCGAAGGCGGCGTTCGCGGCGAAGGGCGCGGCCGGTGCGTCGATCGGCGCGCACGAGTGGGGCGCCGCCGCGGCGCCCGACCACGCGGCCGCGGTGCGGCACCTGATCGGCTTCCTGCGCGGCATGGGCGGGGAGCGCGAGATCGCCGCGGTCGGCCACCGCGTCGTGCACGGCGGCATGCGCTACTCGCAGCCTGTGCGGGTCGACGCGCCGCTGCTCGCGGAGCTCGAGAAGTTCGTGCCGCTCGCGCCACTGCACCAGCCGCACAACCTCGCGCCGATCCGCGCGATCGCGGCCGAGGCCCCGGGCCTGCCGCAGGTCGCCTGCTTCGACACCGCGTTCCACCGTTCTCAGCCGCCGCTCGCGCAGGCGTTCGCGCTGCCCCCGTCGATCACCGACCGCGGCGTGCGCCGCTACGGCTTCCACGGCCTGTCCTACGAGTACATCGCGAGCGCCCTGCCCGCGGTCGACGCGGCCGCGGCGCGCGGGCGCGTCGTCGTCGCGCACCTCGGCAACGGCGCGTCGATGTGCGCGATGCACGATTGCCGCAGCGTCGCCTCGACGATGGGCTTCACCGCCGTCGACGGCCTGATGATGGGCACGCGCACCGGCGCGCTCGACCCCGGGGTCGTCCTCTACATGATGGACGAGCTCGGCATGGACGCGCGCGCGATCGAGCGGCTGCTCTACCGCGAGTCGGGCCTGCTCGGCGTCTCCGGCGTGTCCAGCGACATGCGCACGCTCCTCGCCTCCGGGGACCCGCGCGCGGCGTTCGCGATCGACCTCTTCTGCTACCGCGCGCAGCGCGAGCTGGGCTCGCTCGCCGCCGCCCTGGGCGGCCTCGACGCGATGGTGTTCACCGGCGGCATCGGCGAGCACGCGGCGCCGATCCGCGAAAGGATCGTGCGCGGGTCGGAGTGGCTGGGGCTCGAGCTCGACGCGAAGGCGAACGTCGCCCACCGGACCTGCATCACCACCTCCGACAGCGACGTTCCGGCGTACGTCATCCCGACCGACGAGGAGCTCATGATCGCGCGCCAGGCGCGCGCGGTCGTCGGCGTCTGATCACGCGAGACTCGTTCGATGTCCGGGCGCGACGCGCCCGGCGTCCGCAGAAACGACAAGGCGCCCCGGAGGGCGCCCCGTCGTGCCAGGCAACCGCCGATCAGCCGCGGCGGCGGCGCGCGAGCGCGAGCCCGAGCGCGCCGACGACGAGCAGCGCGAGCGAACCGGGCTCAGGCACCTGCGTGATGCGGATGTCGTTGTCGGTGTCCTGCGAGAACGTGAAGCTCGAGCGCGGGCCCGACGGTCCCCCGGTGACGCCGGGACGGAACTCGATCAGCACCTGCTGGAACAGATCGCCCACCGGCGCGCCCGGGATGATCGCCGTCGGGTTGAGGTAGGTGACGTCGATGACGTCGCCGACGGCCGTGTTGAAGTCGCGACCGTTAGCCGAGCCGGGCGTGCCCGGGGAGGGATTGGTGCGGTCGAACACGGTGAACGAGCTCCGCCCGTCGAGCAGCAGGCTCACCAGCTGCCCCACGTTGGCCTGCGGGTCGATGAAGAACTGCCAGATGTTCGCGCTGAACGTGTCGCCGTTCACGGACAGGCCCCAGCCGTTGCCCGAGACCCCGCCCGAGTTGGCGCCCGTGTCGGCCCAGGACAGCGTCTGGCAGCCGCTGGCGCTGAAGCACGCGGTCACCTGCATGCCGTCCATCATGGCACCCGTGGTCGCGAAGCCGGTGAGGCCGGGGATGTCGGCCTGGGTTCCTCCCGTCGCATAGTTGATCGTGGCGGCCGAGACCGGCGCGGCGAGAGCCATCGCGACGGCGGCAGTGACCAGCAGGCGCTTGTACATGATTTCCCCCGATTGACTGGTTGTGGTGGTGCTTCGCCAAGGCAACCGCAATCGACGTGCCACGTGACCGAAAAGCTATTGAATGCGGCTGGTTGCGACCCGCAGATCCACGGGCACGCTGGCGACGAACGGCGAAACGTAAGCGCCGTCGACACCCCCGTTTGCGGTGTGGCCGTAAGCGCGGCTCAGTTGCCGTGCGGGGTGTCCGCGGCCACGTCGTCCTGCTCGTCCACCCACGCGCCGATCAGCGTGTAGGCGACCGCGAGGATCACCGGGCCCACGAACAGGCCGACGAGGCCGAAGCCGAGCAGGCCGCCGATCACGCCGGCCATGATCAGCAGCAGCGGCAGGTCGGCGCCGCGACGGATCAGGATCGGGCGCAGCACGTTGTCGAGCGAGCTCACGACCAGCGTCCAGACGAAGAGCAGCGTCGCCGCGACGGTCGCGTCGACGTAGTAGAGCCAGCCCACCGCGCCCAGCATCGGCAGCGACGGACCGAGCTGCGCGATGCAGAACACCAGGATCAGCGCCGCGATCGCGCTCGCGTACGGCACGCCGGCCGCCCACAGGCCGAGCGCGGCCAGCGCGGTCTGCACGACCGCGGTCACGACGATGCCGAGCGCCACCGCGCGGATCGACGCGCCGGCGAGCAGCACCAGCCGGTCGCCGCGCTCGTCGTAGAGGCGGCGGGCGAAGCGGCGCACGCCGCGGGCCGCGGTCTCGCCCGTGGCGTAGAGGACGCCGCAGAGGGCCAGCGCCAGCAGCAGGTGGACGACGAAGCTGCCGATGTTGCCGGCCTGCGCCGCGATCCACGTCAGCACCGGCTTGACGTAGGGCGCCGCCTTGCCGGCGAGCGCCTCGGGGGTGGCCGCGGCGAGCGCGCCCCACTCCTCTGCGAGCTTCGCGCCGACCCCCGGGATGCCGGCGACCCAGTCGGGAGGCGCCGGCACGTGCAGCAGGGCCACCTTCACGTCCTGCAGCCGCGCCGCCTGCTCGACGATCGCCATGACGGCGCCGGTGAGCGGCACGACGAGGAGCAGCAGCATGAGCAGGAGGATCGACGCGGTCGCGAGCCACCGGCGGCCGCCCATCAGTCGCTCCAGCGCGACCAGCCCGGGCCAGGTCGCGACGACGATCATCGCAGCCCACACGAGCGCCAGCAGGAAAGGCTTCATCACCCAGAACACCCCGGCGAGCAGCGCGCCGATCAAGAGCACGCCCAGCACGATGCGGGTGAGGTCGCGGTGCGCCGGCGCCATCGACACGGGACGGATCCTAAGAGGGAGCGTGCGCGGGCGGCGGCTAGGCAGCCCGGCGCGCCGCCTGCCGGGGCAGCTCTTGCTCGGCCAACGTGACCCAATACGAGGCGCCGAGCGCGAGCGCGGCGTCGTTGAAGTCGTAGCGGGGGTTGTGAACGTTGACCGTCGCCGCGCCGATCCCCGTGCCCATCCACACGTAGCAGCCGCGCTTGGCCTGCAGCATGAAAGCGAAGTCCTCGCTGCCCATCTCGGGCACCGGTTCGGTGTCCACGTGGCCGTCGCCGACGACGGCGCGCATCGCGCGGATGGCGTGCCCGGTCTCGGCCTCGGTGTTCACGGTGGCCGGGTAGCGCCGCTCGTAGCGCACGGTGGCGGTCATGCCGAACGTCGCGGCCACGCCCGCCGTGATCTCGCGCATCCTCGCCTCGATCAGGTCCTGCACGACGCGGTCGAACGTGCGCACGGTGCCGCGGACGACGACCGACTCGGGAATCACGTTCCAGGTGTCGCCCGCGTGCACCTGCGTGACCGAGACGACGCCTGCGTCCTGCGGATGCAGGTTGCGCGCGACGATCGTCTGCAGCGCGTTGATGAGGTGCGCGGCGAACGGCATCGGGTCGCGCGTCACGTAGGGCATCGCCGCGTGGCCGCCCTTGCCCGTGCCGACGATCTCGAAGATGTCGTAGGCGCCCATCAACGGGCCGACCCGCGTGGCGAAGCGGCCGAGGGGCAGCCGCGGCCAGTTGTGCAGGCCGTAGACCGCCTCCATGGGAAAGCGGTCGAAGAGCCCCTCCTCGACCATCACGCGCCCGCCGCCCTCGTTCTCCTCGGCGGGCTGGAAGATGAAGTACAGCGTGCCGTCGAAGTTGCGACGCTGCG
>Ga0209594_1000699_pt1 | contig 18649 bp, 13 predicted proteins | sample AshMeaCrysSpring_FD_184126 | JGI IMG/M metagenome (GOLD analysis project Ga0209594, IMG submission 184126) | Groundwater microbial communities from Big Spring, Nevada to study Microbial Dark Matter (Phase II) - Ash Meadows Crystal Spring... | ecosystem: Environmental > Aquatic > Deep subsurface... | reverse complement strand
ATTAGTATAAAAATATCTAATTAATCAAAAAAATGTCATAAAGATTATGTAATAAATTTTAAATTAGTAACAGAAAATATCTCAAAACCTTATTCTGTCATAAAATCTAGCAAGTATGTTTGACATCGCAAGTAATCTAAAGTCAAATGATAGAAAGACTTTACCAATTTTTGGAGATGTCTAATGACCAATGACCAATGACCAATGACTAATAACTAATGACTATAAAATATCTTTGCGTTTCTGTACCCAAAAAGTTACTCCTAAATAAATCGCCGCGTGCAATAACAAAATCACCCAATTTAAAATAATATTCCCCCAAGTTTGGTTATAAACATCTGAACCTTCAAAGGGTAGGTTAGGAAGATTTTTAATAACCATGCTATTAACATCAACTAAAGCACCATAAGCAGCTACTGACCAACGACTTAACATCAACCAAGAAATATATTTCCCTATTCCTTCCATGTTAAATAAGACCCCAGAAAAAATAATTTGGGGTAATAATAAGAGAGGTAAGGCACTATTTGCTTGGCTACTATTTTTGACACTGGCTGACACCATTAAACCTAAACTTATACAGGAAAATAGCGTTAGATAAGTGGTAATAATTATGCCCAATAGCCAAGGAATTAAATCAGGTTTTGGGTCTTCAAATCCGATTAAAATTGCCATTGACATTAACAGAGTTTGTAATAATGCTAATCCGCCCAAAATCAACATTTTTGAGCCTAAATAGGCAAATAAACCCAAATTTACTAGCCTTTCTCGTTGATAAATTGCCACTTCTTTTACAATTTCTTGGAGTGAACTTGCTAACCCTACCCAAATTGCTGCACTGGTAAATACAAATAACACTTGCAGGGCTAAAGGTGCTAGGGTGGGATCTACTTCTTCTCCTAAAATTAAAGGGTCTTTATTACGAATTGCTAAAGTAATTAAACTAATACCAAGGGGAGCAGTTAATAAAGCTAAACCTAAATTTATTGGATCTCTCAAAGTTAATTTAAAGTTGCGTTTGCTTAAAATAGATAATTGTTCTAAAAAGGAGCGCTTGACTTTTTTGGGTGAACTTTGAGGGGAATTTTCCTCTCCCTTAGTACTCAGTCTATTATCTATATAAGATTTTTTATAATCAGATAGATTAAATTTTTCTGCTTCTTCCAGTACGGTTTCTTCCCTTTCCAATTTGATATAAATATCGGCAAAATCACGACTTTCAATGTTAAAAAAATCTATGGCTTTCTGAGGGGGCCCAAAGTAACAGAGGTTTCCTCCTCGACCCAGAAAAACAAGGCGATCGCACAAGGTTATATTGCTAGTTGCATGAGTCACCAGAATAATTGTTCTACCTTGATCTGCCAATTTTCTTAACAGCAACATCATTTTTTTATCTAACCCTGGATCTAAGCCTGAAGTAGGTTCATCGAGGAAAAATAATTTAGGATCTGCTAACAATTCTACCCCAATACTTACTCGTTTCAACTGTCCGCCACTAAGATTTTTAACTAACACATCTCTGCGGTCTGACATTTCTATTTGTTCTAGGGTTTTTTCCACCACTTCTTTAACTTTAAAATCCGTTGGGAGTCTTAATTGTGCAGCATAAATGAGAACTTCTTCTACGCGCAAATCTTTATGCACAATATCAGTTTGCGGCACATATCCTATTTGGTTACGATAGATATTAAAATTCTTACGCAAGTCTTCGCCATTTAAATAAACCGTACCTTCTGTTGTTGGTTCAATTCCCAAAAGTGTGCGCATAAAAGTTGATTTTCCAGCCCCCGAACCTCCGACTAAAGCTACTAACTGACCTGGTTCTATGGGAAGAGAAATATGGTTTAATAAAATAAGTTTTTTGGAGTTTTTATCTTTAACAACCCGCAGAATATTTTCAGCATCTAAACGAATATTCTCCCCACTATCTGCTAATACTAATTCATCTCCTTGTAAAATTAATCTATAAGGGCCAATGTGAATATTTGCACCAGGGGAAAGTATGGCAGATCCTTCAACTTTTTGACCATTGACAAACACACCATTAGTACTATAATCTTGGAGGATATAACGCCCCTGATTATCTTGGTCAATAGTAGCATGGCGACGAGAAACTGTTGGCGCTTCTAATTGCAGGCTAGCATTGGGATCTCTCCCCAGAATTACTGACCTATTTTTTAGGGAAATAGACCTAATTTTTGGCTTTGTTACCTCAATACTTGTGGGGTCAAAATATTGAATAATAACCAGTTTGTTAGAGTCTTGACCAATTTTAATTTCGTCACCATTAGTGATGCGATATCCTTCTGTTGGCGCGATCACACTGTTATTGATAAATAATTTGTTACTACTAGCTTTTGTTCCATCACCGTCATAAATGTAATAATTATTATTGATTTTCTTAAAAGAAGCTTGACAACGACTTACCACTCCCCAGTCTAAGGGAACTGTTAAATCTGCAAGTTGTGGATCTCTTCCTAATACATGATGATTTTTTGTAAGTTGCATGGGAGTTAGACTTTTCCCTTCCTGGTTCTTTAAGATAATATAAGGATGGGAACTAAAAATAGTTGGCTTGGCAGACTGGGATTGCATAAACAAATATTACAAATAAGGTTTTATTAAAATACATATGTGATAGATTAAACTAATAAACAGTTAGCTGTTAGCAATTACCCTAATAGTTTATAAATGACTCGTAAGCTCCCCTTGTCTTGATGTAACTGATAATTGTTAAACAGTTAACTGTTTAACTGATGTAACAAAAATTTAAGAAAATAAGTAGATCAGGAACGCTAAAATAAAAGCAGCAACAGAAATTGCCCACGAATAAATTAGATTATTAGATTCCAATGGTTCATACGCCGACTTCAACAAATAACTCACAAAACAAGAAAACTTCTAAGGTAGAAGGAATAAAAGAACGGAGTAATTTTCTTCGAGAACCTTTAGCAACTGAATTACTAGAAGATACTACTCACTTTAGTGGGGATGCAGTCCAAATTCTTAAGTTTCATGGTTCTTATCAACAAGATAACCGCGATAATAGAACAAAAGGACAAGAAAAAGATTACCAGTTTATGTTGCGGACTAGAAATCCAGGGGGGTTTATTCCGCCCCAATTGTATCTCACCCTGGATCGCCTCTCAGCAGCATATGGTAACAATACTCTTAGAGTAACTACTCGTCAGGGTTTTCAGGTTCACGGAATTTTGAAAAAAAATCTGAAAACAGTGATTTCTGCGATCATACAAAATATGGGTTCAACTCTGGGTGCTTGTGGCGATCTTAATCGTAATGTTATGGCACCTCCCGCTCCTTTTAAAAACCGCCCAGAATATCAATATGCCTATGAATATTCAGCAAAAATAGCAGATTTGCTCACACCTCAAACAGGTGCTTATTATGAAATTTGGCTGGATGGGGAAAAGGTAATTTCAGGGGAAGAAAACCCCGAAGTGAAAGCAGCTAGACAACGTAATGGAAATGGGACTATTATCCCAGATCTCGAAGAACCAATTTACGGGAAACATTATATGCCCCGTAAGTTTAAATGCTGTGTTACAGTGCCTGGTGATAACTCAATTGATGTTTATACCCATGATGTGAGTTTGGTGGTAATAACAGACGAGTCTGGTGAGTTAACAGGTTTTAATGTCCTGGTTGGGGGTGGTTTGGGACGCACTCACAATAAAGAAGAAACTTTTGCAAGAGTAGCAGATCATCTTGGGTATGTGGCAAAAACTGATGTGTATGACTTTGTGAAAGCACTTGTCGCAACTCAACGAGACTATGGCGATCGCTTTGAGCGTCGTCATGCCAGAATGAAATATCTCCTCCATGACTGGGGAATAGATAAGTTTAGAGAAACTGTTCAAGGTTATTTTGGTAAAGAAATAGAACCTTTTAAACCTCTCCCAGAATGGAAATATTTTGACTTCCTCGGCTGGAATGAACAGGGCGATGGTAAGCTTTTCCTGGGTATTTCAGTGGAAAATGGCAGAGTAAAAGATGAAGGGGACTTTCAACTCAAAACTGCTTTAAGAAAAATTACTGAGCAGTTTGAATTACCTATGCGTTTGACTGCTAACCACAATATTATTCTCTATGAAATTGAACCCCAATGGCTTGAGCAAATTCAAGGCATTTTTGATAGTCATGGTATAGAAACATCTCCAGGTAAAATTAACCACCTTGTACGCTATTCTATGGCATGTCCTGCCCTCCCAACTTGCGGCTTGGCTATTACTGAGTCAGAAAGAGCTATCCCTGGGGTTATTGAGCGTATTGATAACTTGCTCAAAAAATTGGGCATGGAAGAAGAACATTTTGTAATTCGTATGACCGGGTGTCCTAATGGTTGTGCTCGCCCCTATATGGCAGAATTGGGTTTTGTGGGGAGTTTTCCTGAAACTTATCAAGTTTGGTTGGCTGGTTCTCCACACCAGACAAGGTTAGCTAGAGCTTATGTGGATAAATTGCCCATTGCTGAACTTGAAAGCTTTTTAGAGCCAATTTTCGTGAATTTTAGGGAAAATAAACAGACTGGGGAAAGTTTTGGGGACTTTTGCCATCGCCTTGGTTTTGATGCTTTGCGAGAGTTTGCAGCTAATTATCAAAAACCTGCTCCACCTATTGACAACTCCCGTAAAACTCGCAAAAACCAACACCGAGTTAGCATTTACGATGACCTTTTTATGCAACTTAAACAAGTTGCTCAAGATGAAAACCGCCCCATGAATCAAATTGTAGCAGAAGCTTTAGCAGCTTATTTCGCTAAGAAGGAAGTATAAATATAGTCATTAGTCATTAGTCAATAGTCATTGGTCATTAGTCATTGGTCATTGGTATGTATTCTCAAAAAATCTTAATTTTTCTTAAAAAGGTCATAACATTTAGCTAATGACCAATGACTAATGACCAATGACTAATGACTAATGACTGTTGACTATTGAAGGAAAAAATACTGTAATTATTGCTGTTTGCGCTTCAGATAAGAACCAGCACCAAAATAAGCTAAAGCCATTAAACCAAACATAGAGGTTGGTTCGGGGATATGTTCAGGCTCTTCAGGCTCTTCAGCACCAAGACCAGAAATATATACAGTTGAATCTAGAGCATCGTCACCTGAATCAGCAAGAATGAAAGTTAAAGTGTTACCAGTTGATTTGATTCCTTCAGTTTTAGAGAAGGTTAACAATGGTGTACCGCCAGGAGCTAAAAGACCATCTAACTCAGTACCATCAAGAAACTTCATATCAGGATGGTCGATATTAACAGGTTTGCCATCTACAAAGGCGATATTTTCTCCATTGACATACAAGCCAAAGGCATCAATAAAGCTACTACCAACAAATTCGTCAAACTCTTCAGAACCCCAAGCCACATTGAAAAATAATTGGTTTTCAAAGTCCTCAGCAATATCAAAGCTTATGTCTAGCCTGGTGTAATCAAAATGGGTACTAATCCCACTAATGGGAAAGAGGATCTCTTGCTCTTCTGCAGGCGCTACCACTTCGTATCCTGTTGTATTTCCAATATCTGTATTAGATCCAGTCTCATAGTCAGCAACGTCACCAGTACTGAACACAATACCATTGCCTATGCCATAAGTCCCTGCTTGATTGGTATAAGTTCCACTTGAAACAGCTCCAAAATCGTTTTCCTGGGCAGTGAGACTAAAATCCGTAACAATTATACCTTTGTTACCAGCAGTGATAGCATCCACAATAGTTTTTGCATCTGTGGTGGATGTGATGGTAATCGCTTGCGCTGCACCTGTTGTCATGCCCACTCCTAATATAGTCAGGGCCGATATTTTCAACAGGTTACGAACGCTGTTGATTCTTTTCAGTGTGATTATTGAGCTAATTGTCATTTGTTGCTCTCGTCTGTTTTATCAAAATAGGATGTAATTTGCTAACCAGGTTAACTTATTTTTTAGATTTTGGCAAGGTATTTGTTATTTATTTTTTTAGTAAAATCAGCTTGGCTTGGTTTCAGCCTTTCTTGCTGATCTGATAATCAAAAGCTTTTTTTATTTGACTTACTTAGTCGGAGAAATCTCAAGATTTATGTATTAAATGTTAAGTGTTAAACAATCACTAGATGCAATTTTTTAGATGCTTATGGGAGCTAGGTAGATAAAAAATAGGAAAATGAAGGGGGAAATGGTTAAAAAAGACGCATTCAATTTACATAACACTATTTATTTTTTATAATTCAATAAACTTTTTTTTCTTAATTGTTCTGGAAACATTAACTATATTGTTGTGCATTAAAAGTGCATAAAAACTTATTTTCCATTAATCTTAGATATTCTAAAACAAAGACAGAAGACAGCAAATCAAACACTAATTATTTCTGAGTTTAAAGCTTGCAAAATCAGTGATTTTCAAAAAATATCAAAAAAAATACCGAGGTAATTAAGTAAATAAAACCTCGGCATTGAAGGTGAATAAAGGTTAAAATTATAGCGCTACACGCTCAAGTGCTATCAATTAAGCTGAAACCATGCCACCTGCGGCTTGAAAACGAGCTCTTGCTTTTTTCAAAGCTTGGGTTGCGAGAATTTGTTGGCGGCGATCGCCTGTTTTGCTTACCTCATCAAAACTCTTTTGAGCTGATTGAAACTCATTTTTTGCTGTTTCCTTATCTATGCCATCACCTTTTTCTGCGGCATTAACAAGTACTTTCACCTCATTATTTTCCACTTCTGCGAAGCCACCCATAACGGCGATGGACACCCAATCTTTACCTGGACGTACACGCATGACACCGATATCCAAGGCAGTCAACAGGGGAGCGTGACCTGTAAGAATGCCCAGTTGTCCTGTTGTGGAAGGTAAAATCAATTCTTCTACACTGTCATCCCAGACTGTTTTATCTGGGGTTATGACCCGCACATTTAAACTCATTAGTTTTCTCTACTCACTTTTCACTTTATAGCACTTTGCTGGAAAGAGGTCATTGAGCCCTTCTCTGGCGGAGACGCTGCGCGAACGGCTGCGCGGACTGATAAACTCCGTCGAAATGACCGCCACTATGTCCTATTCTTTGCTATATTAATTTTTTTGATGGTGCGTTACGCGCTGCGCGCTAACGCACCCTACGGTGGGTAAACAGATTAGCCTTTTTTCATTTTTTCAGCTTTTGCCTTAGCTTCTTCGATATCACCCACCAGATAGAATGCTTGTTCTGGGAGGTCATCTAATTCTCCTGAGAGAATCATTTTGAAGCCTTTAATAGTGTCTTCGAGGGTGACATACTTACCTGGGGAACCTGTAAACACTTCTGCCACAAAGAAAGGTTGAGACAAGAAACGCTCAATTTTGCGAGCGCGGTCTACTATCAGACGGTCTTCTTCTGATAATTCGTCGAGACCCAAAATAGCGATAATATCTTGGAGTTCCTTATAACGCTGTAAAGTTGACTGAACAGCGCGGGCGGTGTTATAATGTTCTTCCCCTACAATACTTGGTTGCAACATTGTGCTAGTAGAATCCAAAGGATCTACAGCGGGATAAATACCCTTAGCTGCCAAACCACGAGACAACACAGTTGTTCCATCCAAGTGGGCGAAGGTTGTAGCAGGAGCTGGGTCTGTCAAGTCATCTGCAGGTACATATACAGCTTGAATAGAGGTAATAGAACCTTCTTTAGTGGAGGTAATCCGTTCTTGTAGGTCGCCCATATCTGTACCCAGAGTTGGCTGATAGCCCACAGCGGAAGGCATACGACCTAAGAGAGCTGACACTTCAGAGCCTGCTTGCACAAAGCGGAAGATATTATCAATAAACAGGAGCACATCCTGCTTATTAACATCGCGGAAGTATTCAGCCATTGTAAGAGCAGATAGACCCACACGCATTCTTGCACCTGGTGGTTCATTCATTTGACCGTAAACCAGAGCAATTTTTGATTCTTCGGGGTTTTCAGAGTTAATAACCTTTGATTCAATCATTTCGTTGTAAAGGTCATTTCCTTCGCGGGTACGTTCTCCCACACCGCCAAATACTGACACACCACCGTGTTGAATTGCGATGTTATTAATTAACTCCATCATAATTACGGTTTTGCCCACACCAGCACCACCGAATAGACCAATTTTGCCACCTTGACGATAGGGAGTCAAAAGGTCAATTACTTTAATACCAGTTTCAAATACTTTAGGCTTGGTTTCCAGATCAGTAAACTGAGGAGCTGGGCGGTGGATAGGTGAAGTTTCCTCAGTACTAACTGACCCCTTTTCATCTACTGGTTCACCTAAAACGTTAAAAATCCGTCCGAGGGTAGCTTTACCTACAGGAACGCTAATGGGTGCCCCTGTATCTACCACATCCATCCCCCGCACCAGTCCATCTGTGCTGCTCATTGCCACTCCACGAACTACGTTGTCGCCGAGTAGTTGCTGCACTTCACAAGTTACTGCTACATCTTGTCCTGCTGAGTTTTTGCCTTGAATTTTCAAGGCATTATATATTCTGGGAAGTTGACCTGATGGAAATTCAGCATCCACAACTGGGCCTATAACTTGGAGAATTTTGCCTACATTGGTTTTTTCCGTTGTTGCTACCATTTGCTTATCTATAAAAGTGGGGATTGTTTAAGTTAATCTGAAATTTGCCACCCTCTACATTACCATTAATCGCGATCCTAAAAAATCTTACTTTTGTTTTTGTCTTTTAGGTAGTAAGTTTTATATTTAAATTATTACTAAATTGTTAAATTTAACTAAACTTTTTAAATAACCTAGTCTATCCACTTTCAAGGAAATCTCGTAATGTTTTTTTACATTTTTCATTATTCCTTTACACCTGTTTAGGAAAATTAACCAATATTTTTAATGAATGTTTAAGATATTTGACATTTTTGGTCATTAAGACTAGATTTCGCTTATTCTGGAAGTAATGAACCAACCATTTAACCAACTGAATATGCTTTATAGTTGGTGGTTTCCAACTGCTAAGTATAAACTACTCTTAAATTGAGGTTGACAAAACTCTTGCATTATGGTAGAGATATTATGCTTAATTTTATGACTTCCTTGTTACTAACAATTATTCTCAGCTTCCATGCTCCTATTGTTGTAGTTGGGGTAATGTTAGGGTGTTTTTTGGCAGTGAGTTACATTCCTGGTTTGGCTCTCATTGGTCAAACTGGTATAGCTATGATTGAGGATTTTCTGGCTGTATTTGGTAGTGGATGTCCGTTGAAAGGAATTTTGACCATTGGTTTTTCTTGTGGTCTTGTAGGCGGATTGTTTGATATATATAACTACCACTGCTATCAGAGTTTAAAAAATTCCCTCAAATCTCTGGGTGAAGAAAGCTAAAATAGTACAAGTGATGGTAAAAAAACTCAAGATTTTTCAATCCTGTTGACTATGTTAGTTTTCACAAAACTTTTGTCTTTTTTTTGGTGTAGCCGTAAACCCTGGCTATATGGTTTGCTGTCTGTTGTTACAGCAGTTTTTCTGTGCTTTGGTAGTTTAAAACCTGGTTATAGTTTTGACTGGCAAGATCTGATTTATCGTGGGGTTCAGATTTTGCAGTTGTCGACTATTTCTGATGAACAGGAAGTTACGTTAGGTCAACAAATCAATCAACAATTAATTGAGGGCGAGCAAATTAAATTATATTCTAATCCTCGCATTAATGCTTATCTCAATCAAATTGGACAACGACTGGCAAGCAATAGCGATCGCCCTGAGCTTCCTTATACTTTTCAGGTTGTGGATGACAAAAGTATTAATGCTTTTGCCACTATGGGGGGTATGGTTTATATTCACACTGGTTTAATGGTGGCTGCAGATAATGAGGCTGAACTGGCAAGTGTTGTAGCTCACGAAATTGGTCACATTGTTGGTCGTCATGCGCTCGAGCATATGCGCCAGCGTGCTCTGGCTGAGGGTTTACTTTCAGCTACAGGATTGGATCAAGAGACTGCGGTACAAATTGGGGTTGAACTTGCACTACATCTCCCGAATAGTCGCGATGATGAATTAGAAGCCGATCAACTGGGTCTAGCTAATTTAATCCGAACAGGTTATGCTCCTGTGGCGATGGTGACATTTATGGAAAAGCTCCAGCAACAAGGGGGAGCTACTCCTACTATACTGAGTACTCACCCAGCAACATCAGACCGCATCCTTGCTCTACAACAAGCAATTGACCCAGATACTGCTGATGTGGGTGAGGGTTTAAATTCTCAAGCATATCAAAAGTTTATTCGTTCTTTGTTATAACCGTAATCTTCGCTGCCGTTTCATCCCTACTTGGGAGAGTTCTATGGTATTAATCGCTTCTGTTAGAGGTATTTTTCTGATTTTGCCTTCTATTGAATTTACTTGAAAAACTGTCTTTTGATCCAGGTCTAAGGCGGTTAACCAGCCACTTCCTTTGTGATATACTCCTGTGTCTATCCCCAGCCATCCACACCCAGAAGCGATCTTGCCTGGTTTTACTCCTGGTAAAGTAAAGGTAATTGTATGACCTGTAATAATTAATTTTTCGGGAAAATAAGGTTGTGTCATGCTGTGAAATTCATCTCTTATCCAACAAAAGTGTTCTGATGTTTGCTTTTCAAAAGGTATCTCAGGATGAATACCTGCATGAACTAACCACACATCTCCTAAATCTAAATATATAGGTAGGGTTTCCATCCATTCAATGTGTTCTTGGGGGATTTTTCCTTCATAGCTGGTAATAGTTGCGTGACCGCCGTTATATAGCCAGACTTGGAACATTTCTGGGACTATTTGCCCTCCCCCTAAAACATCCAGTAACATTTCTTCGTGATTTCCCCGAAGGCACTGATATTTATTTTTAAAAACAAAATCAACTACTTGAGCACTTTTTGGCCCTCGATCAATCAAGTCCCCTAAAAAATATATTTGGTCATCGCTTGTAGGAGCGATCGCTTCTAATAATTTCATTAAGGCATCGTAGTGACCATGTACGTCACCTATCACTATTCGCCGCTTGGTCATGTTTAGTGTTTTTCTAGCTAAAAATTAACGACTACCAGAGATTCAACTGCGCCCTGATCGGCTGATAAAATTTTCTCAGAGCAGTCCTTATATTTTAGTATTCCTCAATTTTTTAGTGTTAACTTGGTTTTGAAACTTATTCATTATATGATCAATAAAAGTTTATTTTATTGTCCCCTTTAAGAGCGTGTTTTGTCAAAAACTGCCTACGATTAACATCCTGAAACAGCCTACGAGCTCTGCTTGGGTAGAACTGGCACTCTCTAATTTGGATGTGATTTTGTTAGACCATTCCCATTGTGAGCGCAAAGCTGCTGGAGCAGCCATAAATTTAATGTTTCGTTACCCTTCCTGTACTCAATTAGTACGACAATTAACGGCGATCGCTAAGGAGGAATTGGAGCATTTTGAGCTAGTTAACCAAATTTTGGAACAACGGGGCATTCCTTTGGCTCCTCTGAATGCTCCTCCATACGGTGCTACTCTTAAAGGCATGATTCGCCACCATGAACCTCTACGTTTTCTTGATTCTCTCTTGGTTTCTGCTCTCATTGAGGCTCGTTCCCATGAACGTTTGGGGCTCCTGGCTACGAGGTGTCCTGAACCTGATTTAGCGCGGTTTTATGGGGGTTTAATGGCATCAGAAGCTCGTCATTATGGTATATACTGGGTTCTCGCTTCTACTTATTTTGACCGTGAACAGGTTAATTGTCGTTTGGATGAGTTATCTGTTCAAGAAAGTGAGGTGCTGGCTACTCTTTACCCAGAACCTAGAATCCATAGTTAAAAAATGAACAAGCATAAGCAAAATTTTTTGAATTTACTTTTAGTTACACCTTAAGCCAGGTATTTTTAAATGGGTTGTAGAGAATAGCAGTGGAGAAATATCCAAAAGTCATTTCAGTGATCAGTGATCAGTGATCAGTACCTCTGCCTGAAGTCAGAGGCTTGAAAATAGGATATAGTTGGATTTTTTCCTCTTAAAAGAGGAGGCGATGATTCCTATTTTTCTTGGTCATTATTCACTATTTATTATTCACTATTCACTATTCACTATTTATTATTCATTATTCATTATTCATTCAGTGATCAGTACCTCTGCCTGAAGTCAGAGGCTTGAAAATAGGATATAGTTGGATTTTTTCCTCTTAAAAGAGGAGGCGATGATTCCTATTTTTCTTGGTCATTATTCACTATTTATTATTCACTATTTATTATTCACTATTCATTATTAATTATTAATTATTAATTATTAATTATTAATTATTAATTATTAATTATTAATTATTCATTATTCATTATTCATTATTCATTATGCCTAAAGTTAGTGTTTGTATTCCTACTTATAACCGTGCTCATTATTTGGTTTATGCGGTAGAAAGTGTTTTAAATCAGAGTTATTCTGATTTTGAATTGGTTATCTGTGATGATGCTTCTACTGATAATACTCAAGAGATAGTAAGTCAATGGAATGACTCAAGAATTAATTATATTAGACAGGCAGAAAATGTGCGGCGAAGTCGCAATATGCGCTCTGGTTTTCAAGTAGCTAAGGGAGATTATTTTATTAAATTTGATGATGATGACGCTCTTACTCCTGATTTTTTAGAGAAAACAGTAGAGATTTTAGATAAAAATAATGAGATAGATTTTGTCTGTACTAATCATTGGATAATTGATGGAAAAAATGAAAGAATAGAGTCAGCTACACAAGAAAATAGTGCAAGATGGGGAAAAGATAAACTTAAAAAGGGGATAATACCTGATTTAATGCGCCAAACTTTTCAATATCAAAGTTTGCAGGTGGGTTCAACTTTATTTCGTCGTTCTTGTTTGCAAGAAATAGATTATATGCGCCCAGAAGCAGATGGTTGTGAGGATTTTGATTTATTGGTGCGGTTAGCAATTGCTGGGAAAAAAGGTTATTTTTTGCCTGAATTTTTGATGGAGTATCGTTATCATGATGGACAAACAAGTTTAAAACAAAATTTACATTTTTTACAAGCTAAATTATTTTGTATTAATAGTTATCAGTTTCCAGATGAATTAGAAAAAGTGCGCTTACAGAAATTAGCAGCAACTCAACAGGATTTAGGATTAAGATTAATTGAGTCTGGGGATACTAAAACAGGAAGGAAATTATTACAGGAATCAACTAAAATATTGGGGAATTCTTCCAGAACAAGTTTAGGTTGGATGTTATCTTATTTACCTGATAATTTGCGTCAGTTAGCTTTAGAGATATTTCGGAAAATTCGCCCTCAAAACTATACTGACAAAGTGCGTCAAATCAATAAAAGTAAAATATAATGATTCTATAAAAGATTTATGATTGACTGAATTAACTATCAAGCCAAACATTTTTAAAATTCTAATTAAAATCAAAATGGAGATAATTATGTAGCAAGTCTAAATGAATCGTGAAAATAAAAAATTAAATCATAGATACTAGACAATGGGCTTAAGCCCATTGTCTTTTCATGATTCCTAACAGTCTCGCTATATGAGTCAGAAAACCGAGAAAAAAGTGCCAAAAAACTCATTTATTTCTCCATCTCCCTCGTCTTGTCAAAAAAAGTTAATCAAAAAACGGATGAAAAAATTAACTAAGTTGATTTTAAGGGCTTAAGCCCCTTTTCTCGTCCTTTTCGCACTCTCTCGCTGCTATATCTTCCACCTCAGTATTTTTTAGTTATAATTACTTAATTATTGTTACATTGTGTTAAATTGTATTTATTAAGATATTTTTAGCTACTAACATAAAGTATTTTTTGTATGGAAGAAAGAAGACAAAATTAATCAATTTTTTAACTCATTTTAGCCAGAACTCTTGTTATATATTGTTTTGAGTGTCAAATTTACCATTAGTTACCATAACTGGTACTTAAGAATCAAAAATTTTTAAGCTTATTACCTAAAAAAAATTGACCAAATTCTAAAATAGATGTTATAGTAGATATAGCTAAAAATTTGAGGGAATAACCCATCTGTGGTGACACTAATTAACTAGATATAAATATTTAAATGGGAAGTAACCTCAATCTCTGGCTCAAAGTCACAATATTTACAAAAATAATATAAAAATACAACAAATTATGAGTATACAATTTGAAGAAAAAACAGGTACACAAAACCCTTTCAACGGGATTGATGTAGGTAATCGTAGCACTCCAGCTTTAGCAGACTTGAATGGGGATAACAAAGTAGATTTACTTGTAGGCGAAAGTAATGGGACTGTCAAATATTTTGAAAATACAGGAACCAGTAGCAATCCGCAATTTACCGCAAGAACAGGTACACAAAACCCCTTAGATGGTAAAGATGTGGGTCTTAACAGCACCCCAGTTTTGATTAACATGGATGGGGATAATGATGTAGATCTTGTTATTGGTGAAAGCACTGGTACTATCAAATATTTTGAAAATACAGGAAGCAGTGACAGTCCCCAATTTATCGAAAGAACAGGTACACAAAACCCTTTTAATACTTTTGATGTGGGTAGTAACAGCGCCCCAACTTTAGCGGATTTGAATGGGGATAATAAGCTAGATGCTATTGTGGGGGAATTTGGTGGTATTTTTAAATATTTTGAGAATACAGGAACCAGTAACAATCCTCAATTTATCGAGAGAACAGGGACACAAAACCCCTTAAATGGTAGAGATGTGGGTGCTACCACCACCCCAAGTTTAGTTGACATGGATCAAGATGGGGATTACGATGTTATTACTGGGATCAATAACGGTAATATATCTTATTTTGAAAACACAGGAACTTCTGCAAATCCGATATTTACCCCAAGAACAGGCACAAGCAACCCTTTTAATGGCAGAGATTTTGGTGATAATAGCGCTCCAACCTTAGCAAATACAGACTTAGATGGAGATGGAGATTTAGATGCTGTAATTGGAGAGAATACTGGAGTTTTGTTTTATTTTGAAAATACAACTATACAGAACACCAACTCAGCCCCCACAGGGATAAACCTCTCAAATAATGAAGTAGCGGAAAATGCTAATGGAGCGGTAGTAGGGGTAGTAAGTACAACAGACGCAGATACAAATGATACCCACACTTACGAAATATTAACAGCAGAGGTTCCCTTTATCATAGAAGAAAACCCTGAGAGTGGAGAGTATGAGTTAAAAACAACTAGCGCTTTAGACTATGAAACTGAGAATGAATACACCATTCAAGTAAAAACAACTGATAATGGTGGACTATCTCATACAGAAAGCTTTACCATCAGTGTAAATAATGTAGCAGAAAACTCAGCCCCCACAGGGATAAACCTCTCAAATAATGAAGTAGCGGAAAATGCTAATGGAGCGGTAGTAGGGGTAGTAAGTACAACAGACGCAGATACAAATGATACCCACACTTACGAAATATTAACAGCAGAGGTTCCCTTTATCATAGAAGAAAACCCTGAGAGTGGAGAGTATGAGTTAAAAACAACTAGCGCTTTAGACTATGAAACTGAGAATGAATACACCATTCAAGTAAAAACAACTGATAATGGTGGACTATCTCATACAGAAAGCTTTACCATCAGTGTAAATAATGTAGCAGAAACTCCACCAGAAATTAACGTAACTTCAACAACATTAAAAGTAGTAGAAGGATCTGATGAGGAAGCAGTAGTTGAAGTTAGCGTAACAGGAGTAAGTAACGCAGTAACAGTAGAATATCGCACAGAAGATATCTTAACTCAACCAGGTGAAGATTTTACTTCAAAAGCAGGAACACTGACTTTTACAACTGATGAAACTCAACAAATAACTATTCCCATAACAGATAACAACACCAGGGAAGAAGACGAAACCTTTAAACTCATCTTAGAAACCCCCAGCACTGGTGCAGTAATAGGTGACTCAGAAACAGTTATCACCATTACAGATACCTTAGAAGCTACCAGCAACACCACTTTACCTGGTGGAGTAGAAAACCTTCGCCTCACAGGAACCGATAATATTAACGGAACTGGGAACAATAACGCTAATATTCTCACAGGAAACAGTGGTAATAACAGTCTGTCTGGACTTGGGGGACATGATACCCTAACTGGAAATGAGGGAAATGATGTCCTAAATGGTGGATCGGGAAATGATAGCATGGTAGGTGGCAAAGGGGATGACATTTACTATGTTCAAAGTGCTTCCGATACAGTAACAGAAGATACCAAATCAGGAACAGATAGAGTGATAAGTGCAATCACTCGTACTCTAGAAAACAACGTAGAAAACCTCACCCTCAATGGTAATAACCCAGTAAATGGGACGGGAAACAACCTGAACAATGTGATTGTTGGAAACGCGCAAAATAACACACTAACAGGACTGGGAGGAAATGATAACCTCAATGGTGGAGTAGGTGCAGATACTCTGGTTGGAGGAAAAGGAAATGATACTTATACAGTGGATAACTCAGGGGATGTAGTCCAAGAAGTAGTTAATGAAGGAACAGATTTGGTTAATTCTTATGTTAACTATACCCTCCCAGACACAGTAGAAAACCTCACCTTGAAAGGAAATGCTGATATTACTGGTACTGGAAATGACCGCCATAACCAAATTGTAGGTTCTAGCGGAGATGATACCTTAACAGGTAATGCTGGTGCTGATACTTTTTACTTTCTTTCACCAAGTCATGGAGTGGATATTATCACAGACTTTAGTGGAAGTGACGGAGAAGGAGACAGGATCCGAGTTAATCATGTTAACTTTGGAATGGACAAAGGTACTTTACAAGGACACCAGTTTGTCTTGGGAAGTGCAGCGACTGAAAGTACTCACCGCTTTATTTACAACAGCGGTGACTTATTCTACGATGCTGATGGTACTGGAGGTACAAACCCTGTTCACTTAGCTACTTTAACAGGCGCTCCTGTATTAGTTGCTAGTGATATTTTTATCTTTTAAAAATTAAAAATATAGATCTGGTGGTTTCGACTACGCTAAACCACCAGATCTATATTTTTATAAAGGGGTTTTGTAAAACGGATTTGGTATAAAGTGTCAAAAAAGAGTCTTTTGTTGCTTTCACTGAAGCAATTTTTAATGAGTTTTGACCAACTTTTGATATTGGTCATCATTAATTCTCCCTGCTTCATAAAGTGTCTCGGTAATTTCGGAAATTGTCAACACCGAATGCGCTTGATAACCATTGTTTCTCATGCGCTCCTTCACTCCTGCTTCATGGTCAATAAAAACAACAATATCCTCAATTTTTAAGCCAGCAGATTCTAATTTTGCTGCCCCTTCTAGTACACTTTTTCCTGTTATCAAAATATCATCTACTACAACAACTTTTTGACCTGGATGAAAATGACCTTCTATTAAACGACGAGTACCATGTGCTTTTACTTCTTTACGCGGGAAAACCATGGGGTGATGCAAGTTTAATGACAACCCAGTTGCAGTAGGTAATGAGCCATAGGGAATACCTGCAATTAAATCAAAACTTAATTTTTTCAGAATTTCTGCATAAGCATTTAATACTTGATGGAATATTTGCGGGTTAGAAATAATTTTTCGCAAGTCAATATAGTAAGAAAAAGTTGCTCCCGAAGCTTGGACATATTCCCCAAATAATAAACAACCGATATCATATAACTGTAAAATTAGCTCTTGATGGGGATGTTTTTCTAATAAACAAACATCAGGCATCCATAGCTCACAACTTGAACCTTCTTTGATTATTTCGTTTCTCGTTTGGTTAACTTTTTCATTGAGTTTTTCAATACCTACTGCTAAGTTTTTATCAGCTAATAATTCTAGGGAAACAGGTATTAATAAGCCTTCTCCATTTTCATCTAATCCAGCTTTGAGTATTTGATTAAATTTGCCTTCTTCTTCCCAAATACTCCTCACTAAAATAACTCTTTCTGGAGCTGTTGCGCGAATTTTTCCGAGTATTTCTGGTTTAGTAGTTCCTACTTCTAAAAATAGTTGTTCTGGAGTTCCCCAATTTTTTGCTTCTCTGATCACTTGCAAGTAAAATGGATTGTCAGCGGTGGGATATTCCTGTAAAACAACTGCACCAGGATTAGAAGTGTGACAAAGAATAAAAACTCCTTTGTCAGGATAAACTAAAAACGGCGCAACCAGGTCTTGTCCTGCATAAGGATTCAAAGTGACTGCATCAACTTCCCACTTTTCAAAAATTGTTTCTGCAAAAATGCTGCTGGTGTTTAAGTCGCCATGTTTTGCATCCAAAATAATGGGAATATGCTTAGGAATGGTAGCTAGTACCTGTGATAATAACTCTAATCCCTCCATCCCCAAAGCGTGGTAAAAACCCAGGGTTGGTTTATAAGCGCACACCAGGTGAGCAGTTTCAGCAATGATAAATTCTAACCACTCTCTGATAGAGTTGTACCCAGAGGGGAGCATTTCGGGGTTGGGATCCAATCCTACCACCAGTAAACTTTGATTAAAGGCGATCGCCTCATTGAGTTTTTCGTAAAAAGTCATATATTATAACAGTCCTATTTGATTTGTGATAAATTAAACAGAGAAAAGGTTACTGAGACAAGGGGCTTAAGCCCCTTGTCTGGGGGCAAGGGGCTTAAGCCCCTTGTCTGGGGGCAAGGGGCTTAAGCCCCTTGTCTGGGGGCAAGGGGCTTAAGCCCCTTGTCTGGGGGCAAGGGGCTTAAGC
>Ga0209594_1000698_pt1 | contig 18661 bp, 12 predicted proteins | sample AshMeaCrysSpring_FD_184126 | JGI IMG/M metagenome (GOLD analysis project Ga0209594, IMG submission 184126) | Groundwater microbial communities from Big Spring, Nevada to study Microbial Dark Matter (Phase II) - Ash Meadows Crystal Spring... | ecosystem: Environmental > Aquatic > Deep subsurface... | reverse complement strand
TAGCCGACTTGGGAGATTCTTGTTTTGATTGGGATAAGTTATTACCCCTAATCAAAACTACCCAAAACTCAACCTCTGGATTCACTAGTTTGATAGGGGAAAACCTGACTCCCCCAGAAAAACTAACTTCCCCAAGTACTTCAAAATCTCAAATCGATAACCTGAAATTTCCATTCGCGACAGCGCGATCGTTCAAAAATCCAATATCTAAAATACCCATTGCGGTAGCCTACGATAAGGCTTTTAATTTTTATTACCAAGACAACTTAGATTTGTTAGAAGAACTTGGGGCAGAATTAGTTTTTTGGAGTCCTTTGGAAGATACTCATATTCCCGAAGGAGTTAGGGGTATGTATTTTGGTGGTGGATTTCCAGAAATTTTTGCCGAAAAATTAGCAGAAAATAAAACTCTTTGCCTATCTGTTAAAAAAGCTATTCTTTCAGGAATACCTACCATAGCCGAATGTGGAGGGTTAATGTATTTATGTGAAGAAGTACTAGACTTTGAAGGCAAATCCTGGTCTATGGTTGGGATTTTACCGACTAAGGCTGTAATGGGTAATCGTTTAAGTTTGGGATATCGACGAGCATTTGCAATGGCAGATAGTTTGTTATTTAAAGAAGCTGGCGTAATTTGCGGTCATGAATTTCACCGCTCTTCTTTAATAACTGCTTCTACTCAACCCTTGTTTCAAACCTATCGCGTTGATTCCGATGAATCTACAGGTTTAGAAGGATGGAATATTTTAGATAATCTACATGTTTCCTACATTCATTTACATTGGGGCGCAAATCCTCAAATACCGAAGAGTTTTCTTTCTCGTTGCCAACTATTACAAACCCAAGAATATTTATCATAGGAATAGCCTTGGCTATTAGAGGGGGGTTTTGAACCCCCGAATAAGTTTTTCAGAGATAGAGAATTAATATTATCCCTACTCCTCTACCTCTCCACCTCTCACATGGGAGTTTGTTCAGGCAGCAGACACTTATCAGAATCACAGCCAGCGGGGCCAACCTCCATCAATTCGCCCAAATCATAGCGACTAAGGGCGGCATAGAAATCATCAGTCTTCCGTCGCATTTGAACTTCTTTCATTAACAACTCGTATTTTTCCTTGTTAATAGGTTCAAAAGGTAAGCGAGGGAAAGTTTGTAGGTCATCAAAACGTGCCAATAGGGCTGCACTTATATAACCCTCATCATCCCGAATAGCTTCAAAAATTCTAGTGCCCAAGGCTTCAACTTCGTTTTCTCGTAACTCTATGGTCGCACTCGTGTTGTGGGTAACGTAGTATTTTTGCACTTGCATATAAAAATCAGTTTGGGCAAGGGCGTTAAATTTGCTGATGTCGATTTCGTCAGCACCAGAAAAATCAGCCCAAGGCACAGAAACAGGAATCTCTACAAGCCACTCTGTACACCGGGGGTCAAAGGGGTCGTTTAAGAGATTGCCATTTTCATCTTTGTCTGCCTGGGATGGGATAACGTTATAACCATATTCAATGCAAGCAGAAGCTACGGGGTCATTTTTACGGAAGGTTATACGGCGGATAAATCGTTGGGATTTGGGGGGGTGCCAACCGGGGGAAGCACCAGTTAGTAAGGATTTTGTGCCGCTAGGTTGGACTGTTGTACAGCGATTGGGGCGTTTCAACCCGTGGCGATCGCAGTATTCCCACACAACTTGATGCACAATTTCTTTCCAAGAACTTAAGTATATTTGTTCTTGTTTTTTAAATATTAAACCTTGGGAAGTTTCAGGTCTTCCTTGCTCCCACCAACGCAACCAATCTACCCCAAAGGCTTTGACAAAAAAGTCAAATAAGCCAGTAAAGGAGACACCGACGATGGGGTCTAACTCTCTACTATATTGATAACGAGGTTCTTGGAATTGGTGGTTTAATAAAGCCGCCACAGATAAGGCACCGACGGTAAAGGCTTCTTTTTGCTCTTGGTAATTGTTGGGGTCAAGTTGATTTAAGTGGACTTCTGCTAAGTTACAGAAGAAATTACTGCCTATTATTTCACCACAATTGTGTGCAACAAACCCATTAGCATCAAAGCGCGATACACCAGGGACAGTGCAATCATAAACAGACTCTTCACCATCAAAGGTAATAGATTCAATTTTTACATCAAACCTTTCTTTGTTAAAATTGCGCTTATACCTTGATAACAAAGAGTCTAGCAATTCGGCTTTTTTAGGTTCTTGAAAACCAACTATTTTTTGAAATGTTTGAATGTTATTTTTAGTAATAACTAATTCATGTTGAGCCTGACAAAAATACTCAGTTAAAACTTTCTTGCTATTAGGCAGCATTCTTAGTCCTTCTGCCCTACGATTCTTGTAAATTTTGCAGGCAATACCTAATCGTAAAAGCATCCTTTGTATAGCTTCTAAATTAGATAAATCGTTTTGTGCTAAACGAACACTAATCCCTTTGTCAAGGTTTCCTTGTACACTTCCATCAGCGTCAAAAATACCTTTAAGAAAACCACAATAAAAATCATAGCTTGCTTGCTCAATATCGGGAGTGACTTTTTTATTTTTATGTACTAAACCAAAAGCACTAGCTAGTTTTGCAAGACTTGCAGAACTAACTTGATAATATTTGTTTGTGGGGTGATAAGAACCTTCCAAATCCTGAGAATATTGAAATGGCTTTGGTCGCTTATTTACTAATGAAAGCGCAAATTCTTTCATCTCAGTTTGAGTCTCTCCCCAGTAGCGTAGTGATGCTTGATAGCTATAGTTAGCCGCGTTTACTGAAAAACAACCATCACCTAATAAGTTACCAAGTAGCCAACCCTCGGCATGTGTACCTAACCCATCCCAAGGATTTATATTTGTATGGTTATGAATTAGTATTCTGTCACCGGGTTTTAAGTCTTTGACTTCACACCATTCTGAATATTGCTGACGTTGAGTTTGTGCTGTTACTTTTAAGACTTGATGATTCTCAGTAAGCCTTAAAGCATAACCATCTTTGGTTTGTAGTTTGACTACAGGTTTCACTCCTGTAAAGAAAAAACCATCAGGTGTCGTGCTAAAAAGTTCACCATTTACAAAAACAGCTAATTGTTTACCAATTAAATCCTTAACTTGTCTTGCACCATGTTCTGTATGTATCCAAGTATCTGAAGTTATACAGGGATTAAGCCCAAAACGTCCTAAACGATGAGTTAATTCTTTTTCATCAATGTGAGGATATTTTTCCTGTAACCACTCCTGACCATTACCTTTTGCATAAGCACTTAAAAAATCCAGCTTAAGAGCAGGGGTAGACAGCAAATCAGCATTTGACCGGGCTACAGCTTCACCTGCCCATTGAATAGCACCTTCTCCGCTGTAATATTGTTTACGAACAGCATCTATGGATTCACTTAGACTGGGTTTGGAGTGAAAGACTCTGGTATGGTTCGCCATGCGTAAAGCGTCACGTTCGGGATCAATGCGCCAGCTGCCTGAAGAGTCTTGTTGCCAAAGGTTTTCTTTTGCTGTTTCAAATAAATTATCCTTACTTCCACCTTGACGCATACCGGCACTGTTATGCGTAAGATACCCATCACAGTAAAAACAGTGGGCTTCCTCTACTTCAATGTCATAGGTTTGAATATAATCATAGCTACCCAAACCTTTTACAGTAACAGGAATATCTAATGAAACATCAGCCTCAGCAACATAGCGTTCATAATTGGCATCTACAAGGCGAGACCCCTGAAAACCCATTTCACGCATTTCGCTATAAGTGTAAGCTTCCCCCATAGCAACGCCCGGTATGGTAAAGCCATACATTTTTAGACCTTGGCGCAGTTCCCCTTTAAGAGAGTGGGGGGCAATTAGATAATTATATTTTTGTTTTAAAGCTGGAAGTTTCAAGTTGTACTTGATTTGCCATTTCACGTTTTCAGGCACTGTAATAGAAATTCTACCAGCTATACCTAAACTAGATAAGATAGTCCCAACTTGTCTAACAAAAGAACGATAAACAGTTGTTACTAAATGAGGCGGACGATTATTGACGCTTCCATCACTATCCATCAATCCTGCTAAATAAGCAGCACGTATATCTACAGAACCCTGCAAAATAAAGTTGGGAACTTCCAAGCATTTATTTGGTTGTTTAATGTAGTTGTGAAAATATTCCGCTAGACGAATAGATGAGCATACTGATTTGGCTGTATTTTCACCCTTAATTAAACCATGAGAGGCTCTTAAACCAAATAATCCCAAGACTCTATCTATTTTGTCTTGAATTTTGGTTGTAATTTCAGCATCTAAGCCATTCATTGCCCACTCAACGCGCCCATAGGGTTTGTTATATTTATTTCGACCCAAAGCTACATAGCCATCCCCCTGAGTTAATCCAATTAGCCAAGCTACATCCGGGGTAAGTTCAGGAATTTTTAATGCTTTGGCTGTACGGCTTTGAGTGGGTCTTTCCTTGGTAAAGTCATCTGGTAGATGTGTAACAGTCCCAGGCAATACTTGTGTATTGTGTAATAAGCGATCGCCTGGTGAGAGACTGGCAAGAAACTTCCAAGAGAATTCACCTTTTGCGTTCTTCAGCACTGCTTGCCTATGATTTAAGGTTGCTCTTGGGTAGGTAGCATTAGTCTCAACCTCGTAAACTTCCTGATAGCCTTGGTCAAACTTGTTAACAACTTTTCTGAAGCCAAGAGGGGTTTGCACGCGATCGCCAATTTGTATATCCTTTATTGGAACAAGTCCCCTAGAAGTATGAACTAAGGCATCTTCTGGTAAACATCTTCTGATATTGCCAGCAACAATTGTTACGGCAGCTTCATCAATTAATAAACAGCACTCCACAGAGTTTAACTGTCGCCCCTTGGCTTTATTAAGAATAGAGGCAACACGAATATAAAGGCTTGGTAATTTGACAGGGTTTGCCATGCCCCCAAAACCTTTAAGGGTTTCCCCTGCTTTACGAACATTACTAATATCAACAATGACTTCTACATCTGCCGTAAATCTCTCGTCAGTGGAGAGTTCTAATAAACTTTGGTAAGAAACTACCCAACCTTCTCTACTATCACCAACGTTAATTGTGACTTTATTCTCTTCGATACTCGTCGAAGTAAATTCATGACGTTTTTCTATTGGTGTACTACCAATTTCACCAATAACTTTGACATTAAGTTGATTGCGGATGGGAGGCAGTTGGTTAATATATTTTTCCTCAAGGATGGCACCGGTACCGCAACCCATCATGGCCAAGTCCATCATCAACGCAAAAGCTTTCCAGTCCTGAAGATTAGTGGAAGTACAGTTGTATGCTCCGGAAAAGTTTTTAGGTTTGGCGACCCAATCTGTACCACCTACCCATAGCCAACGACCGCTAGGCAAAGCTTTCATTTCCTGCTGAAATCTGACCATTAAAGCAGCTTCTTCCGGGGTGAGATGGCCAATTTCGGCTAATCCTTGGATGGTGCGATCGCAAACCTGTTCCCAAGTTTCCCTCATCCCAGCCGTTGTCCGACGGCTATAGGTTCTGAAAAATACAGGTAAGGCGGCAGGGGCACTTTCTGGGAACTGGATGTAGTGGGGTTTTTTCTCAAGCTCTCGAACCATAAATCAAGCCTTGTTGCACTCGCATAGATAATGACTATATGCCGGAATAAAAGAATTGCAAAATTACGATATTTGTAGTAATTGTATGTAAATAATAGTAAAATAGACTATTAAGGTGATAATAACGGCATAAAAACACAATTAGCTGAATAATGCCAGTTGCTAATCTTTAACATATCTACATCATCTAAAATATTTAGATTATAAAGTTCTTAATTTTTCATTAATTTTTCATTTCCTCTATGACACTAGCTCCTTGGCGGAGTGCGATCGCCTATGCACTTCATCGCAATCGAAGTTTGATTTATTCTCGTTATGTACAGTTGGCAACAGTCCAAGAAAACGGGCGCCCAGCAAACAGGGTAGTCGTTTTTCGTGGTTTTTGGGAAAATACAAATCAAATAAAATTTATTACAGATTCTCGTAGTGAAAAAATTAAGCATATTCAATATCAACCTTGGGCTGAAGTCTGTTGGTATTTTCCTAAAACAAGGGAGCAATTTCGCATCGGTGGTTCTTTGACTTTAATCAACAGCGATACCCAAGACCCCATACTTCAAGAAGGACGCCATCTGATGTGGCAACAAATAAGTGAAGCTGCAAGGTCACAATTTGCCTGGCCCCATCCAGGTAAAGCAAGAGTCGAAGACAAAAAAGCCTTTGAAGTATCAACCCTAGAAGGCACAAAACCTTTAGCGAATTTTTGCTTACTATTACTTAACCCAGAGGAAGTAGACCATTTAGAATTAAAAGGAGAACCCCAGAATAGAAAACGTTATTTTCGCAACCAGCATCAAGATTGGTCAATAGAAGAATTAAACCCATAAACGAATTAGCAATTAGCCATTCTTCTATTAACGTAAGTTGCTAGTTAGCTCTCGTAAAAGTATCAGATTAAGATACAAAAACGTGGTTTTAGAGTGTTACTAGATACTTAATTTTAGAGCTAAGCACTTAAAAATCGATATTTTTGGATAACTAGCAACTTACGTGATTAGCCATTCTTCTATTAGCAATTAGCAATTAGCAATTAGCCATTCTGACCTTAGTTATATCCCCGAACCATCAAGAAAAGCCTGAATAGCCTTATCTTGAATGCTACAACAATCACCTTGCTTAGCAGTAATTTCACTAGATAATTCATCTTCATCTAAAGAAAATCGACCAGCAAAAACAGGACTTTGTGTTGTGTTTTGAAGCTGTAAACTTTGAACCTGTTGTTCTAAATGCTCAATGCGGTCAACAAGGAGGCGAATTACTTGAGCTTCAGAGTCAGGTAAATTATTATGCTCCAATGGCGCGGCTGTGGCTCCAGATTTATAAATAATCCTACCGGGAATTCCTACTACAGTGCAATTAGAAGGTACATCTCTAAGTACAACAGACCCAGCACCAATCCGCACATTATTACCAATCAGAATGTTGCCTAATACTTTTGCTCCGGCACCAACAACAACATTTTCCCCCAAGGTAGGATGGCGTTTGCCACTTTCTTTACCGGTACCACCAAGGGTAACGCCTTGATAAATTAAGGCATAATTTCCCACAATAGCAGTTTCTCCAATCACAACACCCATACCGTGGTCAATAAATACACCACTACCAATAGTGGCTCCGGGGTGAATTTCAATACCGCTAATAAACCTAGCCAGATGGGAAATTAAACGAGGGATAAAAGGTATGCCCATGCTATGCAGCCAGTGCGCGACTCGATGAAATAGTAGTGCCTGGAAGCCGGGGTAGCAAAACAATACTTCCAACCAGTTACGTGCTGCTGGGTCACGTTCAAAAATGATACGAAAGTCTGCAAGCAGTGTAGATAGCACGAGATATAACCCTAGAAATCTAATACAAGCCAATCACCATTGTAGCTTTTATAGGGTTAGGTTTGGTTTAGTAATGCAAATTCTGAATAAAGTAATTGCTTTTAACTTCTGTAAAGCCTCTATCTCATACTATCAAAGCCCTATTAGCCATTAACTATTAGCTATTAGCAATTAACCACTAATATCAAATCTGGGTCAACACTCACAGGGATAGCCGCAACTGGCACTGCGGCTCATGTTCGCGCGTTGGGCTGTCTTCCCTCCAAAAATATGGGTGCTCTTCGCCCAACTACAAACAAAAACAATGTGACAATAATGACGCGCTCCGAAGACCGCTCCGAAGACCGTAAGTCCTGACTCATAAAAAAAATCTTGGTGGGGGGTAGTAGAGGGGCGAGCGTTCGCAAGAAGTGCGAATGCGTCAAGAGCGCATAAAGCGCGTCAAGAGCGAAGAGTCTGGGTGGAAAGGGTATAGGGAAAATGCCTAGGGTTATTTTATTAGGTGCAATTAACCGGATTTGATATAACCATTAGCTATTAGCTATTAACCATTAGCTATTAACCATTAGCTATTAACCATTAGCTATTAACCATTAGCTATTAACCCAGGACTTACGCAAAAATTGTCAGAAAGCTTGATTTGTGTAACCGCCAAGAAGCCAAGAACGCCAAGTTTTCGTAGAGCTTGCGTAAGTCCTATAACCATTAGCTATTAACCATTAGCTATTAACCATTAGCTATTAGCTATTAGCTATTAGCTATTAACCATTAGCTATTAGCTATTAGCTATTAGCTATTAACCACTTGACTAAGCATTATATTTACCACTGATAGAATTAATCTTCTCATTTAGTTCCCTAATACGCCGAGAAAGGACAGCAATAATATTGACAGCTATTTCAGGGGTTTCCTCAATGGCATCATAAAGTTGTTCTTGGGTAAGCTCCAAACATTCGCAAGCGACCAAAGTCGTAGCAGAGGCTGACCGGGGTTGAGCGTCAAAGACTGACATTTCACCAAAGGATTCCCCTTTTGGAAATTCTGCCAAAAGCTGAGTTCCGATATGAATTTTCACTTTACCCGAGATGACTATGAATAGCGATCGCCCCTGTTGCCCTTGTCTAAATATAGTGTAATGAGCTGGGAAGCTAATTTCATCCATTACGGAAGCTAAACGTACTATAAAATCATCTCTTAGTTCTTGAAAAATCGGTACTTGTCGAACAAATAATAAACGGTCAACACTATTCAGCATAATTGCAACTATCTTAAGAGATATTATTTAGAAAATTTCAAGAGATTTTAATTAATCAGGACTTACGATAGCGGAGCGTGACGCGGTAGCGTCATTATTGTCACAATTTTTTATTGATGAATGAGGCTGAAAAGCCTATTAATTCGTTTTATTTTGTTCAAAGTGTCACACAAAGAAAGAATTTTAAATGTGCCAGTTACGTAAGTCCTATTAATAAATAGTTTTTATCAATTCTTTAACTTGTGTCGCAACTAAAGGATGGGGATCGTCTTTTAGTTGGGGCAATATTTTTTTGAGAACTTCAGGAGAAGCTACGCTTAAGTAAGAAAGGGTGGCTTCTCGAACAAAACCAGTGGGATGTCGTAGATTCGCTAAAATTTGGGGAACTGTCAGGCGAATTCTTCCAACCTCGGCAAAATGAAAACAACAAGCTAGACACCAATCAGAAAGCAAATTTCCCAAAAGTAGCAATCTATAAGTCCGGTCACTAAGTACAGTTTGCTCATACTTAGTTATTCCTGCCTCTTGAAGCGCCTGTAGTTTTTCTGTGTAGGAACGCTTGTCTAAAATAGTTAGTAATAAAGTCTTAGAAGGTAATTTGATTGTATGTTCTAAAATCTCTAAACCCCTAGCCCATGAAGCAGTTGAGTGAGAATGTAAATTAAAAGTAGCAGCTTGGATTACTTCATCCGAGTAAAGCAGCCTTAAAAAAAGTAACAACCTTTCCTTTATATCAACTTCTAACTCTAGAAGTGCCCGTTGAAGTAATTCAGCAACCGATAAAATCCTTTCTTGAATCCTAGACTCTCCAGATTCACTATTATTTTCCTCTACTTTTACCTCTATATATTGAGCATAAATTCTTGCTTGGCCTTCAAAATCAATGTAAGCACCATAAATTTCACCTAAAAATCCTAATTCCTGTAGAATTAAATTTTCGACCCTACTTTCATGTAAACGGTCAACCAAACTATTAATACCTGTAGATTTATGAATTTTCAATAAACTGCGAAGGATATAGCCTCTAGTCGATCCCCAAGAAGACTCTAAGTGCATCCAAAGGGTATCAGTCGCTTCCATTGTGCCTATTTGCCCGATCGTTCGCCAAGCATACATTCGTACAACTTCCTCTTTATACAAATTACTAGCTAAATCTACTAATAGTGGGATAACTTCATTGCCAAGTTTTACTAAGGATTTAATGGCTATATTTCGCGTTGATTTATACTTTAAACCTGCTAATAAAGCAGAATAATGTTCCTCTAAATGGGTAGACGCTATCATTTCCAAAACAGCACAGCGTACCCGTAAAGAATCATCTTGTAACAAATCGGGTATATAAAGTCGTAAAGCTTGTAAATATTCTGCATCTCTGAGGGCTAAAACCCCACTTATGCGCTCCCTTTCTTTTTTATGGGTTAGCATCCTTCTTAAAGCATTGGTTGCCGTAGCTTTTTGTATGGGTTTACCTAAGCGCAGTAGTAATGTTGCTGCAGTTGCCCGGATAATAGGATTTTTACGCGGGTGAAGAAAATCCTCCAGGATGGTTAAATTTGAGTTTTCTTCCGCCAACCATACATAACGTAAAGCAAGGGCGTATACTTCTGGTGGCACAATTTTTTTGGAAGCATCTAGAAGAGGGCGCACGGATGGTAAATAAGTTGGGTTCACCCCCGCTATTAACATCACTTCTAGACTTTGTGCTTGTAAGTTACCAGAAAGTTCAAATAACAAAGGCGCTAATACTTCCCCTGTGGACTGGGGGTCAATTTGTGCCAGTAATTCTATACAAGAGCGCTTTTCTAATTCTGTAGCCTTACCTCGTAGAGCTTTACTTGCAGCTTCCTTAAATTCTTTTAGACTTTTGAGGTCTACATCTGTAGCGCTAAGTTGTCCGCGTTCGGCACTTTTTACCAATAAGTCAACATAGCGCTCCCGCATTAGCCAGACAAAGCTTAAACAAACAACTGCAAGAACTGTAGTTTCTAATACTAAAACAACATTATGTGCTGATGGTGATATGAAGGTAACTGTTACCCATAGAGTAACTATAATTAATAACCCTCCAAAGCCTGTAGCGATCGCTTCGGCAATTCCACCGGATAAGGCTTGAACCCGACTGCGAATTCTATCTGGAATTGGCTGAAATAATAACGGCCCGCTACTAGTCACAAAAGTGTAGCGCAATAATTCATCAACAAACTTAACTCCTACTAATCCCCAAAAAAAATTATTGGATTGAATTCCCGGTAAAAAGCTTAGTACCGAAATCCCTAGGGGCATTAGAAAAGCAACGCTGGCTGGTAAAGTTGCCGCTGTCACAAAAACCCCCAAACGCTCTAAAGCACGACTAGAAAAAAACCATTGAGTAACTAGTTCACATACACCAACGGTTCCGCCAAATAAACCTAAAAAACTAGCAATATCCTTACCTTTAAAATTGGATTCAAGATAACTAAGGTATTGAAAATCAATTAATAAACCAATTATTTGTACTAAGCCAATAAAGGCAAATAATCGCAAAACGTAATCTTTAATCGGTCCTTTCAAGCGTTTTCGGTGAGATGGCTCAACTTCAGGGATATCTTTTTGAGAAACATCAGGAAAAGCTTTTTGATAGCTTTGACATAAATATCCTAAAATTACTGCCCCAATAACAATGACCACAGCACCGGCAAGAATTACTTTATCAAGGGGAACCCACCGTAATAACCAAGGTAGACTATATCCACTCAAAACATCAGCCACCAAAATTCCGCTACTTACAAGGGGGTATGTACGTTTTATCTCTCGGATATTAAATAGTTGGTTTGCTGTAATAGAAGTATTTAACTCATTTACAACATACAAAGCATCAACCCATAGCCTCAGTAAAAATACAGAAAATATAGCGATGTAAGGTATCTGTAAGCCACCATATAAAAAAAATAATGGCACAACCATAGAAGGAGCTATGGCTACCACCACCCAACGTAAAGGATAAATCCTTTGCAGCCAAGAGTAAAAAACAACCAAAGCCATACCAATTAACGCACTGGCAATATAAATCCAGGGCAGATTTTTTGCCCCATATTTATCCAAAAATAGCGCTACTACACTATCTTCTGCCCATCTTAGCCCAATGGATGTAGTCGTATAGGCAGCAAACATCAACAGAGTGCGATCGCTCTCTTCTGGTCTTAGATTCACCCAATGTAGAATTTGCGCTATAAAGCCATTGTTAGCAGCAAACCAGTTTTGTTTTAATTCCATGTGGTTTTCATGCGTATGGTGTCGCCTTTTTTGACCCTGCCTACAAATAGCAAAAGTCCTGAGTAACTGAGTATTATTTTTCCCACTCAGGACTCAGGACTATCAATTTTGGATTGTTGATTTTAGATTAATAATTTAGAGATAGTTTTATATTTATTTACGCACATGACCATAAATAAATACAAAACTATCTCTAATAATCCAAAAATCTAAACTTAATACTATTTTTTAGGAGATATGAGCATCATCATATTACGCCCCTCTTTCTTGGGTGTCTGCTGCACTTCACCGAATGGTTCCAAATCATTCGCCATTCGCCGCAATAATTCCTCCGCCATATCGCTATGTTGGATTTCCCGACCACGGAACATCACGGTAGCCTTTACTTTATCCCCATCCTTAAGGAAGCGTTCCGCTTGCTTGACACGCACATTATAGTCATGTGCTTCAATTTTATAGCGCATTTTCACTTCCTTGACATCAGCTGTATGCTGCTTCTTACGAGCTTCCCGCGCTTTTTTCTCTTGTTCAAATTTATATTTACCGTAGTCCATAATACGACATACCGGCGGCTCAGCTTTATCACTAAGCAAAACTAAATCTAGTTCTTTTTCCTCTGCAAGCTGTAGTGCTTCCTGTGGGGTCAGGATTCCCAATTGGGCACCATCTGTATCAATCACCCGAATCTTCGGAAAGCGAATACGTTCGTTAATCTGGGGTAAATCGCGGTTTCTTTTTTTCTCAATCACAGGCATTAATTATTTGTGGGAGCTGTTGGTAAAGAATTGGGTTTGTTATGACGAACATCTAGGAAACCATAAGACAGTTTTTTGATAAAAGAGTCATAATTTTGATTGGGGGTTACTTTCAAAAAAAGAAATCACCTTATCTAATTACCTATACTTTTCCAATGGCTGCTTTGTGACTATCCTAACTCAACTACTGCGATCGCCAAGAACTTAAGTGTCAGGCTACAGTTCTAGGTTAGCGAATTCTTGAGATAGTTGGGCAATGGTTTATCAAGTCATTTTAATTACTCTAAGAGATTTTCTTGCTCCCAACTCATTTATATCGGGCAATCTAGACTTTGTAAATTTTTATTAAAAAAATAAAAATTATAAGATTTTAGTTGAAATGTTTATTTTTATTATACTGAAGCTATATTTATAACCTTCAATATACTATTTAATTTTATAGTTATTTATCTATGAATCACCAAGACCAACAGAGTCAAGATTTTCAACACTGGCGATTGAGAGTTGGGAATCAAAGAGATTGGGTGTGGCGCGGTTGGCAAATTCGTTACACTTATATTCATCCTCAAAAAAATAATAGCCACACAATACCCCTCATTCTCCTACATGGATTTGGTGCTTCTATCGGTCATTGGCGCCATAATATCCAAGTTCTGGGGGAACACCATACAGTATACGCTTTAGACATTCTTGGTTTTGGAGCTTCCGAAAAGGCATCCACAAACTACAGCGTTGACCTCTGGGCTGAGCAAATTTATGATTTTTGGAAAACTTTTATTGGCAAGCCTATCATTTTAGTAGGGAATTCCATTGGTTCTCTAATATCCCTCGCCGTCGCGACAAACTATCCAGAAATGGTTAAAGGTATAGTAATGATGAGTTTACCAGACCCGTCTTTAGAACTGGAGGTAGTACCAGTTGCCTTAAGACCTGTTGTCAGCAGTATAAAAAAAGTTGTTTCAACAATTATTGCCTCACCATTAATATTAAAACCCTTATTTCAATTCGTTCGCCAACCGAATATTCTTCGTCGAGGAACAATTTTAGCCTATGGAAATCCAGAAGCTGTAACAGATGAATTAGTGGATATTATTGCTGGTCCGCCCCAAGATAGAGGCTCAATTCGTGCTTTAGCAGCTTTAGTAAAATCATCCAGCAGCCCATCCTATAGCCCTAGTGTCAAGGAAGTTTTACCAAAATTAACAGTCCCCATGCTTTTGATTTGGGGACAAAAGGACAGAATAGTGCCTCCTGTACTAGCATCTGATTTTGTAAAATATAACAATAAATTGGAATTATTAAAGATAGATGATGTCGGACATTGCGCCCATGATGAATGTCCAGAACTGGTAAATAAAACTATTTTAGATTGGATTCAGTTAAATTTAACGACAAACAAAGCTGATTGAGAAAACTTGCTTTCCACCAGAGTCCCTAATCCCTTCCTACTCTAACAGGGATAGCCCCAACTGGCACAATCAAAGGTTCGCGCGTTGTGCGAAGAGCGCCCTCCAAAAGTATGGGCGCGCTTGCGCCCAACTAGAAACAAAAACAATGTGACAATATCGTAAGTCCTGTCTAAGATTATCGATTTTGTTTAACTTATTAACCTAGTGGTCTGTCATATCATCTTTGTGATGTATTTGTGATGTATTTGTGATGTATTTGTGATGTATTTGTGATGTATTTGTGATGTATTTGTGGAACAGGCATCCTGCCTGTTATTGTTAGATAAAAAATTTTCTACTAACAGGCGGGACGCCCCGAAGTTTGGCGGGACGGAAACCGACACCGCCAACTTCTCGGGCGTTCCACAAAATTTAAATGTATATTTTGATTTTTATTTTTAAACCCAACAAAGAAGGTGTGACAGAACACTAGATAGTTTTCAAGCCTACACTATCCTGGGGGGACAGTGTAGGTAATTACCAGTTAACCAAAAGTTACTTGGTCAGTGTTAACAGATGATGCGCCATTTACCGATTGAGCAACAGAAACCATCTTACTGAGAACATCAGCATTGGCAACAGTCCCTTTTAGAACTACAGTACTACCAGTTTGAGCAACCCAAAGTGTATCTACATCTGTTAGCTCAGAATCTTGGTCAAAAGCAAGGGCAACTCGCTTTGCTAAACCACTTTGGTCATACTCTCCGCTTAAACCCAGGCGTTCTGGTGCTATGGATTCCCCAGATGAAGCGTCAGCAACTTGTGGATTTACCTCAGCATTTTCAGGTTTTTCCATGCCAAACATTCTTTGTAGCCAACCCATAATTATTCTCTCCAAAATTTAATCAAAAAACTATTTACTTTAAACAAGTTTTCACAGCTAGGGACAATATAAAAGAAAGAATTAATTAAATTTCACTGACTGATATATTCTCAGATGTATAAAATGAAAAGCTTAATGTCTAAATAATTACTTATTAATTAGCTATAATTGCTTAAATTATACATTTAGTCGTTTTTCTAAATAACGTAAGTTGCTAGTTAGCTCTCGTAAAAGTATCAGATGAAGATACAAAAACGTGGTTTTAGAGTGTTACTAGATACTTAATTTTAGAACTAAGCACTTAAAAATCGGTATTTTTGGATAACTAGCAACTTACGTTAAATACATAGGAATAGCCGCAAAACAACGAATTTCTGTCATTAGTCGCGCAACAAAGTGAAGAGAAGAATCTTCCGATATGTTTGAGTTACCTAGTTTTACTGAAAATGACTATTTATCCTTTGCGTAAGTCCTAATACATAAAAAGAGGTTTTACTTGTACAATTAATTACCTATAAATAATTGATTCTGGATTAGTAAGTAAGAATCTCAGATATCTGGTCATAAGCAAATAGGAATTACGCAATGGTAACATTTTTGACCTAAGGGGAGAAAAAATATGATGTGGATTTTCCTCTCGCTTTATCATAGTTGTACGCTAATTAGATAAATATATAAGTTAGCAATATAGAGTTGCGGCCGCATCGCACCATTATTAAAATGTCACACTGAGGTAAATCCTAGTAAAGTTTTTGGGAGAAAATTGGTTTTCGTTACAGAATATCCCCGCAACAGATAAAATATATAGTCTAGGTTAGCCTTTTAGTAGCGGCACCAACGGGTAGCCCTACTGTTGTAATAGATTTATGTATTAGCCTCTGTTGGCAAAAATGAAACATACCCTTTCAGTACTTGTAGAAGATGAAGCAGGAGTTCTTTCCAGAATTTCTGGCTTATTTGCCCGTCGTGGCTTTAATATAGAAAGCCTAGCTGTTGGTCCTGCTGAACAATCAGGAGTATCAAGAATTACAATGGTAGTTCCCGGTGACGACCGCGTTATTGAGCAACTTACTAAACAGTTATATAAGTTAGTCAATGTTCTTAAAGTGCAGGATGTCACTGAAATACCCTGTGTTGAACGTGAGTTAATGCTTTTAAAGGTAAATGCGACTAGCAGCACTCGCTCAGAAATTGTTGAGTTAGCTCAGATTTTCCGTGCCAGAGTTGTAGATGTAGCAGAAGATTCCGTTACCTTAGAAGTTGTCGGCGACCCAGGAAAAATGGTAGCCATTGTCCAAGTATTATTAAAGTTTGGTTTAAAAGAAATTGCACGCACTGGTAAAATTGCCCTAACTCGCGAGTCAGGGGTGAATACTGAATTACTTAAGTCTTTAGAAGCTAAAGTGTGACGACTCCACACGCTGACACCTTTGGGTACAGCGTGGGGTTCTAGAAGACAACTTCTAGAGGCTCGTCATTAGCCTTAGTAATCCGTTATGCGAGGGTTACTACGTTTACCAAGAATTTATAGGCACTCCGGAATATAGGTAAGCGCAAACCGTCTTCTCGTTCCGTGACACTGCGGTCGTCAATTAAACATCCCTACAGGTAGCGGGGAAGTGTTGGCGATACAAAACCCTGGTAAACCTTGGCAAAGAAGACCACCCACGAGGGATGAACTTTTTATTAGTTCACAACTAGGAACAAAAACAGTGAAAGTTTTAGTTATCAACAAACACGGACAACTTTTAATGCCGACTACGCCTCGTAAAGCAAGGTTGCTTTTATCATCTGGAAAAGTCAAAATTGTTGGGCGTGACCCATTTACAATCCAATTAATTTACGGCTCTAGCGGATACAAACAAGAAGTAACTCTTGGTATTGACGCTGGTTATCAGAATATCGGTTTTAGTGCAATTACTGATAACGAAGAGTTAATTGGTGGCGAATTAAAACTATTAGAAGATGTTTCTCAACGCAATACAGAGCGTGCAAGATATCGCAGACAGAAACGAAATCGCTTAAGGCATCGTATAAAAAGATTCAATAATCCTAGAGGTTTTGAAGGTTGGCTTGCGCCATCAATTCAACATAAATTTGATGCTCACCTAAAATTAATTGAGCGTATCAAATCGCGATTACCAATCAGCAAAATTATTATTGAGACCGCAAATTTTGACATTCAAAAAATCCAGAACCCAGACATAGAAGGTAAAGGATATCAGGAGGGCGAGCAATTAGGTTATTACAATTTAACTTGCTATATTAGACATCGCGATAACTATAAATGTCAAAATCCTGATTGTAAAGGGAAAAGTGATGTTCTACAGGTTCATCACATAGGGTATTGGAAGACAAGACCTGATAGAAGCAATAGACCAGGCAATTTAATCACTCTTTGTGAGAAGTGTCATACTCCAGCAAATCACAAAAAAGGTAAGTTTTTGTTTGGGTGGGAACCAAAAACTAAATCATTCAAACCAGAGACTTTTATGTCTACCATTTATCGTAAATTGTTAGATGCTTTTCATGCTGAACAAGCTTATGGTTATGAAACTAAGTTTTATGCTCAAGCTAAAAATAGCCTAACTGTCCAACGAATCAACTCCTATGGCAAAAGATAGATTTCATAATGTTGTCCGAAACGCTTTAGAAAAAGACGGTTGGAAAATTACAGCCGACCCTTATGAAATAAATGTCGATGATGTCGATTTTGAGATTGATTTAGCAGCAGAACAACTTTTAGGAGCAGAGCGAGAGGGAGAAAAAATAGCTGTAGAAATTAAAAGTTTTATTAGTCCGTCAAATATTTCAGAATTCCATACAGCCTTGGGACAATTTTTAAATTATCGGGATGCATTAGAAAAAATTGAACCAGAGCGCTTACTTTATTTAGCTGTAAGATTACCTGTTTATGAAACATTTTTCCAAAGAAAATTCATTGTTTCGGCAATTAGCAAATATCAAATAAGATTGATGATTTACGATGTAGAGAAGGAGGTTATCTGCCAATGGCTGTAGAAGAATACCGCCAATATATTAAACATATACTTTCCGAGCGACAAAAGCGAGCCTCAATGTCGCGGAATTACGAAGAATATGAAATACAAAGCATTTTTGACGAGCAACAAGACCATTATCAATTACTTTATGTTGGTTGGCGAGGGAACAAAAGGGATTTTGGCTGTATTCTACATCTTGATATCAAAAACGGAAAAATTTGGATTCAACATGATGGGACAGAAGAAGGAATCGCTAATCGATTAGTTTCTATGGGAGTGCCCAAGCAAGATATTATTTTAGCTTTTCATGAACCCTATGTGCGACAGTTTACCGATTTTGGTTTTTGATAAATAAAATAGTATTTTGAAGCAATTGAGTCATTAAACCAAAAATCAATTTAGTACATAAAAACTAATGATAATTAGGGTGCGGCAAGTCAACGCAATCTAGGTGAGATAAAGTAGGTAGTTGCCCGGAGAGCGCTCTTTCTTTAAACTTGCGGAGCCAAGAAACGCGCTTTTTGTTTCGAGGTATCAAGGGCAAGGTAGCAGTAGAACTACTGGTATTATAAATAACAGGCTAAAATTGTGATTTTTCCAACATAAATTCCAAATAAGTTTACCTAAGTTCAATTAATAATTGTGATTTAAATTAATTTTTTTTAAACTTTCTTATATTTTCTTGATAAAGAAATAACTAATTA
>Ga0209594_1000695_pt1 | contig 18714 bp, 22 predicted proteins | sample AshMeaCrysSpring_FD_184126 | JGI IMG/M metagenome (GOLD analysis project Ga0209594, IMG submission 184126) | Groundwater microbial communities from Big Spring, Nevada to study Microbial Dark Matter (Phase II) - Ash Meadows Crystal Spring... | ecosystem: Environmental > Aquatic > Deep subsurface... | reverse complement strand
TTTATTTGCGCTTACTACCGGGGCCTCCCTGATTGAAAGCGGCCGGTATAAACGCGTAGTGGTGGTTGGGGCCGATAAGATGAGCTCCATCGTGGATTATTCAGACAGGACAACCTGTATCCTCTTCGGAGATGGCGCCGGTGCAGTACTCCTGGAACCCAATATCGACGGCTACGGCGTGCTGGACTCCATCCTTAAAACAGACGGGAGCGGCGGTAAATACCTGAATATGAAAGCTGGCGGTTCCCTCAACCCAGCCAGCATTGAAACCGTCACCAACAAGTGGCACTACGCGTACCAGGAAGGACAGGCTGTCTTCAAATTTGCCGTCACGGGAATGGCGGACGTGGCCTATGAGTTGATGCAGAGAAATAACCTCGATGCAAACGACATCGCCTGGCTGGTCCCACACCAGGCCAATAAACGCATCATCGATGCAACCGCCCGCAGGATGGGCCTCTCCGATGAAAAAGTCATGATGAATATCGAGCATTATGGCAATACCACGGCGGCCACGATTCCCCTTTGCCTCTGGGACTACCGGAAGAAACTGAATAAGGGCGATAAAATCGTCCTGGCCGCTTTTGGCGGAGGCTTCACCTGGGGTGCTACGCTGGTGAAGTGGGAATACTGAGACAGCCATGAGCGCATTAGCTGACTAGCTCATTACGGATTCCTGATTTCCTCTGCCGGTGATCGCAGCAAAGCGAGGGCACCGGCAGGTCATTCTGAAGAACTATCAACAGAGGCAATCCCTAGGCAAACTTCCTTGTATACACAATGAAATCCGTAGCCGGAACCTGCGCTACTCCCAACGCCCGCATCATTGTCACCAGTTGCCCACGATGATACGTCCCGTGGTTGAACACATGCATGATCATTTGAAAAATCGGTTGTTTTAACTGCTCCTGCCGGCTGTTTTGATAGGCAAACACATGCGCCAGTTGCATATCGTTCGACTGCTTCACCCAAGTTTCCCATTGTGCAGACTGTGAGAGCAGTCCATTCACGGTTTCCTGAATAGATGGATTGAATGCAGCGCTGGGTATGATCAGCTTCTCGTGCAACTTCATCCGCTGCCACCAAATGCTTTCCGCATCCCACATATGCAGGATGGTGGCATAAAGATTAGGAAAACTGGAGGCTACTATCTGATGTTGCAGGGACTCCGGTAATTTCATGATGGCATCGGTAATGATCCGGTTTGCCCAATGATTGTAGGACGCATAGGTGACAAGGGTATCCTTCATCTTTTTGAACTACATTTGAATGCATCGAAATTGCATCAAATAATAATGTGTACACGCTCATGGCTGATAAAGATTTCCCCATTTCCGGATTCAGTTCACTGGCCATTCACGCAGGCCACAAACAAGATCCCAACTATGCACACCTGACCCCGATTTATGCCACTTCCACTTACGTATTTGATGAGGCAGAGCAGGGCATGCGGAGGTTTAGCGGAGAAGAAGAAGGATATATCTATGCCCGTTGGGGCAACCCAAATATGTCTGAAGCGGAAGAGAAAATCGCCGCTATGGAAGGCTTCGGCATTCAGGATGCATCCGGACAGCCATTACAACCTGAAGCCATCATGCATGCATCCGGTATGGCGGCCATCAGCACCTTATTTTTGTCGAACCTGAAAAAGGGAGACCAGGTCCTCTCTCATTTCTCCCTCTACGGAGGCACGCAGGAAATGATCAACCGGATTTTCCCGGATCTTGGCATGGAAGGAATCATCGAGGACCTGCGCGATCTGGAAAAAGCGGAAGACGCGCTCCGTAAAAATCCCGGCATCCGGATGATCTACCTGGAAACACCGGCCAATCCCACCATTCAGTGCGTGGACATTGAAGCGCTTTCCACACTGGGAAAAAAATATGGCAAGATTGTGGCGTGTGATAATACCTTCGCCACGCCCTACCTGCAACAGCCATTCCGCTGGGGCGCGGATTTTGTGGTGCATTCCACCACCAAATTCCTCAACGGACACGGCACCCTGATTGGTGGCGTACTGCTGGGCAAAGACAGGGAATTCATGAAAACCAAAGCCACCAAGATCCATCGGATGCTGGGTGGTAACAGCAATGGATTCGATGCTTTCCTGCTGGTCAATGGCATGAAAACCCTTGAACTGCGCATGGAAAGGCATTGCCACAATGCCCTGGAAGTGGCTTCCTTCCTGGAGTCCAAAGCAGCCGTTGCGCGGGTAAACTACAACGGACTCCCCACGCATCCGGATTACCATGTAGCCAAAAAACAAATGAGACACCCCGGCGCCATGCTGAGCTTCGATATGAAGGGCGGATTGCAGGCAGGGATTGATGTCATGAACCGGCTCAAGCTCTGCACCCGCACCGTATCCCTGGGCACCTGCGATACCCTGCTCTGTCACCCAGCGTCCATGACCCATTACAGCGTGCCTCGGGAGGATCGCTTACGGTATGGTATAACCGACGGACTGATCCGCATGAGCGTCGGTATGGAAAATATACAGGATATCCTGGCCGACCTTGACCAGGCAATTCGGTAATCGAGCAGGCAGATCAACACCATGACTAAAGAGAGAACGGACTTTTTTTTTCAAGAATCAAACGCATCAACACCTTCCTGACACGGTTAAAATGCAATAGGGCAAATAACAAGTACTGATGACAACCACCATCTTATTTTGGTTTCGCGTCTTAGTTTATGCAACACTGGCTTACACAGCCTATTCCTTTATAAGATCCGCTTTAAAAAAACAATACTGGATTCCGAAAAACAAGAAGGACCTAAAAGACATGGCTGGCGACTTGTTGACCGTTGCAGGAGGATTTTTTGTACTCTGGATGTTGCAACAAAACTATCAGAAACCTATGGATGCGGTCCTGGCCAACAAACAGAAAACCTTTCCGGATTTTTCTTTTGCTTTATCGCCCGAAGGGCAAACAGCCAGGTTTTCAGATTACCGCGGGAAAATAGTCCTGCTCAATCTCTGGGCAACCTGGTGTCCTCCTTGCAGACGCGAAATGCCGGACCTTGATGCATTACACAGAAAATACCGTGATTCCGGTATCGTGGTCCTCGCCCTGTCTGATGAAGACAGGGCTACCGTTGATGCATACCTGAAAAAACATGATTTCCAATTTATCGTCGGTACCTACCAGGGCGGACCGGAAACAATCTCAGCAGTCAATACGAGACCCAGCTCCATCCTGATCGGCAAAGATGGACAGGTGCTGGATATGCTAGTGGGCGCAAGAGGACTTGGTTTTTTTGAAGACTGGGTCCAGGAATGGAAAAGCAAATCGCCATAGAAAAAGAAATACGTTAGACTACGAATACCCAGGCATCTCCCAATCTCAACGGTCCATTCAAATCATCAAAAACATGACAACGAGAAAAATCGTTTTTGCAGCACTCCTCCCGCTTTGCGTGTTCGCCTGCTCCCAGCCGGAACAGTACAACACCATCATCAGAAACGGGCTGGTCTATGATGGACTGGGAGGCGAACCGATCAGGGCGGATATCGGCATCCGTGGCGACAGCATTGCATTCATCGGAGACCTTGCCGGTGCCAAAGCGGATCGTGAAGTGGACGCTTACGGGATGGCCGTTGCGCCGGGCTTCATCAACATGCTAAGCTGGGCCACGGAAACACTGATTGAAGACGGTCGCTCTCAGAGCGATATATACCAGGGCGTCACCCTGGAGGTTTTTGGCGAAGGCTGGAGCATGGGGCCTTTGAATGAAAAAATCAGGAAGCGGGAACAGCTGGCGCAAGGAGATATCAAATACCCCATCGAGTGGACCTCGCTGAAGGAATACCTTCAATACCTGGAGAAAAAGGGCATCAGCTGCAATGTCGCTTCCTTCATCGGGGCTACGACGGTGCGCGACTATGTCATTGGGGAAGACAACCGCGCCCCTACTCCCGCTGAACTCGATGCCATGAAAGCGCTGGTGCAAAAGGCGATGGAAGAGGGTGCGCTGGGCGTTGGCTCTTCGCTGATCTATCCCCCGGCGTTCTTTGCACGCACCGAAGAACTGATTGAGCTCTGCAAAGTGGCATCGGCGTATGATGGCATGTATATCAGCCACATGCGCAGTGAAGGAAATCAATTGCATGAAGCCGTGGAAGAATTGATCCGGATATCTAAAGAGGCCAATATCCCTGCGGAAATCTACCACCTCAAAGCTGCCGGAAAAGACAACTGGGGAAAGATGGACAGCGTGATTCGAAGGGTGGAAAGAGCCCGCGCAGAGGGCCAAAAAATCACGGCAGATATGTATACCTATATCGCAGGCGCCACAGGTATGACGGCCTCCATGCCCCCTTACCTGCAGGACGGAGGATTTGGGAAACTCCGCGAAAGGCTCAAAGACCCAAAGATCCGGGCAGAAATGAAAACAGCCATGAGGAGCAATCCCAAAGACTGGGAAAATCTCTATTATGGCGCGGGTGGCGCGGACAATGTGCTGCTGCTGAGCTTCAAACAGGACTCGCTGAAAAAATATACCGGAAAGAGCCTGGCGGCAGTGGCCGCCATCCGGGGTGAAGATCCGGAAGAAACAGCCATGGACCTGATCATTGAAGACAGCACACGCGTAGGTGTTGCCTATTTTCTCATGAATGAAGAGAACCTGGCAAAACAGGCAGCCCTTCCCTGGGTGAGTTTTGGCAGCGATGAAGGTTCATACACGAACGAGGGCATCTTCCTGAAATCAAATGCGCATCCCAGGGCCTACGGGACCTTTGCCCGCGTGCTGGGAAAGTATGTACGCGAAGAAAAAAGAATCAGCCTGCAGGAAGCCATCCGGAAACTTTCACACCTGCCCGCAACCAACCTTGGTATTGCCCGGAGGGGTTCTATCAAGCCGGGTTATTTTGCGGACATCGTGGTATTTGATCCAAAAACGGTAGGTGATCTTGCCAGTTTCGGCAAGCCACACCAGTATGCAACTGGTATGCGCTTTGTCTGGGTAAACGGAGGATTGGTTCTGGACGATGGAAAACATACCGGGGCAAAGCCCGGTGTGGCCGTGTTCAAAGAGGGCAAACGCAAATAAACATTTGATTCACACTAATACCCTGTGCATGAATATTCAAGTCAGGCCTGCTGTTAGAGAAGACTGTCCGCGCATCATGGAACTGGTGCATGAACTGGCTGTATACGAAAAAGCGCCCGAGCAGGTCACCGTTTCCCTGGAACATTTTGCAGAGAGTGGGTTTGGTCGCAACCCGGTATGGTGGGCTTTGGTGGCCACCACCCGGGAAAATGGAAACGAGGGACGGGAAATCATCCAGGGCTTCGCGCTCTACTATGTCCGCTACAGCACATGGAAGGGACAGGCCATGTATCTCGAAGACCTGCTGGTCACAGAATCCATGAGAGGTCACGGGATCGGCTACCTGTTGTTTGAAAAATTGGTGGAAGAAGCCCGGAAAAAGCAGTTTAACCGGATCATTTGGCAGGTGCTGGACTGGAATGAACCAGCCATCCGTTTTTACCGGAAACTGAATGCTTCCTTTGATCCGGAGTGGATCAACTGCTCCCTGGATGTCAAACCTTCCTGAGGAAACAGCGAACGTCTGCCAGATTTGCGTAAAATTCTTGAATACAAAAGATTGCTCCGCGGAACTACTGCACACCCTCTGTGGCCACGCTCTTGTCGATCTTGTTGATCAGTCCCTGCAGGACCTTGCCAGGACCCACTTCCGTAAACTTCGTGGCCCCATCCCTGATCATGGCCCGTACGCTCTGGGTCCATTTGACCGCGCCGGTGAGCTGATCAACCAGGTTCTGTTTTATTTCCGCAGGTTCCTTGACTGCTTTGGCAACTACATTCTGATAGACGGGGCAAACACCTTTGTGAAATCCGGTGGATGCAATGGCTGCCGCCAATTCTGCACGGGCAGGGGCCATCAGGGGAGAATGGAAAGCGCCTCCTACCGGTAGGACCAGCGCGCGCTTGGCGCCTGCAGCTTTCATCCGCTCGCAGGCAATTTCTATACCTTTGATGCTACCGCTGATCACCAGCTGACCTGGGCAGTTGTAGTTGGCGGGAACCACCACCTCTGAAGTCTCTTTGAAAATCTCATCGCAAACGGCTTCCACTTTCCCGTCCTCCAGTCCCAGCACAGCAGCCATCGTAGAAGGCACCTGCTCACACGATTTTTGCATGGCCATGGCCCGGATGCTGACGAGGTTCAGTCCGTCCTCAAAACTCAGGGTACCATTGGCCACCAGTGCGGAAAATTCGCCCAGCGAATGCCCCGCCACCATATGAGGGGTTGGATTTTCGATGCTCTTGTACGCCACAAATGAATGAAGAAAAATCGCGGGCTGGGTGACACGGGTCTGTTTCAGGTCTTCCTCCGTTCCATCGAACATGATATCAGAGATCCGGAAGCCAAGTATATCATTGGCCTGTTCAAAAAACCTCTTCGCGAAAGCATTGTTCTCGTAGTGCTGCCTGCCCATTCCCGGAAACTGGGCGCCCTGACCGGGAAATACATAAGCCTGAATCATAATCTCAATGAAAGGTCAAAGCTAGGAAAACTTTGCCAGTGGATGCCTGAAATTGATCATGCCTCCACCAAAAAATTCAGACCTGTCAGCAGGTTCAGCTTAAAAACATCCGGCATCAATGCAGCCTGGAGCCAATCAGTCGGATGAATTCACTGCGCGATTCATTCCGCTCAAATTCACCCCAAAACGCGGAGGTGGTGGTGACCGAATTCTGTTTCTGCACACCGCGCATCATCATACAGAGATGGGAAGCTTCAATGACCACCGCCACACCCATGGGATTAAGGGTCTCCTTGATGGCATTCAGGATCTGCGTGGTGAGCCGCTCCTGCACCTGCAGGCGCCTGCTGTACACATCCACTACCCGCGCCAGTTTGCTAAGTCCCGTTATCCACCCGTTGGGAATATACGCAATATGAGCCTTGCCGTAGAAAGGAAGCATGTGGTGCTCGCACATGCTGTACAGTTCTATATCCTTCACAATCACCATCTCGCTCACTTCCTCATGAAATTTCGCGGAATTCAGGATGGCTTTTGCATCCATCTGGTAACCCTGTGTCATGAACTGCATGGCTTTGGCAATGCGCTCCGGAGTTTTGATCAGCCCTTCCCGTTGGGAATCCTCGCCCAGCAATTCCAGACTCTCCCGGTAGTTATCGATCAGCTTGGAAGTGATTTTGTCTTCGTATTGTTCTGTTTTCTTGTAAGCCATGCGATTTTTTTACGCGATCAGTAATTTTCTCTATGCCGGATACTCGACAAAATTCCGGGGTGTTTCGTACAAAGTGATTTTCAATTCAAGACTTGCCTCGATGACGGGGCGAAGTAGGCCAAAAATGACGATGGCAATGTTTTCCGCCGTTGGATTAAGGTTCCTGAACTCCTCCGTGTCCATGTTTAAGTTACGATGATCAAACTTACTCAGGACCCTTTCTTCTATCAGATCAGAAAGCACCTTCATATCCATCACGTAACCCGTATCCGGATCGGGCACCCCGGTCACTTTCACAATCAACTCATAGTTGTGACCATGATAGTGCGGAAGATTGCATTTCCCAAATACTTCCTTGTTGCGCTGCTCATCCCAATGCGGGTTGTTCAGGCGATGCGCTGCGTTAAAATGTTCCTTTCTGAAAACCGCTACTCTCTTGTCCATGGATGAATCGAGGGGCAAATCAGCCAATGGCAACTCCCCAGGTGTTTAAAATCAAACTGGAATGTAACAAAAAGTGGTTGCAATGGTTGGGTGCAACTAGCCGAAATATTCAACAAATATCCGGGGAGTCTCTACCAGTCTCAGGCAGTGAAGTTCCACTCCGGCAGGCAGCTGGGGCTTCAGCTCGTTCCAGATGCCGACGACGAGGTTTTCGATGGAGCACATTTTCCCCTGCATAAAATCCACGTCCAGGTTGAGGTTGCGATGGTCCAGTTTTTCAATCACATACTCCCGGACAATCCTGCTGAGCCATTTGGCGTCCATGATGAAGCCCGTATCCGCATCGGGCACGCCCTTGATGGTGACAAAAAGCTCAAAATTGTGCCCATGCCAGTTCTCATTGGCGCACTTGCCAAAGACCTCGTCGTTCCGTTCCTTCGTCCAGGCCGGATTATATAGTTTATGCGCCGCATTAAAATGTTCCACCCTGGTCAGGTACACCATATCCTTCGTTTGAGCCTGCTGAAACTGCAAAGGTAAGTCCCCCTCCAGACTTAAAAAAACAGGCAGCGGAATGAACGGAAAAACAGAACTTTACAGGCATGAAAATAGCCCTGGCTGCGGCTACCAGGCCGGAAATAGAACCGGTGCTACGGTACTTGCAGGAACGCCTGTACCTGAAGGGCCACCATCATTTCTCGGTACACCTGACAGGGGTGGGCCTGGTGAATACGGCCCTCGAACTATCCCGCGCCTGGCTGGGAGACAAACCGGACATCGCCATCCTGGCCGGCATCGCCGGCAGCTTCCATCCCATGTATCCGGCCGGCAGGGTGGTGGCGGTTCGGGAAGAGATTTTTGCAGACCTCGGCGTTCAGGAAGCATCCGGCTTTCAGGACATCTTCGATATGTCCCTGGCGGATCCCAATGAATTCCCATTTTCCAACGGAAGGCTCCCCAATCCAAACCATTCCCTGCTGCAAAAGAGCCAGCTGGAATCCGTGCGCGCCGTGTCCGTCAACCAGGTAAGCTCCGATGCAGATAAAGTTCAGGCCCTCGTCCGCAAATACAACCCAGTCATCGAATCGATGGAAGGGGCAGCTTTTCACCAGTTTTGCCTTGCTGAGGGTATCCCCTTCATCCAGCTCAGGGGAATCTCCAATTTCGTGGGAGACCGAAACAAAGCCAACTGGAATATCCAGGAAGCCATCCAAAACCTCAACAAAACCCTGATCTTCCTGATCAATAAAATTGCCGAACAACACCACCCATGAAACTGACCCTCTGCTTCTCTCCCTGCCCCAATGATACCTTTATATTCGATGCCATGGTCCACCGTAAAGTGGATACCGAGGGCCTGGATTTTGACGTGCAGCTGGAAGATGTGGAAACCCTCAACCGACTCGTCCTTATGGGCAAACCGGATATCTCAAAAATCAGCTACGGTCTCCTGCCGCGGGTTCTGCCGGATTATCGGGTACTCGATGCCGGTAGTGCCCTCGGCCGGGGCGTTGGCCCGCTTTTGGTTGGCCTGTCCGATCTTCGGGCAGATGATCCGGAACTGGAAAATGCGCAAATCGTACTGCCCGGGATCCACACTACCGCGCATATGCTGTTTTCCCTTGCCTACCCCCGGGCACAGAAAAAAATTTTCCTCCCCTTCCATGAGATTGAAAACGCCGTACTAAACGGAATTGCAGACGCAGGCGTAATCATCCACGAAAACCGGTTTACCTATGCTCAAAAAGGACTGGTGAAGATGGCCGACCTGGGAGAGATCTGGGAGGAAAATACCGGGCAGCCCATTCCCCTTGGGGGCATCGTCATGCGAAGGGACCTGGATCCCGAACTCATGCGCAAAACAGACCGCATAATCCGGAGAAGCCTTGAACATGCTTTTCAGCATTACCCCCAACTTCCGGAATATGTAAAAGCACATGCCCAGGAAATGGAAGAAGAAGTGATGCGCAAACACATCGATCTATATGTGAATCGATTCAGCCTCTCCCTGGGGAGCGAGGGCCGTGCTGCCGTCTGGCGCATGCTTGAGATAGGAACCAGCCTGCAGCCCGCCCCCATCAGCGGTTCATTCGAAGTGTTTATTTAAGTAGCACCTGAACGGCAGTCCGTCATTCCATTGCCAATGGAAAAACCTCCAGTTCCTAATCGATCATCCATCATCGATCATCACCTTTACTGATTGCTACCGAGCACTTTTTTATAAGCATCCAGGCATCGCTTCCGGGCCAGTTCGTGCACGACCATCGGGGAAGGATACTGGAGTGATTCATATTCGGGTACCCATCGACGTATATATTTCAACTCCGGATCAAATCTGAGGGTCTGAAGGTATGGATTGAAGATCCGGAAATAGGGGGCCGCATCACACCCGCTTCCGGAAGCCCACTGCCATCCGCCATTATTCGAAGCCAGGTCAAAGTCCAGCAGCTTCTGCGCGAAATAAGCTTCACCCCACCGCCAGTCGATCAACAGATGTTTCGATAAAAAACTCGCCACGATCATCCTGACGCGGTTGTGCATATAACCTGTCTCGTTGAGTTCGCGCATCCCTGCATCCACGATGGGATAACCAGTCTCACCACGGCACCATCGCCCAAACTCCACTTCATCATTCCGCCACCGAATCCCCTCGTATTCCGGCCTGAATGCTTTCCCCTTACCCACCTGCGGAAAATGCCACAGGATCATCTGGTAAAACTCACGCCAGATCAACTCATTCAAAAAGGTCTCATTCAGCGAGGCTGCGCGGGTAGCCAGTTCCCGAATGCTGATGGTGCCAAACCTCAGGTGTAGGCCAAGCCTGGACGTGCCGGGAATGCCCGGATAATCCCGGTTCGAAGCATAATTTCGGATGAGTTCATCCCGGACTTCCCGGGGTGGGAAATATCTATTCACTTCCCTGAAACCCATCTCATGGAAGGTGGGTATGGGGGAAGGCGACTGCCGGAAAAAATTACCCAAAAGCACATCCGTTTCGTAAGATGGAAAATGACGGGAAGGGTTAAGCGATTTCCATTTTTTGCTATAGGGCGTAAATACCGTGTATGGCTTACCGTCATCCTTGACCACCTCGGTTTTCTCAAAAATGACCTGGTCCTTGTACGTATGAAAGGGTATGCCGGCTGAAGTAAGCATCTCTCCCACCGCACCATCCCGTTCCCGGGCATAGGGTTCATAGTCGTGGTTGGTGTAAACGGCCCGGATATTTTGCTCTTTCAACAATCGCCCAAAAATCTCCCGGGGAAAACCATAATACACTTCCAGCGAAGACCCCATCGCGGTGAGGCTTAACTGTATTTCCTGCAGGGCGTGGTGAATGAAAGCAACCCGCTGGTCTGTCTTGTCCTCAAGTTGGTCCAGGATCGACCGGTCGAAAATAAAAATGGGCAGGACAGGATCTCCCCCTTTCAACGCATGGTACAGGCCTGCGTTATCGTGCAAACGGAGATCCCTGCGAAACCAAAATATACTGACTGGAGAAGCCTTCTTTAACATAAGGAAAGAACAAAGAACCGGGGCCTTGGTTGATGCCTTTTAAAAATAACGGACCTCAGGGGAAGATGCGTGATATCCACTGCTCGTAAAACGCCATCGGCGGGCCCGGCCGAAACCTCGCTGAGCCAAGGGATCCTACCCATCGTAGGCCATACAAGGCGTTGGTGAGAAAGATGCCGTCCGCTGTTTCCAGCGCAAGCTGGTCAATGGATTTCTCCAGGACCGGCCTGCCGGAATCTCTGGCAATATCGCTGAGTGCCTCGCGCATCACGCCGGCCACGGGTCCATCTTCCAGGGGAGTGGTATACACCTGTGTTCCCTCAAACCAGAAAAGGTTGGCGATGCTGGCATCTGCAATGCTTCCCCGATGATTCAGGACCAGTGCCTCATTGCACTGCAGTTCTTTTGCGTGCAGCGCGGCGAGGACATAGAGCAGGGCATTGTTCGTTTTAAGCGCGGCCAGCCCATCTGCCATCTTCCGGTGCCGGTCATACACGCAAAGCGCGAGGCCGTTCTGATTGATGGTTCGGTAGTAGTCCGGAAGGGCCCAGGACTGAATGGTGTAATGAGCGATGGGAGACACCGGGTCATAAAGTCCGCCATCGCCCCGGAACATTGTCAGTCGGATGCGGGCATGGGGCAGATGCCTGTTCCGATCCGCCAGTTTCAGGATCTCCGCTGCCAGTTGATCTTTGCCCAGGTGCGCTGGCAGGGAGAGTTTCAGCGCCTGCAATCCGCGCAACAACCGGTCAAAATGACGATCCCATAGTGGCATCTTCCCCTGGTGGACCCGGATGGTTTCAAAAATGCCGTCCGCATAACGGGCAACGCGACTTTCAGGACTGAGGATTGGAGTGCCGGCTTCGAGGAGGCGACTGTCGTAATTAAAAAAAACGGGCATCCGCCAAATTACAGCGAATACCCGGAATAGTTGTGTTTATGGTTTGGTCGATTACAGGGATTCATTTGCGAACCCCGGACAGCCCTTTACTGCTTGATGATCCCGCTTTTCACGGCATACATGACCAGGCCCGCCATGGACTTGGCGCCGGTCTTGGTTTTGAGCTTGTCCCGGATGGCTTCCACCGTTCGGGGGCTCAGGTCCACGAGATCCGCAATTTCCTTAGTGCTTTTCTCTTCGCACATCATTTTCAGGATCGTAATCTCTTTGTCGGTCAGCTTGGCATCTGAAGGCGCATTGGCCTCCACCTGCCGCTTATGCCGCAGCCCGTCGATCAGGGCCTTATTGGTTAGTTGGTTGAAGAAATATTCCTGCTCGAAGACCGTTTTGACGGCCTCATAGATCACTTCCGAATCTGAGTTTTTAGTCAGGTAGGCGTTGGCGCCCAGTTCCATTAGCTTGGAGATCATGGAATGATCGTTGTGCATGGTCAGCATGATGACCTTAACTTCCGGGTATAATTTCTTGATTTCGGGCAGGGTGGTTATCCCGTCCATGATGGGCATCTGGATATCCAGCAGGATGACATCCGGCGTGATATGCTTCAGTAGGTTCAGGAGCTGCATGCCATTATCAGCCTCGGCCACCATCCGGATATCCTTGTGCATGGTCAGGGCGGTTTTAACGCCGGCCCGGAAAAGGATATGATCGTCAGCTATAGCTACACGGATCTGATCGCCCGCGTCATCTTTCTTAGAAGGGTTGTACATGATGTGTCATTTACAGGGATTGGATGTAACGGATTACTGAGCAATATTACTGTAAATCAGGGACTATCGGAATCGTAGAAATACCCATTTTACCCCCTGCAAAACTGGGATTTTTACGGCACAAACTAACCCATTCCAGGAATGCTGCGGGAGAAAAACACCGGGATGAGGGGAGAAAAAGACCGGGAGGGTGATGCTTTTTCACCGGATTTTAGGGGCGAAATTGGGATAGATTCACATTCAACACCGAAATCCGTTGTAACCGAATAATCCAGACATGGTGGATATTGCTTTATACATTGCCTCTATTATTACACTGATTGTATCCATGATTCTCGCCTATGCTTTGATTTTAAGGTGGAAATCAATCGGATTCTATCGACTTTTTTTGCCTTTAACAATCGTTGGATTCTTTAATCTGTTTCCCTTCATTTTTTTTAGGTACTCAGAAATAGGGCTAATAATAAATTCCATTTCAGAATTTGTATTTGTAATACTCGAATATTCAATACTACTCTACTGTTTGAGCAGAATAATTACACAAAGAACACTATCAATTATTGCCAAGTATACAGCAATTGCAGTATTTGTAACATCAATTACATTACTAATCGTTAATCCGAGATTTCTTAAACTGAATGCTTTTGAAATAACTACTTTTCATTCAACCTCTCTTATTATACTTGCATTATTCGCATTTTCACAATACCTGCTAAATGACGACCCAAATAAAGTAGACTCAAGTAGCTTCTATTTAATCACTGCAATATTCTTCCTACATACTTTCATATATCCTACTGTATCGATTGGTATTCTAACCAATGTACACTCGGTCCCTTTAGCACATTTTCTTTCGAATATAATTTACGACTTGGCTTATGTTAGTTTCTATATTCTTATCATTAAAGCTATAAAATGCAAAAAGTATCAGAACTAACAATATATCTGTTATCCAGCTCAATCATTGCACTTGCGATCATTTCTTTCGTCATATATGTGGTGGCGATGTCAAAAAAAAAGCAGGAAAATCTCTGGCGAGATCTAAAAATTGTTGAGTTAAAAGCGCAAAAAAACCTTCTTGACGCACAACTTGAAATCCAAGAGGACACATTCAAAAAAATCTCACAGGAGATTCATGATAATATCAGTTTATCGATGACCCTTGCCAAACTTAACCTCAATACCATTGAGTCCGGTCTTGCGGAATCTGCGAAACAGAAAATCGACGCTACAATAGACTTAATCAGTAAGTCGTTGAGCGACCTGAACGACATCTCCAAATCACTGGACTCCGAGTTTATCGAAAACCAGGGACTGCTGAAGGCTGTTCAATATGAATGCGAAATCGTTCAGCGCAGCGGTAAACATTTTGTTGATCTTGAAATTTCGGGCAACCCGGTTTTCCTGGAATCAGGAAAGGAACTGCTCATTTTCCGGATGGTCCAGGAAGCATTCAACAATATCATCAAGCACGCGGGGGCAAATAAAATTGACATCAACATGTCCTATTGTCCGGATTATCTGAACATTCAAATCAGCGACAATGGAAAGGGTTTCGAACACACCCAGTTGATCGAACAAGTCAACCAACTGAGGTCAGCCGGGCTTCGGAATTTCATGAACCGGGCTTCCATCCTCAATGCCTCCGTTAATTTTCAGCATAATCAGCCTACCGGAACCACTTTGACAATCCAAATTCCCCTTCAAAATGATGCCCCAGACGAACAAGCCAAAAATTAAAGTTTCCCTCGCTGATGACCATATCCTACTTCGACAAGCGCTTGCATCCCTAATCGACAGCTCAGACAGATGCGAAGTGATCCAACAGTTTAGCAATGGCGCTGAAGTAGTCAATCAATTAAGAAAAGACAACCTCCCGGATGTGATGATTCTGGATATGAATATGCCCAGAATGGATGGATATGAGACGGCGGCATGGCTTCACCAGGAATATCCCGAAATAAAGGTCCTGATGTTGACCATGTATGACTCCGAACTTGCCCTTATCAGGCTACTACAAGTGGGTGTCAAGGGATTTATGAAAAAGGACATCCATCCATCGGAGCTGCTCTATGCCATTTTTTCCGTTATGACGGAAGGGTATTACTATTCACCTCAAACCAGCAGTAAACTGGCGGGACTTTTCAGGCAAAACACAAGCGGAGAGTCGCCCTTGAATAAAGTGCTATTTGATCCCAGCGAAATGGAGTTCCTGAAACTGGCCTGCACAGAAATGACCTATAAGGAAATTGCCCACCAAATGCACCTGAATCCAAGAGCCATCGATGGCATCCGGGATAACCTATTCAACAGGCTGGACGTTAAAAGCAGGGTTGGACTGGTGATGTATGCAATCCGCCATGGCGTAGTGACTTTTTAGTCGATCAATTTGTTGCGCATCGCGTACATCACCAGCCCCGCGATTGTCTTTGCCCCAACCTTTGTCTTCATATTTTGCCGGATGGTTTCGATGGTCCGCGGACTCAAAAAAACTTCTTTCGAGATCTCTTCGGTTGTTTTGTCTTCCGCGATGAGCTTCAGGATTTTCAGTTCCTTCTCACTCATTTTAATGGGATTGGGATAATAAGGACGAGCGGATTTCTTGGTCTGTAATTTCATCATGACGGCCTTATTGACCAGGTCATTGAAATAGAAATCCTCATTCATGCAGGCCAGGATGGCATTGTAAATCTCTTCCGGATCTGTTGTTTTGGTCAGGTAGGCATTGGCCCCCATTTCCATCATCTTAGATATCATCTCCTGGTCATCATACATCGTCAGAACAATGATCCGCACATGTTCGTATTCTTTTCTGAGCAGTGAAATGGCATTTACGCCATCCATTTCCGGCATTCTGATGTCCATCAATAACACATCCGGCAATTTGATCTTCATCTTATGGATCAGGTCCTTGCCATCTTCTGCTTCCCAGATAATCCTGATATAGTCCTTTCCGGAGAGGGCCATTTTGATGCCGTCCCTGAAAATCTTATGGTCGTCTGCGATGGCTACTTTTATTGGTTCTGTCGAAGACATAAAAATTGTACAGTTTTCAATATGATAACGAATGTCTATTCAGTTAATTACCAACAAACATCGGGTTTCCTGGAAAGAAAATACAGGTAGTTTCCCCCGTATTTCTACGCAAGTTGCCGTCATCCCGGATAGTAGTTTTGCGGTAAGAAGTACTTCTGGTGTCAGTATTAGCTGGTATGTAAAAATCGGGCACATTTCCGCTTGCGGGGCTGAAAGCCAGGAACTACTTTTGTATCGAAGTTGATTGACGAGGATTCAGCGACCTCAAGCGTCCAATATCCAAAAACCGTCCGTTACATAATTCCAATTCCGTTGAAAAACCTGACAGCAAAAATCCAATGTCGGTCAACTTTCACTACTACTTGTCTTAACTACCCATAGCCTGACTGTAGGCAATCGGTTAGCCTTAAACACATTTTGACTAAAAATCATGTGTTTAGGGCTTTTTTACGCTCCAATACATCGTAAAAATACGAAGTTCTTTTCGTAGATTCCCTTAATTTTTCGAAGTAAATATCCGAGGTTTATATCCTAATTGATTGATTACCAAACAGATAAAAACATATAAAGATATTTTATACATTGTATTTGTCTCATACCTGCTTGCCGCTGTTCAAATTGAAAGCATATTTACTTGCAAACCAAAGGTTAAGAAAGCCAAAACTTTACAGCTATGTTTAAAAAAGAAGCTCTGATTGAACAAGAAGGAATTTCCGCATCTACCGGGGAGAATATTGGCTATGAACTCGGTGCCAAATTTGTCAAAGATTATTGCGACAAGTACAATGAGGCTGGCGCACATTTTGTGGGCAGGAACATCATTGAGGAAATCTTGGCCCAGCCTGGTTGTATCGGGATTAAGATTTTCAAAGCCCTTAATGAGAAAGGTGAAAAAACCTATGTATTGACAGGGGTAGATCAACAAGGTTTAGAGATCTTAGAAATTACAACGGTATCTCCTGACGGAAGCATCATTAACAAGGAAGGAATCGTTGCTGATCGAAACCCTCAAAAGGAATGGTTTGACAGCGTATTTATTTCTAACAAACTGTAGGCCTTCGTTCAATAGATAGTTTCAACTCCGGCAGTTTCTGTGTATATTTGAGGGAACATTTTTAGAGAAAAGTGCCTCCTTTGGGATACATAATCGCTTTAGCGCCTTTATTACCATTCGGCCTGTATTTTTTACATTCGAGAAGAAATACAGGCTATTTTTTTATTTTTTTATACTGCTTTTTGAGTATTGCTTTTGATTTAGCGCTTCACGGGGTTTTGAATCGATCCGTGGGCAGTGAATTTTTCAGTTACAGGCTCTTTACCATTTTTGAGTATTCTCTCGTATCATTGTTCTTGTTTAAGATTATCCAGAACGCCACTTTTCGAAAATTTATAACTTTTGCCAGCCTCGCGTTCTTATCCTTTTCAATTTTCGACCTCATTTCCTCCAGGTCAAAATATTTCGATTCCATCGCCACGGGAATCTCCTGCATCCTGATCCTGGTCTACAGCATTTTCTACCTTTTTGAGCAAATCAAGTCGCCGAACAGCCTATTCCTCTATTCCACCCCTAATTTCTGGATCGTGGTGGCCTTTATCGTCTTTTTTTCCGGGACCTTTTTCATCTTTATTTTCTCCCAGAACAACTACGATAACCCGGAATTCAAAGCCACCTTTTCAATAATAAACTCGATATTTAACATCATTAAAAATTTATTAATCGCCATAGCGTTTATCATCAAGCCGGAAAAAGCTGCCAAAAAGAAGACGATTCCGGTACTTTAGTCGATACCCTGTTGAAAACCAGTTACTTAACGATCTCTAACCCTAAAACGCAGTTGAGACACCCATGATTTGGTTGCAGATCAATGCCAACCAGTTTAAAAATCCTGGCATTTCCACCGTCCTGTTTTTCGGGACCCTTGGGATGCTTGTCCTTGCTATTGGCCTGGTGATCTTTATTGTTTTCCACCAACGGCGGGTAATACGCTACCAGATGCAGCTCCAGAAAATGGAGGAGGAGCAGCAAAAAATCCTGCTCAACGCCTCCATCCGGTGGCAGGAAGAGGAAAGGCAGCGCATTGCAGCCGATCTCCACGATGACGCAGGCCCCCTGCTGGCCACCGCCCGTCTCTACCTCAACGAAAACCTGCTCAAACAGGATATCAATACCCAGCTCCAAAGCATTTACAACGCCAAACAGATCATCGACGATACCATCCAGCTGATCCGCAACATCAGCCACTCGCTGATGCCCCCCACCCTGAAGAACTTTGGCCTGGAATCTGCCATCAACGACCTTTTCCAGAAAATCAGCGGCACCGGAAGCATCAACGCCAGCTGTCGCTTTCATGATTACCGCCAGCGCCTCCGTCCGGAACAGGAACTACTGATCTTCCGGGTGGTCCAGGAACTGGTCAATAACATCCTGAAACACAGCAACTCCAGTTTTATTCACCTGACTCAGAATTACAGTGAGGATAAGTTCTATCTTCGCATCCACCATGACGGCAGGGGGATCACGCAGCAGGATTTCGAGAAAATGAATAAGAGCTCCCTGGGACTGGGACTGAAAAACATCCAAAGCCGGATCAAGGTCCTGCACGGAGAAATATTTTTCGAAAAAGACCTCTCGCAAACCTATTATAAGGTTACCATTGAAGTCCCGATGGAAGTGGAAATAGAAGCCCGCTAAACGGCTTTTCAGTATCTTAAAAAAACCAGTGGATGAGCCTCATCAAAGTGGCTATTGCCGATGATCACAAGATTTTCAGGAAGGGAGTAATCCTTTCCCTTAGATCTTACACAAATATTTCGTTT
>Ga0209594_1000694_pt1 | contig 18726 bp, 24 predicted proteins | sample AshMeaCrysSpring_FD_184126 | JGI IMG/M metagenome (GOLD analysis project Ga0209594, IMG submission 184126) | Groundwater microbial communities from Big Spring, Nevada to study Microbial Dark Matter (Phase II) - Ash Meadows Crystal Spring... | ecosystem: Environmental > Aquatic > Deep subsurface... | reverse complement strand
GCCTACGTGCTCAGCTTCGTGTACGTCGGCATCTACTGGAACAATCACCATCACCTGCTGCACGCGGCCACGCGTATCGGCGGCGGAGTCCTGTGGGCGAATCTCCATCTGCTGTTCTGGCTGTCGTTGCTGCCGTTCGTCACCGGCTGGATGGGTGAGAACCATTTCGCAGCGATGCCAACGGCGCTCTACGGTGGCGTGCTTACGATGGCCGCCATCGCCTACTGGATCCTGCAGCGAACGATCATCGCGATCGAAGGACAGGAGGCCGTGCTTGCGCGGGCGATCGGCAAGGACCGCAAGGGCAAAATATCCGTGCTGGTCTATGCCGCGGCGATCCCGGTGGCCTTCGTCAGCCACTGGGTATCGCAGGCCTGCTACGTCGCCGTTGCATTGCTCTGGCTGGTGCCAGACAAGCGCATCGAGCGTGCGCTGTCGGAACGCGACCGGTGAGAGCCGCAGGCAGCAAGGGTTGCAGGCGACCCGAGCCGCCAGCGGCGCGCAGATCGGAGCGCAGCGATCGTCCTAGACGGGATCAGTGCGACTGACCAGCCCCAGTCGCTCCAGCGCGGATCGCAGCTGTGACCAGCGCTGCTCGAGCGCTCCGGTGTAACCGATCGACAGCCGCACCAGGCCTGGCCTGATGCCCGCCTTCTCGAGCTCGTCCTCGGACATCTCGCTGCTGGTGGAGGACGCCGAGCACGACATCAGCGTCTCGCTGTAGCCCAGGCTCACCGCCATCAGGCCGAACTGGTGTTCGTTCTGCAGCAGGTCCATGAATTCGAACGCGCGCTCGCGAGACCCGAGATCCAGCGCGAGGATCCCGCCGCAACCGAAGTCCGGGTTCGCCAACTCCATCAGCAAGGCGTGGTCCGGGTGATTCCCGAGGCCGGGGTAGGTCACCGGCAACCCCAGTTCATCGAGGCGCGTCGCCATGGCATGCGCCCTTCGACTGTGCTCCACCATGCGCAGGCCAAGGTGAGGCAGGCGCAGGCTGATCTCGAAGGCCACCTGTGGATCCATGGTCGGCCCCAGCAGCATCAGCGAACCCGTGTGCAGGTCCATGAGCTTCATGATGAATTCGGTGGTGCCACACACGGCCCCGGCGATGTGGTCACTGGCGCCGTTCATGAATTTCGTGAGGCTGTGCACGACGACATCGGCACCGAGCTGGATCGGCGCCATGATCAGCGGCGTGAACGTGTTGTCGACGACGAGCATCGCTTCGTGCCGGTGGGCGATGTCCGCGAGCCGCGGGATGTCGGCAATTCGCAGCGTCGGGTTGGACACCGATTCGCAATACAGGACCCTGGTGCGTGGCGTGATGGCGCGCTCCACCGCTGCGGGATCCGAGACGTCCACGAACGTCGTCGTGACCCCGGCCTTCGCAGGGAGGTAGTCATGAAGCAAGGCGAACGTACCGCCATAGACGGTGCGGCTGGCCACCACGTGGTCGCCCGTGTCGCAGAGCTGCGTGATCGTCGCCGCAATGGCCGCCATCCCGCTCGAAGTGCAGTAACCGGCCTGCGCGCCCTCGTAGGCCGCGATCTGGCGACCCAGCACATAAACCGTCGGATTGAAGTGACGCCCGTACAGGTAACAGCCGCCGACGTCCGGGCCGAGGTGCCCCTGGAAGATCTCGGGCATCGTCGTCGGGTCGATCACCGTGAACGTCGTACTGGCCTCGACCGACATATTCACGCCACCGTGCTCGCCGAACTCGTGGCGGAGGTCTGCGAATGACCGGATCGGGTCGAATCTGTTCATGGTGTCCTCGGTTAATCGATAGACGCGTCGGGGGCGCCCTGCTCGGCCGGCGTAACCCAGGCATTGATACAGCGTGCGTTCGGCGCTGCCAAGCGATTGACGTTGGTCCCGTTCGTAGACAGTCTTGATCTAGAGTTCGGCTGACTTCCGGGCCAGGTTCTCCTGACGGTTGTGAACGATCTCGCTGGGTGTCAGGTGACCCAGCGAGCTGTGGGGTCGTTGCTGATTGTAATCCACGCGCCATGCCTCGATCTTCACTCGCGCATCGTCGAGCGACATGAACTGCATGACGTTCAGGCATTCGTCTCGCAGCCGGCCGTTGAGCGACTCGATGTGCCCGTTTTCCATGGGTTTGCCTGGCCGGATGAAATCGAGCTTCACGCCACGTCGCCAAGCCCAGTCCTCGAGCGCCTTGGAGGTGAACTCCGAGCCATGATCGACGGTAATCGACACCGGCGCCGGCATGTCCTCGGTGCGCGCTTCCAGAGCGTCGGCGACCCTCTGTCCGGACATCGCAAAATCGACCTCAATCAACGGACTCTCGCGACTCAACTGATCGACCGCCGTCAGGATGCGGAACGGCCGGCCGTCGAACAGCTGATCATGCACAAAGTCCATGCTCCAGCGCTCGTGCGGAGCGCTCGGCACGGGCACCGGACCACGGTGAAGGGACATGTGCTTGCGTCGGCGAATGCGGGTACGCAGCTGCAGCCCGTCCAACCGGTAAAGACGTCGAACGCGCTTCTTGTTCACCGGCCAGCCCTCCCGTCGCAACATGACGTGGATGCGTTGGTAGCCGAACCGCGGTCTGGCGTGGGCGATCTCGCGGATGCGCAGGCGCAAGGCCGACTGGTCCTTGGCCGTACTCTTGCGGTAGAACCCGGCGCGCGAGAATCCCGCCAGCCGACAAGCCCGCACCGTGGCCACCTGAAACCGCTCTTTCATCCAGCCCGCCAGCACACGGCGCCGGGCGGGCTTCAAAGCTTCTTTCGGATGACTTCCCGCAGAATGTGCTTGTCCAGGGTGAGATCAGCCACCAGGCGCTTCAGGCGGGCGTTCTCGTCGCGCAGCTGGCGGAGCTCGCGGATCTCGGTGAGTCCGAGTTGGCCGTATTTCTTCTTCCAGACGTAGAAGCTCGCCTCGCTCACGCCCATCTGCGGCAGACGTCGGCGACCGGCGAACCGCTCTCGGCCTGCCGCAGCGCAAAGGCGATCTGCTCCTCGGTGAACCTCGACTTCTTCATGCCCTCATCTCCCGTGCTGAGGACCCGAGAAGTCAGCTAAGTCCAGTTCTAATCTGTCGTCGAAAAGTGGGACGAGGTCAGGGAATCGAACCCACGTGCGGCGCCCGGCTCTGCTCGCCGGGTCAATCACTTGCGAACGACGACGGTCCTGCGTGTGATTGACGTGTGCTTGACGGAGCCTCGGCGCATCAAGCAGCCGTCAGTCGCGCCCTGGCGACGCGGCTCAAGTCCACCTGCTGTCTGGCCCGCCAGAGATCGTGGCTGTACTGCATCGCCAGCCAGCTCTCCGGCGAGCGGCCCAGGCACTTCGAAAGCCGCAACGCCATCTCAGGGCTCACGCCGCTTGCTCCGGTCAGCACCCGATTCAGGGTGGAGGGGGCCACGCCCAGCTTCGTCGCCAGCTCACGACCACTCAGCCCATTGGGCTCCAGGTAGACGGCCGAGATGAACTCGCCGGGATGCGGGGGATTGTGCATGGCCATCAGTGGTAGTCCTCGTAGTCGAGCACGTACGTCTGCCCGTCGCGAAACTCGAAGGTCAGCCGCCAGCTGCCGTTCACCCAGATCGACCACCGCCCCCGTTCGGCGCCCTTCAGTGCGTGCAGACGGAAGCCAGCGATATCCATGTCCTCGATGACCTGGGCCGAATCGAGGGCAGCCAGCTGCATCCTCAGCCGTTTCGCGTGCTGCGGCTGGATTCCGGCCAGGGACCCCGATTCGTAGAACCGCCGCAGTCCCTTGTGCCGGAAAGACTGGATCATGACATCAGTGTATCGTGTTGCGCGTCACGCAACAACCCTGAACCACTCTGCTGACCCTTGTGAAACGGCTCTGGAAAGGAAGGGAATTGGAGCGGGTGATGGGAATCGAACCCACGTTAGTAGCTTGGGAAGCTACAGTTCTACCATTGAACTACACCCGCGCCGGGCGCCGATTCTAGGCGGGATCCCGACGGCCGGCAAACCGCAGGCGCCCGCCGACTGACTGGCTCGCTGGTGTCGACAGCCGCCTGTCAGCGGCGGCCGGCACGCTCCCGCAGCACCCAGGGTAGGCCCCTGACGTTCGCCCGCCACTCCGGCAGCAACGCGAGCAGCACCAGCTCCTCCAGGCTCGCCAGCACACTGACGGCGACAGCGACGTGCAGCAACCATGGCTCGAGGCCGAACACGAACAGCACGCCGACGAAGAGGCCGAGCAGGTTGCCCGCGATCTTCGAAAAGTACGTGTGGAAGCTCGACAGGCGGCGGTAGCGCACGAGCGCGGCCACGTCCTCGAGCACCCAGGCACCGAGCGCGGCCGCGACAGCGAGGCCATGCTGCTCCAGGACCTCCGGATGCAGCCTCCAGACGCCGAAGCACGCCGCGAGCATCAGCACGGTGTCGGCGACTGAGTCGAGCAGCGCGCCGAGCTTCGACTGCAGGCGGAACACGCGGGCGACGAGACCGTCGGCGATGTCGGTGAGCAGCGCCGGAACCAGCACCCACGTGAACAGAGTCTCCTGCCCGAACCAGGCCAGCGCCAGCAGGACCGGCACGGCGGCGATTCGTGCGACGCTCAGCGCGTTGGGGAGGTTGCGCGGGACGGCCATCCGGTGATGATGATGCGGCGAGGGTTCCGCGGAATCCGGATTTTCCGCGCCGGCGCAGGCCGCATCGCCCAGGCGGTGATTTACATGCCGGGCGGGCGCGCGGACACTGGCGGTCGTCACATCGGCCGGACCGGAGCCGACAACGCACCATGGATATCGCCGAGAATAAACCGGTTCCGCAGTGGCGGTTCCTGCAGCTGACGCTCGCCATCTTCGCGTGGCTGCTCGCCGCGCCGCACATCGAGACACGGGTTGCCGGGCACCTCGCGATCCACCTGCTCCTGTTCAACCTGATTCTCGTCACCGTCTGGGCGAACCCGCAGTGGCGCAGTTTCGGCCGGGTCGTGTGGGTGCTGTGGGGAATCTCGCTCGTGGCATCGACGCTCTCGATCCTCGAGTTCACTCCGCAGTGGCGCCAGTTCGAACGCACGATCGACGTGGCCTTGATCGCACCCGTGACGGTCGCATGCATCGTCGGCGTGCTCGACTTCGTCTTTCGAGGCGAGCGCCCGACGGTCGACGGCGTGTTCGCAATGGTGGTGGCCTACCTGCTGATCGCGATGGTCTTCGCAGAGCTCTATTACCTGCTGCTCGTCTGGAACCCGGACGCGCTGCAACTGCTCGAGCCGGCCGGGTCCATGTCGCCGCGCGAACTGCGGGGCGAGCTGATGTACTACAGCCTGGTCACGATCTCGACGATGGGTTACGGCGACGTGCTGCCGGTCTCGCCGGCGGCGCGCACGCTCGCGACGATGGAGGCCGTGACCGGGCAGTTCTACGTTGCCGTGGTGGTGGCGACGTTCGTCGCGATGTACACGACGCATCGCCTGGCGGCGCGGGCCGCGGCGGCGATCGGCCGGCACACTCGCTCGACCGAGTGACCGCGGCGACGACGTGCATGTGCGCGAGCACGAAGCACCCCGGCGCCCGCATCAGCCCCTGCGGCGCTGACCCTCGTTGCGGTGTGACTGCGCGTGCGGCCGGGGTCGCCGCGGGGCGGTGTGCTGCGGCGGCCGCGAGGCGCGCGGCGGCGCGTCGCCCTTGCCGAAGTCGATCCCGGACCGGTCGAGCGGCAACACGTCGATCCTGCGGCCGAGCACGCGCTCGATGGCGCGGAGACGGTCGCGCTCGTCGCTCGAGACGAGCGACAGTGCGTGGCCGGTGCAGCCGGCGCGGCCGGTGCGGCCGATGCGGTGGACGTAGTCCTCCGGCACGTGGGGCAGCTCGTAGTTGACCACCTGCGGCAGCTCGCTGATGTCGAGGCCGCGCGCGGCGATGTCGGTCGCCACCAGCACCTGCACCTTGTAGTCCTTGAAGTCGGCCAGCGCCTTGGTGCGCGCGTTCTGCGACTTGTTGCCGTGGATGGCGGCGCACTGGATGCCGTCGCGCTCGAGCTGCTCGGCGAGGCGGTTGGCGCCGTGCTTGGTGCGGGTGAAGACCAGCGTCTGCGGCGTCGAGCCTGCGCGCAGCAGGTGGCTCAGCACGGCGCGCTTGTCGCCCTGCTCCACGAGGTGCACCCGGTGCTCGACCAGCTCGGCCGGCGCGTTGCGCGACGCGACCTCGACCGCGAGCGGGTCGTGCAGCAGCCCTTCGGCCAGCTTGCGGATCTCGTCGGAGAAGGTTGCCGAGAAGAGCAGGTTCTGGCGCTTCTTCGGCAGGGCGGCCAGCACGCGGCGGATGTCGCGGATGAAGCCCATGTCGAGCATGCGGTCGGCCTCATCGAGCACGAGGTAACGGATCCGCGTCACGTCGATCACTCGCTCGTTGATGTGGTCGAGCAGGCGGCCGGGCGTGGCGACGACGATGTCCACGCCGTGGCGCAGGGCCTCGACCTGGGGCCGCGGGCTCACGCCGCCGAAGACGAGCAGCGTGCGCTGGTGGAGATGGCGGCCGAGTTCCTGGAAGGACTCGCCGACCTGCGCCGCGAGCTCGCGCGTCGGCACGAGCACGAGGAGCCTCGGGGCGCGTGACCCGCGCGGGTGGGGCTGCTCCTCGTCGAGGCGCTGCAGCAGGGGCAGCGCGAACGCAGCCGTCTTGCCGGTACCGGTCTGGGCGGCGGCCAGGAGGTCGCGGCCGGCATGCACCGCGGGAATCGCGCTCGCCTGGATCGGCGTGGGCGCGGTGTAACCGGCGTCCTGGACGGCACGCAGGAGGGCGGCCGGCAGGCCGAGCTGGTCGAAGGACATGTTGGAATTCCGTTGGGGGGTGGGAAAACCGGTGCCTGGCACCGGATTTCGGAAATCCGGTGCCTGGCACCGGATTTCGGATTGTCGAGGGGCGTGCAGTGTACACGAACGGCGCCCGGCCGGCCGGCGCACGGAAAAAACCGAACCCGACCCGCGACTTAGCCGCCGAAGAGGCGCGTCGCGAAGGCCCGCGCCGTGCCGTACACGTCCTCCACGTTCATGCCCGCATGCACCACCAGCCAAAGCAGCGAGCCGATGTAGACCGTGGACACCAGCGACACCGCATACCCGCCGAGCAGCAGCGCGCCGTCGCGCTCCGCGATCCCGAGGCAGAGCAGGATGATCGCGATCGCGGGCAGCGTGTTCGCGAACGGGACGAGCGGCAGCGGTGCCATCAGCAGCAGCACCACGACCACGAGCGTCACGCCATGCACCGAGTTCACCAGCGCAGAGCCGGTGAGCGGCAGGAGGCGCGGCCGGACCAGGTGCTCGAAGCGCTCGGCCGTGCGCCCCGCTCGCTCCAGCACGTGCTGCACCGTCGCCGAGGGCAAAGCGTGGTCGAGCAGCCGGTCCGGCAGCCACGGCAACCGCCCGAGGATCACCGCGATCCCGATCAGCAGCATCGGCAAGCCGAGTGCGGTGCTCATGAACGGCAGCGACACCGGGATCAGGAACGGCATGGCAAGTATCGCGGCGAAGACGAGCAGTCCCTGCTCGCCGACGTAGCCCAGCAGCTCTCGCAACGTGACGACGTGACCCTGCACGGCGCGGGCCGTGTCGGCCAGCGCCTCGGAGAGGCGGACGTCGGGACTACGGAACTGGACGGCGGTCATGGGCGGCGAGGGATATCATTCGGACAGGCCAGAGTCGCGTCAATCGAATCATGATGCACTACCAGTCCGACGTTGTAGTGATCGGCGCCGGGATCGCGGGTGTCGCTGCCGCCATCGACCTGCTCGACCGCGGGCGCCGCGTGCTGCTTCTCGACCGCGACGTCGAGGAGAACATGGGCGGCCTCGCAAAGGAGAGCTTCGGCGGCATCTGGTTCGCCGGCACGCCGCTGCAGAAGCGCTACGGCATCCGCGACGACGCCGAGCAGGGCCTGCGCGACTGGCACGCCTTCGCCGGGTTCGGCGCGGACGACCATTGGCCGCGCGCGTGGGCCGAGGCCTACGTGCACCGCGCCAACGATGAGATCTTCGACTGGCTGAAGCGCATCGGCGTCGAGTTCATGCCGATGCCGCTCTGGGTGGAGCGCGGCCTCTACACGCCGGGCAACTCCGTGCCACGCTGGCACATCGTCTGGGGCACGGGCCACGAGCTCGCAGTGCAGCTCAACCGCCACCTCCTCGCCCACCCTCGCCGCTCGTTGCTCGAACTGCGATTCGACCATCGCGTCGAGGCGCTGGTCGCCAGCAACGGCCGGGTGACGGGATGCCGCGGCGCGCTCGAGGGCACGGGCGTCGAGTTCGAGGCCACGGGCGACGCCGTGATCGTCGCCTCGGGCGGTATCAACGGCGATCTCGAACGCGTGAAGCGGCACTGGCATGCCGACTGGAGCCGCCCGCCCGAGACGCTGCTGAACGGCTCGCACAAGTACGCGGACGGACGGCTGCACGACGCGGCTGCGACGCTCGGCGCCCGCATCACGCACCTCGACTGGCAGTGGAACTACGCCGCGGGCGTCCACCACTGGAAGCCGCGCAAGCCCGCGCACGGCCTCTCGCTCGTGCCGCCGAAGTCCGCGCTCTGGCTCAACTGGCGCGGCGAGCGGATCGGGCCGATGCCGCTCGTCACGGGCTTCGACACGCACGACCTCGTCGCACAGATCTGCCGCCAGGAGCGGGCGTATTCCTGGCAGCTCCTCAATCGCCGCATCGCGCTGAAGGAGCTCGCGATCTCCGGCGGCGAGTTCAATCCCGCATTCCGCGACAAGCGGCGGCTCGCCGTCGCACGCGACGTGCTCTTCGGCAACCGCTGGCTCTACGACGAGGTGACGGAAAACTGCCCGGATTTCGTCGTGGCCCGCACGCTCCCCGAGCTGGTGGAGAAGATGAACGCGCTGGCGGGCGACGGTTCCGTCAGCCTCGAGGCCGTGCGCGATTCGGCCGAGCGCTATGACTCGCTCATCGACGCGGGCCCGCGCTTCCACGACGACGAGCAGTTGCGGCGCATCGAGTTCGCCCGCCGCTGGATCGGCGACCGGCTGCGCACCTGTCGGTTCCAGAAGATCCTCGACCCGAGGGCCGGGCCGCTGGTCGCGATCCGCGAATTCATCATCAGCCGCAAGAGCATGGGCGGCCTGCAGACGGACCTCGACTGCCGCGTGCTCGACGTCGCGGGTCAACCGATCCCGGGGCTGTACGCGGCGGGCGAATCCGCCGGGTTCGGCGGCGGCGGCATGAACGGCAAGCGCGGCCTCGAGGGCACGTTCCTCGGCGGGTGCCTGCTCGGCGGACGCATCGCCGGCCGCGTGGCCTGAGCGATCCGCCCGCCGCGGTCGCGCTCAGCCGAGCGCCGAGAACCGGGTGGCGATGTTCTCCGGCAGGTTCTTCACCTTGAGCGCGAAGATCACCTTGAGCATGCCGATCACGAGCGCCCAGCCCGCGATGAGGTAGACGATCGAGACGCCGCCCGCGAGCGGGTTCGCGATCACGACGATGCCGAACAGGATCGAAAGCGCGCCGGTGAGGTACAGGATCCATTCCCGGCTGGTGGCCTGCCGCACCTTGTAACCCAGCATGACGAGCAACACGCCGAGCATGATCGCCTCGAACGCGACCAGGTAGATGAATGCGAGCATGCTGATCGGCGGATTCATGAGCGCGTAGCCGCCGACGAGGACCTCGAGGACGCCCATCAGCAGCATCAGCCACCAGCCGTCGCGCTCGCGGTTCTGCACGGATCCGAGGACGTTGAACACGCCGTCGACGAGGATCGCGGCGGCGAAGAACGTCGCGAGCACGAAGAGCGCAATGCCCGGGTTGATGAACGCGAGGATGCCGAAGATCACGGAGGCGATGCCGCCGATGAGGAACACCCACCAGGTGCGTCGCACGAGCGTGTGCGCCCCCCGGCTGCCGCTCGAAAGGATCCCGGTGCTGCTGGTCATGGTTTTCTCCCGGGCGCGCCGACGCGCCGTATGATTGAGCCTTGCCTTCCCCTTAGAGCGGACTGTATCGACTTGGCCCCGACGATTCCAGAAGACCCGACCGCCGGCGCAGAGGGCGCCGCGGCGCGACCCCATCGTGCCGTAAGAAGCTTCGTGGCACGCGCGGGACGGATGACCACCGCGCAGGAACGTGCGTGGCGCGAGCTGTGGCCGCGCTTCGGCATCGAGGACGACGGTGGCCAGCTCGACTTCGAGGCGCTGTTCGGCCGTGACGCGCCGCGCACGCTCGAGATCGGCTTCGGCAACGGCGAGGCCCTCGTCGCGATCGCGGCCGCACACCCGGAGAGGGATTTCCTCGGCATCGAGGTGCATCGTCCAGGCGTCGGCCACCTGATGCTGCGGGCCGAGGCACTCGGGCTCGCGAACCTGCGCGTCGCGAGCCGCGACGCGGTGGAGATCCTGAGTGCGCGCATGCCGGACGCGTCGCTCGACGCCGTGCTGCTCTACTTTCCGGATCCCTGGCCCAAGAAGCGCCACCACAAGCGACGCATCGTGCAGCCGGCGTTTGTCGAACTCGTGGCACGCAAGTTGAGACCCGGGGGCCGATTCCGGCTCGCCACCGACTGGCAGCCCTACGCCGAGCAGATGCTGGAGGTGCTGTCCGCGGGCACGGAGTTCGAGAACGAATGTGGCACCGGATACTCGCCGCGACCGGCGAGTCGGCCGCTTACCCGCTTCGAGAGTCGCGGCCAGCGGCTCGGCCACGAGGTCTGGGACCTGTCCTTCACGAAGCGATAGCGCTGCGGATCCCGTCGAGCACGAATTGCGAGGCGAGCGCCGCCAGCAGCACGCCCAGCAGCCGGCTCATCACCGCCCCGCCGGTCGCGCCGATCGCGCGCATCACCGGGCCGGTGACGAGCAGCAGCGCGAGCGTGATCGCGAAGACCAGCACGATCACGCCGATCTGCGCGACGAACTGCAGCGACCCGATCTCGACGCCAGCGAAGGCGAGCAGGATCGTCGCGAGCGCACCCGGACCCGCGAGCAGCGGGAATGCCAGCGGGAACACGGAGATGTCGCCGCGATGGTGCGCCTCGGCGTCCTCGCCGGGCGTGATGGAGCGCACGCCCGACGGTCGCGCGAACACCATCTCGATCGCGAGCAGGAAGAGCAGGATCCCGCCGCCGACCTTGAAGGCGTCGACGCTGATGCCGAGCACCTCGAGCAGCGCGGTCCCGGCCACGGCGAACAGCAGGCATACGACGACCGAGATGGCCACGGCCTTGCTGGCCATGCGGCGCCGGTAGCCGTCGCCCGCGCCTTGCGTCAGCCCCGCCAGGACCGGCAGCACCGAGAGCGGCTCGACGACCACCAGCAGGACCACGAAGAATTTCACCAGTTCGTCGAACATTGGGAGTTCGCAGATTCCGCTACTTGAACTCGCTCTCGCGCAGGAATACAAGGGGACTGCAAGGCGCCCAGAGAATACACGCACGACAGCCCGCAGAGGTCGACATCATGGCCAAGCCCGCACCCGTCATCGGCGAATGGTATCGGCGCTCCGGCGGCGATTCTTTCGAGGTCGTGGCCATCGATCGCGACGACCGCACCATCGAGATCCAGTACTTCGACGGCACCGTCGAGGAACTCGAGGCGGAGGAATGGCTCGAAGGCGAGATCGAGTCCTGCGAGGCGCCGGAGGACTGGACCGGCTCCGTCGACGTCGAGCCCGAGGACACCGAGAACGAATACGAGCCGGAGCCCGGCAACTCGAAGCCGTGGGCCGACCCGCTGCAGTTCGTCGATCGCGGCGAGGCGGCGGGATATTCCGAGATAGACCTGCCCGAAGCCGACGACGCCGACCGCTACTGATCTGCCGGGCGCGGCGGCGCCCTCAGCGTCCGAGATGCTCCGGCTCCTCGAGCGGCACGCCCTCATCGAGCACCACGCGGCCGTCCTCGACGTACACCGGCAACGGCCGCAGCCCGCGCCCCATGCACGGCCCGGACACGCAGCGGCCCGTCTCGATCTCGAACAGCGCGCCGTGCATCGCGCAGAGGATGAGCGTCGCGTCCGACGTAAGGAATACCCCGGGCTGCGCATCGAGGGGAAATCCCGCGTGCGGGCAGTAATTCACGTAGGCGCGCAACTGCGGGCCGCGGCGCACGACGAATCCGCGCAGCGGCCAGTCGCCCGCGCCCAGCCTGAATCCCTTCGCACCGGGATCCGCCAGTTCGTCGAGCGCGCAGATCACTCTCTCTTCGCCCACCCCTTCTCCGTCCACTATCCGCTATCCACTGTCCGCCAGTCACTTCTTGCACGCTGCGAGCGCAGCACCAGGTACAGCAGCACCAGCGCCGGCAACCCGAGCGCCGAGGTGTACACGAAGAACCACGGGTAGCCGATGGCGTCGACCACGAACCCGGACGTGCCCATGAGGAGCTTCCCCGGCAGCGCGTACATCGACGAGAAGAGTGCGTATTGAGTCGCCGTGTAGGACGCGCTCGTGAGGCTCGAGAGGTAGGCGATCAGCGCCGTGCCGGCGACGCCCATCGCCAGGTTGTCGGCGCTCACCACGACCGCAAGCCCGGTGAGGCTCGGATCGTCCTGGAACGCGAGCGTCATGAAGAGCAGGTTGGACCCGATCACGAGCAGGCTGCCGGCCACCAGCGACTTAACCGTGCCGAGCCGCGCCACCGCAAGCCCGCCGAGCAGCGTGCCCAGGATCGACATCACGACGCCGTAGCCCTTCGCGACGGCCGCGATCTCCTTGAGCGAGTACCCCACGTCCAGGTAGAACGGGTTCGCCATCACGCCCATCGTGAAGTCTGTGAGCCTGTAGCTCGCGATGAACGCGAGCATCAGGAGCGCGAGCTTCGTTCCGTAGCGGTTGAAGAAATCCAGGAACGGGCAGACGACGGCACCCACGAACCAGGCGCCGAGCTGCTGCAGCGACTGCGGCCAGTGCGCCTTGCGCTCGAGCCACTCGATGACGCGCGTCTCCTGCGCGAGCGCCTCGGGCGCGACCCGGGGTTCGGGTTCCGGGATCAGGAGCGTGGTGACGATGCCGACGCCCACCATGGCCGCCATCGCGGTGTAGGCGGCCATCCAGCCGTGGTCGGCCGCGATCCACAGCGCGCCGGCGCTGCCCACCATGATCGCGATCCGGTAGCCGAGCTGGTACGCGGCCGCCATCACGCCCTGCATCGGCTGGGGCGCGGCCTCGATGCGCCACGCGTCGATGGCGATGTCCTGGGTTGCGGAGGAGAACGCCACGAGGAGCGCCAGCGCCGCGAGCGTGCCGAGGTGCCCGACGGGGTCGAGGTGCGCGATGTTGAAGAGTCCGAGCGCAATTCCGGCCTGCGCGACCAGCATCCAGCTGCGCCGCCGCCCCAGCAGCCGCCCGAGCACGGGCAGGGGCAGGCGGTCCACGACCGGCGCCCAGAAGAACTTGATCGAGTAGATGATGCCGACCCACGAGAGCATGCCGATCGTGGCGCGTTCGACGCCCACCTCGCGGAGCCACGCCGAGAGCGTCGAGAACACCAGCATGAAGGGAAGCCCGGCCGAGAATCCGAGGAACAGCATGGCCAGCACACGCGGGTGCCGGTAGGCTTTCAGGGCATCCAGCCAGGTCGTGCCGCTCACAGGTCGAGGTCGATCGTGAGGGGCGCGTGGTCCGAGAAGCGCTGCGCCTTGTAGATCGAGGCGCCCTGTACGCTGCCCACGAGGCCCGGGCTCAGCACCTCGTAGTCGATGCGCCACCCGACGTTCTTCGTCCAGGCCTGGCCGCGGTTCGACCACCACGTGTACTGCTCGGGGTGCGGGTTCACTTCGCGGAACGCGTCCACGTAACGCACCTCGCCGAAGAGCTCGTCGAGCCAGGCCCGCTCCTCGGGCAGGAAGCCGGAGTTCTTCTGGTTCGAGCGCCAGTTGCGGAGGTCGATCTCCTTGTGGGCGATGTTCCAGTCGCCGCACAGCACGTAGTCGCGGCGCCGGCGCTTGAGCGCCCGGAGGTGCGGCATGAACTCCTCGAGGAAGCGGAACTTCGCGCGCTGCCGCTCCTCGCTGGAGGAGCCCGACGGCAGGTAGACGGAGACGACGCTCAGGCCCTTGAAGCGTGCCTCGATGTAGCGGCCTTCGGCGTCGAACTCGCGCGAGCCGAAGCCTGCGACGACCTCCAAGGGCTTCTCGCGGCTGTAGATCGCCACGCCGCTGTAGCCCTTCTTCCCGGCATCGAAGTAGTGGCAGTGGTAGCCGCGCGGGTGGAAGACCGGATCCGCGAGCTGATCGACCTGCGCCTTGGTCTCCTGCACGCAGACCACGTCCGCGTCCTCGCGCTCGAGCCACTCGAAGAACCCCTTGCGCTGGGCGGAGCGGATGCCGTTCGCGTTCAGGGTGACGATGCGCATGGCGGCGCAGTATAAAGTACGGCCATGCACCAACCTGACTTCATCAAGCTCTGCCTCGAGCTCGGCGTGCTGCGCTTCGGCGAGTTCAAGCTCAAGAGCGGACGCCTGAGCCCGTACTTCTTCAACGCCGGGCTCTTCAACACCGGCCACGCGATCGCCGGCCTCGGCCGCTACTACGCCCGGGCGGCGGCGCTGTCCGGCATCGAGTACGACATGCTGTTCGGCCCGGCGTACAAGGGCATCCCGCTCGTCACGGCGACGGCCGCGGCGCTCGCCGAGCACGAGGGCCTGAACCTCCCCTTCGCGTTCAACCGCAAGGAGGCCAAGGACCACGGAGAGGGCGGCACGATCGTGGGCTCGCCGCTCGGGGGCCGCGTCCTGATCGTGGATGACGTGATCACGGCCGGCACCGCGATCCGCGAGTCGGTCGAGATCATCCGCGCGCACGGGGCGACGCCGGCCGGCGTGCTGATCGCGCTCGACCGCGAGGAGCGCGGCCAGGGCGAACGCTCGGCCGTACAGGAGGTGCGCGAGACCTTCGGACTGCCCGTGGTCAGCGTGCTCAGGCTGCGCGACCTGATGGCCCACCTCGAGGCCGCCGGGGACGCCGCGACGCTTTCGGCGGTCCGGGCCTACCGGGACCAGTACGGAGTGTGAACCCGGCGGCGGTTTGACATAGTTCACAAACCTGAAGCCCGGCCTTAGGTGTGGAGAGCGCTCCCGGCGCAGAATCCCGGCCATGCGGATCAACCCGAAGCAGAACCTGCTCCTCGTGACCCTGGCGTCGGCCGCCCTTGCGGTGGCATCGGCTCCGGTCGCGGCTGCGAGCAAGAAGGGCTCGAAGAGGTCCACGAACCCGAGCGAGGTGGTCTACCGCTGCAAGGACGCGAAGGGCCAGTCCTACTTCGGCCAGAACATCCCGCCCGAGTGCATGGAAGCGGACATCGAGGTCCTCGACGACACCGGACGTGTCGTGCGTGTCATCCCGGGCCGGCAGTCGATCGAAGCGATCCAGGCACAGAAGGCGACGGAAGCGGCCCAGCAGGAAAACGCACAGCGCGACCGGACGCTGCTCGCCACCTACCTCTCGGTGGCGGATATCGAACGGCTGCGCGACCAGCGCCTCGAGCTGCTGGTGCAGCAGGCGCACGTCACCGAGCAGTACATCGCGAATCTTCGGGAGCGCGAGTCACGCCTGGTCGACGACGTTCAGCGCTACCGGCCCTACAGCTCGGCGCCGAAGGCACCCGTCCTGCCCGACCACGTGGCCGAGGACATCGTCAACACGGTGAACGGCCTGCAGGTCTACGAGCAGGAGCTCGCCAAGAACACGGTGGAGCAGCAGCATCTGCGCAGCGAATTCGATTCGGACATCGCCCGCTTCAAGCAGCTGAAGGGCATCAAGTAGTGCCCGAGCTGCCGAAGCCGCCCGCGCCGCGGTGGCTCTCGGTGAAGCTCTCGACGACCTCGAACTCCACCTGCACGACGGGCACCACAACCATCTGGGCGATGCGCTCGCCGGGCTGGATCGTGAACGCGGTCTGCCCCCGGTTCCAGCACGACACCATCACCTGCCCCTGGTAGTCCGAGTCGATCAACCCGACGAGGTTGCCGAGCACGATGCCGTGCTTGTGCCCCAGGCCCGAACGCGGCAGGAGCACCGCGGCGAGCCCTGCGTCGTCGAGGTGAATCGCGATGCCGGTCGGAACCAGCTCCGTCTGCCCCGGCGCGAGCGTGAGCGGGACGTCGAGGCAGGCGCGAAGGTCGAGGCCCGCCGATCCGCCCGTGGCGTAGTGCGGCAACGGGATGTCGCGGCCGACCCGCGGGTCGAGCACGCGCACCTGCAGCGGACGTTTCCGGTGTGGCGCGCTCATCCGGCCGCGGCGCTGCCGGGCTTCGCTTCGGCCGCGGTGGTCGTTCCGCGCGTGTGCGAGGCGAACCGCTCGGCGATCACGCCCACGAGCTGCGCGGCGAGCTGCGCCTTGCCGGCTCGCGGCAATTCGCGCTTGCCGTCAGGCCAATAGACCGTCAGCGCGTTGTCGTCGCAGTCGAAAGCGAGGCCATCGCCGACCTGGTTCGCGGCGATCATGTCGAGCCGCTTGCCCTCGAGCTTGGCGAGCGCATTGCGCTCGACGTTCTGCGTCTCGGCCGCGAAACCGACCACGAACGGGCGCGGCGATCCCGCGGCCACCGTCGCGAGGATATCGGGCGTACGTGAGAGCGCGAGCAGCAGAGAATCGCTGGTCTTCTTGATCTTCTCCGAGGAGACCTGCACCGGCCGGTAATCCGAGACCGCCGCCGCCGCGATGAAAATATCGGTGCCTGGCACCTCCGCAGCGACGGCCGCCATCATCTGCTCGGCCGTCTCGACGCACACGCGCTGCAGGCCCGCCGGCGCCGGCAGGTTCACCGGGCCGCTCACCAGCACGACCTCGGCGCCCGCGTCGCGCGCCGCCTCGGCCACCGCGTAACCCATCTTTCCGGAGCTGCGATTGGTGATGAAGCGCACCGGGTCGATGCGCTCGCGCGTCGGTCCCGCCGTGACGACGACCTTGCGCCCCGCGAGCGCGCCGACCGCGACGGGCGATGCGGCGGCAGGCGGCGCCAGGATGACATCGACGAGATCCGCGGGCTCGAGCATGCGGCCGGGTCCCGTCTCGCCGCAGGCCTGGTCGCCGACGCCGGGGCCCAGGATCGCCACGCCGCGCGAGCGCAGCAGCTCGACGTTGGCGCGCGTCGCGGCGTTCGCCCACATCAGACGGTTCATGGCGGGCGCCACGCTGATCGGCACGTCGGTCGCGAGACAGAGCGTCGTGAGGAGATCGTCCGCGAGACCGTGCGCGAGGCGCGCGAGGAAGTCCGCCGAGGCCGGCGCGATGAGGACGCGATCGGCCCAGCGCGCGAGCTCGATGTGACCCATCGCGGCTTCGGCGGCCTCGTCCCACAGGTCGGAACGCACGGGCCGCCCCGACAGCGCCTGGAACGTGAGCGGCGTGACGAACTGCCGCGCGCCCGCGGTCATCACGACCTGCACCTCCGCCCCGCGCTCACGCAGGCGGCGGACGATCTCGGCGCTCTTGTAGGCCGCGATGCCGCCCGTCACGCCGAGCAGGACGCGCACCGGAGTTGGGGACCCCATGGCGGCATTATGGGGCGGCGCCGTTCGGCGCGGCAAAGGGGCGTTCCGCAGTCCGACGCGTCGGTCTGAGGCCATAACCGGCCGTTACGTCTGGCAGGTCGGGCAGTAGTAGGTCGAGCGCTGGCCCTGCGTGAACTGGCGGATCCGCGTGCCGCAGCGCCGGCAGGGCTCGCCGCCCCGCTCGTAGGCGTAGAGCTCCTGCCGGAAGTACCCCGGCGTGCCCTCGGCGTTCACGTAGTCGCGGAGCGTCGTGCCGCCCTGGCGGATCGCCTCGCCGAGGACGTCGCGGACGGCCGCGACCAGCCGCTCGAGCCGCTCCCGGCTCACGCGCCCGGCCGCGCGGCGCGGATTGATGCCCGAGCGAAACAACGCCTCGCTCGCGTAGATGTTGCCCACGCCGACGACGACGCGCTGGTCCATCAGGAAGGGCTTGATCGCGACGCGCCGCCCGCGGGCCCTGGCCGCGAGGTAGTCGACCGTGAAGCCGCGCTCGAGCGGCTCGGGTCCGAGTTCCGCGAGCAGCGGGTGCTCGGCGGGGTCGCCCGTCACCCAGAGCAGGCTCCCGAAGCGGCGCGGGTCGTTGAAGCGCAGGCAGCGACCCGAGTCGAGGACGAGGTCGTAGTGGTCGTGGGCGAGCAGCGGCGCTGCCAGCGGCAGCACGCGCAGGCTGCCCGACATGCCGAGGTGCGCGAGGAGCGTCCCGCGCTCGAGCTCGATCAGCAGGTACTTGGCGCGCCGGCGCACGTCGAGCACCCGCTGCCCGGCGAGCTCGAGACCGAGGCTGCGGTCCACGGGCCAGCGCAACCGGTGCTCGCGCAGCACGAGCCCGGTGACGCTGCGGCCACGGAGCGCCGTGCGGATGCCGCGGCGGGTGGTCTCGACTTCGGGGAGTTCGGGCACTGCGAATGCGGTTCGTGATCAGCGGTTCGCGGATAGTAAGGCCAGAAAAAGAAAAACCCGCCGGGTGGCGGGTTCTTCTCGAGACCAGGCGGGCGCTGCGCCCTTACTTGATCTTGGCTTCCTTGTAGGTCACGTGCTTGCGCGCCTTCGGGTCGTACTTCTTCACTTCCATCTTCTCGGGATGGAGGCGCTTGTTCTTGGTCGTCGTGTAGAAGTGACCGGTGCCGGCGGTCGAAAGCAGCTTGATCTTGTCTCGCATGTTCGGCTACTCCGGAATCAGACCTTGACGCCCTTGGCGCGGAGCTCCGCGACCACGACCTCGGCGCCCTTCTTCTCGATGGTGCGCATGCCGTTGCCCGAGACGCGCAGGCTGACCCAGC
>Ga0209594_1000692_pt1 | contig 18745 bp, 16 predicted proteins | sample AshMeaCrysSpring_FD_184126 | JGI IMG/M metagenome (GOLD analysis project Ga0209594, IMG submission 184126) | Groundwater microbial communities from Big Spring, Nevada to study Microbial Dark Matter (Phase II) - Ash Meadows Crystal Spring... | ecosystem: Environmental > Aquatic > Deep subsurface... | reverse complement strand
CGCTCGCCCTCGGCGTGCTCGCGTCCGGCATGGACATCTGCGCGATGTACCCGATCACGCCGGCAACCTCGGCCTCGCACTACCTCTCGGACGTGTTCGAGAAGGTCGGGGGGCTCGTCCACCAGGCCGAGGACGAGATCGCCGCCTGCGCGTTCGCGATCGGGGCGTCCTATGCGGGGAAGTGCGCGGTGACGATCACCTCCGGACCGGGCTACTCGCTCAAGCAGGAGGGCATCGGGCTCGCGGTGATGGCCGAGATTCCGCTGGTCGTGGTCAACGTCCAGCGCGGCGGGCCGTCGACCGGCCAGCCGACCAAGGTCGAGCAGGGCGATCTCCTCACCGCGATCTACGGCAGCCACGGCGACGCGCCCAAGGTGGTGATGGCGGTCAGCGACATCGAGGACTGCTTCTACGCGATGATCACCGCGCGCAAGATCGCCGAGGCGTTCAACACGGTGGTCGTCGTGCTGTCGGACGCGAGTCTCGCGACCGCGCAGCAGCCGTTCCCGCGGCCGGTCTTCGACCCCGAGTGGCTCGCGCCGCCGGTGGACCAGACGCCGGTGCCCAAGGGCGCCAAGCCCTACGACTGGGATCCGGTGACCGGCATCGCCCGGCGCTTCCTGCCGGGCCAGCCAGGCGGCATGCACACCGTGACGGGCCTCGCGCACGACCGCGCCAGCAAGGTCGCCTACGACCCCGAGATCAACGAGGAGGGCCTTCGGCACCGCAGCCTCAAGCTCGCGGCGCTCCAGAAGACGCTGAAGACGCCACCGGTGTTCGGCGATCCCGAGGGCGACCTCCTGGTCGTCGGCTGGGGCAGCACGAAGGGCGTGATCGAGGAGGCGGTCGGGCGGCTGCGCGACGAGGGCCTGCGCGTCTCCTCGCTGCACCTGCGCTTCATCCAGCCGCTGCCTTCCGGCATCGGCGAGATCCTGCGGCGCTTCGGCCGGGTGATGACCGTCGAAGGCAACTGGGCCGACCGGCAGGACGACGAGCTCGTCGACGCCGACAACCGCCGCTACTCGGCGCTGGCGATGATGCTGCGCTCGCGCTACCTGGTGGACGTCGACTGCTGGAGCCAGTCGCGCGGCCAGCCGATCAAGCCGTCGGCGGTGGTCGAGGTGCTCCGCGCCAAGCTGTCCGGAAAGTAGGGTCAGACTCGACTTTCCGGCCGCCACCGCGTCACGCTCGACTCCGCATGCAGGAAAGTCGAGTCGGACCCTACCTTCGGGAAACGCCATGACGATGCCGGTGAACCAGTACCTGATGAAGCTGCACGAGGTCCACCGTCCGCTGGAGGACTACCAGGGCGGCGTTCCGCGCTGGTGCAGCGGCTGCGGTGACAACGCAATCCTCACGGCCGTGCAGCGGCTGTGCAGGGACGAGGACCTCGCCCCCGAGCGCACGGTGTTCGTCTCGGGCATCGGCTGCTCGTCGCGCTTCCCGCACTACATGAAGACCTACGGGTTCCACGGCATCCACGGGCGCGCGTTCCCGATCGCGCAGGGCGTGAAGATGGCGCGGCCCGACCTCGCGGTGTTCGTCAACACCGGCGACGGCGACTGCTGCAGCATCGGCGCGGCCCACTGGATCCACGCGATCCGCTACAACATGAACCTGACGGCGATCCTGCACGACAACCAGGTCTACGGGCTGACCAAGAAGCAGGCCTCGCCGACCTCGCCGATCGGCACGAAGAGCAACACCACGCCCCGCGGCAGCTACCTGGAGGCGCTCAATCCGCTGACGGTGACCCTGGGCGTGACCAACGTGTCGTTCGTCGCCCAGGCGGTCGACTGGATGCCCGAGGTCCTCTACGACATCATCCGTGCCGCGTACCTTCACCGCGGGTTCTCGTTCGTGCGCATCCTGCAGCGCTGCCCCGAGTGGCTGCCGAAGATGTTCGAGCCGTGGCTCCAGGACCCGGGCAGGACGCTCCTCCTCACGCACAGGAACGGGCTCGCGGTCTCGCCCGAGCTCGCGCGCACCTACCGCAACCAGGTCGAGCACGATCCGCTCGACCTCGACCGCGCGCGCGAGATCGCGTCGGCGACCGACCCGATCCCGGTCGGCATCCTGTATCACAACCCCTCGGTGCCCTGCTACGAGGACATCCGGCACGCCGGGCAGATGCGCACGGCGGAGCAGATCCGCGCCGGGCTCGAGGGCGAGTTCGACAAGGTCACCGTGTGGCCGCAGGACGACGCGGCGACGCGCGCCCCGGCCTGACGGCGCATCCACTCCGGCCAACCACAATCGATACGGCAACGGGTCATGGACAAGGTGGAGCGTTTCGACGAGCAGCGGCTGTTCTTCGCCACCGGCAGGCGACAGGGCGAAAGCGTGGAAGCGATCGGGACGCCGGGATACGTGCCGGCGGCGCTCGCAGGCCTGCGACGCCTCGAGCGGCTGCGCTACGACTACCCCGTGGTGCTGGTCGACGAGGGCGCGGAGGCAGGCACGCTCCGCTCGGTCACGTCGGTCGTCGACGAAACGCTGCGCGAGGTCGCGCCGCGCGGGCTCGAGGGCGAGCGGATGCGCAAGCACGCGCTGCGCCTAGAGCAGGAGATCCGCGTGCTTGTCGCCGGCGGTGCCGCGGGCCGGCTGCGCGAGCTGTGGTCGGCCGCGGCCGCGCGGCTGGTGGCGCCCAGGGACCACGAGGCGAGGGACCTGCTGGCAAGCGTGGGCGCGCGGCTCGCGCACGACGGCGAGGTCGTCGGCTGCGGCGACGAGGCTCCCGCGGCGTTGGCGACCCATTTGTGGCGGGCCGAGCAGTCGCGCCGGGCGCGCGCCTTTCGCGGCCTGGTCGATCGCCTCTGCGTGCGCCTGGCCGACGTGCTGCGCGCGGCGTTCATCCACTCGCAGGCGGGGCAGGAGCCGGAAAGCCTGCGCGCTGCGATCGGCGGCTCGCACCGCGAGGACTTCGATTTCGCCGCGATGTCGAAGCTGCTCGTGCGCGGCACGCCGAAGGACGAGTTGCCGCCGGCGCGACGCCAGCGCATCGAGTGGGCGCTCGGCGTGCTGCGCGGCCAGCGCTTCTACCCGGATCCACGCCTCGCCGGCCGTCCGGATGCGCCCAGCGCGTACGCGTTCCGCTTCGCCGACTGCGCATCGGCGGTCGCGGCCTACCGCGAGCGCCTTTCGGCGCTCGCCCTGGTGGCGAAGGCGATCGCGGTCGCCGAGCTCGAGGCCGACGGCGCCTACGTCGAAGCCAAGGACGATCCGGTTTTTGCGCACTTCGACGAGAGTGCGCTCGGCGCCGAGGACCTCGCGCTGTTCCCGGACTACCTCGTGTGCATCCCGCCTGGCAGCAACGACGCGCCGCAGAACGCCGGATTGGTCGAGATGCTCTCCTCCGGCCTGCCGGTCAAGGTGCTGGTGTCGACCGACGACCTGCTGGAGGAGGCGGCGCTCGGCACCGGGCACTTCGCGTTCGGCGTGCGCAGCGCCCGGCTCGCCAACACCGCGACCGGCCTCGGGGGGGTCTTCGTGGTTCAGACTGCCAGCGCGAACCTCTATGCGTTGCGCGAGCGCCTGGCGAAGGCGTTCCAGCACCGCGGGGCGGGGCTCGTGAGCGTCTACGGCGGAACGCGGACCGCCGCGGCCGGACTGCCGCCGTACCTCACGTCGGCGGCGGCGATGGAGTCGCGGGCCTTCCCGGCCTTCACCTACGACCCGTACGCGGGCGAAAACCTGGCGGCGCGCTTCTCGCTCGAGGACAATCCGCAGCCGGAAGCGGACTGGCCGGTGGGTGCGCTGGCCTACGCCGACGCCGGCCTGCAGCGCATGGTGCAGGAGATGCCATTCACCGTGGCCGACTTCGTGCTCTGCGACGCCCGCTACGCTGCGCACTTCGCGCGGGTGCCGCGGGAGCGCTGGAACGACGCCATGGTTCCCGCGGACGAGTGGCTCGCGCTCGATCCGAAGCAGGCCGCGGACAGGATCCCCTACGTTCTCGCAGCCGATGCGGACGACGTGCTGCATCGCCTGATCGTCGACGCCCGGCTGATGCAGACGGTCGCGCGCTGCCGCACGTTCTGGCACCGCCTGCAGGAGCAGGGCGGCATCCACAACTCGCACGCAGAGGTCCTGCTCGCGCGCGAAAAGGCGAAGTGGGAGGCGACCCGTGCGAAAGAGATCGGGGAGGCGGCCGCGCTGGCTGCGGCTGCGACGCGCCAGCCCGCCGCGGCCCAGGCCGCGGCCGCAGCGCCCCAGGCCGCTCCCGGTCAGCCCGCGAAGGGAGCGCCGGCCGCCGAGGCGGCGCCCGCCGCGCCGGAGCGCAATCCCGACGAGGCGTGGATCGAGACCAGCCGCTGCCCGAGCTGCAACGAGTGCCAGAACATCAACGACAGGATGTTCAAGTACAACGACAACAAGCAGGCCTACATCGCCGACATCGACGCGGGAACGTACCGGCAGCTGGTCGAGGCAGCCGAGGCGTGCCAGGTGTCGATCATCCACCCGGGCAAGCCGCGCAACCCGAAGGAGCCCGGTCTCGAGGAGCTGCTCGAACGCGCGAAGCCGTTCCGGTAGGGCGCGCCGATGCCGGTCGACGGAGCCGGCGCAGTCCGTCCCGGCGTCGCCCGGGTGACATGCGCGTGAGCGCGGACGCCGCCCGGTCCATGTCCGGCTCGCGACGATGACGGTGCGACCCGCCGTCGGCGCGCGCCGATGGTCGGCGCCCACCCCGGAGGCGCACCGATCTCCGGCTTCGACCTTCCCGACTCCCCCGCACGCCTGGAGCGCGAGGACGTCGCCTGTGCCGAACCGCTCGCGGCACGTCTCGGGGGCGACAATCCGGCGATCGAGCCGCACGCCGCGCGCCACGTCGGGGTCCTCGCCGTGGAACCGCCGGTCGTTGACCGGTGTCAATCTGCCGCAGATCCGGTGCCCGTTAGGATTCGCTCAGGTTTTCCGGCACAATCGCCCCATGGTCCTCTCACGGCGCCTCAAGCGTGTGCTCGCGTGGCTCCTCGCCGCCTGCCTGATGGTCGCGCAGACGGCGGCAGTGGCGTACGCGTGCTCGCGCGGAGAAGCGGCTGCGGCTGCGGCTGCGGCGGCCGTCGCCGCGACGCCATGTGCCGCGCATCTCGCCGCGGACGGACCGGCGAACGTGCAGGGAGACGGTCCGTTCGCGCAGGGCAACGTCTGCGAGGTGCACTGCCAGACCGCGTTCCTGCCAGACAGCGGCGCGTTCGACCTCCCTTCGGTGGTCGCCGTCGCCCGATGGGAAGTGCCTCCTCTCGACGTCATGACGGGAGTACCGGCCCCCGCGCCCGAGCTCGAGGCGCGCAGCGCCGCCCCGCCCCTGCTTGCGCTGTTCCCGCGCCTGCTGATCTGACCTTCGGTCGACGTCTCGCGACGGCGCCTGCGCGCCGGTCCCCGATCGTCAACGCCGGAGGTTCCCGATGTTCCAGTACGAGGCCACGCCCCGGGCCGTCGCGGGGTTGAAGGAAAGCGCGCCGGGCACCCGGGCGCGGTTCCGCGTCCCGTCGTTCAAGAAGAGGCTCGCGACGATGGCGCTGGGCGCGCTCGCGTCGCTCCCCGCCGTCGCGCAGCACGCGGCGCCATTGGCGCTCGCCGAAGCGCAGCGCATCGCCGTCGACCGATCGGCGCAGGTCGCGTCGCAGCGGTCGATGGCCGAGGCCGCGCGCGAGATGACGGTGCCGCTCGCCGAGCTCCCCGACCCGCAGCTCATCGTCGGCATCGAGAACGTCCCCACCGGGGGGGCCGAGCGCTGGAGCCTCACCCGGGACAGCATGACGATGACCCGCGTCGGGATCATGCAGGAGTTCCCGCGCGCTGCGAAGCGCGAGCTGCGCGCCGAGCGCGCACGCCGCGACGCGGCCCGAAGCGACGTCGCGGCCGAGGCTGCCGCGGTCGCGGTCTCGCGCGAGACCGCCACGGTGTGGCTTGCACTGCACTTCGCGCGGCGCGCCGAGCGCGCGATCGCCGCCCAGATCGCCGAGGCCGATCTGCAGCTCGCCATGGCCGAGGCCGCCTATCGCGGGGGACGAGGCACGTCGGGCGAGGCGCTCGCGGCGCGTGCGGCGATCCTGGATCTGCGAAACCGCGCACTCGAGGCGGAGCTTGCGAGCGAGCGCGCCCGCCTGTCGCTCGCGCGTTACGTCGGACCCGCCGCCGCCGACCGGCCGCTGGGCGACGCGCCAGACTTGGCGCGCCTGCCGCGCGAGGCGAAGGCGCTCCTCGACGTCGACGCCCAGCCGGAGGTGAGGCTTGCCGAGGCCCAGGCCGCGGTGCTCGACGCCGAATCGGGGCTCGCGCGCGCGGCGCGGCTTCCCGACTGGAGCGCCGAGCTGTCCTACGGCATCCGCGGCTCCGACTACTCGAACATGCTGACCCTGATGGTTCGGGTCGACCTGCCCTGGTCGCCGGGGACGCGCCAGGACCGCGAGTATGTGGCCAAGCTCAAGGAGCGCGACGCAGCCCGCGAGATGCGCGAGGACACGCGACGGATGCGCGACGCGGAGGTGCGCCAGATGCTCGCCGAGTGGAGCTCGGCGCGCGCGCAGGGCGCGCGCATCCGCGACGAGATGATCCCGCTCGCGCGTGCCCGTACCGAGGCGGCGCTCGCCGCCTACCGCGGCGGCTCGGCGCCGCTCGCGATGGTGCTCGAGGCGCGCCGCGCCGAGCTCGAGTCCGAGCTCGCGCTGCTCGCGACCGAGCAGGCCGCCGCGCGCGCGTGGGCCTGGCTCGCCAACACCATCCACACCCCGGGGCAGTCATGAAAGCTCACGCCACCCTCCGATCCCCACGCCAACGCGGCGCCGCCGCGTCGATGATCGCCGTCGCCCTCGTCGTCGCCGCGTTCGCCGCCGCGGCCGGTTACTGGTTCGGCGCGCGCCAGGGGGCGCAGGGCGCGCCTTCGACCGTCGCCGCCGGTGGCGGCGGGAGCCCGCCCGCGACCGACGCTGCGGGCAACCGGATCCTCTACGACGACAAGGGTCGCCGAGTCCTCTACTGGCACGACCCGATGGTGCCGGGGCAGCGCTTCGACAAGCCCGGCAAGAGCCCCTTCATGGACATGATGCTCGTGCCGGTGTACGCCGACGAGGGCGCCGACGAGCGCACGGTCAAGGTGAGCCCGCGGCTCGCGCAGAACTTCGGCGTGCGCACCGCCGAGGTCCGGCAGGGCGCGCTCGCCACCGGTGTCACCGCGGTCGGCGCGATCGCGGTCGACGAGCGCACGCTCACCGGCGTGCAGTCGCGGGTGCAGGGTTTCGTCGAAAGGCTGCACGTGCGCGCGACGTTCGACGGCGTGCGCGCCGGGCAGCCGATCGCCGACCTGTTCGTTCCGGAGTGGGTGGCGGCGCAGGAGGAGTACCTGGCGTTGCGAGGCTCGTCGCAGCCCGGCGTGGCAACGCTGGCCGAGGCAGCGCGCGGTCGCATGAAGCTCCTCGGCATGCCCGACGCCGAGATTGCCCGCGTGGAACGTGAAGGCCGCACTTCGGGTCGAGTCACGATCACCGCGCCGCAGGGCGGTATCGTGTGGGAGATCAGCGCGCGCGATGGCATGGCCGTGATGCCCGGCACGAATCTCGTCCGCATCGCGGGCTTGGGCAGCGTCTGGCTGATCGCGGAGGTGCCCGAGGCGCAGGCGGGCGAGGTCGCGGTCGGCATGCCGGTCGAGGTGCGTACGACCGCCTATCCCGACCGCGTGTTCAAAGGGCGGATCGAGGCGCTGCTGCCGGAGGTCAACGTCGCGACGCGCACCGTGCGTTCGCGAACGCGACGTTCCGGGGTGCCGCCGCGAAGCCGGTGCTCCTCGTTCCGTCGGAGGCCGTCATCGGCACCGGCAAGCGCAACGTGGTCATCGTCGCGGAAGGCGACGGCCGGTTTGCGCCCGTGGAGGTGGAGGTGGGCCGCGAGTCCGGCGATGAGACCGAGATCGCGAAGGGGCTCTCCGCGGGGCAGCGGGTGGTCACCTCCGGCCAGTTCATGATCGACTCGGAGGCGAGCCTCAAGGGCGTGCTGGCGCGCATGAACAACACGGGTGAGTCGGCCGGCGGCGGTGGGGGCGCGCGCCCCGGGATGGAGAAGCACCGGGGCAGCGGCGTGGTGCGCGACCTCGACGGCGGCGAGGTGTTCATCGAGCACGGCCCGATCGGGAGCGCCGGCATGGGCGCGATGACCATGGGCTTCAAGGCGCCGCCGGGCGGCGTGCCCGCGGCCGTGAAGGAGGGCGGCCGGGTCGACTTCGAGTTCTCGATCACGCCGCAGGGCGAGTTCGCGCTGTGGTCGATCGTGCCGTCCGGCGCCGCCGCGCCGCCGAAGGGTGCGACAGGAGCCCGGCCGTGATCGCCCACCTGATCCGCTGGTCGGTCGCCAACCGCTTCCTCGTGGTGCTGGCCTCGCTCGGTCTCGCGGCGTGGGGGATGTGGGCGGTGTGGCGCACGCCGGTCGACGCGATTCCCGACCTCTCCGACGTCCAGGTGATCATCCGCACCACCTATCCGGGCCAGGCGCCGCAGATCGTCGAGAACCAGGTCACCTACCCGCTCACGACGACGATGATGTCGGTGCCGGGAGCGAAGGCGGTGCGCGGCTACTCGTTCTTCGGCGACTCGTTCGTCTACGTGCTGTTCGAGGACGGCACGGACCTGTACTGGGCGCGCTCGCGCGTGCTCGAGTACCTGAACCAGGTGCAGACGCGGCTGCCGCCGCAGGCGAAGGCCTCGATCGGGCCGGACGCGACCGGCGTCGGCTGGATCTACCAGTACGCGCTGGTCGACCGCTCGGGGCGGCACGACCTCGCGGAGCTGCGCGCGCTGCAGGACTGGTTCCTGCGCTACGAGCTGAAGAGCGTGCCCAACGTCGCCGAGGTGGCGACCGTCGGCGGCATGGTGCGCCAGTACCAGGTGGTGCTCGACCCGGACCGGCTTCGCGCCTACGGCATTGCGCAGGAGCAGGTCGTCGAGGCGATCCGCAAGTCGAACGCGGAGGTCGGCGGCTCGGTGCTGGAGCTCGGCGAGGCCGAGTTCATGGTGCGCTCGAGCGGGTACCTCAAGTCGCTCGACGACTTTCGCGACACGCCGCTCGACGTCGCCGACGGTGGCGTTCCAGTGCGCCTCGGCGACGTCGCCCGCGTGCAGGTGGGTCCCGAGATGCGCCGCGGCATCGCGGAGCTCGACGGCGAGGGCGAGGTGGCGGGTGGGATCATCGTGATGAGGAGCGACAAGAACGCGCTCGCGACGATCGACGCGGTCAAGGCCAAGCTCGAGCAGCTGAAGCCGGGACTGCCCGCAGGGGTCGAGGTCGTGCCGGTGTACGACCGCTCGGACCTCATCAAGCGCTCGATCGCGACGGTGGAGAGCACGCTGATCGAGCAGTTCGCGATCGTCGCGCTGATCTGCATCCTGTTCCTGTTCCACCTGCGAAGCGCGTTCGTCGCGATCGTCGCGTTGCCGCTCGGCGTGCTGGTGGCCTACATCGTCATGTACTACCAGGGCATCACGGCCAACATCGTGTCGCTGGGCGGCATCGCGATCGCGATCGGCGAGATGGTCGACGCCGCGGTGGTGATGGTCGAGAACGCCCATCGGCGCATCGAGGCCTGGCAGGAGGCGCACCCGGGCGGGGCGCTCGAGGGCGAGGAGCGCTGGAGGGTGATCACCGATTCCGCGGTCGAGGTGGGCCCGGCGCTCTTCTCGTCGCTCCTCATCGTCACGATCTCGTTCGTCCCGGTGTTCGCGCTCGAGGCGCAGGAGGGCCGGCTGTTCGCGCCGCTTGCGTTCACCAAGAGCTACGCGATGGCGGCGGCCGCCGGCATCTCGGTGACGCTCGTGCCCGTGCTTATGGGCTACCTGATCCGCGGCCGCATTCCCAGCGAGCAGCGCAACCCGGTGAACCGATTCCTGATCTGGGCCTACCGGCCGTTGCTCGAGTGGGTGCTGAAGGCGCCGTGGCTCACGCTCGTCTTCGCGGTCGCGTTCGCGGCGGCGACGCTCTGGCCGGCCTCGAAGCTCGGCGGCGAGTTCATGCCGCCGCTCGACGAGGGGGACCTGCTCTACATGCCGACCGCGCTGCCGGGCCTGTCCGCGGGGAAGGCGGCCGAGCTGCTTCAGCAAACCGACCGGATGATCAAGTCGGTGCCCGAGGTCGCGCGCGTGTTCGGCAAGGCGGGGCGCGCGGAGACGGCGACCGATCCGGCGCCGCTCGAGATGTTCGAGACGGTGATCCAGTTCAAGCCTCGCGAGGAGTGGCGCCCGGCATGACGCCCCAGAAGCTGATCGAGGAGCTCGACGCTGCGGTCAAGGTGCCGGGCCTCGCCAACGTCTGGGTACCGCCGATCAGGAACCGCATCGACATGCTGGCGACCGGCATCAAGAGCCCGGTGGGCATCAAGGTCTCCGGACCCAGCCTCGCCGAGATCGACAAGGTGGCCGCCGAGATCGAGCGCGTGGTGAAGGGCGTGCCGGGCGTGTCCTCGGCGCTCGCCGAGCGCCTGACCGGCGGGCGCTACATCGACGTGGCCATCGACCGCCGGGCGGCGGCGCGCTACGGCCTCGCGGTCGACGACGTGCAGGCGGTGGTCGCCGCGGCGATCGGCGGCGAGAACGTCGGCGAGACGGTGGAGGGGCTGCAGCGCTTCCCGATCAACGTGCGCTACCCGCGGGACTTCCGCGACTCGATCGGCAAGCTGCGCGAGCTGCCGGTCGTCACCGGGCGCGGGGCGCAGATCCGGCTCGGCGACGTCGCCACGGTCCGGGTGAGCGACGGGCCGCCGATGATCCGCAGCGAGAACGCGCGGCCGTCGGGCTGGGTGTACGTCGACATCCGCGGCCGCGACCTGTCCGGCGCGGTCCGGGCGATGCAGCAGGCGGTCGCGGCGGAGGTCAAGCTCCCCGGCGGCTACTCGATCGCCTGGTCGGGCCAGTTCGAGTACCTCGAGCGCGCGACCGAGCGCCTCAAGGTGGTGGTGCCGGCGATGCTGGCGATCATCCTCGTCATGCTCTACCTCACGTTCCGGCGCATCGACGAGGCGCTGCTCATCATGGCGATCCTGCCGTTCTCGGTGATCGGGGGGGTGTGGCTGCTCTACGCGCTCGGCCACAACGTCTCGGTCGCGAGCGCGGTGGGCTTCATCGGGCTCGCCGGCGTCACCGCCGAGTTCGGCATCGTGATGCTCGTGTACCTGAAGCAGGCGTGGGAGGCGCGCATCGCGAAAGGCGAGGACGACCTCGGCGCGCTGCTGGACGCGATCCGCGAGGGCGCGGTGCTGCGCGTGCGCCCCAAGGCGATGACCGTGGCGACGACGGTGATCGGCCTCTTGCCGATCCTCTGGGAGACGGGCACGGGCTCGGAGATCACGCAGCGCATCGCCGCGCCGATGATCGGCGGCATGGTGACCGCGCCGCTCCTGTCGATGTTCGTGATCCCGGCGGCCTACCTGCTGCTGCGCCGGGCCGGCCTGCGCCGGCGCGCCCGGTCTTCGCGGGCGGGCGTCGCCGTCCCGGCCAGCGCGACGTAGCGGGGTGGGGCAGCGGGCGCCGGCGCCCGCTGCCCCTCGACGCTACTTCCTGCGGCGCACGGGCGGCGCGGCCGGCGGTGCCGACGGAGCCCGGGCGTGGAAGGTGAGCGCGAGTTCGAAGGCCGCCTTGACGAAGCCCAGCACCGCGGCGAACTCCTCGTCGTCGAGGCGTCGCGCCGCGTCGCTCGCCCGGTAGACGTTGGCGAACTCGCGCTCGCGTCCGGCCTGCACCGCGAGCCGGCCGATGCCGAGCCGCTCGAGCGTCTGCCAGGTGTCCGGGTTGTAGGAGCGCGTGAAGCGCATCACGAACGAGATCGGGTCGTTTCGCCCGAGCACCGACGCGAGTCGCAGGATCACCTCGAAGGGCAGCGCCACCTTGCCGCCCTCGACGAGCTCGAGCAGCGTCGGGTCCTTGAGGTTGATCGCCTCACCCACCTCGCGCAGCGACAGCCCGGCGGTTTCGCGCATGTTCTTCAGCAGCGAGCCGGCCTTCTCGAGCGTCGCGCGCTGCTCGGGACGCACGAGCAGCGCCTTCGCGGCGCCTATCGACGCGTCGGCCGCGGCGCCCGCGATGCCGAGCACCGAGTCGGACCAGGAGCGCACCTGACGGGCCATGCCGATCAGGCCGGAGTCGTCGGCGCCCGCGTCCGCCGGAGGCGGGACCAAAGGGCGCGCACTCCTTCGCTTTGCGGCGGCGCGCTTGCGGGGCCTCGTCGTCGATTCGTTCTTGGCCATGGGCCGGGGATCCTCGAGTGGGCGTCGCTCGCGATGGTAGGCCGGCCTGCGCCCGCCGTCTACGCGTCGTCCGGCAACTTCTCGGCGAGCCGGAACCGGGCGATGCGCGCGATCTGGGCGAGCGCCTCGGCGAACTCGGCATCCGCGTCCCGCTCGAGCCGGCGCGCGAACTCGGCGATCACGCCGGCGCGGTCGCAGCCCTTGACCGCGAGGATGAACGGGAAGCCGAACTTCGCGTTGTACCGGGCGTTGAGGTCGGTGAGGCGCGCAAACTCCGCGGGCGAGCACTGCGTGAGGCCCGCGCCCGACTGCTCGGCGGACGAGTCGGCGGTCAGCGCGTCGCGCACCATCGCGCGGCCGGCGAGCTCGGGGTGCCCCCGGATCAGCGCGAGCTTCTCGCCGGCGGAGGCGGCGTGCATCGCGCCGGCCATCGCCCGGTGCAGCGCCTCGACGCTCGCGAAGGGCCGCGCCGCGAACGCTCGCTCGGCGACCCAGCGCGAGTGCTCGAAGACGCCGCCCAGCGTCGCGACGAAGGCCGCCCGGTCCATCGCGTTCAGCTCGGCCAGCGTCATGCGCGGGCCCCTGCGACGAACGGGTGGGTGGCGATCCAGTGCCGCGCGATGTCGATGCGCCGAGCGCACCAGACGCCGTCGTGGGCGCGGACGTGGTCGAGGAAGCGCGCGAGCGCCGCAAGCCGCGCCGGCCGACCCGCGAGGCGGCAGTGCAGCCCGATCGAGAGCATCTTCGGCGCGTCGGCTCCTCCGGGATCGCCCTCGGCGTAGAGCGTGTCGAAGGCGTCGCGCAGGCAGGCGAAGAACTGGTCGCCGCTGTTGAAGCCCTGTGGCGTCGCGAAGCGCATGTCGTTGGTGTCGAGCGTGTAGGGCACCACGAGGTGCGGCACGCGCCCGCGGGCGCAGTCGACCTCGACCCAGTAGGGGAGGTCGTCGGCGTAGGAGTCGGCGTCGTAGACGAAGCCGCCGTGCTCGACGACGAGGCGCCGCGTGTTCGGGCTGTCGCGGCCGGTGTACCAGCCCTCGGGCGCGCGGCCGGTGAGCGCGCGGATCGCCTCGACTGCGCGCTCGAGGTGGTCGCGCTCGGCCGCGACGTCGGCGTGCTGGTAGCTCACCCAGCGAAAGCCGTGGCTCGCGATCTCGTGCCCGTCGCGCAGGAACGCCTCGACCACCCGCGGGTGCCGCAGCATCGCCATCGCCACGCCGAACACGGTGAGCGGCACCTCGCGCTCGCGGAACAGGCGCAAGAGGCGCCACACGCCGGCGCGCGAGCCGTACTCGTAGAGCGACTCCATGCTCATGTGCCGGGCGCGGAAGGCCTGCGCGCCGACGATCTCGGAGAGGAACGTCTCCGAGGCCTGGTCGCCGTGGAGGACGCTCGCCTCGGCGCCTTCCTCGTAGTTCAGCACGAACTGCAGCGCGATGCGCGCGCCGCCCGGCCAGCGCGGGTGCGGCGGATGCTCGCCGTAGCCCGCGAGGTCGCGGGGGTAGCCGGGTTCGAAGGGGATCATGGCGGAGGATGCGCCGCGCGGTGCGCCCGGGGCGCGCCGAGCATACAATGCGCCGCACACGACGCCAACTCGCGACGAGCCATGGGCCGCCTCACCACGCACGTCCTCGACACCGCCCACGGCACGCCGGCGGCGACGGTCGCGCTCACCCTCTACCGCAACGTCGGCGAGCGCTACGTGCTGGTCGGCGACGCGGCGACGAACGGCGACGGCCGCTGCGACGCGCCGCTGCTCGAGGGCGCCGCCTTCACCGCGGGTCGCTACCGGCTGGTGTTCCGGGCCGGCGACTACTTCCGTCGCCGCGGCACGCCGATGCCCGAGCCGCCGTTCGTCGACGAGGTCGTGATCGACTTCGGCGTCGCGGATCCCTCCGCGCACTACCACGTGCCGCTGCTGGTCTCGCCGTGGTCGTGGTCGACGTATCGCGGTTCCTGATCGGCGGCGGCACGTGGCGGGCATGGAAGCCTACGCGCTCGACTGGCTCAGCCTCATCGTCCGCTGGGTGCACCTCATCACCGGCATCGCCTGGATCGGCGCGTCGTTCTACTTCGTCTGGCTGGACAACAGCCTGCTGCCGCCCAAGGATGCGCGCGACGCGGACCGGGGCGTCGGCGGCGAGCTTTGGGCGGTGCACGGCGGGGGCTTCTACCACGTGCAGAAGTACCGCGTCGCGCCGGTCGCGCTGCCGTCGCCGCTTCACTGGTTCAAGTGGGAGGCCTACGCGACCTGGCTGTCCGGCTTCGCGCTCTTCGTCGTCCTCTACTACGCGAACGCGCGCACCTACATGATCGACCCCGCCGTCGCGGACATCGCGCCCTGGCAGGCGGTCGCGATCTCGCTTGCGCTGCTCGGGGCCGGCTGGCTCTTCTACGACGTGCTCTGCAAGCGCGCCGGGCTCGACCGCGAGCCGCTGATTGCCGCGGCGATGATCGCGTTCGTGACGGTGGTCGCCTGGGGCCTGTCGCAGGTCTTCTCCGGGCGGGCGATGTTCATCCAGATGGGCGCGATGCTCGGAACGATGATGGTCGGAAACGTCGCGCACGTGATCATCCCCTCGCAACGCGAGCTGGTGCGCGCGAAGGAGCGCGGCGAGCCGCCCGACCCCGTCCACGGCAGGCGCGGCAAGCAGCGCTCGGTGCACAACAACTACTTCACGCTGCCGGTGCTGTTCGCGATGATCAGCAGCCACTACCCGATGACCTGGGGGCATCCGCGCGCGTGGCTGGTGCTGGTCGCGATCATGCTGGTCGCGGCCTTCGCGAGGCACTTCTTCAACCTGCGGCATCGCGGACGCACCGTTTGGGCGATCCCCGTGGTTGCGCTCGCCGCGACGTTCGCCATCGCGGTGGCGATCGCCCCGACGCGGCCGGCAGCCGGGGACGTGCCCGGATTCGGACGCGTAGAGTCGATCGTGGCGTCGCGCTGCGCGTCGTGCCATGCCGAGCGTCCGTCGCAGCCCGGCTTTGCGACCGCGCCGAAGGGACTGATGCTCGACACGCCCGACCGCATCGTCGCAGCGGCGCCGCAGATCCGCGAGCAGTCGGTGGCGACCCGGGCGATGCCGATCGGCAACCTCACGGGCATGACCGACGACGAGCGCGCGGCGCTCGGGGCGTGGGTCGCTGCGGGCGCGCCGCGCTGATCGCGCCCGCGCGGCGGCGGCACCGCAGCCGCGCGGTGCCGCGCTTGGTCCCCGCGCCGTGGCGCAGTTCCGGTGCGGCGAAGGGGCGGCCGGCACGTTCCCGGGCGGTGCGTCCAGCCGAGGCATGTTCCACCGGCGAGCCCGGCTGGTATCCTTTCTCCGCCGCCCCGCTGGAACCACCGATGTCCGCCATGCGCCACCTCACCGCCGCCGCCGCGCTCGCGCTGGCCGCGGCTGCGATCCTCCCGATCGGCGACGCGCGCGCGAACGCGGGCGACGCGCCCGACCTGTTCGTGCTGACGCTCCCGACGACGCCGGGCGAGGGGGCGCGGCTCGTGCCCAAGTTCCGGATTCTCTTCCCGCCAGCCACGCGCTGGCGCGAGCCGCTGCGCTGGTACTACAACCCCAAGGACGCGCCGCCGCCCTGGGACGGCGACCCCGCCGGGACGGTGAGCGACCTTCGCCGGGCGCTCGAGGCCTGGACCGCGGTGTGCGACGTGACCTACGTCTACGCGGGAGAGACGGCGATTCCGGCGAACAACCGCTTGCAGGATCCGCGCTTTGGCGAGCAGCCGGACTTCGTCAACGTGGTCGGCTGGGGGCCGCTCGACGGCAACACCGCCGGCGTCACCTGGGCCTGGACCGGAAGCGGCCCGAACGGCGCCGAGCTGGTCGACACCGACATCATCCTGTCGACCACGCTGGTGCGCACCGCCACCGAGATGAAGCGCACCGGAACGCACGAGTGGGGGCACGCGCTGGGGCTTGCGCACTCCGACCTCTACGGGGCGCTGATGAGCGGCCCGCCGGTGACCGTCTACAACGGCCTGACCGCGCTGCAGACCGACGACGTGCGCGGCTGCCGTTGCCTCTACGGGGCGCCGGCCGCCGCGCCCGCCGGGTACGTCTGCGGGACGCCGGCGAAGATCGACTTCGGGCTGGTCGCGGTCGGGGTGCCGAGCGCGCCGCGACCGTTCACGATCCGTAACGAAGGCAACGGCCCGCTGTCGATCGTCTCGCGCACGCTGTCCACGAGCGAGGTGACGGCCGACCCGGCCTGCGGCGCCGGCACGGTGATTCCCCCGGGCGGCAGCTGCACGACCAACCTCGCCGTGCGGCCGCTCTTCGCGACCGCGTCGCCGATGGACGCGATCGTCAACCTGCAGCTCTCCGATGGCGCCTACAGCGTGCCCGTTGCCTACCAGGGCGGCAGCAGCGCACCGCCTCCCGCGACGACCGTGGCCGTGATCGAGTACTACCATGCCGCCTTCGACCACTACTTCGTCACCCACTTGCCGGACGAGATCTCCAAGCTGGACAACGGCACCTTCGCCGGCTGGACGCGCACCGGGCGATCGTTCAAGGCGTGGTCGGCGTCATCGTCGGGCACCGCCCCGGTGTGCCGCTTCTTCAGCGAGTCGTTCGCGCCGAAGAGCTCGCACTTCTACACGTCGTTCGCCGCCGAGTGCGCTACCGTGAAGGGCAACGCCGCGTGGACCTTCGAGGGGGAGGTTTTCCACGTCGCGCTGCCCGACGGCGCTGGCGCGTGCGGGGCCGGCACGCAGCCGGTGTACCGGCTCTACAACCGCGGCAAGGGCAGCGCGCCCAACCACCGATTCACCACCGACGTGGCGCTGCAGCAGCAGATGATCGGGCAGGGGTGGGACCCGGAAGGGCTCGGTGCCGGCGTGACCATGTGCGCGCCGCTCTAGGCCCGCCGGGAGCGCCGGGCGGGCGCTAGAACAAGTCGGGCTGCTCGGGCTTCGCAGCGGCGGGGCGCGGCGGCGCAGTGGCGGGAGCGCCCCCGCCGAGCGGCAGCATCGCGTCCAGCGCCGGCAGCGGCTCGATCAGCGTGGCGTCGTCGTTGCGGACGCTGTTCACGCGGCTCGACACCGGCCACCAGGTCATCCGCTCCGGCGGGAAGGGCACGACGATCTCCTGCGGGCCGTCCCGGGTCGGGTCGAGCCAACGCTCGTACTGTTCCGGGGGCACGATCACCGGCATGCGGTCGTGCACGGCGCGCAACAGGTCGTTGGCGTCGGTCGTGAGGATCGTGCAGGTATCGAGCGGCTCGCCGTCGCCGGTGAGCCATCGTTCGTGGAGCCCGGCGAAGGCGAACGGGCTGCCGTCCTTCATCGCGATCAGCACCGGCTGCTTGCGGCCGTCCGCGGCCGGCATCCACTCGTAGAAGCCGCTCGCCGGAACGAGGCAGCGATGGCGTCGGAACGCCGTGCGGAACGACGGCTTGGAGGCGGCGGTCTCGCCCCGCGCGTTGATCATCTTCGAGCCGATCGAAGGGTCCTTCGCCCATCGGGGGACGAGGCCCCAGCGCACCATCGCCAGCTCGCGCGTGCCGTGCGCCGAGACGCGCACGACCGGGACGTCCGTCATTGGCGCGATGTTGTATCGCGGGCGCAGCGCCGGCGGATGGGCGAGCCCGAAGGCGAGCGCGATCGCGGCAGGCTGCGCGTGGAGCTCGTAGCGGCCACACACGGCGTTCAGGCCTCGTGCGCACGCGCCGCGTTGCCGCCGGCGCTCGCCTGCGGCGGGCTGTCGAGGAGGCGGCGCGCCGTGCGCGCCACCTGCAGCGTGTCCCAGTAGGCATAGGCCGAGACCGCGGCCGCGCCGGCAACCGGGATCCAGCGGCTCGCCGCGCGGCCGATCACCCGCCTCGACACGGCGACCCCGACCTTGCCGGCCGCGGACGACAGTGCGCGCGAGGAAAGCTGGTTGACGATGAACCGCTGCCCGGAGCGCACGACGACGTCGCGCAGCACGTGGCTCGCCGCGTGCCGGAAGAGGCAGTAGAGCATGCTCGTGCGCGTCAGCTCCGCGCTGCGCCCGTAGAGCGCGAAGATGTCGGCGACCATCTGACGCTGCGTCTGCCAGATGAGGTAGAGGTCCGGAAGCACGGTCAGCACGCCGAGCGGCCCCGGCGGCAGCGCGAGCGAGCCCGCCACCAGCGCCGCGCGCTTCGCCGCGCTCCGCGCGAGTCGCTCGGCGGCCTCGTCGGGGTCGTCGACGCGATGCGTGCGCGGCGCGGGAACGTCCGCCACCACCCGCTCGATGGCGCCGCCCAGCTCGGCCGTGGGCTCGTGAACGCGGTCGTCGTGCATCGTTGCTCCCGGAACCGGGCCTTCCGCCCCGGTGTCAAGCATTAGACACCATCGATTGCTGCCGGTGACGCATCGACCGCGACGTGGCCGGGGCGCACCGCGGATAAAATGGGGTCGACACGTCCCGCAATCCAGGATCCGATGCGCATCGCACTTTGGCTGCACCTGCTCGGCACCGTCGTATGGGTGGGGGGGATGTTCTTCGCGCACGTCGCGTTGCGCCCGGCGGCGCTGCAACT
>Ga0209594_1000682_pt1 | contig 18873 bp, 16 predicted proteins | sample AshMeaCrysSpring_FD_184126 | JGI IMG/M metagenome (GOLD analysis project Ga0209594, IMG submission 184126) | Groundwater microbial communities from Big Spring, Nevada to study Microbial Dark Matter (Phase II) - Ash Meadows Crystal Spring... | ecosystem: Environmental > Aquatic > Deep subsurface... | reverse complement strand
TATTCACAAAACCTGGAAGCGCCACGGGTTGAAACCCGTGGCTACACAGACAAAACCCGCCTGCGCGGGTTAGGTTGGTAGGTGTGAGGAATATGCGCCTTGAGGATGCCATAGGTTAAAATCTATGGGGCGATCGCTCCAAACCCCACCAACATCAAAATCCTGGTTGGGGCGGGTTTTGAATTAACATTTAAATTGGGTTATGAAAGTTATTACTAAACCCGCCCCTACAATAATTTAAACATTTAAAAATCTACCAAAACCTACCAAAACCCTGAATACAGCTATTTTGAGCGTTTTTAAAAATTTTATTTGGAACAACCTACTTAGTCTGCATAATTGATAAGATACTCGCGAAACGAGGCGGAGGGTAATGGTTGACTGAAAAAATACCCCTGAACATAATCACAACCCTCCAGACGAAGAAAATTTAATTGTTCTGGGGTTTCTACTCCTTCTGCTACAACTTTTAAGTTGAGTCCGTGAGCCATAGCAATAATAGTGCGCACCAGGGAGACTACTTCTCCGTTTTCGGGCACATCGGTAATAAAAGAGCGATCGATTTTCAAGACATTAAAAGGAAACTTTCTCAAATAGTTTAGGGAAGAATACCCTGTACCAAAATCATCGATCGCCAGTCGAATATTCATTTGTTTCAACTGGGCAATCAAATCAGTTGCCCCTGGTATATCCTCAACCAGCAATCTTTCTGTAATTTCCAATTCTAAACAATGACTGGGGATACCACTTGTGGTTAAAGCTTCACTTACCACTTCTACCAGGTTTGGTTCACGAAACTGACGGGGAGACATATTAACTGCTATCCACATTTGATTGCCTAAAAGTTGCTGCCAGGTTGCTACTTCTTGACAAGCAGTAAATAAAGCCCATTGTCCTAAATCACAAATTAAGCTTGTTTCCTCAGCTATTGGGATAAACTGATCGGGGGTAATATTACCCAACTCAGGACTCTGCCAACGCATTAAAGCTTCAGCCCCCACTATTTGATTAGTTTTGAGTTCGATAAAAGGTTGATAGTGCATTTCCAGTTCATTTTTTTCCAGTCCATGACGTAAATGAGTTTCCATGCGCAAGCGTTTCTGGGCTGCAAAGTTCATACTAGAGGTAAAAAACTTAAAACCCGCCTTACCGTCTTTTTTTGCCCCATACATTGCTGTATCTGCATTGCGCAATAAAACGCTAGTTTCCCGCCCATCTTCGGGATAAATGGTGATACCAATACTTGCAGAAACAAACGCCTCTTCTCCAGATAAATAAAAAGGCTTTCCCAGGGTATTTAAAATTTTTTTAGCAATATTCTCACATTGAGCGGGTAACTCCAGGTCTGGAATAATAATCAGAAACTCATCTCCTCCTAAACGAGCTACTGTCTGATCTTTGCGCAAACATTCTTGTAGACGAGTTGCTGTTTGTTGTAAGAGCTTGTCGCCCAACTCGTGACCCAGGGTATTGTTAATATTTTTAAAATTATCCAGATCAATAAACATTACAGCAACTCGGTTTTGGTTGTGTTCAGCTCTGTGTAATGCTTGATGCAAACGATCCATTACTAAAATGCGGTTAGGTAAATCAGTCAGTGCGTCATAATTCGCCTGATGTTTGAGTAATGCTTCATTTTCCTTACGCTGAGTAATGTCTTCTTTAACACCTACAAAATGAGTAATTTGACCAGCTTCGTTTTTAATGGGGGAAATGGAGGCTTGTTCCCAGAATAACTCCCCATTTTTCTTTTTATTATGGAACTCCCCATGCCACTCTTTACCTGAAGTAATTTTCTGCCAGAGTTCTCGATAGTCTTCACTTGAGGTGTATTCTGATTTGAGGATGCGAGGGTTTTGTCCTTGTGCTTCTTCCAGTGTGTAACCTGTTATTTTTTGAAACTTTCGATTTACATATTCTATCTCTCCCACAGCATTTGTAATTACAATAGAAGCTGGGCTTTGTTCAGAGGCGAGCCAGAAAATTTTTAACCTTTCCTCTACTTGTTTACGTGCTGTAATGTCAACCAGAGAGACTAGATATGCTGGTTCATTCCAGGAAATTTCTACTACTCGCATTTCGGCGATCGCCATTGGTCCCGTAGGGCGATAAATTTCTAATTCTGTTGACTCTCCCACAACTATAGGTAAACCCAATAATTCCCCTAACATTGTTTTTGCTTGTCTGCCAAAAAGCGCTTCTGCTGCAGGATTTACCAACAATATTTTCCCCTGGTTATCTATTACAACTATTCCATTTACATTACTATCAATAACTCTTCGGAGGCGCTCCTCACTTTGTTTTAGAGCTTCCTCTGCAATTTTTCTTGAGGTAATATCTTCTAAAGTTCCTACCCAGCGGATAGGTTTATTATTATTATCAATAGTTGCCATACCTTCTACATGAACCCAACGAATTGAGCCATCTTTTCTCACTATTCTATGGTCTAAAGAAAGCTTTTTTCCTGATAAAAATAGCTCGTCTTCTAATTGCTTAATCTTGTTGATATCTTCCCCGTGTAATTGAGATAAAATATATTGATAACTTGGTTGATCTTTTTCTGGGTTTGTGCCAAATATTCTGTAAATTTCCTCTGACCAAAACATCTCTTGTGTAGTTAAATCCCACCACCAATTACCTAGATGACCAATCCTTTGAGCTTCTTTCAAATTTGCTGCACTTTTTCTGAGTTCTGCTTCTGTTTCTTTTTGCTCAGTAATGTCACTACATATTGCCACTGTGCCCGAAAATTTGTCACTTACATCCAGCATTTGTTTTAACTTTACATCAAACCAACGCTCTCCTTTTTTTGTGGGTAAAAGCAACTCATAACGGGCTGTTTTTTGGTTAGTTTTATTTAAAGTTGCTACTTTTTCTTGTAGCCAGGGTAGCTCAATTTTTTCCTGAGAATAGTAAAATTTTCCTGAGGTGGTAAAGTCGGTAAAAGTTACTGCTGCTGCATCATTTAAGTTGATTATTTGGGTTTCTAGGTCTAATAAAAATATTGCCTCATTTAAGCTTTCAAATATTGTTAAATACTTATTTTTTTCGTTGGTTAAACTTCTATTTTTCCTTTGCAACTCAGTTAAGTTTTCTCCTGCTGTTATCCTTGACCATTCTTCACAAAATCCTAGTTCTATTCTATCAAAAAAACGATGAATAAATAACTGATAATATGTTTTTTGTTGTGGGTAAAAATTGCCTATTTCTATCAAGTCAAGATATGATTGACGGTAATATTTCATTAAACCCAAAAACAGGCTTAAGGTGATTCCTCGATTACGATGTCTTTGGGCTTCCACTACGCCAAATTGGGCAATAGTATCTTTGGTGTAGTCTGTATCTGGATCCAATTCTGGGATTGCTGATTTTTTTTGTAATACTTGCAATAAAGGAGTAGAAAGACAACAAATTGAAACCCTCCAAGCTTCAGCTAGGGTGGATGTATAAGTTGTGTAGCCTCTTGCTTTGGCATATTCCAGGATGCGCAACATCAACCAGTCTTCATGGTTGGCGATAAGCTGGTATAATGGTTCTAGTTTTTGATTACAAGCATTACTTAACATCCATCCTCCGTTTTAATCATTAATCATTGGTCATTGGTCATTGGTCATTAGTCACTTGCACTGAGCGCAGTCGAAGTGTTAGTCATTGGTCATTAGTCATTGGTATGTATTCTAAAAAAATATTAATTGTTCTTTAAAAAATCATAACATTTAGCTAATGACTAAGGACTAAGGACTAACACTTCGACTGCGCTCAGTGCAAGTGACTAATGACTAATGACTAATGACTAATGACCAATGACCAATGACTAGGATATTTTACAGGGAAATGCCCATAATTTCAAGTCCTTGACGCAGACGTTGTGCTTCTGGAGGATTTTGATTTTCATGGAGTAAAATTGCGGTTTTAAACAATTTTTTACTATCTTGAATTTTCCCCATTCTCAATAACAAAGCTGCTAAATTTTGATAAGCAAAAGCATTATCAGGAGCGTATTTTATTGCCAATTGATAAGCTTTTTCTGCTTCTTGCATTTTGCCAATTTCTTTATAAATTAAACCAATATTGTAATAAACAACCGCAAAAGTGGGGTCAATTTTCAAAGCTGCTTCATATATTTTTAATGCTTTTCCCCAATCTTTTCCAGCTTGAAATAAACCACCTAAATTATTATAAGCACCTAATTTTAAATGAGGTAAAATGGGAAGAGCGATCGCCTTTTGATAATGTTTCACCGCTTTTTCTACGTTCCTTTCCCTAGAATAGAAATTACCCAAATGATAATGCAATTCAAATTGTAAAGGAGCTTCAGCTTTATTTGATTTTAAACCAGTTTTTAATAATTTTACACCCTCTTTTACTTCCCCAACACTAATATAAAGAGCACCTAATTTACTGCAAACATAAGGGTCATTTGGATTATTTTTGAAAAACCCTTCCATTGCCTTTTTTGCTCTGTTAGTTTTATCTTTAGCTGCTATTTGTTGTGGTTGATAACCATAATGAAGAATTGCCATTGAAGGAATATTAACCACTCGCCAGTGATTTTCTGTTTTTAAAAGCTCGATGACGCTATCATCAATCATGGCATGATAAGGGCGAGAAAATCGCAATTTTGGGTGATAACGAAACAAACGAGAAACCAGAGAATAGGGAGATTGAGCTGCACCCATTTCTCGCCGTACTAAATTAATTACTAAATTTTTTTCTTCCTCTATTGCTGCTTTTATTTGCGGAATAATATTAGGGTATAAAACTTCATCTGCATCTAAAACTAAAACCCATTCTCCCTGGACATATTTTAAAGCTTCATTCCGTGCTACCGCAAAATCATCACACCATTTAAAGTGATATACTTTTGATCCTAAATTTTCTGCAACTTCCACTGTTTTATCAGTAGAACCTGTATCTAGTATTACCATTTCTTCCACAACATCTTTTACACTGTCTAAACAACGAGGTAAAGATGCTGCTTCATTTTTTACAATCATGCACAAACTTAATTTCATCTCAATTAACTCCCAACTTTTTTAAAGCATTTTCTGCGGCACTTTTTTCAGCTTCTTGTTTGCGTTTCCCTTTTCCTTTGCCATAAATTTTATCTTTAACCATAACTTGAGCTGTAAATTCTTTAGCGTGATCTGGCCCTGATATACCTATTATTACATATTCTGGGTTTTCACCCACTTTTGCTAATGCCCATTGTTGAAACCGATTTTTTGCATCTACAAGATTATTTGATTTTACATCAGATGGAGGATAAATCATCTCGTCAGCTACTGACATAAACAATGGTTCTACATATTCTCTCACTGCTTGTATTCCTGACTCTAAAAAATATGCTGCTATTAGAGCTTCAAAACAATCACTTAATAAAGCAGGATTTTCTCTACCCCGATCTTTTTCTGCTCCTTTTCCCAGACGCATTAGTCTTCCTAAATCTAATTTTTTGGCAAACTGAGTTAGTTGTTTTTCATCTACTAAATTTGAGCGCAAACGAGTAAGTTGCGCTTCACTCATTTTTGGATAACGTTGATAAAGTAATTCTCCAACCACAAAATTTAAAATAGCATCACCTAGAAATTCTAGCCGTTCGTTATCTTTGTCCGCTTCCCAATGTTCGTTAATATAAGAACGATGAGTGAGAGCTTGTTGGAGTAAACTATGAGAGCGAATAGGGGGAAGTTGGTTATGGTTCATTTCCTCTTGTTAAAGTGGATTAGGCTCAAGTTTCAATCTAGCATTTTTTTTTATTTTTTTGCTATAGACAAGGGGCTTAAGCCCCTTGTCTTTTATTGGTAGCTTTGTATGCCTTGTAAAGTTTTTTTTCTCTGCATTTTGGTTTTTAATTGAATTTAATCTATCAAATTGCTCACTTTTTCACAATCTGTTATCTGCTTTCTAACAAATTAAAATCCACACCCTCATAAATATCTTCTAAAGACATGGAAAAAGAAACAGCCTTTAATTTTAACTCATCACTTACTAATTCATATTCAGTTAACAGCCATTGAATAGCCGAAACTTTCGTATATTGAATCACATGAAATCGATCTTGTTCAACTAAAATATACTCTTGCAAACTTGATAAACTTCGATAAAAATCAAATTTATCACCCTGGTCATAATTCTTGGTTGACTTTGACAAAACCTCGATAATTAAACAAGGATTAACCACTGTTGTTGTTCCCTTTCCATAATAAACTGGATTTCCTTCTATCACCATGATATCTGGATAAATAAATACTCTATTCTCCTCAATCCACAACCGTACATTTTCAATATAAGTTTTATAATTTTTTCCTCTTAAAACTCTGCGGAAATAAGCATAAATATTTCCTGCAATTTGATTATGATTAGTTGTTCCACCTTTTATTTCTCTAATTTCTCCATCAATATATTCATGGCGTAATTCTGCTTGTTCTTCTAATTTTAAATATTCTTCTGCTGTGTAAAACCTTTGCTTTGTTAGTACCATCATTTTTTGTTCTCCAATTAGTTAAATTACTACTGTTTGCGGGCAAAAACTTCTTCTAACTTTTGATCCCATTTTTGTTGGTTAGCGTTGGCATCTTGGACAAAAGGCGATCGCCCAATTAACCAAATAACAAAACCATTAACTATTGACAGAGGAAAACGTAGAGGTCTGACAATATCTAAAAACAAAACTACCCTGACATCATCTGTTTCATTCCACGCTTCATGGGGAAAAGAATCATCAAAAATCATACATTTTCCTTCTTCCCAATGTCTCACTTCACTTCCTACTCTAATTCTACATTTTTCTCTAGGTTCAGGAACTTTTAAACCCAAAAGACAACGGATCACTCCTTTATATGGCCCTCGATGTTCAGGTATATGTTTCCCTGGAAAAAGAAGAGAAAAAAATGCTGTTTTCATCCCTGGAATATTCTCAATTAACCTAGTAGTTTCAGGACACCTAGCAGAATTTTTCTCTGCTTTTATCCCATAACCATATAAAAAATATGTTTTCCAACGATCATCGGTACTAGCACTATAACCTTGGTCTGGTGATATTTCTTGGAAATTTGGCAAACTCTCCCTATATTTGAGAATTTCGTCTAATTCTTGGCGGATACTTTCCCAGTTTGTTTCTAACTCTTTCGCCCAATTAAATTGCTCTGAAACAAAAAACTCTTTATCTCCAATTAAAGAATATTGAGGGATAAGTTTTTCTAATCTTTGGAGCAACTTTACTGCTACCCCATAAATCATAAAGTATCTCAATTTTTCCTTAAATCCTTCCTGCCCCATTATTGATTTGTTTTTTACTACCTTGTTGCTCATATTTTTAAAATTGAAATAACAAACATTAGTTTATCGCGAAAATACCCACCATTTGGCAATCTAATTTATAATAGAACAAATTCTAAATATTACTCAAAAAACAAAGGGCGGATCATACTTCTCCCTCTCCTCCAAGAGTCTCGTCAATCATTTTATACTAATGTAATTATAAATCTAAACAGCATTTTATCTTACTAAAGTACCTTTTAACCTGACTTATAAGTTACTTTTTGCTTATAAATCTCCCCTCCAACCGTTATCTGTAACTATGTTATAACCTGAACTTTTTATGCTTGTATAATGCTACATATTTAAGTAAAAAAACAATTTTGATTATTGTCAATTAAACTAAGTTTAAAATTAATAATTCATTCATTATTCTTTCATTATTTAATCATAAATTCTGGGTTTTTCAAAATGTAAAGTTTTGTAAAAAAAAAGATAAATTAATAAAAAATCTGGGAAAAATAAGAACAGACCATAACTTAATCAGAGAGTAAATAAAGTATGTCAGAATTTTCTGTATTGAAAGCTCCTATCAACGGGACAGACGGAGACGATAATCTCTTCGGAACCAATAAAAACGACATTATCAATGGTTTGGGAGGCGATGATAGCTTGGACGGTATGAAGGGTAACGATATCCTCAGAGGAGGTGCAGGAGACGATGAACTCGAAGGTGAAGATGGGGATGATAAACTTATAGGAGGTGCAGGAAACGACGAACTCGAAGGTGGGTCTGGTTCTGATAAACTTACTGGCGGAGCGGGTGCAGATCGCTTTGTCTTTAAAGAATTATCAGACAAAATGGATAAAATAACGGATTTTAACCCAGATGAGGATATAATTTCCATTGAAGCAAAGGATTTTGACATACCAGAAGGTGCTAATCCAATCGACTACTTCTCTTATATTGATAACTCACTCTACTTTGAAAATACCAAATTGGCTGTCTTCACTAACCAACCAGTTTTTGACGTAGCAAGCAATATTGAGTTGTTGTTCTAGTTACCACCTCAAATAGAAGGCGGAGGTTTTAAGAAAAAGAAAGATTTTCTCTTTTTTCTTTTGTAAGATTAAACGTATAAAAAAATGACCAGTGAAAACGTACAATAAGCCTATATAGTTACAATATTAATTAATATAGTCCGCGATCAGATTGAGTAATTTTAAAATTTACATGATTGATCGCTTTTCCCTAACTTTACTAATAACTAATAACTACTGACTTTTTTTTAAGAATAACATCGGGAAGCTCTTTTTCAACTCGTCTAAGTCTAGGATTTTGAGAGGCGATCGCCACTGTAACAATATTCACTATCCCAACCAGGATCAAAAATAATGCCATCCCTCTACCTTCTCCTGTCCCGATAATTTTTCCTACACTATTTGCTAATAGTCCATTATCTGCCATTAATGGCTCAAAAATATCATCAATTAATGGCCCTGTAATTATATAAGCAATAATAGCAATACTTTTTTCTAACATTACTTGAAGTGCAAATACTCGCCCTTGCAACTCTTGGGGTATTTTACTTTGCCAGATGGTATGGTTACAACTAATAATTATGGGATGGACGAATAAATAGCCAAATGCACCCATTCCTACGAGTATTAAAGATGGCTGCACCCCCGCCATACATAACCATACTCCTTGAAAAGGAATAAACCATAAAATCCCATTTACCCTTTTTTTTGGACCACCCCAACTACTCATTAGTATACTTCCTAACAGCATCCCACACCCACTGATTGATAGTATAATTCCAAGTTGCTCAGAAGTTGCAAAGCTTAATACCAAGGGCCAAAATAATACTTGCAATGTTCCTTCACTCAAGTGAAATACGCCCAATAAAGTTATTAGTCCCACTAACCCTTTTCTCACAGAAATATAATTCCAAGCTGAATAAGTTTCCTGTAAAATTTGTTGAATACTTCCTTGTTTATTTGGGGGTTTCTTACTGCTAATATCGGGAAATCTAACTATCAGTAAGGTAATCATGCACACAAAAAAAGTAATGCAATCAAAAATTAGAATACCTTCTATTTGAATTATACCGACTAAAAATCCTGCTGCTACGGAGGAGGTGAGTTTGGCGATCGCCTTCGTTGCTTGTACCATAGCATTAGCCCGTGCTAGATTTTGCTTAGGTACAATTTGGGTAATAGCTGCAGTATACGCTGGTGTTTGCAATGATTGAAAAATGGAGTTGACTCCCACAGCTAAATAAATATGCCAAATTTCTAGATTATGGGAAAAGTGCATGATTGCGATAAAAACAGTACCCAACCAGGCTACAAAATCACCAATAATCATACAGTAGCGACGATTCCATCTATCTACCAGCGCTCCCGCAATAGGAGAAAATAAGATTTGAGGTAGAAAAATAAACAGGGAAATAATAGCAAATTGAGTGACGGATCCTGTTTTCTGGTAAACCCACACTCCCAGAGCAAATTGGGTCATACTTGAGCCTATCAAAGATACAGTTTGTCCTAACCAAACCGTCCAAAAAGTTTTCATAAATTTTGTTCTCTCCTCTAAGAATCTGTTGATTTCCTGCACTTAACCACAAGTTTACGGTTTCTACCTGGGGTGTTGATTTTGGCTCAAATTTAACAACGTAATTTCATACACTTTTTATTTGAAGTAGGTGGGCAATGCCCACCCTACAAAGAAAAATTGTCTGATTTGAAAATTTGTAACTTGATAAATAATCAACACCCCGGTTTCTACCTTACTATGTAGTTTGTGTAACTGCGACTACCTAGAGGACGGTTTTAACTACTGGAACACGCAACAAAATTGCATATGGTTTGTTTAGCTTTTTATGTAAAACTATACGGATAAAAATGATTATCTTCAGCTAATATTTGCCAACAATTAGGGCAAACTTTACACCACTTTTTACTGCTATAGTGAGCCTCAATGAATCGTGAAAATCAAAAATTAAATCATAAATATTAGACAATGGGCACCCAAAACATTGTCTTTTCACCATTCTTAACGGTCTCGCTATATCATATTGAATCCGATATTTAATATCTATTCACATTAGTTTTAATTTTTTTGCTATTTTATCGGTAAAATTAAAATTGTAGCAGTTAATTAAGTTAAGCTTAAAACTTCATTTTTCTGCTTAATATTGTACCAAATCCGTTTGAGAAAACCCTTTACAAAAATATAGATCTGGTGGTTTTGACTCAGTTTATCCGCGAGCGCAGTGGAAGGGATCAACCACTTTTTTTACTATTGTGCATTATTTTTGCATAAAATCATTTAAATTATTGTTGTTAAACAATGTATTTGATTGTTTTTGTTATTAGACTAAAAGCTCAAAACCATTATCTATCAATAATAATCAAAAATACTAAATTTGTGTTTTTAAGAATGATAATTAGCCTAAAAAGTATTAAAAAAATATTCATTAAATAAGTAAAATCTCAAAAAAATATCAAGATTGAATTGGATTTAATGCTTTTTTAAGATGGTAAAAGAAATAGTAATAAACCTTTAGGAACTGAGAAAAAGTATGATAAAAATAAGGAAATAAATAATATAAATTTAGAAACTATGCCTGTATTAAATCTCCTAAATCAATACCAAAAAAAGAGGTTTCAAAAAGCATTGCGTAAGAACAGTTCCCCAGATTTGCGCGAGCGGGTACTGATCTTCCTCCTCATAGATGATGGGAAGACATATGCAGAAATTGCTGATTTTCTTGGTTGTTCTCATCGAACGGTACTTTATTGGGCAACACACGATAACCCAGATAGTTTGGAAAGTTTGTTGAATGGGCGATGGGCTTTTTCTGGGGGGAATGCTTCTCGCTAATGGAGACGCTGGGCGATCGCGATCGCCTACCCCTTCCAAATAATACAGCTAATGGTAATATTTGGACTTCCTTGAGCTTCGACTTCGCGTCAACTGAGCCAGGAAGTCAAAACACATAGGTTAAATAATTTATTACATAAAAGGGCGCACAACTTCTCTGTAGTCGCTATAGCCAGGGATCGTGCCTTGTTTATTTCATTTGTCAATGGGTAACGCCTAAATTAGATTTGACATCCCAATTTTTGGGTAAGATCGGGGACAACTCATCTTTTCCAAGCCAAGCTTAAAATTATTATGGATGTAGAATCCGCGTTAGCCATTGTAAATACTCTTATTTTTGAGAAAACAAACCAACATCTCAGTACCCTACAAACTCAAATATTTCGATGTGCTTGGAGTGGTCAGACTTATGAAAAAATAGCAGTAACTTATTACTGTTCTCATACACATATTAAAAGACTTGGAACAGAAGTTTGGAAACTATTGTCTATGGCGCTCGAAGAAGAAGTTACAAAAAAAACGTTTCGCGCAGCTTTAGAACGTTACCATTATTCAAAATATAATTCAAACTCAATAGTAATTTCAGCTCCCAGCATTCAGAAACCAAGACTAACAGAATTAGAGTTTCCAGAAGGCCCAGTAGAATTAGGATCGCCATTGTATGTTGAGCGTCCTCCCATTGAAGAGCGCTGTTATCAGACAATTCTCAAATCTGGTGCTTTAATTCGGATCAAAGCTCCTCACCAGATGGGGAAAACCTCCCTTGTGAGCCGCATTCAACACTTTGCCCAACAAAAGAATTATCGGACTGTCACCCTCAATTTACAACTGGCAGACAGCAAGATTTTTGAAGACCTCGATCGCTTTCTGCAATGGTTTTGTTATGTCACCCGCAAACTGCAACTACCCTTAAATTTAACTGATTACTGGGATGAAATATTTGGCAGCAAAACCAGTTGTAAAGATTACTTTGAAAGTTATTTAATCCCACAATTAGAACAACCGTTAGTCCTGGCATTAGATGAGGTTGATACTGTTTTTCAATATCCTGAAATAGCAGATAATTTTTTTGCTTTATTGCGGGCATGGTATGAAGAAGCAAAAAGCAGTGATATCTGGCAAAATCTGCGATTAATTATCGTTCATTCTACCGAAGTTTATATCCCTTTGAATATTAATCAATCACCTTTTAATGTGGGGTTGCCCATTGAACTACCAGAATTAAATATAGAACAGGTAAAAAAATTAGCCGAGCTTCACGGTCTGAATTGGAATATTGACCAAACTAAGGCATTAATGGAGATGGTAAGTGGGCATCCTTATTTAGTGCGAATAGCACTTTATCACATTGCTCATCATCAAATAGCTCTAGAAGAATTTTTACATTTTGCACCTACAGAATCAAGTCCTTATAGTGACCATTTACGACGACATTTATTAACATTAGAACAGCAACCAAAATTAGCGATCGCCCTCAAAAATTTACTAGCAACAACTGAATCTGTTTATTTACCATCTGTGGAGTTATTTCAATTAAATCGCATGGGATTGATTCTGCTTAAAGAAAATAAGATTGCATTTAGGTGTCAATTATATCGTCAGTATTTTAGCGATCGCCTCTAAATAAGCACTCAGTTACCAGAGAGAACCAGCGGATAATATAGCAAAACTCAGTCTAATGAGGTACTGCCCTCACCCCCAACCCATCTCCTTGTGGGAGAGGGGAGAAGAAAGCGTACCTCATGAGTCTGATATTTGCTATATTAGTTCCTACATTATGTTTTTTTATTTTCCTGAATTTAAGCCAACTACGCCTATGATAATAAGTGCAATTGATAAAAATTTAACAGGAGAAATAGACTCATGAAACCACCCGATCCCAATAATGACAATTAGAGTAGTTCCTAAGCCTGACCAGATGGCATAAGCTACGCTGACTTCAATTTTTTTGAGAGCTATTGCCAAAAAAGTGAAACAAACCCCATAGAAAATAAACATCCCTATAGAGGGCCATATTCTGGTAAACCCTTGGGATAATTTCATACAGGTTGTTCCCATAACTTCAAAGACAATTCCTAAGATGAGGTAAAGCCAACTAATTAATTCCATCTTGATTTTTAAATGATTGATATTTTCTTCATTCTCAGGCATATTTTAACTTAAATACACTTAATTCACTATACTAAAAAGAGAAATATTTTCAGCTTAAACTTCCCCCGATGATGCGGGGGGTAGGGGGGGATTTTCCTTTAACTCTAGGAAAATTGACAAAAGCAAATAATTCCAGCTTGTTATATTTTGATTCTCCCTTCTAATTTGATTTTGACTTTATTTTTTTGCACTTCGGTTAGAACTTTTAGCTAAAATTAAGTTTTGGAATAATGGAAACCGAAGAGCCATTTTTTTACATATTTTGTTAGTTATACATAAATAAATAAGGGGCACAAGACAAGGGGCTTAAGCCCCTTGTCCCACCACAACCTCTAAACGGAATGCTATATTAATTTAAGCATAAACTAAATATTCATAAAAATCACCTCGCATACAATGGTTAGAACTCATGGATGAACCGTAGCCACCAGCATTTAGGAAAGCCAGGTAATCTCCTTCTTGCAAAGATGGCAAATAGATATTTTCCGAAAATATATCAACAGCTTCATTAATATTCCCTACAACTGATAGGGGAACTAAATCATCATTTTTTTCTGAGTTTCCCCTAGGTAGAACCACAGGAACTATCTCTAGAGGAATTTGATAAACAGCAGGATTAAGATTAATATTAAAACCGCCATTAACATAAACAAATTTTTGATTCATTTTTTGCTCAATAGTAGTAATTTGTAGCAAGAGTACCCCAGCATCTCTAACCAAATAATCTCCAGGCTCAATAAATATTTCTAAGTTCCTCGGAGCAAAATACTGTGCAATCAACTTAGTCCATAGTTCTAAATTCAGGGAAGAATCTTCAGCAACTAAAGGCACACCTAGACCTCCACCAAGATTCACATATTTAGCATCATCTAATTGGTCAAGACACCAACACAATTCTTGAAAAATAACTTCCAACAAAGGGAGTTGACTATTTAAAAAACCCCAACCTACATGACAATGAATCCCTGTCACCTGCAATTGATAATCTGCTGCTAATTGTAAAGCAGTCAGAAACGAATCCTTATAAATCCCAAATTTAGTTATTTTCTGCCCAGAATATTGTAGTTTTGGTGCAGAACGATAACTCAAACCTTGATGAGGATTAATGCGAATGCCAATTTTTTTTCCTGGTGCTATTTTTCCCAAACGACGAATCTGACTTAAAGAATCACAATTAAGAAAAATATCAGGATGTTGATTCAAAATGGCTAAATCAGCATCAGAAACCGATGTCCCAGTGAAACTAATTTCTCTGTCTAGAAAACCAACTTGTCTAGCCAGTTTAAGTTCATTAGGTGAACAACAATCAATCCCAGTTAATTCTAAGCTTTTTAGATAGGTTAAAATACAGGGGTTACGGTTAGCTTTAACCGCATAAAAAATCCGAAAAGGCAGAGAAACTTGCTCTAATGCTTGGCGAAGTCGAAGAATATTTTGTTTAATACGATGAGGATGATAAACATAACAAGGAAGTTGGGCTTCCTCTGCTAAAGAATAGAGATTTTGCCCACCTAAAAATAAATAACCATCCACATAACGCAAATCATCCCTTTCCCACCACTTGTTTAACACTGCCATAAGCAATTATCACTAATTTTTGCTTTTATTTCTGATTAAATTTGGCTATAAAACGAATCCAAAACCTCATAACCTCTGATGGGAATTTTATTTTACCGTTCTTAATTTTTTGGCAGATTAATTACTAAAGAAGCTTAAATTTTAGTAATTATCAGAAGGTTTTTGAATTGATAAAACTATGGTATTACTATAAGGGCGATCGGACAAAGCAGGAATTATTTCTAATTTTAAAGATTCCATATTCATGCCGATACCTTGCAAGCAGTTTTGTACATACATAGGAGTTAATTTTGGAGCAGCTTTCGGCGGTTCTTTACCATAAAGCCAATCGCCAAAATTTAAGTCAGCAGGAACACTTATCAGTAACCAACCTTGGGGCTTAATTAGACTAAAAATATTCTGAATAACCTGCAACCATTCTTCACAAGTATTAGTGGCAACGTCCGTACAATAATGGGCGGTAACTAAATCATACTGTTTTTGTTTATCACCCAAAACTTGAACAGAACGCAGATTGCAAGGCAAAAGTTTAGTCACTTTTTCGCGTATTTTCTGTTCTCGACCTTTGATTTTCTTTTTTGTCGGTTTTTCTCCTTCTGTTTCTAGCACTAACTTGATAAAAGGTTGCCAGTTAAATGCTGAAGACTCTTCATTTAACCAGGTGCTAATTTCTAACAAGCTATCTTCCATATAATCAGCTAAGTGAATTTCGTCAAAGTGTTCAGCTAAAGGAATTGTAGTGTAAATTGTTGGCCTAACTCCTAATTCTAGAACTTCTCCCCCAGTCGGCATATTTTTTATTGCCTGACACCAAAATTTATATAAGGCTCTATATTCATCATCAATATCTAAAAAAAATTCATCTAAATATTGACGAACAGCCGCAGTACTTTTTTGAGCAACATTATTATTTTTTAATTGAAACATAAGGATGGTTTTTGGGTTAAAGTTTATTAATCAAAGGTGATAATGTTTTTCAGTTTCAAGTATGCCTTAATTTTAACCTGCTTCTCTTTGCAGTTATATATACAGCATATTTGAAAATGAAAAACCTATTTTCATTACTTCAAATAATCTGCAATGAACTGACCATAGTTTTCACGAATTTGAGAAGGAAGGAATTTAAAACCACGAGTTTTTCCCCGACAATTATATGTCCCACACAAACATTTGGGAACAGCGATAGAAATATACTCTGTTGTCTCGTAATCAAAAGTAATTTCATCTCCAGTAGCGATAGGAACTAATGCTACAAAGTCATAACCTCCAAACTGGTTGTTGCGAACTCCTGTATTAGGATAACAAGAATGGTTAATTAAACAGGCTGGTTCATCTAGTTCTACATGAAGCTCAAACTCCATTTGTAAAGAATAAATACTTCTTTCAGGTAAAATTTGAATTCTGCGTCCTACGACAACAGTTTCACCTTTTTGGAAATCGCGAAGAGCAAAAACACTTCTGCCTTTATGAGTTTGTTGCACACGAGTGCCACTTGAGAGAATTTCTATTTGCATACCGTTTTTATAACTTGATATAAACAGTCTAAAAAATCTCTCGATTTAATTAGTATCAAAAACGCTCATCTTTTGGGGAACAAAAAGTATCATTTTTTGATTCTCTTGGTGGGCTAGGCGATTGAAAAAGTCTCAAAAAGTATCATTTTAAATAAGCTGGTAAAAACCTTAAAGATTTGTTGATCGCATTTCTTAGTTGAATAAGCTCCAAATATTTTGGTTTTAAGGAAATATCATAAGGTATCATAAGCTTTTGATGGAGTTAGAGAGCAAGTTCGGTACTGTGGAGGGGAAAAACCAAAAATAATCCTCGCTTTGAGTTAGCCCTGGCTTTAAAGCCAGGGGCGTGGAGCGAAAAAAGACTTCAGTCTTTTGTTTCTTTGTAATTCATCAGTAAATTATGAACTACTTCGCTTTGTGTTAATCCACTAGATTCTGCTATTTCTGCTAGTCGTTTAGCTGATTCTTCATTTAGTTGCAATGTTTTTGGTACTCGCTTGCCAGGTATATGTGACACTCCATAACGGTTTTTACCTGTATGGTTGACTGGTGCTGAAGCTTTTAAGTATTCTGCGTAAGTTTGCACATTCTTTTTTTTAGGGGTTGACATCTTAATTTTAAGTTGCTATGATGATTATATTAATAGGTCGAGCAAGAGAGAGCAACTTAATGAATTATCACTGTCAACAAAATTTAATAAATCCTGATGATAACCTAAAAGCCATCTTGGAATACGTTTGTCAAGAAGCTAACAATTTAATAAATTGTGGAATTTATTATTGTCGGCAACTTTATTTTAAAGCGAAAGCTTATGTTACTGGTTATGACCTCGATAAAATAATGAAGCATAATCTTCATTTTAAAGCTTTGCGTTCAAGCGTAGCTCAACAAGCTTTACATAAAGTAGCTGATAGTTTTAAATCTTATCAAAAGCTGAACAAACTTTACTTTGAGGAAAAATTAGCAAATAAACCAAAATTGCCAAAATATAGAAAAAGCGGAGGTTTGGCTCCCGTTGTTTATTCAAAAAAATGGATTGCATTGACTGTAAAAGGAATCAAATGTTCTTTGGGAAAACAAGTAAAAGTCTGGTTTGGACTTGATTGTTTCTATTTACCGATGCCATCAAATCTAAAGTTTTCGGATATCAAAGAAATAAGAATAGTTCCCAGAAATAACTGTTTTTATGCTTCAGATGTAACAGAAGCGCCTAAAATTAACTTAGAGTTAAATTCTGACAATGTTTTAGGCATAGATCATGGACTTGATAACTGGTTAACTTGTGTCAGTAATACTGGTAAATCCTTTATTATTGATGGAAGAAAAGTTAAATCACAAAATCAATGGTACAACAAAAAAGTAGCCAAGCTAAAAACTGGAAAGCCAGAAGCGTATTGGGATGATGAGTTATCTACAATAACTGAAAAGCGTAATAGGCAAATGCGCGATAACATCAATAAAGCTGCTCGTTTTATTGTTAATTGGTGCATTAATAATAATGTAGAAACAATAGTATTTGGTTGGAACGATAGACAAAAAGATTCTATTAATATTGGCAAGAAGAATAATCAAAAATTCGTTCAAATTCCTACTGCTAAATTAAAAAATAGAATTGAACAACTATGCCTTGAATACGGAATTAAATTCGTAGAAACGGAAGAAAGTTATACAAGTAAAGCTTCTTTTTTGGATAAAGATGAGTTACCAAAATATGGTGAAAAACCCAAGGAATGGAAGCCATCTGGAAAAAGAGTTAAGCGAGGCTTGTATTTACCTAAAAAGCAAAAAGCAATTAATGCTGACTGCAATGGAGCAGCTAATATATTGAAAAAAGTAAGCATACAGCTAGGCATTAGTCTAGTCAAGGTGTGTAGGGCGTTTTTGACTACGCCAAAGCGATATTTTCTACATGAAAATTTATGTAAAAAATATCGGAAAAGAGTGGAGCAATTTATGGCTTCAGCCTAAATTGCGACATCCTTTTAGAATCCCCGTCTCTTTAGAGCGGGGAGAAGTCAACGTAAGGTTTTACTTATTCCGACCATTTCCCCCCCCTGCAGGGAAAAGGGGGGGTGTTCAGGGACGGTTAATTCTATTTTTCCAAGAGGGGGTCTTCTCCCATTTTGGTAAAATAAAAGCGAAGAATTTAGGATTTCAAGACGAGATTAATCAACATGGTATTCATCTTGTTGACAGACTCCAAATACTCGTTTTCTGGTACAGACTCCGCAACAATTCCTGCCCCAGCATTGAAACAGATCGAGTTATCATATTGATAAACTGAACGGATGGCGATCGCTAAATCCGCGATTCCTCGACTATTTATATAGCCAATCCCTCCAGCATAAATACCCCTAGTAGATCATAATTGCTAAAATTGGGAAAAGAGCCTAAGTCAATTAAAGATGGTTATACCTATGGGACAAGCGAAGTATATAGTAAGATTGAGTGAAGAAGAACGTCAACAACTAGAAGAACTGG
>Ga0209594_1000681_pt1 | contig 18884 bp, 19 predicted proteins | sample AshMeaCrysSpring_FD_184126 | JGI IMG/M metagenome (GOLD analysis project Ga0209594, IMG submission 184126) | Groundwater microbial communities from Big Spring, Nevada to study Microbial Dark Matter (Phase II) - Ash Meadows Crystal Spring... | ecosystem: Environmental > Aquatic > Deep subsurface... | reverse complement strand
CCGCCGCAGGCACCCGGAGGCTCGGCAGGTGCCGTCGCGCAGCCTCACCGCCGTCTCGAGGGTCGTTGAGTGCTGGTAGCCCCGCTCGGGGCGCAGCTCGTCGAGCCAGACCATGCGGACCGGGTGGGAAGCGAAGCCGAGCAGGTCCCCGGTGCGGGGGTCGTACACCAGTGGTCGGGCCTCGGGTTCTGCCGCCGGGCCGGGGCAGCCGGTGCGGCTCCTCGCGTCGGCGAGATCGCGGGCCGTGGTCGCCGCGATGTCACCGAAGCCCGGCACCCAGGCGGGAGCACCACCCGAGCCGACGAGGCTCGTCACGGGGATGCTGACGTCCAGACGGACCTGCAGGTCGATCGGCGGCCTGATCGCGCAGGGGGTGTCGCCGGGGCGCCCGTTCAACGCCGCCCGACCCGTGACCAGCGTGACGAGCAGGTCGGCGCGTCGCTGCTCGGCCGTGCGGCCGTCGTCGGCGTCGGCTGGGTCGTGGCCGAGGGAGTACAGGGCAGCGCGAATGGCAAGGGCGTCGGACTCCGGCAGCCACGCGACCAGCTCTGCGAGCCCCGGCGTGGCGCCGGGCGTGATGCTCACGCGCCGGTCGGCGTGGGCCGGCTCCCGGCCGTCGGGCTCGGGTGCGTCGTCGACGTCGGGGGAGTCCCGGCGCTCCGCCTCGTCCGCTGCTTTGGCAGCGAGCAGCAGGCGTCGCATTCGGGCGTTGAGCTGCGACACCGTGCGGGGCCGGGCCAGCAGCCAGGCCACCGTTCCGGCCTCGACCGACATCAGCTCGGAGACCGAGACGTACGCGGCAAGCTGATCGAGGTGCTCGAGCAGCCTCGTCGCCGTCCATGCCTGGAGCAGTCCGTCGTCCATGGCGGACTCGACCGCACGGTGTCGGGCCAGCCGCAGCGCAGTGTCGATGCGGGACTCCACCTGGCGCTCGCTCAGGCCCAGCTCGACGCCGACCTCGGGTGCGACCCACCCGTCCTCGTCGCAGCAGGCGGACGGGCAGGCGCCCTCCTCGTGCGGGTGGGCCGCGGCCTGCCCGACGAGCCGACGACGACGCAGCTCGAGCAGGGCGCGGGACTGCTCGGCGGTCAGCTGCGAGATGAGGGCCTCGCAGTCCCGCAGCCGCCGCACCAGCTCGGTGTCGGCCGGCCGCGGCTCACCTGGGTCTCGAGGGTCGAGCCTGAACAGATGGGCGAACCGCTGCCAGGGCGAGTGGCCCGCCGCCTCGCCGGTGCGAGTCGTCTGCACCGACGCGATCAGCGTGCCGCCGTCGAGGTCGGGGTCGACGTGACCGTCGTGGTCGAGGCCGCCCTCGTGGTCGAGCTCGTCCTCGTCCCACGGCCAGAGCGGGCCGAGGTCGACCTCGCCGTTCGAGGGCGGGAGGGTGGCGGACACACTCGAACACATGTTCGAATCATAGGACCCGAACGGTCCTCCCGCAAGCCCTCGGGCAGAGGCTGTGCAGTCCCGGCCTCGCCCATCGCCAACCGCGCGGGGATGCTGCTAGGAGGAGGCTCGCAGCAGGTCGTCGTGGTAGTCCGTGCGCAGCTCGAGCCACATCGGCAGGTGGTCGGAGACCTGGTAGGTGCGCCAGTCGCGGTAGTACGACTGCTGCTCGGCCTCGGTGCGCGCCCGGCCGTCCTTGGTGGCCAGGTACCGCTCGCCCATCTGCAAGGCGTAGTCCTGGGCGTCGTCGAGTCGGTACACGCACTCGAAGACGTCGAAGACCCCGGCCTTGCCGGTGGTCTCGAACCGGTGGCTGCGCTCCCGCGGGTCGCGCAGCGCGATCTGGTCGTAGTGCTTGTTCTTCGGCACGTTGCTGCCCGGGATCGACTGCAGCTCGGCGGGGACGATCCAGCCCTGTCCGGTGAGTGCTTGCATGGTCATGTCCGCAGGGGAGTAGATGTTGAAGTCACCGAGCAGGACGAGGTCGTGGGACCAGGCGTGCTCGTCCTGCGCCCGTCGGCGCAGCGCGGCGGCAATGTCGCCGATCTCGTCCACCCGACGGGGGTCGTCAGGGTCGTCGTTTCCGTAGATGACGTGGACGGTCGTGACCTGGAAGGCCGCGTCGCCCGAGCGGAACCCGGCCATGAGGGGGGTGCGCGCCACCTGCTCCACCGGCGTCCCGTCGGCCAGCGGCGGCAGGACGAGCTGGCTGGCCATGCCCGCGAACTCGACCGTGCGGACGTCGTAGACGAAGGCCATCCGCTCGCCGTTGCCGGGCCGGCCCTCAGTGACGTCGGTGACGATCGACTGCCAGTGGGGCCCGAGGGCGGACATCAGCGCGTCCAGCCCGGCCAGGTCCTCGCGCACCTCCTGGATGCCGACGAGGTCGAAGTGTCGCAGCACCTCGGCCAGGTAGAGGTAGGTCTCCGGGTTGCGCCAGCCACCCTTGGAGGTGTCCAGCTCTCGGATGTTCCAGGTGGCCAGCAACATCGTCGCGTCGAGTGTCTTCGGCGGCACCTGCCGACTCAGAGCCGCTCGCAGCCGCCGCAGGCCGTCCACTGCTCGGGTGCGCTCGGTCTCGGGCAGGGTGCCGAGTACGGAGTAGTCGCTCATCCGGTCACTTCCTGGTCGCGTGGTCGCGTGGCTCGCTGGTCACCAAGGCGTTCACCTTGCGGTCGATCACCTGGGTGAGCAGCTGCTGCGAGGCTCCGAACACCAGGGCGAAGGCCGCCAGCGTGCCCCAACGGTCTGCGGTGACCTCGGGCAGCAGGTTGCCGAGGATCGCCAGCACGCCCGCGAGGCCGCAGAGCGCGCCCATCTGGATCTTGACCAGCAGGGAGAGCACGGGCAGGTGCATAGGGTTGTAGACCCCGCCCATCCGCACCACCTGCCCGGAGCCGGCCAGCAGGCCTCCGACCGCGCCGAAGGTGGCGATGGCGACCATCACCGCCAGTCGTGCTCCCGTCAGCGCAGCGAAGTCGAGGGTCGGGTAGCCCAGCTCGAACGTCTCGGTGATCGTGTAGATGCCCGCGGCGCCCAGCACCACGATGAGGGCGACGGCGGCCGTCACGACCAGGATCAGCTGGATCAGCCGGTTGCGGTAGCTGCCGGACCGCTTGTAGCGGTCGTCCCAGGCTTGCCGGTACCGCCGAACCAGCTCGCGGGTCTCGTCCCTGGTCGGCGACTCCGCGCCGTCGACCGGCGTCTGCAGCACCGGGTCGTTGCGGTCGAGGATCGTCGCCGCGTCGAAGAGCACCTCCTGCACCCGCAGCCGGCGGGCCTGCAGTGGCAGGGCGGCCAGGCGATGTGCCTCCGCCTCGTGCAGCACGCGCCAGGTGGTGTCGCACAGGCTCCCCGACCACCAGGCGACCAGCCGGCGCCAGCCGGTGTCGTGGCGTCGGCCCAGGTGGCGGGCCTGCTCCATCAGGGTGTGCGCCTGGGCCAGGTCCTCGGTCGCCGTCGGGTCTGCCGGCTCGCTCTCGAGCCGCTCGATCTTCGACTCGACCAGCTGTCGCCAGCTGAGCCAGACTCGGTCCGCCGGGACGCCTGCACCTGTGCGGGTGCCCGTCGCCTCGGTTGCCACGAAGTCGCGGGTGCTGACCATGACCACGCCTCCCCTCCCGGGGGTTCCGACTCCAGAGCACCGCGCCGGCTGGCCAGCGTCAGGGGCAGAAGTCCCGGACGCGCCAAGCGGCTTGCCCAATCGCGTGGGCGGCGGCCAGGCTCGGGCCGTGGACCCGTCCGACGGTGGCTATGTGTTCTACGGCGACCTCGCCCCGTGGTGGCCGCTGATCTCCCCTCCGGAGGACTACGAGCAGGAGGCCGCCGAGCTCGCCGAGCTGCTCGTCTCGGGGGACGTGCCCGTGCACGACGTGCTCGAGCTCGGCAGCGGAGGCGGGCACAGCGCATCCCACCTGTCGCGTCGGTTCGCCCTCACGCTGGTGGACGCGTCGCCGGCGATGCTGGTGGAGTCGCGGCGGCTCAACCCCACCTGCGCGCACGTGGTGGGGGACATGCGCGCGGTCCGGCTGGGCCGGCGCTTCGACGCGGTGCTCGTGCACGACGCGATCGACTACATGACGACCGAGGACGACGTGCGGGCCGTGCTCGCCACCGCGCACGCGCACTGCCGTCCGGGCGGGGTGCTGGTGCTCGCCCCCGACCACACCCGAGAGACCTTCACGCCGGGCACCGACCACGGCGGGGTGGACGGGCCGGACGGCCGGGGCGCGCGCTACCTGGAATGGACGACCGACCCCGACCCGGACGACACCGAGGTCACCACCGAGTACGCCTTCCTGCTGCGCGAGCCCGGCGGAGCCGTCCGATCCGTGCACGAGACGCACATCACCGGGCTGTTCGACCGCGCGACGTGGCTGCGGCTGCTGGCCGAGGCGGGCTTCGCCCCGCACCGTGTCGTCGAGCGCACGGCGCAGGACCGTCCTGCCCGCGACCTCTTCCTGGGCCGCCGGCTGGAGGGCTGACCTCAGCGCACGGCGACGCCCAACCGGGACCTCACGGCCGCCTCGAACGCCTGCACCGACCCGCCCAGCTCGAGGTCGTCCGGGCCGAGCAGCACCCGCAGCGAGCCGTCGGCACGGCGCGCGAGCACGCAGGGGGTGCTCTGGCCCGAGACGTCCACCTCGTCGGCGGCGCGCTCGTTGCGGTGCACCAGCCGTACGGGTACCCCCAGCCTGGCCACCATCGCGTCCCACGCCGGTTTGCGCCGCACGGGAGAGTGGGTGATGTCGCACAGCGCGCAGTGCGCCCTCCCGAGCAGGTGCCCGATCACGTAGCGGACCTCCCCGGCCACGCCGCCGTCGGCGTGGTACACCCCCACCAGCTCCACCACCGGGCTGGGTCGCTCCGGCTGCTGGACGGCATCGGCGCTGCTCACCCTCCCAGCGTGCAGCCCCGGGCCTTTCGCCGCATCCGCAGGGCGCGGTCGGTGACTACGGTGGCCGACATGCAGCAGCGACGGTGGGACGAGATGTCCCCCAGGCAGAAGGCCGTCCTCCTCACGCTGGTCTCCGTCGAGATCGCACTCACAGCGACCGCGCTGGTCGACCTGGCCAGGAGGCCGGCCGACGGCGTCCGAGGCCCGAAGGCGCTCTGGGCGATCGGCTGCTTCGTGCAGCCGGTCGGCCCCATCGCCTACCTGACCCTGGGCCGGCGCCGAGGCTGAGCCGGACGGGTGAGGTCGGCTCACCCCCGCCGCTCGCGGATACTCGTGACGTCGGTCGTCGCCCCGGGAGGTGCCCTCCATGAGCCGCCTCGAGGTGGTGTCGCCTGCCACCGTGCGGGCCGAGCCGTTCGAGATCTGGGTCGGGGCGGTGCTCATCGGTCGGGGCGTGGACGTTGACTGGTGCCTGCTGGAGCGCACGGTCAGCCGGCGGCACGCGCTCGTGCGGCACTTCGCCGACCACGACGAGATCGAGGACCTGGGCTCCACCAGCGGCACCTACGTCAACGGGCGTCGGCTCACCGGGCCGGTGACCCTGCGGCACGGCGACCGCATCGACCTGGCCCGCGTGCAGGTGCGCTACCTCGCCGACGACGCCGCCGCGGGCCGAACCGCCGAGATCCCGCCCGTCGCCGGGCAGGGCTCGCGACAGGGCTGGTGGCCCTTCTGACCGGGGCGGGAGGTCGGCTGTGGTCGCGCTGCTACCCGCGGGTCGCCCGCCCCTGGACCGGCGCGAGGGCGCCGCGGACCAGCCGCAGGATGGCCTGCTCGGTCTGGTCCCGCGTGCAGCCCAGGTCGCGTCGCAGCATCTTCCAGGCGCCCACGTCGGTGACGACGTAGAGGGCGTCGAGCACCTGCTCCCGGTCGCCGGGAGCGTTCGGCAGCAGCGGGTCGAAGGTGGCCGCAAGCCAGGCCCGGTGCCCGACCCGGGCCACCTCGACCATCGCTGCCACCTGCGGCACCGACGCCTCGAGCGCCACGACGCGCCAGTTGCTGTCGCCGTGGACCTCGTACTGGCGCATGAGCCCGGCCACCGCGGCATCGACGTCGCCCGGGGAGGGTCGGCCGCGCAGAGTGAGGGCGTCCGCCCCGATCTCGCCTGCTGCCGCCACGTACAGCGCGTCCTTCGATCCGAAGTGCAGGTGGACGGTCTGAGCCGCCACGCCGGCGGCCGCGGCCACGTCGGCGATGCGCACCTGGTCGTACGCCGAGCGGACGAAGGCGTCCTTGGCGGCCTGCAGGATGGCCGCGCGGGTGCGCTGCGTCTGCCGTGCACGCTCGACCATGCGGTACGGACGGCGGGCGTCCTCGCCCATGGCGCCTCCGGTCGGCTCGGGCCAGCGACAGCCATCCTGGCGCAGACGGACAGGTGGGCGGACACCGTCACCGGAGTCCGCCCACCTCTTCCCCCCACCTGCACGGTAGGTATTCGGTGGAGGAGCCGTCAACCGAATGTGACCTCTGCCATCTGCGTCGCAGCAGCCCAGTCCGCGTCCGGCCAGGACTGGCCGCGCGGGCGTCCCGACGGCTGCCTACCGTGAGACGCGTGGCGCACTACGTAGCAACGGTTCGCAGCCCCCGGCAGGCTCGGGAGGCGTTCGACCTCGTCTCCGACATGCGCACCTTCGCCGACTGGGACCCAGGCATCCGCTCGGTCGCGCAGGTGGACGGCCAGGGCCCCGGCCCGGGCGCAGTCTTCGACGTGCGGGTGGCGGCCTTCCCGCTGGACCTGACGTTGCGCTACACGACCGAGCGGTACCACACCGCCTCGTCCGGACCGAGCGAGGTGCTGCTCGTGGGCCGTTCGATGCTGTTCACCTCCGTCGACCTCATCACGGTCAGCCCCACCGAGGATGGCAGCCTCGTGCGCTACGACGCCGACCTGCGCCTGGCCGGCCCGCTGCGGCTCGGTGACCTGGCGCTGCGGCCGGTCTTCGGGTGGGTGGGCGCTCGGGCGGAGTCGGGGCTGCGCACCGCGCTGGCGGGGGAGTCGGTGCGCGCGTGACCGGGCTGCGCGACGTGCTGGACTCCGCGCTCGAGGTGCCGGTGGTGCCCAGCTTCACCCTCGTCGGCCCGGTGGTGCGATCGCGGCTGGACGGCTGGCGCCCGCTGGGCTCCTACGACCTCACCGGCCGGGTCGTGGTGCTGACCGGTCCGACCTCCGGGCTCGGGCTCGCCGCCGCCGAGCAGCTGTCGCGCTGCGGGGCCACGCTGGTGCTGGTGGGGCGCGACCGTGCCCGCACCGAGGCGGTCACCCGGCGGCTCGCCGAGCTGCCGGGTTCTCCGGCTCCGGCCCCGGCCGCGGACGTGGTCGTGGCCGACCTCGGCGACCTCGACGCGGTGCGGGCGGCTGCGGTGGAGATCTCCCACCGGTACCCGCGGGTCGACGTGCTGCTGCACAACGCGGGGGCGTTGAGCCCCACTCGCTCGGTCACCTCGGCGGGGCTCGAGGCCACCGTGGCCAGCCAGGTGGTCGGCCCGTTCCTGCTCACCGCGCTGCTGCTCCCCTCGCTGCGAGCCGCCGCCCCCGGCCGAGTCATCACCATGTCCTCGGGCGGCCTCTACGCCACCGGGCTGACCGTGCAGGGGCTGCAGATGGGCGAGCGGGACTACCGGGGCGCCGAGCAGTACGCGCGGGCGAAGCGGGCGCAGGTCACCCTGACGCAGACGTGGGCGCAGACGGTGCCCGCCGACGAGGTGGTGTTCCACTCGGTGCACCCCGGCTGGGCGGACACCCCCGGCGTCCGGACGTCGCTGCCGACGTTCCGGCGGGTGACCGGTCCGCTGCTGCGCACGCCGGCGCAGGGCGCCGACACGATGGTGTGGCTGGCCGCGGACGACGGTGCGCCGCTGCGCTGGTCCGGACTGTTCTGGCTGGACCGGCGCCCGCGGTCGCTGCACCGGCTGCCTGCGACCCGTCGCAGCGACACCCCCGAACGTCGCGACGAGCTGTGGCGCTGGGTCGTTCGGCAGGGCAGCGTCCCCGACCCTCGCGGCTGACCGGGGCGCAGAATGGGCGCCATGGGCGAGACCGAACGGTTCATGCGCTACCTGTCGGACGAGCGGGCGGCGGCGCGGACCTACCGTGCGCTGGCCGACCTGGCCGAGGGCGCGCGCCGCGAGGCGTTGCTGGAGCTGGCCACGATCGAGGACCGGCACGCCGCCCACTGGGTGGGTCTGCTCGAGCAGCGCGGTGCCGCCGTCCCCCCGGCCGACCCCGGGCTGGCTGTCGAGCAGGAGCAGCTGCTGGCCCGCGCGCGCAGCCTCGGCCTCGACGCGGTGCTGCCCGACCTCGAGCGGGGTGAGCGCGAGGCGCAGGGGGTGTACGACAACGAGGAGTTCGCCGCCGCCGGCATGGCGGCCGACGAGCGGGTGCACGAGCGGGTGCTGCGCCAGCTGCGCGCCCCCGATGCCGCCGGACCGGAACACGTCGCCCCGCGGCAGCCGCGCAGCGGGGACGAGATCCGCGCGCAGTTCGCCCGCAGCGAGCCCTGGCACCGGGCTGACAAGTCGGGCACGTTGCGGGCGGCGATCTTCGGTGCCAGCGACGGCCTGGTCTCCAACGCGGCACTGATCATGGGGTTCGCCGGCTCGGGGGTGCCCAGCTCGACGGTGGCATTCGCGGGCCTGGCCGGGCTGCTCGCCGGCGCCTTCTCGATGGCGGCCGGCGAGTACGTCTCGGTCGCCGGTCAGCGCGACGTGTTCGCGCGGGAGATCGCGCTGGAGGCCGCCGAGCTGGCCGAGAACCCCCAGGACGAGGAGCGCGAGCTCGCCCTGCTCTACCAGGCCAAGGGGATGGACCCGCAGATGGCGCAGGCGGCGGCTGCCAAGATCATCGCCGATCCCGCCATCGCGCTGGACACCCTGGTGCGCGAGGAGCTGGGCCTCGACCCGGCCGACCTCGGCTCGCCGGTGCGCGTTGCCGTGTCCAGCTTCACCGCCTTCGCGGTCGGCGCCGCGCTGCCGCTGCTGCCCTTCGTGGTCGTGCCCGGGGCTGCCGCAACGGTGACCGCCATCGTGCTCACCGCCCTGGCGCTACTGGGGGTGGGCGCGCTGGTCGGGCGGCTGTCCGGCGCCGGGGTGGTGCGCTCGGCGCTGCGCCAGTTCGCCGTGGGTGCCGCCGCTGCCGCCGTCACCTACGCGATCGGCTCGGCCATCGGCGGGACCGTGGGCGTCGGCTGACCGCGCGGCTCAGCGTCCAGGGACGGGGTCGAGCAGCCGGGCCGCGGCCCGGGACGTCCCGCCCCGGCCGTCCCCGAGCACCACCACGCAGCGACCCGTGTGCCGCTCCACCCGCACCTCGCTGCGAGCCCCCAGGGTGCCGCCGTTGTGCATGAGCAGGTCACCGCCACCCAGGACGAACCAGCCCAGCCCCACCCGCATGCGCGCGTTGCCCCCCCGCGGCCGCAACGTCTCCGCGACCGCGTCGCCCAGCGGTCCCGAGCCGTCCCGGACGACGCTGAGCAAGGCGAGCAGGTCGGCCGCAGTCGAGCGCAACCCGCCGGCGCCGGCGAGGGCGGCCAGGTGCCAGGGCGGGACGGGCCTGCGCCGGAACCGGCCCTGGTGCAGCCCGTCGTCGCTGAACGACGTCGCCGCCAGCCCGAGGGGCTCGAGCACGTGCCGCGCCAGCGCCTGCTCGTAGCCCAGCCCCGTCGCCTCGCCCAGCGTGAAGCCGAGCAGACCCATCCCGTAGTTCGAGTACCGCACCCGGGCGTGGCCGGCGGGGCCGCGCACGCGAGTGCGTGCCAGCCCCTCGAGCAGCCGTGCCCGGTCGATGTCGGCGTACGGATCGGTCATCGCCCGCCGCGAGAACGATCGGGCCATCACGCCCGGAGGCAGTCGCGGCAGCCCGGATCGGTGCGAGGCCAGCTGCTCGAGGGTCACCCGCTCGAGGCCGGGCGCCAGCACCGTGCCGGCGGGCAGCCACCGCGGCAGCTGGTCGGTCATCGCGACCACCCCGTCGCGGTCCAGCACCGCCAGGAGCAAGGCGGTGAAGACCTTGGTGACCGAGCCGATCTCCCAGCGCTGCCGGGTGTCGCCCAGCGCAGCATGCTCGCCTCGACCGGCGACCGCGACGACGGGGTCGACGTGCCCGCGTCGCACCAGCCCGGCGTGGGCGGCGGCTACGTGCTCGGTGAGCGGGCGGTCAGTCGCGGCGACCACCTGCCAGCTGCTCGACGGCACCGCGCACGTCGTCGTCGTCCAGTGCCTGTGCCACCAGCCGGCCGGGGTCGTCCACGTCACGGACGAAGGTGTGCAGCGTCCCGCCCTGGCGAGCCAGGACCAGGTCGGTGCTCTCTCGCGACCCGTCGTCCTGCCAGCGGGTCGCCGTGACCAGGGCGGTGGCCTGGCTCGAGGAGAGCACCGTGGACGCATCGGCCTCGCCCGGCCCCCGGTCGCCATGCGGCAGCCGCTCGACCAGGCGGTCGAGTGCGTCGCCGGTGAGGCGGAGCCAGTAGAAGTGGATGCCCAGCGCGTCGATCATCACCTCGAGCGTGACTCCCTCGGGCTGCGGCAGCAGCACGATGCGCCACGGCTCGTCGGGCTGGGTGCCGGTGAGGCGCACGTCGACGGCCAGCCGCGAGCGCTCCTGGAACGCCAGCGCGATACCGAGGTCGCCGCGCACCTCCACGTCGTCCTCGCCGGGCGCGGTCGTGATCAGGTTGCGCGCGGCCAGCGAGCGGACCGCCTCGGCCACCAGCTCAGGTGCCGGCTCGCGCTCCAAGAAGGAGATGACCCCGTTCACCGCGGCGATCTCGGCCAAGGTGTAGGCGCCGAACGGCACGGGGCCGGTGTGCACGAGGTCGACCACGGCGTCGATCAGCCCCGAGGGCACCTCGTGGACGCTCTGCTCGGTCATGAGCGGTCTCCTGGCGGGTCGGGGGGCAGCACGCGCACGGCGCAGGGCAGCGAGCGCCTGCCGACGGCGAGGGCGCCGCTGCGGGTCGTCCCCGCCTCGGGGAGCGACCAGGTGGGGGCCTCCTGCCGCTCGACCAGCAGGCGGCGGGCCTGGATCGAGGGCACCTCGCAGACCCACACGTCGGAGGCTCCGAACAGCCCGGTCGCACGCTGGTCCCCGCCGACGAAGACCAGCTCCGCCAGGGTGTCGACCCGGTCCGGGGGCGGGAACAGCCGGGCGAGGTCGGCGGAGGCAGCGCTGGTGTCGTCGTCGTCCTCGATGCGCTCGAGAGCCGCGGTGAGGTCGGCGGAGGCCGAGGCGGGAAGTGGGACGCGGGCGCGCAGGTCGGGCGAGAGGTACATCGGCCGCTTCTCGGTGGCCTCCGACAGGCCCCACGGGCCCACGTTGCGCTTGGTGATGCGGTAGACGACGTAGTCGGCCAGGTGCGCCACGTCGTGCCAGTTCGGGAAGCGGAAGCCGTCCCCCATCGAGGCAGGCGTCTTCTCCAGCTGCACCCAGGTGCCGGCAGCCGTCCGTCCGTGCAGCTTCTCGCGTACCACCGGCCCGCGCAGGCCGATGTCGGGGTAGGCCTGCTTGTCGATGGTCTTGTGGTGGCTCGAGAGCCGCTGCCGACTCCTGGGGAACTTCCAGGTCTCGTAGAGCTGCGGGTCGTCGACCAGCACGTGGGCACCGCGCAGCACGTCGCGCATGCGGATGACGTCGAGCCCGTGGCCCTCGAGGTCGACCAGGATGGCTGCCTCCGCGGGGGTCAGGCGGGCCGCGGCATCGAGCAGTCCCTTGCGGAACCCGCCCTTGCGGGCGGTGATCTGCACGAGCAGCCGCACCCGGGTGCGCACCCGCTCGGCCTCGCTCTGCGCCGCGTCGGACGTCCCGCTGCGTCGGGCCACGGCCGGAGAGTAGCGAGTCGGGCCCGGGCTGGCCTCACATACCCCCTGGGGTACCATGCACGGTATGGCTCGCGAGATCGTCGTCACGTCCCGGGCGCAGGACGCCTACACCGTCGAGGTCGGCCCCCACCAGGTGGTGGTCGACCAGCCCCTGGCCGCGGGTGGCACCGACCTCGGGCCCACGCCGACCGACATCTTCGTCGCAGGGCTGGCTGCCTGTGTCGCCTACTACGGCGGCAAGTACCTGCGCGAGAACGGACTTCCCAGCGAGGTCTCGGTGCGCTGCCGGTACAAGTGGGCCCTCAGCCCGAACCGGGTGTCGAAGATGGAGCTCTCGGTGCAGGCGCCGGGGCTGCCCGACGAGCACCGGACCGGCTTCGCCGAGGCGGTCGACCACTGCTCGGTGCACAACACCCTGCGACAGCCGCCGGAGGTCGCTGTCACGGTCGAGTGACCAGGGGGAGGCACTCATGGCCGGTGTCGCGCTGCACCCCAGGGACTGCCGCGGGCGGCCGGCGCATCGGCAGGACGATCGGGCGGCGCACGTCCCGCTCACCCCGGCTCGAACGGGGTCTGGTACTCCGCCGACAAGCAGGCCTGAGGACGCCTGCGCGGGTACGGTGGGGCGTGTCCGCGCAAGCAGTGGATCGGGCGGCGCGACCTGACTCGAGCGCGCGCCCCGGTCCGCGGGAAGGCACCGTGATGACGGCACTGCTGATGACGGGGTTCCCCGGCTTCCTCGGCTCGGCGCTGCTGCCGAAGATCCTGGCCCGTCGCCCCAAGGCGCACGCGTTCTGCCTCGTCCAGGAGCACTGGGCCCCCCTCGCCGCCGAGCGGGTCGCCGAGATCGAGGCGGCGCACCCGCACACCCAGGGCCGCATCTCGCTGGTCGAGGGCGACATCACCGTCCCCGGCCTGGGCATCGAGTACGTCGACCGGGGCCGGCTGGCCGACGTCACCGAGGTGTGGCACCTGGCCGCGGTCTACGACCTGTCGGTGCCCGAGGGCGTCGCCCGCCGGGTGAACGTGGAGGGCACCGCCCACGTCGTCGAGTTCTGCCTGGCTCGCAAGACCTTCCACCGGCTGCAGTACGTGAGCACCTGCTACGTCAGCGGCGACTACGTCGGGGAGTTCCCCGAGGACGACCTCGACCTGGGCCAGGGCTTCCTCAACCACTACGAGTCGACCAAGTTCGAGGCCGAGGTGCTCGTCCGCCGGGCCATGCGCGCGGGCCTGCCGGCGACCATCTACCGGCCAGGCATCGTGGTGGGAGACTCGCGCACGGGTGAGACCCAGAAGTACGACGGCCCGTACATGGTCGCCACCTACCTGCAGCGGCTGCCGGCCGTCTCGCTCGTGCCCAAGGTCAGCGACTTCGGCAAGGTGCGCGTCGGCCTGGTGCCGCGGGACTACGTCATCGACGGCATGGACGCGCTCAGCGTCATGGACGGCTCCGAGGGCAAGACGTACGCGCTCACCGACCCGAACCCGCCGACGGCCGAGGAGGTACTGCGCCTGATGGCGGGGTACTTCAAGCGCCGGGCCATCGAGGTGCCGCTCCCGCTGGGGCTGACCAAGGCCATCGTCGACCGCACCCCCGGGCTCGAGCCGGTCACCGGGCTGACCGCCGAGCTGCTGGACTACTTCGCCAGCCCCACCACCTACTCCACCAAGAACGCCGTGGCCGACCTCGAGGGCACCGGGGTGCAGTGCCCACGCTTCGCCAGCTACGCCGAACGTCTGCTCGACTACATGGTCAGCCACCCCGAGCACTCGTCCCAGGCGATGACCTGACCCACCGCCCTGCTTCAACCACCCCCCAACGAGGAGTCGACCGTGACCTCCGACAAGCCCGCCGTCATCGTCAACGTGAGTCTGGCCGGGTCGGAGCGCGACTACGACCAACACGTCACCTTCCTCGAGCGGGACGTGCACCTGCGCCGCATCGGCACCAACGGCAACGTGCACGCGGCGCAGGAGCTGGTGCGCAAGTGGGCCGACGAGGCCGACGTCATCGCGGTGACCGGACTGCGCGAGGCGCGGGCCATCGGGCTCTACGACGGAGAGCTGGCTGCGGTCGAGAAGGTCAAGCGGGCCACCCGGCTGGTCCCGGTCACCGACGGCGCTGCCCTGTCGGACGTGCTGCAGGAATGGGCCATCCGGCACGTGCAGACCCAGATGCCGGGCTACTGGAACAACGCCCGGGTGGTCGTGCTCGGTGGGCAGAACCACAACGGGACCGTCCGCATCCTGCGCGAGTTCACCGAGAACTTCGACTTCGCCGACCCGTCGCTGCGGCTGGACCTGCCCAAGCGGGTCGCCCGCAACGCGGTCCTCGGCATGGCCACCGACGTGGTCACCTGGCCGGCGCAGAAGATGCCGGTCTCGGTCAAGGAGCGGGTCAAGTCGCCGACCCGCGGCCTGGCGTCGATGCTGACCCGGCGGGCCGTGGACGACGCGCACGTGGTCGTGGCGACGTTCGAGGAGCTGGACGCCTTCGGTGTCGAGCAGCTGCGTGGCAAGACCGTCGTGTCGTCGGCGATATCCGACGACCGGCTGGCCGAGCTGGCCGCCAAGGACGTCGACATGGTGCTGGACACCACCCCCCAGCCGTTCGACGTCACGATCAACGCTGCTGTGCTCGAGGCCATGATGATGGCGACCTCGGGCAGCCCGCTGGGCCGGCTCACCAACGACGACCTGCTCGACATGGTGGTGTCGGCGGGCGTGGAGCCACGGCTGCTGTACCCGAACGGCTGGCGTCGACGCAGCCGGTTCGCCTTCGTCATCCACCCGCTGTCGCAGAGCTACCTGACCAAGGTCGAGCCGCTGCGGACCATCGAGAAGGTGTCCCCGAGCATCGTGATGGACGGGGTCGAGAAGGTCATGGCCTATGCCCCCCCGATGAAGTACAGCCGGGTCACCGGCGTGCAGTCACCGACGGGGGCCGAGGCGGAGGGCTGGCTCATCACCGTCGGCGGCACGCCGAAGGAGCTCATGGCGCACAGCCCGGAGTTCACCTACGCCCGGTTGCTGGCCGCGGCCGAGGACGCCAAGAAGCTCGGCGCCCAGGTGATGGGCCTCGGCGCGTTCACCAAGGTGGTGGGAGACGCGGGGGTCACGGTGGCCAAGCAGGCCCCACTGCCCATCACCACCGGCAACTCCTACAGCGCCTCGGGTGCCCTCTGGGCCGCCCACGAGGCACTGGAGCGGCTCGGCCTCGCCGAGACCGACGAGAGCGGCCGCATCGCCGGCAAGGCCATGGTGGTCGGTGCCACCGGAGCCATCGGCTCGGTCTGCGCCCGGTTGCTGGCCCTGGCCAGCGACGACCTCTACCTCATCTCACCCGAGACAGCAAAGCTGCTCGCGCTCAAGGGTGACATCGAGAAGGAGAACCCGCGGGCGCAGATCCACATCGCCGCCACGCCCGGGGACTACCTGCCCGAGATGGACATGATCGTCACGGCCACCTCCGGTGCCGGCAAGAAGGTGCTCGACATCATGGCCGTCAAGCCCGGGTGCGTGATCACGGACGTGGCCCGGCCGCTGGACCTGTCGGCCGAGGACGTCGCGAAGCGCCCCGACGTGCTGGTGATCGAGTCCGGTGAGATCGAGCTCCCCGGCGACGTGCACATGCGCAACATCGGGCTGCCCCCTGGGGTGGCCTACGCCTGCCTGGCCGAGACCGTCGTGCTGGCGCTGGAGGGTCGCTTCGAGACCTTCACCATCGGCCGCAACATCGAGTGGGAGAAGGTCAAGGAGATCTACCGCCTCGGCCTCAAGCACGGCATGAAGCTGGCGGCGATCGCCGGGGTGAACGGGGTCTACACCGACGACGACCTGGCCCGCATCCGCGAGCTGGCCCTCGCTCGCCGTGCCGAGATGGCGGCCGCGGCGAAGGCCTGACGCCTCGGGAGAAGGGTCGCCGGCCGGTCGGGTCGGCCGGACCACACCTGCAGCAGTCGTCCACCTGCCGGTCGGCTGAGGCCGAGCGGCCCTGCCGGCGGCCGGTGGTCGCGGGCAGGATGAGGCCATGACCGCACGGGGGCGGGCTGGCGTCCTCGCCGTGGTGCTGGCGCTGCTGGGCGCGCTGGGGCTGGGGTCGTGGTTGCTGCTGAGGCCGTCGGCGCCTTCGGTCGCGCCGCAGCCGTCGCCGGGGCCGACTCCGACCCCGACCGTGACGTCCACGCCCCCGGTCGTGCTGGCCCCGCTGACCGGGCTGCCGGTGAGCGACCCCACCGTCCTGGACCGCCCGGCTGTGGCCATCAAGGTCTCCGACGTGCGCTCGGCGCACCCGCAGGTCGGCGTGGACCGCGCCGACATCGTGGTCGTCGAGCCGATCGGGGTGGCCTACACCCGGCTGGCAGCCGTCTTCCACTCCGACCTGCCGGACCAGGTCGGGCCGGTGCGCTCGGTGCGGCCCATGGACGCTGCGCTGCTCAGCCCGCTCAACCCGGTGTTCGGCCACACCATGGCCGCCGAGTGGGTGCTGGACTACGTGCTGTCGGTGGGCACCCTCGACAGCCTCGGGTCGCTCCAAGTGCCTGCCGACAGCGGGGCCTACGTGGTCGACCCCGACCGACCTCGACCCGACCACGTGCTCGCGCAGCCGCCGGTGCTGGTCGAGCTCGCCACCACGGCACGGGTGCCGCCGCCGGCCTACGTCGTGCACGCAGCGAGCCCGGCACAGGCGTCCACCGCGGGTGGCTCGCCTGCCGCCAGCCTCACCGTCCCGTACGGGCCGGGGTGGTCGGTGCGCTGGACCTACGACCCGGCCAGCGGCCGTTACCTGCGCGAGCAGCCGTGGGGGCCGCACGAGACGGTCGCCGGCGTGCAGGTGTCGGCGACCACCGTGCTCGTGCTCGAGGTCGACTCGGTGCTCGAGCGGGACCTGCCGGTGCTCCAGCTCATCGACCGATCCGGTGCGCTGTGGGCCCTGTCGGGAGGGTCGGTGGTGCGGGGCACCTGGTCGAAGGGGCCGGTGGACGAGCCCTTCGTGCTGCGCACGCAGACGGGTCAGCCGCTGCTGCTCGCCCCCGGGACCACCTGGGTGGAGCTGCCTGCACCCGACGCGGGCGTCACGACCGGCTGACCGGGTCGGCTCAGTGCGGCCGGGTGACGGTGGAGTCGTCGCGGGCGTAGGAGAAGTAGCGGGGCGGGGCGAACGCATGCCGCACGCACACCTCGGGTGGCTCGACCCGGCACACCCGGCCGGTGCACTGGCTGGTGTAGCGCGAACCCCCGGGCACGCGCAGCGTCTGGTCCACCAGGAAGAGCACGGGCAGGTGCGAGGGGCGGCGGGCGTCCACCCGCTCGGCGTGGCAGGCGGCCTCCCAGGTGCGGGGCATCCGCGTCGCGTCGTCGGCGACCGGCAGCAGCCGGCCGTACAGCTCGAGACAGAACGGCTCGTAGCCGGGATGCTGCGCCATCGACGCCCACGCCTGCCGCACGGCCCGGCTGGGCAGCCCCAGCGGCCAGCGGCGGGGCGGCTGGCGCACGTGCACCTCGAACCACTGCCGCACCGCGGCATCCAGCAGGCCGTTCGGGTCGGGCTCGGGACGAGCCGCGGGTGGCCACCCGGGCAGACCGGCCGTGCGCGCGCGGGCGACTGCGAGCGCCGGGTCAGGCCCCCCGTGCTGCAGCACGACTCCTCCCCGCCTGCTCAGGGCACCGCGAGCAGCAGTGCCGGTGGCGGTACGGTCACCCCGAGGACCGGGGTGCGTCAAGAGCAGCGACGGGGAGGGCTTGGTGGGCCGAACGGGCCTGGCGCGCTCGGGGGCACCTCGGCGCTGACGGTCTGCTCGGTCGAGTGAGGGACGATGGGTGCATGCCCGAGGCAACTCCGCTGCACCCCCAGGCCCTGCTCGCGCTCGACACGCTGCTCGACGAGCAGGAGCGAGCGATGCGCGAGGCCGTCCGCGACCTGTGCGAGGACCTCGTGCGCCCGCACCTGGCCGAGTGGTTCGAGGCCGGCGAGGTGCCGGTGCGCGACCTGGCCCGGCAGTTCGGCGCGCTGGGCCTGCTCGGCATGCACCTGCAGGGCTACGGCTGCGCGGGTACGTCGGCGGTCGCCTACGGGCTGGCCTGCCTCGAGCTCGAGGCGGCCGACTCCGGCGTGCGGTCGCTGGTGTCGGTGCAGGGGTCGCTGGCCATGTTCGCCATCCACCGATGGGGCTCACCGGAGCACAAGCAGCAGTGGCTGCCCGCGATGGCCGCCGGGGAGGCCATCGGCTGCTTCGGCCTCACCGAGCCCGACGCCGGCTCCGACCCTGGCTCGATGCGCACGCGGGCCCGCCGCGACGGCGACGACTGGGTGCTGGACGGCACCAAGATGTGGATCACCAACGGCTCGGTGGCCGACGTCGCCGTCGTCTGGGCACAGACCGACCCCGACGGTGCCCCGCGGGGCATCCGCGGGTTCGTGGTGCCCACCGACACGCCGGGCTTCTCCGCGCCGGCGATCAAGCACAAGCTGTCGTTGCGGGCCTCGGTCACCTCCGAGCTGGTGCTGGACGGCGTGCGGCTGCCGGCCTCGGCCGTGCTGCCCGAGGCCCAGGGGCTGAGCGGGCCGCTGTCGTGCCTGTCGGAGGCGCGCTACGGCATCGTCTGGGGCTCGCTCGGTGCCGCGCGGGACTGCCTGGAGACGGCGCTGGACTACACCGCGACCCGCACGGTGTTCGGCCGGCCGCTCGCGGGCTACCAGCTCACCCAGGCCAAGCTCGCCGACATGGCCGTCGAGCTCGACAAGGGCTGGCTGCTCGCCCTGCACCTGGGTCGGCTCAAGGACGAGCAGCGCATCACCCCGCAGATGGTGAGCGTGGGCAAGCTGAGCAACGTGCGGGCCGCGCTGGCGATCGCCCGGGAGTGCCGCACCCTGCTCGGCGCCAACGGGATCTCGCTGGAGTACCCGGTGCTGCGCCACGCCAACAACCTCGAGTCGGTGCTCACCTACGAGGGCACCTCGGAGGTGCATGCCCTCGTGGTGGGCAAGGCCCTGACGGGGCTGGACGCCTTTCGCGGGTAGTCGGCGAGGCTCCGCCGACCGATCGGGGTCCGGAAGGTGCGGCGCGCGAGCATCATGAGCGGCCATGAGCGACGCCACGATCACCCTGCTCGTGCTGGCCGTCGCGGTCGGCCTGTTCGCGGTAAACCGGGTGTCGGTGGGGGT
>Ga0209594_1000678_pt1 | contig 18908 bp, 24 predicted proteins | sample AshMeaCrysSpring_FD_184126 | JGI IMG/M metagenome (GOLD analysis project Ga0209594, IMG submission 184126) | Groundwater microbial communities from Big Spring, Nevada to study Microbial Dark Matter (Phase II) - Ash Meadows Crystal Spring... | ecosystem: Environmental > Aquatic > Deep subsurface... | reverse complement strand
GTCTTATTTTGTAGCTAGTTGTGGGGGAGTTACTATTGAGACATTAAAAAAGTATGTTGAGTCACAAAAAACTCCTGATTAATAGCGAAAACCAGCGCAACTATCGTGCGTTTTTTATAAGAGCGCGTTTCATCTCCCGCTAAATTCATCAGTTCTTTTTTATTGAGAATTTTAACGGGAGTCTTCACGCGCAATTTAGATAAAAATTTAAGAATTTAACCAATGACCAAATTCTGAGAGAAAGCGATCGCCTAAAATTGCTGCTCTTATTTTCTGTGTAAACCCGATTAATTCTGTGACATTGTGAAGAGAAATGAGGATATAAGCCAACATTTCCCGCGATCGCACCAAATGATTAAGATAAGCTCTAGTAAAATTCTGACAAGTATAACAAGGACAATTGGGATCTAGAGGAGTAAAATCTTCACGAAACTGAGCATTTTTGAGATTCCATCTTTCTCCTGCTACCAAAGCTGCACCATGTCGTCCCAGCCGTGTAGGAATTACACAATCAAAAACATCCACACCAGCACTAATTCCTATCACAATTTCTCTATAAGTTCCCACACCCATTAAATAACGTGGCTTTTCGGGGGGTAAAAGTGGTGCAGTCTTCCTCACAACCTCATGAATTAATGCTGGTTTTTCCCCCACACTTACACCACCTATGGCATAACCAGGTAAATCTAACTCTACTAATTGACGTACAGCAGTAGCTCGTAAATCGAGGTAAATACCCCCTTGAACAATACCAAACAGAGCTTGTTCAGTGGGACGTTGATGTGCTGAGATACACCTTTTTAGCCAGCGGTAAGTACGTTCAGTTGCAGCAACCACCTCTTCTCGTGTAGCCTGAGCGGGGGGACATTCATCAAAGGCCATAATTACATCAGCACCCAAAGCATTCTGAATTTGAATAGAATGCTCTGGAGTCATGTTAATGATTCGTCCATCTTTAGGGGAGCGAAAAATAACACCATCCTCAGTAATTTTACGCAATTGACTGAGACTAAAAACCTGAAAACCGCCAGAGTCTGTAAGAATTGGTCCAAACCAGCCCATAAACTGATGTAGTCCCCCAGCACGCTCAATAATCCCTTCTCCTGGTTGCAGGTGGAGGTGATAGGTATTAGCGAGAATCATGGTAGCTCCAGCTTTTTGTAGTTGTTCTGGTGTTAGGCCTTTTACTGTTCCCAGAGTACCTACTGGCATAAACCTCGGAGTAGAGACAGGACCATGAGGAGTATGCCAGACTCCTGCTCTAGCTTTTGTCTGACTACAAGATGCTTGATTTTGAAATGTATTTACCACGTTTTAATTAGTTAAAATCCAGACTCATCGTCAAGTTGCACATCCCAGCGAGCAGAAAGGACTTGTGTTAGCATTGCTTCCAATGTAGCAGCATCTAAGTTGTGGGTTACATCTGGGTCTTGAAAACATTGAGCTAAGGGAATCAAACGTAGTTTACGGTTATCTTGAATCAAATCAAAGTAGGTTTCTTCTGCTGAGAGTTGGTGCAGTTGCAAATAGTCAAAACTCTGAAGGTTTAAATAAATATTATGGTTAGCTACCATAGTTGCTTGGTGCGGATGGGTAAAAATTTCTATCACCCATCCTTCTCCTTCGCTTTGAATTTTGTCGTCGAGGAGATGGACATAACGCACTCTACTCAAATCGTCGAGTAAACGTCGCATATCGTCCTTGTTTACAATTGTCCCTGAGTCGATTATACAGGGAGCAGGAAATTGGTGAGATTTGTTATCGTAATTCATAGTTAATGACCTTTGTATCAAAGGTGGCTTGAGTTATTATTTACAGCGCATTACAGATAAATCAAACTTTTTAGTATTATTTAGGTAAAATCAAGTTAGTAAGCACAGGTATTGTTTCTGTGTTCTTCTGGATTTTGATTATTGTTTGACTTACTATCTATTAGGATACCTTGATTATTAGTGGTAGAGTAACTCCGTTTGGCGACTTATTAACTCTAACTCTCTCACATGGGGATCAAAATTAGAGATGGGGTTTTTGTTGTCAAGTACTGTTACCTACGACACAATATTAACTCAAGATGCGGTAACTATTAACTGAAATTTTCACTCATTTATGGGGATAGCATTGAAGTCTTTTCTCGGTAGTATTACGTTTTATACAACTGTTAGTCTCCCTCTGAGATGGGAGTTAGAGTTTAACCGTATTGCTCGTTGGGCCCCCATTATTGGGTTATTTTTGGGGGGGTTTTTAGGGCTTTTAGATGTGGGTTTAGAGTTTGTGGGAATGCCAGTTTTAACCAGAAGTGCGTTACTTGTTGGTATTTGGGTGGCACTTACGGGCGGGCTGCATCTGGATGGGGTGATGGATACGGCTGATGGTTTGGCGGTGACTGAGGAAAGTCAGCGGTTGGAGGTGATGAAGGATAGTCGTACGGGTGCTTTTGGGGTAATGGCTGCAGTAATATTGTTGTTGTTAAAAACTGTGGCATTGAGTGATAACCATTGTTTGCGCCCTTTAGGGTTGATGGCGGCTGCAGGTTGGGGGCGCTGGGGTCAAGTAATGGCGATCGCTCTCTATCCTTATCTGAGAGCTACTGGGAAAGGTGCTTTCCATAAAGAGCATTTTCGCTCACCCCAGGATATTATTTTAGGATTGTTGTTTTTATTAGGATTATCTGGGATTTATTTATTAATGGAGAGATGGTGGGTAGTGGTTTTGCTGGTGGTTGGAGGAGGGGCGATCGCGCTTTTAACTGGTTTTTGGTTTTACCGTAAGTTGGGGGGACATACTGGAGATACCTATGGTGCTGTGGTGGAATGGACAGAAGCTCTTTTTCTGTGTTTTCTGACTATTTTCTTTTAATCATCAATTGGACGCAAACGAGTTACTTTAAGTGTAAACTCACCCCCGCCTGTTTCACCAAAAGCGCGAACTCTAATAATATACTTACCTGCTTCACTAATGCGAGCAAATAAGAGAGAGTTAGTACTCCCATCTGGTCCATCGTCATTTTCCGCTATGGTAGAGCCATCATTAGCGAGCAATAACACCAAAGCATCAAAATCATCTGAAATTACATCAATTGCCACTTGATCGCCTTCTTCTAACTGTAAATAGTAGTCTCGTGCAAAACCCCCATCTGCTGTGGGTATATCTTGCTCTGTAATACTATCAGTGATTTCGTAATTTGAAGGCAAAGAAGCAGGGTTATACATCGGCTCTTCTGCTTTAGCTGGTAAAGTTTGGATAATGGTAAATAACCAAAATAGTAAAGCTAAGTACCAGTTATTTTTAGCAATTTTACTCATAAAATTTTTTGAATAAGTTAAACAAATTTATTATTGCTGATTTGAAGAAAAAGCTCAAGTCGAGAAAGACCCGATAGCTCTCAAATGTTCACTGATCAATGTTAAGTGGTTACTTCAGAGAAAAAACCCCTTGTTAGCAAGGGGTTTTGATTAAATCAGTCACCAGTTATTTTGCTCACTTTTAAAGTTTAGCGCCGCATTGAGGACAAAAATGATTGAGAGCGGGGTTTTCTGCTCCACAATTAGTGCAATAAATGATTGCACTGGCTTGATCTAATTTATTTTTTTCTGGTAGTCCAATCATTTGAGCATTGCTTTTTCCTGGCGCAACCATGGGATAACAGTTTTCATCTTTGGTTACTTGTACATCTACCAAAACTGGGCCATCATGGGCTAACATTTCGGCAATTTTTTCTGAGAGTTCTGCTCGATCTCGTATTACCATTCCTTTGATTCCGTATGCTTTAGCCAACAGTTCAAAGTCTGGCATTCCCGTTTGCATATTAGAGGCTGAGTAACGTTCCCCATAAAAAGTTTGTTGCCATTGACGCACCATCCCCTGCCAGCCATTATTAATAATGACTGTTTTCACTTTAATGTTGTACTGAGCTAAAGTTGCCAACTCTTGGCTATTCATTTGAAAACTTGCGTCACCGCTAATACAGATTACCTGTTCATCTGGTAAAGCCACTTTAGCGCCCATAGCTGCTGGCATTCCAAAGCCCATTGTTCCCAAACCAGCGCTAGAAATCCAGCGACGGGGACCATTTTTCAGGAATTGAGCTGCCCACATTTGATGTTGACCAACATCTGTTGTATAGTATGCTTGGGGAGCTTGACGGTCTAATTCAACAATTACCTCTTGGGGAGAGATACTATTTTCATAATGAGGTACAACCAATGGGTAGTCTTCCCGCCAGCGTGCGATGCGTTGCAACCATGCTTGAGTTCTACCTTTTTCTACAGGAATAGCTAACTCTCTGGCTCTTTGCAGAAGTTGTTCTAATACTAGACGTACATCCCCCACAATTGGTACTTGTGGGCGACGGTTTTTTCCTACCTCTGCTGGGTCAATATCAATATGAATTACTTTAGCACGGGAGGCAAATTCATCTAATTTCCCTGTTACGCGGTCATCAAACCTTGCTCCTACTGCTATTAATAAATCACATTCACTTACTGCAAAGTTGGCATAAGCGGTACCGTGCATCCCTAACATCCCCACAGACAGAGGGTGATGTTCATCAAATGAACCTAAACCCATTAGGGTTGTAGTTACTGGTATTTGGAATAATTCTGCTAACTCGTGAATTTGAGCATGAGCATTTGCGGCGATCGCTCCTCCTCCTATATATAGCAATGGTTGTTTTGATTCTTTGATCAATTCCAGTGCTGCATCTAACTGGCGGGGATTTCCTTTGATTGTAGGACGATATCCTGATAAACTTACCTCACCTGGGTTTACTGGTATATAATCAAACTCTTCTAGTCCTACATCTTTGGGAATATCTATTAACACAGGGCCAGGACGACCTGTACTAGCTATATGAAAAGCTTCTGCTACAATCCTTGCCATATTTCTTGGGTCCCTTACCACGTATGAGTGTTTAATTATGGGTAAGGTAATCCCATATATATCTGTTTCTTGAAACGCATCACTGCCAATTGCTGCTCGACCTACTTGCCCTGTTACTATTACCATAGGAATTGAGTCCATGTGGGCTGTAGCAATTCCTGTTACTAGGTTGGTTGCTCCTGGGCCAGAAGTTGCAAAACATACTCCTACTTTACCTGTTGCGCGGGCATACCCATCCGCTGCATGAGCTGCTCCTTGTTCGTGTCTTACAAGAATATGCTTTATGTCCCCTCTTGCTTCTGCACGATATAGTTCGTCGTAAATTGGTAAAATTGCTCCACCTGGATAGCCAAAAATATCTGTTACTCCGTGACGTACCAGACTATCTATTAAGGCATAACCTCCTGTTTGGCGTTGGGGAGTAGTATTTAAGGCTAGATTTATTTTACTTGGGCTTGAAACCATTAGCTCATTCTCCTCCTATTTTTTTGATTTTGTCGCAATTGATGCAACTCTGAAAACCATTACTTGTTACCCATAAATATCCTATTTTAATCTACTTTTTGGGCTTTTTTCAGTTTCAATATTTTCAATCCATAAATTTTATTTAAATTGTTACATTTCTTCATATTTGCTGAGTAAGCTCCTGAAAAATTCAGCAGCAGTGCAATTAATTTTCAAACCTGGGGATTTTACCCACCAACCCACTGTTGTTTGTGGGTTGCTCCACAAATACCTATGCTCTACCCCAGGTTCTGCATAAAAACTATCTGCACCTGAAAAAGTACTCCAATGAGTAAAATGATCGTGACTCAGACGATGAATGGGAAAATTGCCAATTAAAGGTACTCCCCAACCGTCTACTGCTATGAAAGCTTTTACTTTTGAACCTGTAAGTTGAATCGCTGCTCCTATGGCACCTACTACTCCTGCACTAAAACTTATAAATAACACAGATGGAGATATTTTTTTAGCATATTTATCTAAAAAATTCAATACATCAATGGCTGAATAAGCAAAATATTCTTCAGTGGGAAAAATCAACCAATTTTCTGGTGCTTTTATTCCTTGCAAAAATTTTTGAGTTAATTCTGGGGGATGTATTCCAGGAATTATAATTACTGTCATGGCAATAATATTTGATAATTAATACTTTTTAATATGAAAAATATAAACTCAGATAAACTAATAAACTTTTAACTTCTTACTTTTTAGTTTCAACTGTCAGATGGTTGATAAATTTGGTGCAATTGGTAGTTTGAACAGTTTTTAAAGAAGAGAGAATTGTTGCTAGCATTTCCCTCTTTTTAATTGCCTCTTTTGTAAACTCAAGGGGCGAGCGATCGCTTTTTGTAGGCTCAAGGGGCGAGCGATCGCTTTTTGTAAGCTCAAGGGACGAGCGATCGCTTTTTGTAAGCTCAAGGGACGAGCGATCGCTTTTTGTAAACTCAAGGGGCGAGCGATCGCTTTTTGTAAACTCAAGGGGCGAGCGCTCGCTTTTTGTAAGCTCAAGGGGCGAGCGATCGCTTTTTGTAAACTCAAGGGGCTGAAGCCCCTTGTCTTTTATTATTTTAATATCGATTAATATGGTATCATTAAAATTAGTTATTGAAAATAAAATCACCCGTATAAAAAACAATTTTCCTCGCGCAATAGATTTTAATCTATTGCTGCGCGGACTTGGATAAGGAAAAGGCATTTATTATGATATCTTACTCCCATAAGGTACTTAGGGCGCAAGGGATTGAAATCCCTTGCTACATAAACGAAGTCCGCCTGCGCGGACTTGGATTCAGTGATCACTGATCACTGATCAGTGATCAGTACCTCTGCCTGAAGTCAGAGGCAAGAAAATAGGATATAGTTTGATTTTTTCCTCTTATGAAGAGGAGGTGATGATTCCTATTTTTCTTGGTCAATGCTCATGGATAAATTATTAAATAACTTTGAAGAAACTATGGCAACTCAATATTTGTTAGATTCAATGATTATTGTTGCCAGTCAACACCCTCGAACTTCAGAAATAGAAGAGCGAATGGTAATTTTAGATTTAAAAATTCAAGAATTATACGGTTTAAATCCAGTAGGTAAATTCATTTGGCAACTAATTCAAGAACCTTACCCCATAGAAGAAATAAAAAAACAAATCATGGCAAAGTACGGCATAGAAGCAGCACAATGTGATGAAGATTTAAAGATTTTTATCAATGAATTATTAGCTGTTAATTCGATTGAAATTATAGGTAATAATTGAGGGAAAAATGCCCATATACCATGCTTATGGTTTAAATATTCAATCAGATTTTTCTCTCCCTAAATTAGTATTAGGAGAGGGAAAAATTAATATTCATATAACAAAAGGTAAAATTAAAACACCAAAACTCGAAGCTACTCCTATTCAACGCCAGGGTATTAATTGTTATTTTGGAGGCAATCATAGTGTAGCTTATTTACACTGGCCAGGAGTAGGAACTTTTCTGGCTGAAGAGGGAAAAAAACTGATTGTTGAACCAGAAAAAGAAGAACTAGATCCAAAGTTTCTTAATCTCTATATTTTGAGCGAAGCTTTAGGTTTAATGCTATTTCAACAAGGATATATTTTACTGCATGGAAGTGGAGTAAAAGTAAAAGGTAGAGCAGTGATTTTTGCGGGAGCTGCAGGCGTGGGTAAATCTACTCTAGCTGCTGCTTTTTCTCGTTTGGGTTATCCTATTTTAGGGGATGATTTAGTGGCAATGAAGCTTACTGAAAATGGTCAAGTAATGGTCTATCCAGGTTTTCCTCAAGTAAAGGTTTGGAGTCCTACGGTAGAAGGTTTAAAATTAAATTCAGAAACGCTTTCACCGCTTTTTGATGGTTCATCTAAACAATTTTTACATCCTCAAAAATTTCTGCCTCAACCCCTTCCTTTGGAATATTGTTTTATTCTTTCGAGAGGGAATAAACTTAAGCTTATTCAGATGAATAGACAGGAAGCATTAATCTCTTTAATGAGGTTTTTTCCCTGTCCTGGTCAAATATTAAATGAAGACTCATTAGAACCTTATTATCAACAATGTTTACAATTAACTCAATTAATCCCTATCCTAAAATTAGAGCTACCTAATGATTTTACAATGCTTAATAAATTTGTCAATAGACTGATAAGAAGTATGGGGAAAAAGAGGTGATGATATAAAGCAATAGGTTGAAACCTATTGCTACCCAGACAAAACCCGCCTGCGCGGGTTTAAGCTCCTGCAATTTATGAATATAATAAAAATCAGTTATATTATATTTTTTTTTGTAAATTCCATTTTTGGCGCGGTGGTTTCGACTACGCTCAACCACCTCATGCACAAGGTGGTTGAGCGTAGTCGAAACCACCGCTATTAAGATGGAGAAACCACCGCTATTAAGATGGAGAAACCACCGCTATTAATCTTGACTGTATTAAATTTTAATTTAATTAATAATAAGATAAATTTACTGTTTTTAACCAAGAAAAATAAACAAAAAATAACCAAAGTATCAACATGAAACTTGCTAAGAAATTTTATCGACTTCCCCTAAGTTTTGATGTAGAAAAACTAGCTGAAGAAATTGCTCAATTTAGTGAATTTGACTGGCAAGATCATCCCCAAAACTTTACTGGAAACTCAGCTTTATTGTTAGTAGCGGTAGATGGGGATCCCACTAATGATAGTTTACAAGGTTCTATGGCAATGACTCCTCATTTAAAACGTTGTGAATATTTACAACAAGTATTAACTACTTTTAAAAGTACCATTGGGCGTACTCGTTTAATGCGGTTAGCAGGAGAAAATCAAGTAAAACCCCACACAGATCAAAATTATTATTGGTTGCAAAGAGTTCGCATTCATATTCCCATTGTTACTTATCCTGAAGTGACTTTTTATTGTGGTAATGATAAAGTTAATATGAAAGCAGGAGAATGTTGGATTTTTAATACTTGGCTTCCCCATAAAGTAGAAAACCCTAATGATAAAGAGCGCATTCATTTAGTAATAGATACCGTAGGGTCTGTTGAATTTTGGGACTTAGTAGAAAAGCAGGATTTTCAGCGAGAAATAGCTTATGAAAAGGGTAAACAAGTTGAGTTAAAAACTGAAAAAGTTAATGCGCCTATAGTGATGTCTCCCTGGGAACAAAAAGAGCTTTTTAATTTCTTTTTGGAGGATTTACAAGAAGTACCAGAAAACAACAAAGAAATAATTGAGAGTTTAAGTTATAAGTTCCGCCAAATTAACCGTAAATGGCATAATATTTGGGTTAGTTACGGGACTCATTCTAGCGGTTGGCAAGAATATCAAAAGGCTGTAGAAGAAATTATTAATGATTTAAGTCCCTTTGCTGAAAAACTACAACTTGCTAACGGGGTTGAATTTTTTGAGGGAATAAAAACTTCTGTCTTGCGAGATATGTTGAATTTCCAATTAGTTAAAAAGGGAGAAATTGCTCAAAAAATTACTCCTCAAGCAAAAACAGCAAATATGATGCAATTGCAAATGATTTCCGCAGCATTACCTAAATTTGATCGCCCCATATTTATTGTTTCCGCACCTCGTTCGGGCAGTACTTTTTTGTTTGAAACTCTTTCTAAGTGTTCTGTTTGGACTATTGGGGGTGAAAGTCATGAAATTTTTGAAAATATTCCACAACTTCAACCAGAGAAAAAAGGATATAAATCTAATGCTTTAGATGTAGCAGATGCAGATTTTGCTACTTCAGTAAACTTTACCCCCATCTCGCTTTACTTTAACTCTTCGAGATAGCAATAAGTGGCGCAAACATCAATCAGAATTAGAAAAAGTATTGCCTAAAGTTGCAAATACTGTGGCTACGGTTCGAGAAATGACGGGATTAAATTGTTCAGAAATTTTAATTGGGGAAGAAGACTTCTTAAAAATGTCGATTCCTCGCAATTTTCCTGCTTGGTTGGCAGAACAAAAACTCAGTTTAGCTTTTACTACTTATCAAGTGGGGAAATTATATTTTCTAGGAATAAAACCCAATGGTAGACTTTCTATATTTCACCGCAATTTTGGGCGTTGTATGGGAATGTGGGCAGAAAAAGATCGCCTATATTTAAGTTGTCTTTATCAGTTATGGTGTTTTAAAAATGTCATTACTTCAGGAGAAAAACATCAGGAAATTTATGACTCTCTTTATGTGCCTCAAATGAGCTATGTTACGGGAGATTTGGATATTCATGATGTGGTGAGAAGCAACAATCAATTAATTTTTGTCAACACATTATACAGTTGCTTGGCTACGGTGAGCGACGAACATAGTTTTATTCCCCTCTGGCAACCTCCTTTTATTACCAAATTAGCAGCAGAAGATCGTTGTCATCTTAATGGGTTGGCATTGCGCGATGGTAAACCCAGATATGTCAATGCTTTGAGTCGGGGGGATGTAAAAGAAAGTTGGGCAGAAAAAAAACAAGATGGGGGCTGTGTAATTGATATTCAGAGTAATGAAATAATTACTACTGGTTTATCTATGCCCCATTCTCCCCGCTGGTATCAGGGTAAACTCTGGGTGCATAATTCTGGTTGTGGGGAATTTGGTTGTATTGATTTGGATACGGGGAGGTTTGAGGCGATGCCCGCAGGGCATGCCCTACGGGCATCGCCTTTTGTCCTGGTTATTTGCGTGGGGCTGCTTTTACAGGAAATTATGCTATTTTGGGCATATCTAAACCCAGAACTACTTTTAAAGGTTTAGCGCTTGAAGAGCGTTTAAAAGAGAAAGATATTCAAGGGCGATCGGGTTTATTAATTATTGACTTGCGCAGTGGAGATATTATCTTTCACCTATTATTTAATGGGAAGGTTGAGGAACTTTATGATGTGTTTGTGTTGCCTGATGTTATTTGTCCCACAGTATTAGGGTTTAGCGATCAAGAAATTTGTCGGGAAATATCTATAGGTGCAAAACCGAGTCAATCATTGTTATGGTAAATTTTTTGACTTATAATAAGTTGTGAAATTTTCGTTTTTCAAATCTTTATGGTAGAGAAGTTGCAGACCATTTCTCTACCTCAAATGATTTAGGTTTGCTATCTTAACTAACAATTAAAACTCTTGGTTATGAATTATAAATATACCGCTAGATATACAAAAATTACCTCTGGATATATGGGACAAATAATTGAATGGCAAGAAGTAATAACAGAGGGGAAAGACTTGGAAGAATGCCGTTTAATGTTGGAAGATGCTTTAAAAGAGATGATATTAGCATATCAACAACAAGGTAAAGCAATTCCTTTAAATACTGATATTATTGAGATTTTATCTGTTGAGGTTGCCTGATGTCAGTTACAAGGAAAGATTTAATAAAATATTTAGAAAGTAATGGTTTTTATCTTTTGAGAGAAGGAGGTAATCATTCTATCTATACCAATAACATAATAACAATTCCAGTAAAAAGGCATAAAACATTTGATAGAGTTACAGCTAATCAAATTTGTAAACAGGCAGGATTATCTAAAAAGTTTTAATTATTAAAAATTTACAAAAAGAGGCAAATTAATGACAAAAGGATTTTGACAGAAAAACTGTATGATATTTTACCATGCAATCAACCCAATATTCAACACCCCAGTTTCAACATAAGGCATTCTGTAACAACGGGTTGAAACCCGTTGCTACATAAACCAAACCCGCCTGCGCGGGTTTCAATTGGTTCAAATTCAAGTATTATTAATAGATAATGCTAAATTTTTAATAAAAGTTATGAAAAAAGTCACACAAAAAGAATTAATAAACAATATTAAAGAACTGCTTGATGAGATAATAAAAACAGGTATTCCCTTAGAAATTGATAAAAATGGAAAGCTTTTTCAAATTATTCCTCTAGAAAAACCTGTAGAAACAAAAGATAAACTTAAAAATTTGACTTTTAAACCTGATGTGATTGAAGGAAATCCAGATGATTTAGTTAATATAAGTTGGGAGCAGGAGGTTAATATTGATTTATCTTGATACTCATGTAGTGGTATGGCTTTATTCTGGTTTAACAGACAAATTAAGTGATCTTGCTAAAAGTTTAATTAATAACCATGAGATTTATATTTCGCCAATTGTTCGATTAGAGTTACAATATTTGTATGAGATAAAACGTATTAAAGATAATCCCGATTTAATTATTTCTTATCTTTCTAATCAAATTGGTCGAAAGATATGTAATAAAAATTTTTATACTATTATTAGTGTTGCTTTGACAATTACTTGGACTCGCGATCCTTTTGATCGGATTATTACTGCAAATTCTCTAATTGATAACAACATTTTACTTACTTAAAGATCAAAAAATTCTGAATAATTATCTTTATGCAAAATGGGATAAATGAAATACCGCAAAAGTAGATTTTTTAGTTTCAAGCTTGGGGTGCTGAAAGATAATATAAATTTTGGATAAAATCCAAAATTTTCATGTTAATTAATCCGCTCTTTATATCATATTAAATTCTATCAAAACTTGAGGAGTAACTTTGAATAATCCCCAACCAACCCAAAAATCAGGACATTCTCTCTTTTTTTTATGTTCCTATCCTAAATCGGGACGTACTTGGTTACGTTTTATTTTGGCTAACTATTTAAACCAAATATTTAACCTCAATTTAACTCTAGATTTTTGGACTTTATTTACTCTTTTACCTAATGGTGGAAGTCATCCTCAAAAAGGACTCCCTGTTTATAAATTTGCCCATAAAACAGATATTCCTGTGATTATTTCTAGTCATGGTTTATGGCAGGATAGATTTAACAAAGGTAAGATTATTTTTTTACTCCGTTCCCCTACAGATTTACTAATATCTTATTATTGCCATCTTTTCTATAGCATGGGTGTTTATCATGAAAATATCCATAATTTTATCCGAGATCCTGAAATGGGAATAGCTCATTTAATTGTTTATTTAAATCAATGGTCGCAACATCTTGATTTGAATCAAACCCACATTTTAAGCTATGAACAAATGCAAAGTAACACTGAAAAAAACTGTAACGGAAATCATTAATTTTCTGGGTTTACCAGTAGAAAATCAAACATTAAATTATGCCATTGAAGCTGCTTCTTTTGAAAAAATGCGTGCTTTAGAAACAGCAAAAGGGGCTCCCTGGTTATGTGTTAATTCAGATAACCCCGAAGCTTTGCGTATTCGTCGCGGGATAGTAGGAAATCATGATAATTATCTTGAGGAAGCAGATATTTTTTATATTCAACAACAATGTGAATTAAAGTTTACTGAAGCTACTAAAAATTTGTTTAATAATTTGGATTTTGTAACTAATTAATAACAAATTTTAACACACCCAGACGAACTAACCCGCGTAGGCGGGTTTTGTTTGAGTAGCAACAGATTTTAATCTGTTGCTTTAATCTGTTGCTTAACAAGATCACAATATTCAAAAATCAAATGAATGCGAGGAGTTTCGCCAAAATTAACCGCCCCGTGCCTAGTTTTATTATTAACTTCATAAGCATAACCTTCCGCAAAGTGATAAGTGGTTTTATCTACGAAAAAATAAGCTTTGTCATTGGTTTGAATAGGGATATGTATTTTATGGGGATAATTAGCGGCTGCATTGGCATCAATATGGAGAGGAATACGGCTCCCTGGGGGCAATTTTGCTAACATAATGCGGGGATACATTCCTTGTTGATAACCATAACTTTTGGTGGCAAAATTAAGTGGTGGTTCTATTTTTTCTCGCCAAGTTTCCCAAATTGGATATTCAACAGAGTCTAGATGAGATTGAAAATTGCGGATAAATTTAAATACAATATGTTCGGTTTGCTTTAATGCTTTAAAACTATTAGGTTTATTACTATTTTGTTCTTGCCAGAATTGAGGGGATAAATTAATAATTTCTGCTCTAATTACTGAAATATCTACTTGACCTAATTCTCTCACAGTTTTTGTTTTATTGGGATTAATTTTATTTTCCTTCTTTGTATGCTGCATATTTTGACTTTTGCTGTTGATTATATTGACTTCAAAATAAACTACTCAAATTATTTATTGCCTCAAAATATTGATAATTTTAGCAATAACTGCTTGAGTTTTTTCTGGTTTTAGTTCACCAGCTTTATAAAGAATAAGCTGATTTGCAGCAGTAAAAAGTTTATTTGGGCGAATATTGCTATTTTGGTTTAATCCTCCTGTTATAAAGTCTTCATTAGTAATAGTAATAGCGTAAGAATCAGTTGTATTTTGACTGGTAATTTGACATAAAATTAGATCATCTCCTGTGAGGTTAGTAACAACAAAAGCTGGACGACGTTTTGTTTTAGTTAAATCTGAAAAAGGAAAAGGAACTATAACTACATCTCCTTTTATAAATGTTTCCATGCCTCATCCTCCTCTGGATTTAACCAATCTTTTGCCAAAGAAGATTCACTCAATAATGCAGTTTCTATTTTTTCTTGTGTCAGGTGTTTATATTTGAGAAATTGCAAAAAATCCAACAGTTCATTTAATAATGGATCGGGCAGATTATCTATTTCTTTAATAATTTGTTGTTTAGCATTCATTATAAGTTATATACAATTCATGATTTATTGTTTAGTTATTAGTTGCTTTATTTTAACACAAAGCCAGCTATATTTGGGAGCATGTCAATTTTGCAATTTTCCTCATATAGTTAATATTTTAGTCCGCGCAGGCGGACACTTCGACTGCGCTCAGTGCACCGCTTCGTCTCTATAGGCGTGATTTCAATCGCCAGCTATTTTTACAAAATTGACATGCTCCCGCTATATTTAACCCATTACTACGCCAGTTTTCAGTTTTCAGTTTTCAGTTTTCAGTTATTGTTCACTGTTGAATTGCTATTCTTTGAAAACCAATAAATTCTAAAGTTTCAAATTCTTCTTTTTCCATTTCTAAGCAGAGTTCAATTGCTTCTTTAATTCTTGCCATTAATTCATCATAACTTTTAGCTTGTGTATGACATCCTTTTAAACTAGGGACAGATGCTACTAAGTAACCATCTGCATCTTTTTCAATGATTATATTAAAATATCTGTTCATAACTTTATTTTGAATTAATTGCATTTTTAGGGAATACCCAACCCACCTCCTTCCTCCCCTTACCAGGGGGAGAGGGAGAAAAAGGGCGTTTGCTGATAAATTTAGGATTTTACCCTAGAATAACTGTTAGTAGAATTATTTGACTTCTCCCCGTCTATGCGCGAGCGGGGAGAAGTCAAACAAAAGAGACATTAGTCTTACCACCATTAGCGCCACCAATTACAACATTAGCCTTACCATCACCATTAGTATTTCATACTTCATTGGCTACTCCATCCCCAGTTAAATCTGCTGAATATGGAAGTTGTGCGCTTCCTGCTTGAATAATGTCTGCCATTTTCCCGAATCTTGTGAGTCTGGGTGCTTCGTATTAATCCATGATTATTGCTTGAGTAATTTTTTTTCTTTAAAAATAGCAGATCAATTAAAATATGGCAATTGCAAGATAACAAAGAATTTTGGCAAAGATGATGGGATAAAATACCAGGAGAGTTTGTTTAAAGCTCAAAAAGCTATGGTAAATTAGCTTGATTAATGATTTTTGGTATAGTCTAGGGATGATGAAATTAAAAACAGTGGACAGCTATAAAAAATGGTGGACATTAATTAAGCAGTATCTCTTCTCTGTTTGGGGTTTCTCTATTTTCTGGTTACTGCTGATAGGTTGGGTAGCTTTTTTGTGGAATTTAGGCAGCACGGGATTAGTGGATGAAACTGAGCCTCTATTTGCTGAAGCAGCACGTCAGATGACATTAACTGGTGATTGGGTAACACCTTATTTTAATGGGGAAACTCGCTTTGATAAACCACCTCTAATTTATTGGTTAATGGCTATTGGTTATCTACTTTTTGGGGTAAATGAATGGGCGGTGCGTTTACCTTCTGCTTTGGCAGCATTTGCTTTAATGGTATTTTGTTTTTTTAGTTTGCGTCAATTTACTCAAACATCAAAAAATTGGCGCAAAAAATGGTTATCTGGGTGGTTAGTTGCGGCGATCGCTGCTTTTAATTTAGCAACTATCATTTGGGCCCGACAAGGAGTTTCTGATATGCTTTTATCTGGTTGTATGGGCGGTGCTTTATTGTCTTTTTTTTGGGGATATGCTCAAGAAAAAACCCCCCTTAGTAAGGGGGGAAAAAGAGGTAAAAATTATTTAGGTTTTCCTAATAGATGGTATTTAGGTTTTTATATTTTAACTGCATTGGCGGTGCTCACAAAAGGACCAGTAGGCATTGTTTTACCTGGGTTAATTATTTTAAGTTTTAGCTTCTATGTGGGGAAGTTTTGGCAAGTCTTACAGGAGATGAAAATACTCTGGGGTTTGCTGATTTTTAGCTTAATTACTATCCCCTGGTATGTGTTAGTAATTTTAGCTAATGGTAGGGCTTATATTGACTCCTTTTTTGGCTATCATAATGTGGAACGTTTTACAAGTGTAGTTAACGGTCATGGTGCTCCTTGGTATTTTTATTTTTTCGTAATTTTACTTGGGTTTTTTCCCTGGTCAATTTATTTACCTTTAGCCATAACTCGTCTTCGTTTTTGGCGGCGCTCTTTTTGGCAAAAACAACCTCGTAGCAATCAATTAAATTTATTCGCTTTTTTCTGGTTTTCTACTATTTTTATTTTCTTTAATATTGCTGTTACTAAACTTCCTAGTTATCTGTTACCTCTCATGCCTGCTGCTGCTATAATGGTAGCTAATTTATGGAGTGATGAAATAACTAATAATCAACCAAAACCAGGTTTATTTTTTAGTGGAATAGCTAATATTTTCTTACTGGTAATTATTGGTATTGGTTTGATTTTATCCCCTAACTTTATTGGGAGCGATCCTGCTGTGGACAATTTACCAGAATTAGTAAAAAACTCTGGTTTAGCTTGGCGTGGTGGCATAATTTGGTTCATAACTGCTTTAATTATTATCTGGTTATTGCTCCAAAAGAAACAATGGAAGCTGTTAGTTTTTCCTAATCTTGTCGGCTTTTTTCTCTTCTTGATTTTTCTCATTCATCCCACTTTATTTTTGTTAGATACAGTTCGTCAACTGCCTTTAAGAGAACTGTCTTTGACAATACCTCAAGTTCAAAAATCAGGAGAAGAATTATTGATGATTGGTTTCAAAAAACCTAGTGTTGTTTTTTATAGTCAACGTCCAGTGATTTTTTTTAAAGTGCAGAATTTTTTTGATGATAATGGTAAAGAGTCAGTTTATCTGAAAAATTTGGTAGAAAATAAAACTATACCTGATACAATTTTAATTCTCAGTCGTCCCAAAGATATGATAAGATTAGGTGTTTCTGAACAGAATTATCAAATCTTGGCTCAAAAAGGTCGTTATCAATTAATGAGAATATCTCCTGTAAACTTATTAAGTCTGATTTTCAAGCATAGTCATTAATCTTTGGTTATTAGTAATTAGTCATAATTCATTTTATGATTCAGACATATTTGATGATGAGTTGTGTTAAAAAGTTTATAAATTTGTAAGAATATGTAAAGTTAGGGAGTGGGGTAAAAAATGAAAATTCTGGTGCTTACTTGGGAGTTTCCACCGAGGCTAGTTGGTGGTATTGCGCGTCATGTAGCAGAGTTATATCCAGAATTAGTCAAGCTAGGTCATGAAATTCATCTAATTACGGTAAAATCTGAGGAAACACCACTATATGAGGTGGTGGAAGGAATTAATGTTCATCGGATACCCGTAGCTCCAGGAGAAAACTTTTTTCACTGGATAGGGAATATGAATGAGAGTATGGGGCATCATGGTGGTAAGTTAATGTTAGAACAATGCCAGTTTGATCTTATCCATGCCCATGACTGGTTGGTTGGAGATGCGGCGATCGCTCTCAAGCACCATTTCAAAATTCCTCTAATTGCTACTATCCACGCTACAGAATATGGTCGTTACAATGGCATTCACAATGAAACTCATAACTATATTGCCAGCAAAGAAGGATCTCTTGTTTATAATGCGTGGCGGGTTATCGTTTGTAGCGGTTATATGCGCCATGAGGTTAACCGAGTTTTAGGTGTTCCCTGGGATAAAATAGATATAGTTTATAACGGTATTCGCCCTGAAAAAAAACACCGCCATCCAAACTTTGACTATTGGAGTTTCCGTCGTCATTTTGCATCAGATCATGAAAAAATCGTCTATTATGTGGGGCGAATGACTCACGAAAAAGGAATTTATGTTCTCCTTAATGCTGCTCCTAAAGTATTGTGGGAAATGCAAGGTTATGCCAAATTTGTGATTATTGGCGGTGGTAATATTGACCATCTTAAACAACAAGCTTGGAATTTAGGTATTTGGGAAAAATGCTATTTTACAGGTTTTATGTCTGATGAAGATTTAAATAAATTTCAGACTGTCGCTGACTGTGCTGTTTTTCCTAGTCTCTACGAACCTTTTGGTATTGTAGCATTAGAAAGTTTCGCTGCTCGTGTTCCTGTGGTAGTTTCTGATACTGGGGGTTTACCAGAAGTTGTGCAACACACTAAAAATGGTATTGTAACCCAAGCAAATAACCATGATTCTTTGGCTTGGGGTATTTTAGAAGTACTCCAACATCCTGCCTATGCTCAGTGGTTAATTGATAATGCTTATGAAGATTTAAATCTTCGTTTTAATTGGCAAAAACTTGCTAAACAAACTGAAGCGGTTTATGGGTTAGTATTGGATCAAAGAAAACAAGTTGTCTGGAATTAAATTAGTCATTAGTCATTAGTCATTAGTCATTAGTCATTAGTCATTAGTCATTAGTCATTAGCTAAATGTTATGACCTTTTTAAGAAAAATTAAGATTTTTTGAGAATACATACCAATGACCAATGACTAATGACCAATGACTAATGACCAATAGACATCTCCAAAATAGAAAATAAGATAGAATAGTAATGACTATATATATTATTTTAGGCGATCGCTATCATGAATAAAACATTAGAATATATTTATAAGAATCCAAAACAAACAAAAAGAAT
>Ga0209594_1000675_pt1 | contig 18969 bp, 18 predicted proteins | sample AshMeaCrysSpring_FD_184126 | JGI IMG/M metagenome (GOLD analysis project Ga0209594, IMG submission 184126) | Groundwater microbial communities from Big Spring, Nevada to study Microbial Dark Matter (Phase II) - Ash Meadows Crystal Spring... | ecosystem: Environmental > Aquatic > Deep subsurface... | reverse complement strand
TCCAGGCTCTACCAGTCGCGCGAGAACACGCCGGTGCTCCTCAAGCGCGACCTGATCGTCTCGGGCGAGCAGCTCATCGACGCGAGCTCGGGCTTCCAGGAAGGACAGCCCGCCGTCTACGTCAAGCTCAATGCGCGCGGCGCTTCCGAGATGCTCGAGACGACACGCGAGAACCTCGGCCGGCCGATGGCGGTGGTGTTCATCGAGAAGAAGCGCATCAAGGAAGACCAGCCCTGCAACGGGATCCGCACGGGCAGCGAGTGCACCGAGGAGCAGGTGATCAGCGTCGCGACGATCCGCGGCGTGTTCTCGAGCAACTTCCAGATCACCGGGCTGCTGGCCGGCGAGGCGCGCGAGCTCGCTCTGCTGCTGCGTGCCGGGTCGCTCGCGGCGCCGCTCTACATCGTCGAGCAGCGCACGGTCGGCCCGAGCCTCGGCCAGGACAACATCGACCGCGGCGTGCGCGCGCTCGTCATCGGCATGCTCGCGACGTTCCTGTTCATGGCCGTCTACTACAGGAAGTTCGGCATGATCGCGAACGTCGTGCTGATGTCGAACGTGGTGCTGCTCACGGCGCTGCTGTCGATGCTGCAGGCCTCGCTGTCCCTGCCCGGCATCGCGGGCATGGTGCTCACGGTCGGCATGGCGGTGGACGCGAACATCCTCATCTTCGAGCGCATCCGCGAGGAGCTGCGCAACGGCATGAGCCCGCATGCGGCGATCAACGCGGGATTCGAGAAGGCATTCTCGGCGATCGCCGATTCGAACATCACCACGCTCATCGCGGGCATCGTGCTCTTCACGTTCGGCACGGGCCCGGTGCGTGGCTTCGCGGTCGTGCTCTCGCTGGGCATCGTGACCTCGATGTTCACGGCACTGATCGGCAGCCGGACGCTCATCCACCTGATCTGGGGGCGCCAGCGCAAGCTGGAAACGCTCTCCATCTGAGGAGCCCCCGCCATGGAATTCTTCCACAAGAAGACCAGTTTCCCGTTCATGGCCACCCGCAAGCGGTGGTACGTGGTGTCCGCCATCCTCATCGTCGGCTCGCTGCTCGCGCTCGCGGTGCGCGGGCTCAACTTCGGCATCGACTTCACGGGCGGCGTGGTGATGGAGTTCTCCTTCCCGCAGGCGGCTGACCTCGAGAAAGTGCGCTCGGACCTCGAGAAGGCGGGTTTCGGTGGTGCCGCGGTGCAGAGCTTCGGCACGGCGAGCGAGGTCCTCGTGCGGCTGCTCCCGCAGGAGAACCTGGACGTCAACCGTCTCGGCCAGAGCGTGCTCGCCACGATCCAGGGTGCTGAGCCCGGAGTCGAACTGCGGCGCACCGAGGTCGTCGGCCCGCAGGTCGGCCAGGAACTCGCGGAGAAGGGCGCGCTCGCCGTGCTCTTCACCTTCCTGCTGATCCTCGCGTACGTGGCGTTCCGCTTCCAGTGGAAGCTCGGCGTGGGCGCCATCGTCGCCGCGCTGCACGACCCGATCATCATCCTCGGGTTCTTCGCGGTCACTGGGATGACCTTCGACCTGCCGGCGCTGGCCGCCATCCTCGCCGTGATCGGCTACTCGCTGAACGACACGGTCGTGGTGTTCGACCGGATCCGGGAGCGCTTCCTGTCCATGCGCAAGGGCACGTCCGACCAGGTGATCGACGCGGCCGTCAACGAGACGCTGTCGCGGACCCTCATGACGAGCCTCACGACGATGATCACCGTGATCGCGCTGCTCGTCTTCGGTGGCGAGATCCTGCGCGGCTTCTCGACCGCACTCACGATCGGCATCGTGGTGGGTACCTACTCGTCGATCTACATCGCCAGCGCGCTTGCGCTCGATCTCAAGCTCACGGCGCGGGACCTGATGCCCGTGCAGCGGGACAAGGACGTCGTGGACGAGATGCCCTGAGCAGGGCGGCCGTGTCCCGCGCGAACGGTATTGAGGAGTCGCAGGCGTGACCGAGGTCGTGTGGGGCGGTTTCCTCGCCTTCTTCCTCACACTGTTGTTTCTCGACCTGAGCGTCCTGCACCGGGAGTCGGCCGAGCTCTCGGTCCGGCAGGCGCTCTTCTGGACGCTCGTCTGGGTGAGCGTCGCATTCTCATTCACGTTCGTGATCTACGGGCTCTACGAGTACCACTGGCTCGGCTGGGCGCCGGGACACGGCGTCGCCGATGGCATGGACGCGGTGGTGCAGTTCGTCACGGGCTACCTGCTCGAGTGGTCGCTGTCGGTCGACAACATCTTCGTGATCGCGCTGATCTTCGCGTACCTGAAGATCCCCGCGCTCTACCAGTACCGCGTGCTCTTCTGGGGCATCGTCGGCGCGATCGTGCTGCGCGGCATCATGATCCTCGCCGGTGCGGCGCTGCTGCGCCACTTCGACTGGATGTTCTACGTCTTCGGGGCGATCCTGCTCGTCTCGGCGCTGCGCATGCTGCGCGAGGACGACGAGGAGCGTGATTTCGGCTCGAGCTTCCCCGCGCGGCTGGTGCGGCGCTTCGTGCCGGTCACCGAGGAGCTCGACCGCGCGAGGTTCTTCGTGCGTCGCGAAAGCCGGCTGTACGCCACGCCGCTCTTCGTCGCGCTCGTCATGGTCGAGCTCACGGACGTCGTATTCGCCGTTGACAGCATCCCGGCGATCCTCGCGGTGACGCGCGACCCGTTCCTCGTCTTCAGCTCGAACGCGTTCGCGATCCTCGGCCTGCGCTCGCTCTACTTTGCGGTCGCGGGCCTCATGGCGATGTTCCGCTACCTGCGCTACAGCCTCGTGCTGATCCTCGCGTTCGTCGGCGTAAAGATGCTGCTGGTGAGCAAGTACCACGTGCCGAACGTCGTCTCGCTCGGGATCATCGTGACGACGCTCGCGGGGGGCGTGGTTGCCTCGCTGATCGCGACCCGCTTCGAGCGGTCGCGCGGTGACCCGGACGGCGTCTAGTCCGCCCCGGCGAGCCTGATGCGCGGCAGCAGCAGGTGGATCCAGCCGAGCGCGAGCAGGTAGGCGCTCCCGCAGATGGCGAACATCGGCCAGTAGCCGTGGCCGTTGGCGAGCGACCAGCCCGCGAATTCGATCATCGCGGTGCCCGACAGGTTGCCCGCGACCGCACCCAGGGCCACGACGGTCGCGACGACCCCCGACGGCACGACGTCCGCGGCGAGCCCGAAGAGGTTGGTCATGAACCCCTGGTGCGCGAACAGGGCGAGCCCGATCACCAGCGCCGCCGTCCAGGGCGAGGCCGCGGCGATGGCGAGCGGCAGCGGCAGGATCAGGAGCGCATACGCGAGCATGGGGAGCTTGCGCGCGCGGTCCACCGCGTAGCCCCGCTCCAGCAGCTTCGGGAACAGCCAGCCGCTCGAGAGCGCGCCCACCGCGGCCATCGAGTAGACGATCGCGATCGGCTTGCCGAGCTCGGCCTGGCTCATGCCGAATACGCGATGGAAGAAGTCGGGCGTCCAGAACAGGACGAACCACCAGACCTGGTCGACGAGAAGCTTCGCGCCGACGAAGGCCCAGGTGCGACGATCTCGCAGCAGCTCGCGCCAGCGTGTCGCGACGCGCGGCGCGCTCGCCGGGGCGGCTGCCGCCTCCTGCACAGGCGCGAGCCGGCGCAGGCTCGGCCACCAGAAGGCCATCCAGACGAAGCCGAGTGCGCCAGTGACGATGAACGCGGCTTTCCAGCCGAAGATGAGCGCGATCGGGGGAATCGCGAGCGGCGTGAGGACTGCGCCCAGGTTGGGCGCGGTGTTCATCAGGCCGATGCCGACCGAGCGCTCCCGGACCGGCAGGTAGGTGGCCATGCTCTTCACGGCCGCGGGCGTGTGCACGGATTCCGCGACCGCCAGCACCACCCGCGCGGTCACGAACTGCTGCATGCTCGTCGCGAAGGCGTGCGCCATGCCGGCGAGGCTCCAGACGCCCACGGCGAGGAGGTAGCCCCAGCGCACGCCGACCCGGTCGACGAACCAGCCGACGAAGGGCAGTGCGATGGCGGCGGAGAGCTGGAAGACCGATCCCAGGTGGGCGAACTGCTGGTCGTTCCATTCGAACTCGCCCTGCAGGATCGGCTTGAGTAGCGCGAGGACCTGCCGGTCGACGTAGTTCAGGGCGGCGGCGCAGAAGACGAGCGCCACCAGGACGCGCCGCAGGCGCCTGGCCTGCGATTCGGCGTCGCGCATTTGCTCCCCCCCTCGTCCGGTCAGTGGCCGGACTTGCGCAGCGTGCTGTGTCGGAACCCGTAGCCGAAGTAGATCGCGAAGCCGATCGCCGTCCACACGAGCAGCCGGATCCACGTGTCGTGCGGCAGCGAGATCATCATGCCCGCGCAGATGAGCGCGCCCGAGATGCAGACGAACCAGGGGGCCGGCACCTTGAACGGGCGCCGGATGTCGGGACGCGTGTAGCGCAGCACGAGCACGCCGATGCAGACGGTCGTGAAGGCGAGCAGGGTGCCGATCGAGACGAGTTCGCCGAGGATGGTCACCGGGAAGAGTCCCGCGATGAGCGCCGCGAGCGTGCCGGTGATGAGCGTGCCGATGTACGGGGTCTTGTGCGTCGGGTGCACGCGCCGGAACAGCGGGGGCAGCAGCCCGTCCAGCGACATCGCGTAGAAGATGCGCGGCTGCCCGAGCATCATCACCAGCATCACGGAGGTCATTCCTGCGATCGCGCCGAGCTTGATCCAGCCCGCGAGCCAGGAGAGCTCGGGGTGCCGGTCGAGGGCGAGGGCCACCGGGGCCGGCGTGTTGAGCTCGGTGTAGGAGACCATGCCGGTGAGCACCGCGGAGACGGCGACGTACAGCACGGTGCACACGGCGAGGCTCGCCAGGATGCCGATCGGCATGTCGCGCTGCGGGTTCTTCGCCTCCTGCGCGGCGGTGGAGACCGCGTCGAAGCCGATGTAGGCGAAGAAGATGATGCCGGCGGCCTGGACCACGCCGCTCCAGCCGAACCGACCGAACTCGCCGGCGTTCTCCGGGATGAACGGCTGCCAGTTGGCGCCGTCGACGACCCAGATCCCGAAGGCGATGAACAGGATGATCACCGTGACCTTGATCGCCACGACGATCGCATTGAAGCGCGCGGACTGGTGGATGCCGACGTAGCAGAGCGCCGTGATCGCCGCGATGACCAGCACCGCCGGCAGGTTGACCAGCGCGCCGGTGCGGACGATCTCGAAGTGGCCAGCGCCCTTGGTGAAGGGTGCGTTGGTGAGGACGTCCGGCAGCATCAAGCCGAACTGCTCGACCAGGCTAACCACGTAGCCCGACCAGCCCACCGCGACCGTCGCGGCCGCGAACAGGTACTCGAGGATGAGGTTCCAGCCGATGAACCACGCCACGAGCTCGCCGAGCGTCGCGTACGAATACGAGTAGGCGCTGCCCGACACCGGGATCATCGACGCGAACTCGGCATAGCAGAGCCCGGCGAGTGCGCAGCCGACGCCCGCGATCAGGAAGGAGATCACGAGTGCCGGGCCCGCGTGATTCGCCGCGGCCGTGCCCGTCAGCACGAAGATGCCGGTGCCGATGATCGCGCCAATGCCGAGCAGCACGAGCGCGCGTGCGTCGAGCGTGCGCTTCAGCTCGTTCGCTTCGTCGCCTTCGTGCAGTTCGGCGATCGGCTTCGTCGAGAACAGGCGCTTCGGCATCGTCTCAATCCTCCCGCAATTCGGCCGGCACGAATGGCCGGAGGCACTCGACCAGGGCTTCGTAGACCTTGGGCGTACCGGCGATGACGTTACCGGCCTGCCGGTACTCGCCGCCGCTCAGCGTGCCGATGTGCCCTCCGGCCTCGGTGATCAGGAGCGTGCCCGCGGCCGTGTCCCAGGAGTTGAGCCCGATTTCCCAGAAGCCGTCGATACGCCCGGCCGCGACGTACGCGAGGTCGAGCGACGCGGCGCCCGGGCGCCGGATGCCCGCCGTCTGCTGCATCACGGCCTTGAGCATCGCGAGGTACTCGTCGATCCAGCGCGCGTTGGCCCGGTAGGGAAACCCGGTGCCGACAAGGGCGCCTTCGAGGGTCGTCTGCTTGCTCACCCTGATCCGCCGGCCGTCGAGCTGCGCGCCGTCGCCCCGCGAGGCCGTGAAGAGCTCCTGGCGCATGGGGTCGTAGACGACCCCGTGCTCGAGCCGCCCGCGGTACTCGCAGGCGAGCGACACAGCGAACGTCGGGAAGCCGTGCAGGAAATTCGTGGTGCCGTCGAGCGGGTCGATGATCCAGACGAACTCGTCGCCGCCGCTGCGGCCCCCTTCCTCGCCGAGGAACCCGTGGTCCGGGTGCGTGCGGCGGATGGTCTCGACGATGTCGCGTTCCGCGAGCTGGTCGATCTCGGTCACGAAGTCGTTGCGGCTCTTCGAGCGCACGCCGAGCGAGGGCACGCGATCCACGTTGCGCACGATGAGGTCGCCGGCGCGGCGCGCTGCGCGGACGGCGATGTTGAGTAGCGGTTGCATGCGGGCGGCTAGAATAGCAGAGCATGTCCGTGAACATCGTCCTCGTCGGCACCTCGCACCCGGGCAACATCGGTTCGGCCGCCCGGGCGATGAAGAACATGGGCCTCGACCGGCTGAGGCTCGTGGCGCCGGAGCGCTTCCCGGCGACCGAGGCCACCGTGATGGCCGCCGGCGCAGACGACGTTCTCGGACGCGCGCGCGTGTTTGCGGACGTCGCAAGCGCCGTCGCGGACTGCGGGCTCGTCGTCGGCACCACGGCCCGTTCGCGTCACTTGCCGTGGCGGGTGGTCGAGCCGCGACAGGCGGCCCGCGAGATCGCGGTTGCGTCCGCCACGGGCGAAGTCGCGGTCCTGTTCGGGGCCGAGCGAACGGGGCTCACCAACGAGGACATCGAGCGCTGCCAGTTGCTGCTTACAATCCCCACCGGTGCGGTCTACGGCTCGCTCAACGTGGCCATGGCGGTCGCGATCGTTGCCTACGAGATCCTGCTCGCCTCGCGTGGCGAGGAGGATGCCGCGGCCGCGGACGCCGTCCCGCTCGCCTCCGCGATCGAGATGGAGCGTTTCTACGAGCATCTCGAGCGCGTGCTCGAGGAAATCGATTTCCGTGACCGGACCGGGGAGGGGCACCTGATGGCGCGCATCCGTCGTCTCTTCAATCGCGCCGTGCTCGACCAGAACGAAATGAACATCCTGCGTGGCATCCTTACCTCGGTGCAGGGCCGGCGCCGAAGAGCGGGCGAGCCGCACCTGCCGCCCGAGGGACCGTCCAGGTGACCGCGGTCGTCTACCTCGATAATGCGGCCACGACGCCGGTCGACCCGCGCGTCGTCGAGGTCATGCGCGAGTGCCTGGGGATGGACGGCGACTTCGCGAATCCCTCGTCCGTGGGCCACCTTCCGGGGCGCCGGGCTCGCGCACGGGTCGAGCGGGCGCGGGCGCAGGTCGCCGCGCTGGTCGGCGCCGCACCCGAGCAGGTCGTGTGGACGTCCGGGGCGACCGAGGCGGACAACCTCGCGATCTTCGGTGCGGCCCGTTTCCACCGCTCGCGCGGCCGCCACATCGTCACCTCGCGCACCGAGCACCCGGCCGTGCTGGACCCCTGCCGCCAGCTCGAGCGCGAGGGATTCGAGGTCACCTGGCTCGAGCCGGGCGCGGACGGCATCGTCGCGCCGGCACGGGTCGAGGAGGCGCTTCGGCCCGACACGATCCTGGTCTCGCTGATGCACGTGAACAACGAGATCGGCGTGGTGCAGGACGTGGCCTCGGTCGGCCGCCTGTGCCGGGCGCGAGGGGTGCTGCTGCACGTGGACGCCGCGCAGGGTGCAGGCAAGCTGCCGCTCGACGTCGAGCGCGACGGCATCGACCTGCTCGCCCTGACCGCTCACAAGGTCCACGGCCCGAAAGGCGTGGGGGCGCTGTGCGTGCGGCGCGAGCCGCGCCTCGGCCTCGTGCCGCTGCTGTTCGGCGGGGGCCAGGAGCGTGGCCTGCGCTCGGGCACGGTACCGACGCACCAGGTCGCGGGCATGGGCGAGGCGTATGAGATCGCGGCGGCCTGCATGGCGGCCGAGTTGCAACGCATCGGCGGGTTGCGCGAGCGGTTGTGGCGCGCGATCGAAGCGGCCGGGGGCGTGCTGCTGAATGGGCACCCGACGCAGCGCGCGCCGGGGATCCTGAGCGTGACGGTCGACGGCTGCGAAGGTGAGTGCCTGCTGCACGCACTGGCCGACCTCGCGGTTTCCTCGGGCTCGGCCTGCGCGACGACGAGCGCGGAACCCTCCTACGTGCTGCGCGCCCTCGGCCGCAGCGACCGCCTCGCGCAGAGCACGCTGCGACTGAGCCTCGGGCGATTCACGACGGACGGGGAGGTCGACTACGCCGCTCGCCGGGTCGTCGAGGAAATCGGCCGGCTGCGCGCCATCGCGCCCGCGCCGCGCGGTCTCTCATCGTGATCGACGACCCGCGCTACGGCCCCGAGGTGCAGGCCCGGGTGCGGTCCCTGGCGGGCGCGGGCCGCTTGCCCGACGGCGCCGGGATCGTGCGCGCGGCCGCGGGGGACGAGGAGCACGGGGCCAGGGTCGAGCTCGATTTCGACGTGGCGGCCGGCCGGATCCGCGAGGTCCGTTACCGGGCCTTCGGCTGCCCGCACTTCGTCGCGGCGGCCTCCTGGCTCACCGATCGCCTGCGCGGTGCCGGTCGGGAGGATCTCGAGGCCTGGGACTGGCGCGAGGCGGCGGACGCGCTCGCCGTGCCCCCGGCCAAATTCGGGCGCTTGCTCACGCTGCAGGACGCCGTGCGCGAGGCAGCCCGGAACTGGCCCGGCGCGGCCGGGTCTACGGTGTAGAATCCGGCGGTCTCCAGCAGGACGGAAACGATGGCGGTAACACTCACTCCAGCGGCGGAAGAGCGCGTGCGCACCTTCCTTGCGGCACGTGGGCACGGGGTCGGGCTGCGTCTCGGCGTCAAGAAGACCGGGTGCTCCGGGTACGCCTACGTCGTGAACTACGCCGAGGAGATCGGCGCCGGCGACACGGTTTTCGAGCACGGCGGCGTCAAGGTGATCGTCGACGCCGAGAGCCTGCGGTACGTCGAGGGCACGGAGATCGACTTCGTGCGCCAGGGGCTCAACGAGGCTTTCAGGTTCCGCAACCCGAATGTCCGCGGCGAGTGCGGCTGCGGCGAGAGCTTCAACGTCTAACTGCCCGTCGCGGCTGAATTTTCTTGGCTGGAAAGGGCGCCGCGGGTATACTTGGCGGTCACTCTTTCGAGGTTGGCCCTACCCGGACCCGCGCTCGCGCGGGTCTCGAATTTTGGGGCTCCGTTTCACCATCGCAGGGGCCCGAGGCCCGACCAGAGGAAGCTCATGGCCGTCGAACGCACGCTGTCCATCGTCAAGCCCGATGGAGTCCAGAAGAATGTCATTGGCGAGGTCTACCGCCGCTTCGAGACTGCCGGTCTCCGCATCGTCGCTGCGCGCATGCGGCGCCTGTCGCGGGCCGAAGCCGAGGGCTTCTACGCCGTGCACCGCGAGCGCCCGTTCTTCAAGGACCTCGTGGCCTACATGACCTCGGGTCCGGTCGTCGTGCAGGTGCTCGAGGGCGAGAACGCCGTGGCGAAGAATCGCGAGATCATGGGTGCCACCGACCCGAAGAAGGCGGCCCCCGGCACGATCCGCGCCGACCTCGCGGACAGCATCGAGGCCAACACGGTGCACGGCTCCGACAGCCTCGATAATGCGGCGCGTGAAATCGCCTACTTCTTCGCCGAGACGGAGCTCTGCCCGCGCTGAGCGCGGGAACCTCCATCCCCGCCACGGTCCAAGCCAGTCATGGGCGAACTCGCCGCCACGAAGACCAACCTGCTCGGCCTGACGCGGTCCGGGCTGGAGGCGTTCGTGGCCGAAATGGGCGAGAAGCCCTTCCGCGCCCGCCAGCTCATGAAGTGGATGTACCGGCGGGCGGTCGGCGACTTCGAGCAGATGACCGACCTCGGCAAGGACTTCCGCCGTCGCCTCGCCGAGGTCGCCGAGATCCGGGTGCCGGAGGTGATCCTCTCGCAGGTCTCGGCCGACGGCACCCGCAAGTGGCTGCTGCGCTTCGAGGGCGGGCAGGCGATCGAGATGGTGTTCATCCCGGAGCCGGGCCGCGGCACGCTCTGCATCTCGAGCCAGGTCGGCTGCACGATGGACTGCGGTTTCTGCTCGACCGGCGCCCAGGGCTTCAACCGCAACCTCGGCACGGCGGAGATCGTCGGCCAGGTGTGGCTCGCGAACCGCGAGCTCGGCTACTCGCCGGACGGCGACCGCGTGATCACCAACGTCGTGTTCATGGGCATGGGTGAGCCGCTCATGAACTACCGCAACGTCGTGCCGGCGGCCGAGATCATGATGGACGACCTCGGGCTCGACCTGTCGCGGCGCCGCGTGACGATCAGCACCTCGGGGCTCGTCCCGCAGATGATCCGCATCGCCGACGAGACGAACGTCGCGCTCGCGGTGTCGCTGCACGCGCCGAACGACGAGCTGCGCAGCGAGCTCATGCCGATCAACCGACGGCATCCGATCGCGAGCCTGCTCGAGGCCTGCTGGCACTACGTCGAGAAGCAGAACGCGCGCGGCATCACCTTCGAGTACGTGATGCTCGACGGCGTCAACGACAGGCCCGAGCACGCCCGGCAACTGGCGGCCCTCCTGCGTGGCCACCCCGCGAAGGTCAACCTGATTCCCTTCAACCCGTTCCCGGGCACGCGGTTCCGCCGCTCGAGCGAAGCCGCCATCGAGCGGTTCCGCGACCTGCTCATCAAGGGTGGCGTGATGGCGACGATCCGCCGCACGCGCGGGGACGACATAGACGCGGCCTGCGGGCAGCTCGTCGGTCGCGTGAACGACCGCACGACCGTGCGCCTCAGGGATCGTAACCTCATTCCGGCGACGGTGGAGCAGGCATGAAGCGGCTGTTCGTCTGTGGCGTCCTCGCGTTGCTCGGGGTGTCCTGCGCGGCCCATTCCGCGGAAGAGATCAAGCTGAACCGCAAGCAGCGCGAGGAGGCGGCCGAGGCCAACACCCAGCTCGCGCTCGCGTACATGCGCGAGGGCGACCTCGCCACGGCACGCAACAAGCTCGAGCGGGCGCTCGGCCAGTATCCGGACACGGCGACGACGCAGATGGCCGCGGGGTTCCTCTACGACCGGCTCGGCGAGGACGACAAGGCCAACGATCACTTCGAGCGGGCCCTGAAGCTCAGCAGGAACGATCCAAACGTCATGAACAACTACGCGGCGTTCCTGTGCCGCAAGGGTGACAAGAAGCAGGGCGAGGCCTACTTCATCGAGGCGGCGAAGAACCCGCTCTACCGCACGCCCGAGATCGCCTACGCCAATGCCGGGCGTTGCGCGCGCGCGGACGGTCGGCCGAAGGAAGCCGAGCAGTACTTCCGCCAGGCGCTCACCATCAAGGCCGAGCAGGTCGATGCGCTGTTCGAGATGGCGTCGCTCTACCACGAGATCGGCAACAACCTGCAGGCGCGGGCCTTCCTTGACCGGTACACGGCGGTCGCGCCCACCTCCGCCGCGTCGCTCTGGCTCGGCTACCGGATCGAGCGCGGCCTCGGCGACTACGAGCAGGCGAAGCGCAATGCGGACCGCCTGAAGCGCGACTACGCCACGTCGCCCGAGGTGACCCAGTTGCTCGAAGCCGAGCGGACCTCGCAGTGACCCGCGCGGAGGCAGAAGTCGCGGAGCTGCCGACGGAACCCGGCGCCCGGCTCCGGCGGCAGCGCGAGCTTGCGGGACTGAGCGAGCAGCAGGTCGCGGAGCAGCTGAACCTCGACGCCGCCGCGGTGACGGCGATCGAGCGCGACGACTACGCGCTCCTCGGTGCGCCCGTCTTCGCGCGCGGGCACCTCAAGCGCTACGCGGCGCTCGTCGGCCTGGCCGAGGACGATGTGGTCGGGGCGTACGATCGTTCGCGGGCGCAGCTCGCCGAGCCGACGCTGATCCCGAAGTCGCGCGAGGAAATGCGCCCGGAGCGGGGCCCCGCGCGCTGGCCGTGGATCCTCGGCAGCCTCGCGCTCTTCCTGCTGGCCGCCGGCATCGCGGCCTACGTGGGCGAGCACGGGCTCGCACTGCCCGAATGGCCTTTCGGTCGGGCCGAGGTGACTGCTGGCGCGCCGAATGCGCCCGGAGTCACGGCGAGCCCGCAGTCCGGGCCGCCAACGTCGGCACCCGCGGCCGTGCCGGTGGCCGCCGGCACGGTTGCCGCGGCCGATCCCGCGTCGGCCGGTGTGCCGACGGGCGGCGTCGCCCAGGGGCCGGCCCAGCCGGGCCAGGTGGTGCTGGAGCTGCGATTCGCGGCGGATTCCTGGGTCGAGATCTACGACGGCGCGGGCAAGTCCGTGCTCTACGACCTCGGCCAGGCGGGCACTGGCCGCACGGTTTCCGGTACGGCGCCGCTCAGTCTCACGTTCGGCAATGCGCCGGCGATCACCCTGCAGGCGAACGGCCGCCCCGTGGCGCTGCCCGCGCCGCCGGCCGGCCAGACCGTCGGTCGCTACAGCCTGGGCGCGGACGGCGCGCTGCGCTGAGGACCGGGGAAGCGCTCATGGGAGAGAACATCCAACCGATCCGCGGCATGAACGACGTGCTGCCTGCTGACAGCGCGGCGTGGCAGCTCCTCGAGCGCGTCTGCCGGGAGACCTTTGCGGAGTACGGCTACCGCGAGATTCGCGTGCCGATGCTCGAGCGCACCGAGCTCTTCAAGCGCTCGATCGGCGAGATGACCGACATCGTCGAAAAGGAGATGTACACGTTCGAGGACCGCGGCGGGGACTCCGTCACGCTGCGCCCCGAGGCGACGGCGGGGATCGTGCGCGCCTGCATCTCGAACGGCCTGCTGCACAACCAGCGCCAGAAGGTCTGGTGCGCCGGGCCGATGTTCCGCTACGAGCGCCCCCAGAAGGGACGCTATCGCCAGTTCCACCAGATCGACGTCGAGGCGCTCGGCTTCCCGGGACCCGACGTGGATGCCGAGCTGATCATCATGTCGGCACGCATCTGGCGGAAACTCGGGCTCGACGGCCTCGTGCTCAACGTCAACTCGCTCGGCACCGCCGAGTCGCGGCGCGCCTATCGCGCGACGCTCGTGGAGTATTTCCGCGGTCACGCCGAGGCGCTCGACGAGGACAGCCGGCGACGCCTCGAGGGCAATCCGCTGCGCATCCTCGACAGCAAGAACCCCGCGATGCGCGCGGTGATCGAGGGCGCACCGCTCCTCACGGACCACCTCGACGCCGAGTCCGCCGCGCACTTCGCCCGGCTGCGGGCGGACCTCGATGCGGCCGGCGTTCCCTATGTCGTCAATCCCCGCCTCGTGCGCGGACTCGATTACTATGCGCGCACCGTGTTCGAGTGGGTGACCACCGACCTCGGCTCGCAGGACGCGGTGTGCTCGGGAGGCCGTTACGACGGGCTCGTCCAGCAGCTCGGCGGGGAGTCCGTGCCGGGCATCGGCTGGGCGCTCGGCGAGGAGCGCATCGTCGAACTGCTGCGCCTGAAGGGGCTCGTCGGCGACGAGGCATATGCGGACGTCTACGTGGTGCTCGGCGGCGAGGCTGCCGAGGCGGCCGGGCTCAGGGTCGCCGAGAGCCTGCGCGCGGCGTTGCCGGGCCTGCGCGTCGAGATGAACTGCGGGGCCGGCAGCTTCAAGTCGCAGATGAAGCGCGCCGACCGCAGCGGCGCGCGCTACGCCGTCATCCTCGGTGACGACGAAGTGGCGCGCGGGATCGCCGCGTTGAAGCCGATGCGCGAGGACGCGGAGCAGGCGGAGGTGCCGCTCGCAAACCTCGGGACTGAAGTTGCGCGCCGCGTCGCGGGGCGCGGGTGACTGGAATCGATACACACATGGGACCGGCCAACGGCCGGGCCGCACGGGAGCCGTCGAAGTGGAAGACCTGACCGACAACGAACGCGAAGAACAGCTGCGCCGCTGGTGGAGCCAGAACTGGCTGTGGATCGTCGGGGGCGTGGCCCTCGGTCTCGCGCTCCTCTGGGGCTGGCAGTACTGGCAGCAGAGCAGGATGCGGCAGGCACAGATCGAGGAGGCTGCCTACGCGGCCGTGCTCGATCTTCTTGGCGCGCAGAAGTTCGACGAGGCCGTCGCGAAGGGCAAGGCGCTCCGTAGCGAGCACCCGTCGTCGCCGTACGCGGACCAGACGGACATGGCGCTCGCCCGCGGTGCGGTCGAGAGTCGCAAGCCGGACGCGGCCGTGCCCCACCTGAAGGCGGTGATCGACGGCTCGAAGGACGAGGAACTGCGCGGCATCGCCCGCAGCCGCCTCGCGCGCGTCCTGATCGAGCAGGGCAAGTACGACGAGGCCGTGGCGGCGCTCGACGTCGCCAGGGCCGGTTCCTTCACGGCGCTTTATCACGAAATCCGCGGTGACGCGTTCGGCGCCAGGGGCGACGCGAACGCCGCGCGCGGCGAGTACGGCGCTGCGCTCGCTGCGGCGAAGGACGGCGCGCAGATCGACGTGGCGTACGTCGAGCTGAAGCGCGACGCCCTGCCGGCGGCTCCCGCTGCGGAGGCGGCCGCGAAATGAGCCCGGCACTCGCCTCGCGACGGGCGGTGCTCGCGGCGGCTGCACTGGCCGCCCTGCTCGCCGGCTGCAACAAGGACAAGGATGTCGACCCGCCCGCGGAACTCGTGGACCTGGAGCGCACACTCCGGGTAGAGAAACTCTGGTCGGAGGGAATCGGCGGCGGTGGCGAGAAACTGCGCCTGACGCTCGGCATCGCCGGCGAGGGCAGCACCCTGTACGCCGCCTCGCGCGACGGCAAGGTTCGCGCACTCGACGCGGCGACGGGCCGCGAGCGCTGGGAGTTCGACACCGAGGCGGAGCTGTCGGGCGGGCCCGGCCTCGGCGCCGGGCTGGTCGTGGTGGGCAGCAGCAATGGCGACGTATTCGCGATTGATGCAGCCACCGGCAAGCAGCGCTGGAAAACACGAGTGCTCGGCGAGTTGCTGTCCCCGCCGCTCGTCGATACTGGGGGCGTCGTCCTCAGGACGGCGGAAGGGCGCCTCGTCGCGCTCGATGCCGCCGGCGGCAAGGAGCAGTGGGCGGTCGAGGACATCGTCCCGCGCCTGTCGCTGCGGGGCACGGCGACGCCCGTCGGCGCGGGCGACAAGGTGGTGAGCGGTTTCGATTCCGGCAAGGTCATGGCGGTCACGCGCGAGGCGGGCGAGGTGCTGTGGCAGACGCCGGTGAGCTCGGCCCGCGGCCGCACCGAGCTCGAGCGGCTCTCGGACGTCGATGCCGCCGTGCGCGTCTCCGGCAGCGACGTTTACGCCGTCGGCTACCAGGGGCGCGTGGCGATGATGGCGCTCGACAGCGGCCAGATCTGGTGGGCGCGCGACGTCTCGAGCTACCGCGATCTCGCGCTCGACGACGACCAGCTGTACGTGGCGTCCTCCAGCGGCGACGTCGTGGCGCTGCGCCGTCGTGACGGCGGGGTCGTCTGGACCCAGTCGGCCCTGAAGAATCGCCAGCTGAGCCCGCCGGCCGTGGACGGAACGTCCGTCGTCGTCGGCGATTTCGAGGGCTACGTCCACTTCCTGGACCGCACGACCGGGAAGTTCGTCGCGCGCGAGCACCCGGGCGACACGCGGATCGCGGCGCCGCCCCTCGCGATGGGCGGCCGCCTCTTCGTGATCGACGAGGGCGGTCACCTCGTCGCCTACCGGACCGGGGGCGCGGCGGGGAGCTGAGCATGCTGCCCGTCGTCGCACTCGTCGGGCGCCCGAACGTCGGAAAGTCCACGCTCTTCAACGCGCTCACCCGCACGCGCGACGCGCTCGTCGCGGACGTGCCTGGGCTCACGCGCGACCGCAAGTACGGCTACACCCGCACCGGCCCGCGCGGCTGCGTCGTGGTCGACACGGGCGGACTCGTCGAGACCACGCAGGGTGTCGAGCGGCTGATGGCCGAGCAGACGCTGAAGGCGGTCGAGGAAGCGGACCGGGTGCTGCTCGTTGTCGACGCACGGCAGGGCTGTGTGCCGGCGGATCTGCACGTCGCCGACGTCCTGCGACGCGGCGGCAAGACGGTGATCGTCGTCGCGAACAAGGCGGAGTCGCTCGATCCGGAGATCGCCGGCGTGGACTTCCACCAGCTCGGCTTCGGCCCGCCGGTCGCGATCTCCGCGTCGCACGCGAGCGGCCTCGACGACCTGATGCAGCGTGCGCTCGAAGGCCTGCCAGCGCCCGAGCCGGTGCCGGGCGAGGCGGGCGAGGGCGGGCACGAGGAGATCCGCGTCGCCGTCGTCGGGCGCCCCAACGTCGGCAAGTCGACGCTGATCAACCGCCTGCTCGGCGAGGAACGCCTGGTCGCCTTCGACCAGCCCGGCACCACCCGCGACACCGTGTTCGTGCCGTTCGAGCGGGACGGGCAGAAGTACACGCTCATCGACACGGCTGGCGTGCGCAGGCGCGCGCGGGTGAGCGAGGCCATCGAGAAGTTCAGCATCGTGAAGACCCTGCAGGCGATCGAGCAGGCCAACGTCGTGATCGGCGTGGTCGACGCGCACGACACGATCGCGGAGCAGGACGCGAGCCTGCTCGGGCTCATCGCGGAGCAGGGGCGGGCGCTCGTGATCGCGGTCAACAAGTGGGACGGCATACCACCCGACCAGCGCGAGGCGATCCGCGACGGACTCGACCTGCGGCTCGACTTCCTCGGCTTCGCGCCGGTGCACTTCATCTCGGCGCGCCACGGCACCGGTGTCGGCGAGCTCATGGTCGCGGTGAATTCGGCCTACCGCGCGGCGATGCGCGAGCTGCCGACGAAGGAACTCACCGACGCGCTGGAGCACGCGATCTCGATGCACCAGCCGCCGCTCGTGCGCGGCCGCCGCATCAAGCTGCGCTACGCGCACCAGGGTGGCCGCAACCCGCCGGTCGTCGTGATCCACGGCAACCAGACCGCGCACGTTCCCGACGCCTACCGCCGCTACCTCGAGAATCACTTCCGGCGGACGTTCCGCCTGCAGGGCACGCCGATGCGGATCGAGTTCCGCACCGACGAGAACCCGTACGCGGGTCGTCGCAACGTGCTCACGCCGCGGCAGGAACGCAAGCGCAAGCGGTTGATCCGCAACAAGCGGGCCGGCAAGGGCAAGCGCTGAGGCCGCGTCGCTAATAACCTTCGGTTCTGACGCGCTATCCTCTGGCACTTGTTCGACCCGGAGGCGGGCATAGACTGCCCGCATGGCCATGGCACTCGCCCGTACGCCCCCGTCCGCCACCCACGACCTGCCCGCGCGCAGGCTGGCCTGGCTGCCGGAGCCACTCCGGCTCCACCGCGGCGGCGTGATCGAGCGACCGGTCGTCGCGTACGAGGCCTGGGGCCAGTCGAACGCGGCGCGCGACAACACGATCCTGATCTTTACCGGCCTGTCTCCCTCCGCACACGCGGCCTCGTCGCCCGCGGATCCTCGCCCGGGCTGGTGGGAGACCATGATCGGCGAAGGACGGCCGCTCGACACCCGGCGGTTTCACATCGTCTGCGTGAACTCACTCGGCAGCCCGTTCGGATCCTCGGGCCCGGCCTCCGACGACCCCCGCACCGGTCGACCATATGGCATCTCCTTCCCGGAGATCGTCGTGGAGGACATCGCGGCTGCCGGTCATGCGGCGCTCGCCACGCTGGGCATCGAGCGCGTCGCGGCCGTGGTCGGTCCGTCGCTCGGCGGCATGGTGGTGCTCGCGTACTGCGCGCTGTTCCCCAGGACGGTCGACAGCCTCGTCACGATCTCGGGCGCGGCCCGCGCGACCCCCTTCGCCATCGCCTTGCGCTCGCTGCAGCGTGAGATGGTGCGCAGCGACCCCGCCTGGCGCGGCGGCAACTACGAGCCGGGACGCGGCCCGCGTCTTGGGCTGCGCCTCGCGCGCAAGCTCGGCACGATCACCTATCGCTCGGCGGAGGAGTGGGACCAGCGCTTCGGTCGCCGGCGCGTGCCGGAGACGGCCGGGCTGTCGGGGGACTTCCGGCCGCAGTTCGAGGTCGAGGCTTACCTCGAGCATCAGGCGCTCAGGTTCGCAGACACGTTCGACGCGAACGCCTACCTCTACCTGTCGCGGGCGATGGACCAGTTCGATCTCGCCGACCACGGCGGGGGCTCGCTCGCCGCGGCATTTGCGAAGTTCGGCGTGCGCCGCTCGCTCGTGATCGGCGTCGAGACCGACATGCTTTTCCCCGTCGATCAGCAGCGCGAGATCGCCGATCACCTGCGCGCGGCCGGCGTCGCCGTCGACTACCACGCGTTCCCCTCGCTGCAGGGACACGACGCGTTCCTGACCGATCTCGCCCGCTTCGAGCCCGCGATCGGTGGGTTCGTGCAGGGGATCGGCCCGGCGGAGAAAAGTGATCGGTGACTAGGGGGTAGGGGGTAGTGACGGAGGGTACGGCTCGTCCTTCACCACCCCCTACCCCCTGATCATTATTCACTTGCCTTCCGTTCCTGCGCCAGGAACAGTGCCGGGTCCACCATCGCGCGGTTGACCGAGATGCCCCAGTGCAGGTGCGGCCCCGTGACGCGGCCGGTAGCCCCGACGAGCCCGAGCACGTCGCCCGCCTCGACCTCGTCGCCGCGCTTCACGTCGATGCGGCTCAGGTGGCAGTAGATCGTCACCACCCCCGATCCGTGGTCGACGAACACCGTGTTGCCGTTGAAGAAGAAATCGCCGGCGTCGAGGACGCGGCCCGGGGAGGGCGCGCGGATCGGCGTGCCGGCGGGCGCCGCGATGTCCATCCCGGAGTGAGGATTGCGCGGCTCGCCGTTGAAGAACCGCCTGAGCCCGAAGCTGCTCGAGCGCTCGCCGGGCACGGGCGGCCGCATGCGCAACTCGGGCAAACGGCCGGGCGTGTAGGTGCCGAGTGCTGCGTCGATGCGGGCCTTCTCGCGCTCGATCCTCTCCAGATCCTCCTTCCCGGGGTTCACGTGGCGCTTGTTCTGCACCTTGAGGCGCTGTTCCGCGTAATTC
>Ga0209594_1000673_pt1 | contig 18984 bp, 17 predicted proteins | sample AshMeaCrysSpring_FD_184126 | JGI IMG/M metagenome (GOLD analysis project Ga0209594, IMG submission 184126) | Groundwater microbial communities from Big Spring, Nevada to study Microbial Dark Matter (Phase II) - Ash Meadows Crystal Spring... | ecosystem: Environmental > Aquatic > Deep subsurface... | reverse complement strand
CCCGCGGAACAACCTCTCGAACGAGGTTTCCGCGCAGCTCATCATGCACTTTGGCGACAAGGTGTTTCGCACGGTCATCCCGCGCAACGTCCGCCTCGCCGAGGCACCGAGCTTCGGCAAGGCGGCGATGTACCACGACAAGGACTCGCGCGGCGCGCTCGCCTACCTCGCGCTCGCCGGCGAGCTCATCCGGCGCGAGGAAGAAGCCGCGCTCGCGGCGTCGGGCCAGGTGCCGCCGCACGACGCCGGCGACGGTGATGGCCACGACTGATTGATCGGCGTGCCGCTCAGCGCGCTGCGCCGACCGGTACCAGCACGGTGAGCTCCAGAACCTCGGTCCCCGGGTTGTCGTCGTCGAGGCTCGCATTCGAAAGGTGATAGCCCTGCAGGCCGATACGGATACGGCCGGCGACGCGCAGCGAAATCCCGAGTCCCGTCTTGAACTGCACCGCGTGACCGAGATCGAGCGCGTCGGTGTTGCGGAAGAGGCCCGCGCCGACCACGGGTGTCACGAACCACGACTGGCCGATGCGGAAGTCGTAGTGCAGCGCTGCGTAGCCGTAGGCCGAGCCGCCTTCGACGAACGTGATGCCGGCAGCGGGGATGAGCTTCCAGCGGCCGAGCGGCGCCCAGCGGTATTCGCCGCCACCGCCGATGAGCCCGTCTCCCGAGTCCACGAAGTTGAACTGGCCGGCGCCGCCGACGAGCAGCGGCGGCTCCCGGGCCTCGGACTCGCTCGCCGGCACACGGCAGGGGAGCGCGGCGAGTGCCACGATCCCGACCACGACTGAGGTACGCGCTGGACCGAGGGTGGCAGGCATCGCGCAAAGTTACCGCGCCCTGTGCTTCGGCGGCCGCTTCGCCGGCTTGCGCAGTGGTTTCGGCGGCACTTCGGAAGCCTGGCTGATGCGCAGGAATTGCCCGGCCACCCGCGTCTTCCCGAGCTCCGACAGCACGTCGTCCGGCATGCCGCGCGGCAGCCCGACGAAGGTGTGGTTCTCGCGGATGTCGACGTGCCCGATCTGCCGCCCTTCGAGCCCCGCCACGTTCGCGATCGCACCGACGATGTTGCCCGGCTTCACGCCGTGGACGTAGCCCACTTCGATGCGATACGTCTCGGTGTCGGCCTCCGCGAGGCGTTCGCCGCCTTCCGCTGCGGCCGGCCGTTCACGCCTCGGGCGCTCGGGCGCAGCCTCCGCTGACGCGTCGGGTTCCCGGACCTTCTCCTTGAGCAGCAGCGGCGTGCCGCCGTGCAGCAGGCTCGCCAGCGCCGCGGCGATCTCGAGGGCCGGCAGGTCCTGCGACCGCTCGATTTCCTCGATGAGGCTCAGGAACGGCTCGCCCTGGCCTGAGGCCACGGCCTCGGTGATGCGCTGGCGGAACCGCGCGACCCGCTGCTCGTTCACGTCGGCCACCGTCGGCAGTTCCATCGGCTCGAGTGGCGAACGGGTGGCGCGCTCGATGTAGCGCAGCATGTTCCGCTCGCGCGGCGTGAGGAACAGGATCGCCTCGCCGCTGCGGCCCGCGCGCCCGGTGCGCCCGATGCGGTGCACGTACGACTCGGTGTCGTACGGCACGTCGTAGTTCAGGACGTGGCTGATCCGTTCCACGTCGAGGCCGCGGGCTGCGACGTCGGTGGCGACCAGGATGTCGAGCTGCCCGCCCTTGAGCCGCGCGACGGTCCGTTCGCGGTCCTTCTGCTGCATGTCGCCGTTCAGCGGGGCGACCGCGAAGCCGCGGGCCTCGAGCCGCTCGGCGAGCTCGACCGTCGACTGCTTGGTGCGCGCGAAGATGAGCATGCCGTCGAAGGGCTCCGCCTCGAGGATGCGCGTCAGGGCGTCGAGCTTGTGCACGCCGCTCACGATCCAGTAGCGCTGGCGGATGTTCGCGGCGGTGGTGGTGCGGCTGGTGATCGTGACTTCGACCGGCTCCCGCAGGTGACGCTGGGCGATGCGCCGGATGGGCGCCGGGATCGTCGCGGAGAAGAGCGCCACCTGGCGGGTCGCGGGGGTCTGCTCGAGGATCCACTCGATGTCATCGACGAAACCCATCTGCAGCATCTCGTCGGCCTCGTCGAGCACGAGCGTGGTTAGCGCGACGAGGTCGAGCGTGCCGCGCTTGACGTGGTCCATGACGCGGCCCGGCGTTCCCACCACCACGTGTGCGCCGCGCTTCAGGCTCATGAGCTGCGGCGTGTAACTCTGGCCGCCGTAGATCGGCAGCACGTGGAAGCCGCGGATCCCCGACGCATAGCGCTGGAACGCCTCGGCCACCTGGATCGCCAGTTCGCGCGTCGGCACCAGCACGAGGCCCTGCGGCGGGCCGCGGCGGATGGCGATTCGGCTCAGCATCGGCAGCGCGAACGCCGCGGTCTTGCCCGTGCCGGTCTGGGCCTGCCCGAGCATGTCGTGACCCGCGAGCAGCACCGGGATGGTCGCGGCCTGGATCGGCGACGGCGACTCGTAGCCGACTTCCTTGAGCGCCTCGAGCACGGACTCGCCGAGCCCCAGGTCGGCGAAGGTGGCGGCGGGCTCGTCGGCGTTGGTCCTCGTCGCCATCGGGTGTCCTCGGGAACGCGCTGCGCAGACTCGCGCGCCCCCGTGTATACCACGGGCCCGCCCGGCGCCGTGTCGGTGGCGCATCGCGAGCGCGGGCCGCTCATCCGTTAAACTCGCCCACCTATGGCAACCAAGCGACCTTCGCTGGGCCGGGGCCTCGAGGCCCTGCTCGGCACCCACACGACCACCCCCGAAGCGCAGGCCGCCGCCCCGGGGACGTCCCGCTCGGGCGACGAGCTCGCGCACATTCCCGTCGACCTGCTGCAGCGTGGCCGCTACCAGCCGCGACTCGACATGCGGCCGGAGAGCCTGCAGGAGCTCGCCGACTCGATCCGCGCACAGGGTGTGGTGCAGCCGATCGTCGTGCGCCCCGTGGGGCTGCCCGCGTCGGGCGAGACGCAGCGTTACGAGATCATCGCCGGCGAGCGCCGCTGGCGGGCGGCGCAGATGGCGGGCCTGCACGAAATCCCGGCCGTCATCCGCCGCGTGCCCGACGAGGCCGCGGTGGCGATGTCGCTCATCGAGAACATCCAGCGCGAGAACCTGAACCCGCTCGAGGAAGCGCGCGCGCTCGACCGCCTGATCCGCGAGTTCGACATGACGCACCAGAGCGCGGCCGACGCCGTCGGCCGGTCGCGCGCCGCGGTGTCGAACCTGCTCCGCCTGCTCGAGCTCGCCGAGGAAGTGAAGTCGCTCGTCGAACAGCGACAGCTCGAGATGGGTCACGCGCGCGCGCTGCTGGGGCTCACCACCCAGCGCCAGCAGGCCGAGGTCGCCATGCTCGTCGCCCGCAAGGGACTCTCGGTGCGCGAGACGGAGGCGCTCGTCCGTCGCATGCTGACGCGCAAGGACAGTGCCGAGGAGGAGCGCGAGCCGCCCCGCAAGGACCCCAACATCAATCGCCTCGAGCAGGACCTGACCGGGCGACTCGGTGCCCGGGTGCAGCTGCAGCACACGGCCCGGGGACGCGGCAAGCTGGTCATCAATTACAACAGTCTCGATGAGCTCGACGGCATCCTCGCGCACATCCAGTGATCGCCGCGTGCGATCGTCTGTCTGTTAACAAATACTAACTAACAAATAATAAATAAAAAGGATTTTGTGCCTCATTGATAAGTACTGATGACTTATCAATGATGGCGGATCGGGGCCGCGCAGGCCGCGGCTCGACGCGCAGCGACGCAGCGGCAAATCCAGTCGTCAGCAATACAGACAAACCGCAGAAGCCCACGAATTGCGGCACTGCAAAACGACCAGATATAATCGTCGGCCTTCCGGAGGCTGCGCTTCGCAAGCGTGGCCGGCCCGGGTAACGGTACCAAAATGCCACCCCGTGGCCGGAGCGCCCGGCACAGTCGTGGCTTTTTTGTTGCCCGGAGCATTTTGAGTGAGGCCTTGAGCAACCTCGACCTCCAGAAGGGCCGGCGCCAGGCGCTGGCCGTGCTGCTCGGTCAGGGTTTGCTCGGGACGATCGTCGCGATCGCCTGCCTCGCCGGCTGGGGTACCCGCGCGGCCGCATCGGCGGCGACGGGTGCCGCGATCGGCATCGCTGCCACGGCCCTGATGGCGTTCGCGATGCTGAGACACGGCGAGGGTGCGGGTGCGCTGCGGGTGACCGTGAGCTTCGTCACGGGCTGGATCGTGAAGGTGGGGTTCACCATCGCGACGCTGGTCCTGGCGCTCGGGTCACCGGAGGTCGATGCGGTGCCGATGCTGGTCGCGTATTTCGCGACCTTCCTCGGGTACTGGTTCGGGGCCGCCCGCTGGGGCGGGACGAAAACGAAACGAACGGTCGGAGTGGATAACTGATCATGTCCGCCGCAGAACACGCTGCCGTCGCCGGTCCTGCCAACAGCACCGAGTACATCACCCACCACCTGACCCACTTCTCGGTCGGCGAGGGCTTCTGGACCTGGAACATCGACACGATCTTCATGTCGGTCCTGCTCGGCCTCGTCACCATCGCGCTGTTCTACTCCGCGTCCCGCAAGGCCACCTCCGGCGTGCCCGGCAAGTGGCAGGCCTTCGTCGAGATGGTGGTCGAGTTCGTCGACAATTCGGTCAAGGAAGTCTTCCACCTCGACCGCCGCTTCCTCGCGCCGCTCGCCCTCACGATCTTCGTGTGGGTCTTCCTGATGAACGCGATGGACCTGCTGCCGCTCGACCTGCCGGGCAAGATCGCGGGCCTCTTCGGCATCCACTACTGGCGCGTGGTGCCCACGGCCGACCTGAACACCACCTTCGCGATGTCGCTCACCGTGTTCGTGGTCGTCATCTACTTCGCGGTCAAGGCGAAGGGCGCCGGTGGCTACGCCCACGAGCTCTTCACGGCGCCGTTCGGCCCGAACCCGCTGCTCTGGATCCCGAACTTCTTCCTGAACCTCGTCGAGATCCTCTCCAAGCCGATTTCGCTGGCGATGCGACTGTTCGGCAACATGTACGCAGGCGAGCTCGTGTTCATGCTGATCGCGCTGCTCGGCGCGAGCTGGGCGGGCTTCACGATCGCGAGCCAGGTCTCGATGGCCGGCCACGTCCTCATGGGCGCCGCATGGGCGATCTTCCACATCCTGATCATCACGCTGCAAGCCTTCATCTTCATGGTGCTCACGATCGTCTACAGCGCGATGGCCACCGAGCACCATTGAGCCCCTTTTCGACTAACGCAACCGCACTTCCGCCAGGAGACGACAGATGGAAAATCTCGCCCTCATCGCCCAGGTCCAGGGCTACACCGCGATCGCACTCGGCCTGATCATCGGCCTGGGCGCCATCGGCGCGTGCATCGGCATCGGCATCATGGGCTCGAAGTTCCTCGAGGCGGCCGCGCGCCAGCCCGAGCTGATCCCGACGCTGCAGGGCCGCATGTTCCTGCTGGCCGGCCTGATCGACGCGGCCTTCCTGATCGGTGTCGCGCTCGCGATGTTCTTCGCCTTCGCGAACCCGCTGCTCGCCCGTTTCGGCTGACGGCCCCCTGACGCGAGGACGTCGCCATGAACATCAATGCGACGCTCATCGGGCAGATGCTGGTATTCGTGATCCTGATCTGGTTCACGGTCAAGTTCATCTGGCCCCCGCTGATCAAGGCCGTCGAGGACCGCCAGAAGAAGATCGCCGACGGCCTCGCGGCCGCCGAGCGCGGGCAGAAGGAGCTGCAGCAGTCGCACGGTGCCGCCGAGACGATCGTGCACGAGGCGCGCGAGAAGGCCCTCAAGATCGTCGACCAGGCGAACCGCCGCTCGAACGAGATCATCGAGGAGGCACGGGCCACCGCCATCGCCGAGGGGCAGCGCCTCGTCGGCGACGCGCGGCAGGAAGTGCAGCTCGAGCAGGCTCGTGCGCGCGACGCGCTGCGCAAGGACGTCGCGACGCTGGCCGTGGCCGGCGCCTCGAAGCTCCTCGAGCGCGAGATCGATCCGAAGGCGCACGCCGACCTGATCGAGAAGCTCGCCCGCGAGATCGAGGGCGCCAAGGCCTGACGGCCGCGGCACCTTCGCCTGAGGAGTAACGACTGATGGCCGAGAGAGCCACCGTAGCAAGGCCTTACGCCAAGGCGGCATTCGCGTACGCGCGCGAGGCCGCCCGCGTGGCGGAGTGGTCCGCCTGGCTCGGCACCGCGCGCAACGTGGTCGCGAGCGAGGAGTTCCAGAAGCTCGAGCGCAGCCCGGGAGTCACGACTCACGAGCTGAAGGAACTCGTCGCCGGCATCTGCGGCGGGGCGCTCGACGGGCACGGCCAGGCGTTCCTGGCCCTGCTGGCGGAGAACGGCCGGCTGGACTACCTGCCGGAGATCGCCGCGCGCTTCGAGGAACTCAAGGCCGAGGACCAGAACGTGGCGGACGTCGAGATCGTCTCCGCGACGGCCCTCGACGACCGACAGAAGGAACGGCTCGCGGGAGCCCTGCGCCACCGGCTGCGACGCGACGTGCGGTTGCAGTGCAGCGTCGACCCCTCGCTCGTCGGCGGGGCCGTGGTGCGCTCGGGCGACCTGCTGATCGACGGATCGCTGAAGGGCCGGCTCGAGCGGCTCGGGACCGAACTGACCGGCTGACCCATTTAGACCGGCCCGGCCGCTTGCAGCGGTCACGGCCTGCAGAGGAAGTGAGAAATGTCCATCAAGGCTTCTGAGATCAGCGAACTGATCAAGGCCCGCATCCAGAACTTCACCGCCGCGACCGAAGCGCGCAGCGTCGGCACCGTCGTGACGGTGACGGACGGCATCGTCCGCATCCACGGCCTTCAGGACGTGATGCAGGGCGAGATGCTCGAGTTCCCGGGCAACACCTTCGGCCTCGCGCTCAACCTCGAGCGCGACTCGGTCGGCGCGGTGATCCTGGGCGAGTACGAGCACATCTCGGAAGGCGACACCGTGAAGTGCACCGGCCGCATCCTCGAGGTGCCGGTGGGCACCGAGCTGATCGGCCGCGTCGTGAACTCGCTCGGCCAGCCGATCGACGGCAAGGGCCCGGTCGAGGCGAAGGAGTTCGACGTCATCGAGAAGGTGGCGCCCGGCGTCATCGCCCGCAAGTCGGTCAGCCAGCCGGTACAGACCGGCCTCAAGTCGATCGACGCGATGGTGCCGATCGGCCGCGGCCAGCGCGAGCTGATCATCGGCGACCGCCAGACCGGCAAGACCGCCGTGGCGGTCGACACGATCATCAACCAGAAGGGCAAGGACCTCATCTGCATCTACGTCGCGATCGGCCAGAAGGCCTCCACGATCGCGAACGTGGTGCGCAAGCTCGAGGAGCACGGCGCGATGGCCTACACCATCGTGGTCGCGGCCTCGGCCTCCGACTCGGCGGCGATGCAGTACATCGCGCCGTATTCCGGCTGCACGATGGGCGAGTACTTCCGCGACCGCGGCCAGGACGCGCTCATCATTTATGACGACCTCACCAAGCAGGCCTGGGCCTACCGCCAGGTGTCGCTGCTGCTGCGCCGCCCGCCGGGCCGCGAGGCATACCCGGGCGACGTGTTCTACCTGCACAGCCGACTTCTCGAGCGCGCCGCGCGCGTGAACGAGGAGTACGTCGAGAAGTTCACCAAGGGCGCCGTCAAGGGCAAGACCGGCTCGCTCACCGCGCTGCCGATCATCGAGACGCAGGCGGGCGACGTGTCCGCGTTCGTGCCGACCAACGTGATCTCGATCACCGACGGCCAGATCTTCCTCGAGACGGACCTGTTCAACGCCGGCATCCGCCCGGCCATCAACGCCGGCATCTCCGTGTCGCGCGTCGGCGGCGCGGCGCAGACCAAGGTCATCAAGAAGCTCGGCGGCGGCGTGCGCCTCGCGCTCGCGCAGTACCGCGAGCTCGCCGCGTTCGCGCAGTTCGCCTCCGACCTCGACGACGCGACCCGCAAGCAGCTCGACCGCGGCCGTCTCGTCACCGAGCTCATGAAGCAGCCGCAGTACTCGCCGCTGTCGGTGGCCGACCAGGCCATCACGCTGTTCGGCGTGAACAAGGGTTTCTTCGACGGCGTCGAGGTGAGGAAGGCGCTGGCCTTCGAGTCCGCGATGCGCCAGTTCCTGCACGCGAAGTACAAGGGCCTCGTGGACCGTATCGACAGCACGAAGGACCTGACCGCGGACGACGAGAAGGCGCTCGAAGCCGCGATGGACGACTTCAGGAAGAACGGCGCGTACTGACCGGACACCGGGAGCAGCCATGCCGGGCACCAAGGAAATCCGCCTCAAGATCAAGAGCGTGCAGAACACGCGCAAGATCACCAAGGCCATGGAGATGGTCGCTGCGTCGAAGATGAAGAAGGCGCAGGACCGGATGCGCGCGGGGCGTCCCTACGCCCAGCGCATTCTCAGCATCGCCATGCACGCCGCGGCGGCGAACTCCGAGTACCGCCACGACCTGCTGTCGCGGCGCGAGACGGTGAAGCGCGTCGGCGCCATCGTCATCACGACCGACAAGGGCCTGTGCGGCGGCCTGAACACGAACCTCCTGCGCGTGGTGCTCAACCAGCACAAGGAGTGGCTCGCGAAGGGCCTCGAGGTCGAGTACTGCACGATCGGCAACAAGGGCCTCGGCTTCGTGAACCGCATGGGCGGGAAGATCGTCTCGCAGGTCGTGAACTACGGCGACCGCCCGTCGCTCGAGCGGCTGATCGGGCCGGTGAAGATGCTGATCGACGGCTACCGCGAGGGACGACTCGACGAGGTGCACCTCTTCTCCAACCGCTTCGTGAACACCATGAAGCAGGAGCCGACGCACGTCACCATGATCCCGATCCCGAAGGAATGGCAGACGGCGGACGGCAAGTCACTGGGCCCGGACGAGGTCCGCAGCGGCAGCTGGGACTACCTCTACGAGCCCGACGCGAAGACCGTGCTCGACGAGCTCCTCGTGCGCTATCTCGAGACGTTCGTCTACCAGGCGGCCTCCGAGAACATCGCCTCCGAGCAGTCGGCGCGAATGGTCGCCATGAAGGCCGCTTCCGACAATGCCCGCAACATCATCGAGGAGCTGCAGCTCGTCTACAACAAGAGCCGCCAGGCCGCGATCACCAAGGAACTCTCCGAGATCGTGGGCGGCGCAGCCGCCGTGTAGACCGAGACAGCTCTCTTACTGCCCCCTATCCCCTACCCCCTATCCCCTTTCTCCAGGTTGGTACCGACCATGTCCACTTCCTCCACCGGCACCATCGTCCAGACCATCGGCGCGGTCATCGACATCGAGTTCCCGCGCGACGCGATGCCCAGGGTCTATGACGCGCTCGTCCTCGAGGACAGCGGCAACGCGCTCGCCGAGAAGGGGCTCACCTTCGAGGTGGAGCAGCAGCTCGGCGACGGCGTCGTGCGCACGATCGCGCTCGGCTCCTCCGACGGCCTGCAGCGCGGCATGCGCGTGCGCAACACCGGCGCGCCGATCTCCGTGCCGGTGGGCCCGGGCGTGCTCGGCCGCGTGATGGACGTGCTCGGCCGCCCGATCGACGAGCGCGGCCCGATCCAGTCCGAAGAACGCCGCGGCATCCACCAGCCGTCCCCGAAGTTCGACGAGCTCTCGCCGTCGGTCGAGCTGCTCGAGACCGGCATCAAGGTCATCGACCTGATCTGCCCGTTCGCGAAGGGCGGCAAGATCGGCCTGTTCGGCGGCGCCGGCGTGGGCAAGACCGTCAACATGCTCGAGCTGATCAACAACATCGCGAAGCAGCACTCGGGCCTGTCGGTGTTCGCCGGCGTGGGCGAGCGCACCCGCGAGGGCAACGACTTCTACCACGAGATGTCGGACGCGAAGGTCATCGTGCAGGAGGACCTGAGCCAGTCGAAGGTGGCGATGGTGTTCGGCCAGATGAACGAGCCGCCGGGCAACCGCCTGCGCGTGGCGCTCACCGGCCTCACCATGGCCGAGCGCTTCCGCGACGAGGGCCGCGACATCCTGTTCTTCGTCGACAACATCTACCGTTTCACGCTGGCCGGCACGGAAGTGTCCGCGCTGCTCGGCCGCATGCCCTCCGCGGTGGGCTACCAGCCGACGCTGGCCGAGGAAATGGGCCGCCTGCAGGAGCGCATCACCTCGACCAAGGTGGGTTCGATCACCTCGATCCAGGCCGTGTACGTGCCCGCGGACGACCTCACCGACCCGTCGCCGGCCACGACCTTCGGCCACCTCGACGCCACTGTCGTGCTCTCGCGCGACATCGCGGCGCTCGGCATCTATCCGGCCGTGGACCCGCTCGACTCGACCTCGCGCCAGGTCGACCCGAACGTGATCGGCGAGGAGCACTACGAGACGACGCGCGCGGTTCAGGCCGTGCTGCAGCGCTACAAGGAGCTGCGCGACATCATCGCGATCCTCGGCATGGACGAGCTGTCGCCCGAGGACAAGCTGGCCGTGTCCCGCGCGCGCAAGATCCAGCGCTTCCTGTCGCAGCCGTTCCACGTGGCCGAGGTTTTCACGGGCTCGCCCGGCAAGTTCGTGTCGCTCAAGGACACGATCCGCGGCTTCAAGGCGATCGTCGCAGGCGAGTACGACCACCTGCCCGAGCAGGCGTTCTACATGGTCGGCTCCATCGAAGAGGCCGTCGAGAAGGCGAAGAAGCTGCAGTAAGGTCCACCCATGCCTACCATCAAGATCGACGTCGTCAGCGCCGAAGAGGCCATCTACTCCGGGGACGCGGAGTTCGTGGTGCTGCCGGGCGTCATGGGCGAGCTCGGCATCTACCCGCGTCATGCCCCGCTGATCACCCAGATCAAGGCGGGCACGGTGCGCATCAAGGTGCCGGGCAAGGACGAGGAAGAGATGGTGTACGTGCAGGGCGGCATCCTCGAGGTGCAGCCCGACCACATCAACGTCCTCTCCGACACCGCCATCCGCGCTGCCGACCTCGACGAGGCCAAGGTGCTCGAGGCGAAGAAGGCGGCCGAGGAAGCCATCCGCGCGCGCAGCGAGAAGCAGGAGATCGCGACGGCGGAAGCCGAGCTCGCTGCGATCAGCGCGCAGCTGCAGGCGATCCAGAAGCTCCGCAAGCGAAAATAATTCGGTGCCAGGCACCGGCAAAAAAAGGGCCCGCGCGATGCGGGCCCTTCTCGTTCCGCCGCCGGCAATCCCGGCAGGCGCTACTACTTGAGCTTGAGCTGGCGGAGCTGCTGGGAACCCATGACCGTCCGCATCTTGCCGCGCGAAATGGTTGCAGAGCTTCGCTGCGCCATGTCGCCGAAGAGCTTCTGCATGATGGGATCGGTTTTCTCGTCCAGGCCGTCCAGTGCGGCCATGTTCTTGTAGACCGTCACGAGATAGATGTCCGGATCGTCCGGGCCCCGCGGCGCGGCCATGTGCACGCTGTAGTCCAGGATGATGCCGGCGGCCTTCTGCGCCTCCATGTTCTGCTTGTACGTGGTCGCCAGGTAGTTCATGTACGCGTCGAACATGCCGGGCTCGGTGCGGATCGACGAGACATTGAGCACCGCGCCTTCCGTGTAAGGCCGGTCGGCGGCCGTAGCCACGGAGGCGCCGAGCGCCAGCACCGTGCCGAGAAGTGCGAGGACGTGCTTTCTGAAGTTCATGATTCTTTCTCCCTCTATCCGGTGAGCGCTGTTACTTCAGGACCGCTTCGCGGACCAGCTCGGAGCCGAGCACCGTGCGCATCTTGCCGCGCTCGATGTAGGCCTTGTTCTGGTCGGCCAGGCTGCCCTGGAGCTTCTCCATGATCGGATCGCTCTTCGCGGCCAGGTCGTCGAGCGCCGCCATGTTCTTGTACACGGTGACGAGGTAGAGGTCCGGGTCACTCGGCGAGCGCGGCGCGGCCGCATAGACCGCATAGTCGACGATCAGCCCGGCGGCCTTCTGCGCCTCCATGATCTGCTTGTACGGTCCGGCGAGCCAAGCCATGTACGCGTCGAACATGCCGGGCTCGGTACGGATCGAGCTGATCTCCGACACCACGCCTTCCGTGTACGGACGGTCGGCCGCCACGGCCGCGCCGACGGCGAAAAATGACAGCAGCAGCCCGGCGAGTGCGCCGAGCGCACGTTTTCTCATCTTCATTCTTAACTCCCCTCTGCCTGAAGATGGCGCGGTTCCGACCCGCGCCGTGTTGTTGCGGGGCGTATGCCCCGTGGCGCGCACTGTACGCGGGTACGGCGTTCCCGGTCATGCCGCAGTGCGGCATTTGGCGGGTGGCGCTTCGCGGAGGGGCCGATCGGCCGTTCGGTACAATGCGCCGCAACAACCAGTCACGGGTCGTCCGATGTCCCTATCCGTCGTGATCCTGGCCGCGGGCCAGGGCAAGCGCATGAAATCCGACCTGCCGAAGGTGCTGCAGCCGCTCGCCGGCAAGCCGCTCCTCGGCCACGTCCTCGACACGGCCCGCGCTCTTCAGGCGGCCGCGACCTGCGTCGTGTACGGGCACGGCGGCGAGCAGGTGCCGAAGGCGTTCCCCGACGCCGGGGTGACGTGGGTGCTGCAGGCCGAGCAGCACGGCACGGGTCACGCGGTCGCGCAGGCCATGCCCCAGGTCCCCGACGATCACTTCGTGCTCGTCCTCTACGGCGACGTGCCGCTGGTGCAGCTCGAGACACTCGCGCGGCTGGTGGCGGCTGCGGGCGAGGGGTCGATTTCCATCCTGAGCGTGATGCTGCCCGACCCCATGGGCTACGGGCGCATCGTGCGCGACGGCGCAGGCAACGTGGTGCGCATCGTCGAGCACAAGGACGCGAACGCGAAGGAGCGCGCGATCCACGAGTGCAACACGGGGCTCATGTGCCTGCCGGCCGGGCGGCTGCGCGCGTGGCTCGCGAACCTCAAGAACGACAACGCGCAGGGCGAGTACTACCTCACCGACGTGATCGTCGCCGCAGTGAAGAGCGGGCTCAAGGTGAATGCGGTGATCGCACCGACGGCGAACGAGGTGCTCGGCGTGAACGACAAGCTGCAGCTCGCCGAACTCGAGGCGGCCTATCGCCGGCAGCGGGCGGCGGAGCTGATGCTCGCGGGCGCGACCATCGTCGACCCGGCGCGCTTCGATGCGCGCGGCCCGGTGACGGTCGGGCGCGACGTGTTCATCGACGTCAACGTGGTGTTCGAGGGCACGGTGAAGCTCGGTGACCGGGTGCGGGTCGGGCCGAACGTGGTGATCCGCGATGCCGAGATCGGCGACGACGCGGTGATCCACCCGAACTGCGTGATCGAGCGCGCGGTGGTCGGGCCGCGGTGCCTCGTGGGTCCGTTTGCGCGGCTCAGGCCCGAGGCGCGGCTGCACGAAGACGTGCACGTCGGCAACTTCGTCGAAGTGAAGAAGTCCGAGCTCAAGCGCGGCGCGAAGGCGAATCACCTCACGTATCTCGGCGACGCCACCGTCGGCGAGAAGGTGAACGTCGGCGCCGGCACCGTCACCTGCAACTACGACGGCGTGAACAAGTGGCGCACCGAGATCGGCGCGGGCGCATTCATCGGCTCGGGGACGATGCTCGTGGCGCCGGTGAAGGTGGGCGCCGGCGCGACCATCGGCGCGGGCTCGACGATCACCAGGGACACGCCGGACGAGAAGCTCACGCTGGAGCGCTCGAAGCAGGTGACGATCGAGGGGTGGCAGCGACCGGTGAAGAAATAAATAGGTGCCAGGCACCGAATTTCCGTTGGAAATTCGGTGCCTGGCACCTATTTTTTCAAAGGTACTTTCCCAACCAGTCCCGCACTTCCTGGTAGAAGTACCGGCTGTTCTCGCCCTTCAGGATCCAGTGGTTCTCGTCGGGGAACAGCACGAGGCGGCTCGGCACTTCCTGCCGCTGCAGCACCATGAAGAACTCGATGGCGTTGTTGCATGGCACGCGGTAGTCGCGCTCGCCACAGGTGACGAGGATCGGCGTCTTGAGCTTCTTCGAGTGGTAGAACGGGCTCTGCTTCCGCCACAACTCGATCGACGTGTCCCACGCCGGGCCCCCAACGTTACGCTCGCGGCTGAAGTTCGTGTCGCTTGTCGTCCACTGCGTCTTGAGATCGTAGAGCCCCGCGTGACTGACGAGCGCGCGGTAGCGCTCCGTGCTCACCGCGAGCCAGTTCGCGAGGTGACCGCCGTAGCTCGCGCCGCCCGCCGCCTGGCGTGACGCGTCGATGAACCCATAGCGTCGGATCGCCTCGTCCGCGGCCTCGTTGACCTCGTCGCCCGGCCCCTTGAGCGGATCGAACTGGATGCTGCGTGCGAAGTCTTCGCCGAACCCGGTGGAGCCGCTGTAGTTCGTCAGCAGCACCACGTACCCGGGCGCCGCGAGCAGGTGATAGTTCCAGCGCAGCACCCACTGGTCCTGCCACATGGTGTGCGGGCCGCCGTGGATCACCACGAAGAGCGGGTACTTCCTGCCTGCCACGAAACCCGGCGGCTTGACGAGTAAGTTGTGGATCTTCCGCCCGCGCTGCGACGTGAACCAGAACTCCTCGACTGGCGGCAGGTCGAGCGCCGCCGCAGCCGCCGTGTTGAACGACGTGAGTGGCGCCCACTGGCCGGTCGCGAGATCGAACCGTCCCGCCTCGTTCGGCCGTGCCGCACTCGACCAGACCGTGGCGACCACCGGCTTGTCCGCCGGGCCGCCGACGCTCAGGTTGCCGTGTGAGCCCGCGTTCGCGTCGCTCACCGCGCGCGGGGCAGCGCCCGCCGCCAGCGGCAGCTCGAACACCTTCACGTAACCCTTGCGCTCGGCCGTGAAGTAGACGCGCGAGCCGTCGGGCGCAGGCTCGTAGTCGCCGACGGCGTCGTCGAACTTCTGCGCCAGCACCTGGCGGTCCGCGAGCGATGGCCACGACCAGCGCACGAGCCGCGACGCCACGTAAACCCACTTCTCCGACTTCGGCTGCGCCCTGGCGAGCAGCACGCCACCGTCCGGCGTGAACTTCGGCGACGCGTAGTCGCCTTCGTCCGGCGTGAGCCGCCGCGGCTCGCCGCCGGCGACGCTCACCTGCCACAACGAGTTGAACACCTTGGCACGGGCCGCCTCATCGCGCATCGTCGTGGCCGCGAACACCACGCTGCGGCCGTCCGGCGCCCAGGTCGCGTCGAGCGAATCGCCCTCGTTACCGAGCTGCCCGCCGTAGCCGCGATTCGCGCGCAGCTGCGTGCCCGCGAGCAGGTCGCGCGGCGGCGTCGAGCCATCGAGTCGCTGAACGACGATCGTCGGCCGCGTCTCGTCGAGCCAGCGGTCCCAGTGACGGATCGGATAGCTGTCCCACGCGCGCACGTTGTACTTGCGCGCCTTGCGGTCCGCGGCGGCCTTGCGGTTGTCCTCGCTGGTCGCGGCGCCGGGATAGGTCATGCTCTGGAACAGGATCGACTGGCCGTCGGGGCTGAACTGCGGCGACTTCGCGCCCGTGGCCCAGTCGGTCACCCGCTGAGCCTCGCCGCCCGCGAGCTCGAGCAGGTAGACCTGCGACACCTCGTCGCCCTCGCGCTTCGCGGTGAACGCGAGCCGGGTTCCGTCCGGACTCCACACCGGGTCGCCTTCGCCCGCCTTACCCGACGTGAGCCGGCGCGGAGTCGTGCCGCCGTCCGTGGCGACCATCCACAGATCGCTGCCCTTCTGCGCGTCGTCGTACGACGGCTCGGCCACCGACACTACGAGCCACCGGCCGTCCGGGCTCACGGCCGTCGAGCCGGGCCGCTTCATGAGCCACAGGTCCTCGTGGGTGATCGTGCGCCTGGCGGGCTCATCGGCCACGGCAGGGCCGGCGAGCCCGGTCGCGAGGGTGATCACGGCGGCCAGCATCAGGGACGGAAACGCGCGGGAACGGGTCGCGACCGGGGGCATCATTCGAACTCTCGGGAAAAGAAGGGTGCCCGCCATGGCCGATGCCGGCGCGGGCCGGCTGAGTTTACCCAATGGCGGAATGTGAACCCGACCGCAGCCGCCGCGCCTCCCGGCCGTACTACAATCACCCGACGGTCCAGGCGCGCCCGCGGTGCGGGCGAGGGCGCCACCGGTCGCACGTAGAGCTTTGATCCGAAAGGTTTTTCTGCTAGCCTCCCCGATCCGACAACAAGGAACAACCGCATGTGCGGAATAGTTGGTGCCGTCGCCGAGCGTGACGTCGTTCCGGTTCTGATCGAAGGCCTGCGACGGCTCGAGTACCGCGGCTACGACTCGGCCGGCGTCGCGGTGCTGAACGGCACCGGCAAGATCAAGCGCCTGCGCACGGTCGGCAAGGTCCGCAAGCTCGAGGACGCGCTCGACGTCGACCCGACCCACGGCGGCCTCGGCATCGCCCACACCCGCTGGGCCACGCACGGCGTTCCGAGCGAGCGTAACGCCCACCCGCACATCTCGAAGGACGGCATCGCGATCGTCCACAACGGCATCATCGAGAACCACGAGGAGCTGCGCGACGAGCTGAAGCGCGCCGGCTACGAGTTCTCGAGCGAGACCGACACCGAGGTCATCGCCCACCGCATCCACTACCACCTCAAGGTGACCGGCGATCTCTTCAAGGCCGTCCGCGCGACGGTCGCCGAACTCGAGGGCGCCTACGCGCTCGCCGTGATCTCGCAGGCGGACCCCGACCGCATCGTGCTGGCCCGCGAGGGCTGCCCGGTGGTCGTGGGCATCGGCGAGGGCGAGAACTTCGTGGCCTCCGACGTCGCGGCGCTGCTGCCCGTGACGCGCAAGTTCGTGTTCCTCGAGGAAGGCGACGTGGGCGAGATCCGCCGCACGAGCTTCCGCATCATCGACCACGACGGCAACACCGTGCAGCGGCGCGAGTGGCTGAGCGAGCAGTCCGCGGACGCCGCCGAGAAGGGCGAGTTCCCGCACTACATGCTGAAGGAGATCCACGAGCAGCCGCGCGCGGTCGCGCAGACGCTCGAGGAGCGCGTGGCCGGCGGCAAGCTGCTCGAGGCCGCGTTCGGCCCGGCCGCGCAGGCCGTGTTCGCGAAGACCGAGGCGGTGCGCATCGTCGCCTGCGGCACCAGCTTCCACGCCGCCACCGTCGCGAAGTACTTCATCGAGCAGATCTGCCGGCTGCCCTGCTGGGTCGAGATCGCGAGCGAATACCGCTACCGCAACCCGGTGGTGCCCAGGAACACGCTGTTCGTCAGCGTCTCGCAGTCCGGCGAGACGGCCGACACGCTCGCGGCGCTCAGGCTCGCCAGGCAGGCGGGATATCTCTCGCAGCTCGCGATCTGCAACGTGCCGGAGAGCTCACTGGTGCGCGAGTCCGAGCTCGTGATGCTCACGCGCGCCGGCCCCGAGATCGGCGTGGCCTCCACGAAGGCGTTCACCACGCAGCTCGCCGCGCTCGACATGCTGGTCGTCGCGCTCGCCAAGTTCCACAGCGCGGATGCCGAGCGCGAGCGCGGGCTCGTGCACCGGCTGCTCGGCATCCCGTCGCTGATCGAGAGCGCGCTCCAGCTCGACGGCACGATCCGCAAGCTCGCCGAGCGCTTCGCGGACAAGCACCACGCACTCTTCCTCGGCCGCGGCGCCATGCACCCGATCGCGATGGAAGGCGCGCTGAAGCTCAAGGAAATCTCCTACATCCACGCCGAGGCCTACCCGGCGGGCGAGCTCAAGCACGGCCCGCTCGCGCTCGTGGACGAGGACATGCCCGTGATCGCGGTGGCCCCGAACAACGACCTGCTCGAGAAGCTGAAGTCGAACCTCCAGGAAGTGAGGGCGCGTGGCGGCGAGCTCTACGTGTTCGCGGACCCGGAGTCGGGGATGGAGTCCTCCGAAGGCGTCACCGTCATCCACATGCCGCGGCACGTGAGCTACTTCCAGGCGCCAGCGGTGTACACGGTGCCGCTGCAGCTGCTCGCGTACCACTGTGCGATTCTCAAGGGCACGGACGTCGACCAGCCGCGCAACCTGGCGAAGTCGGTGACGGTGGAGTAGTTCTCTTCGGGGATAGTGGCGAGCTGATGAGAGCAAGTTAGGTCCGTCACCGACAGACAAGGATCGGCAATCGTCACGAGGCATGGACCGTCACCTGGCGAAGGAAACTGAAGCCGTTGAGCGGGTGGCCGGGGCAGTGGGAGTACGTCAGGGAAAGCGTCCAGGATCCAATGCGAAGTCCGTACGGCACATCCGGAGAAATGAACCTCTGCCTTGCGGCCGGGACTCACGACTCGTACGCCACTCTGCGGGACGCGACTTGCCGCCGTGGGCTGACAGGCAGGAACCGGCCAGAAGCGGCCTGTCGATCTCCCGCATGCACAGCAGCCGCCCGGTGCCAGCCGGCGCATGTCCTGTCCAGCCGATCGGCAGGTGCAGGTGATCGACTTTCCGCTGGCTTGAAATACCGGTGGTCATTATCCTCACCCGGGTACGCCAGCCATTGAGCCTGCAGTAGAACAGGGGGTGCAGGATGGCGCTGCACAGGTTCAGCTTGTCCGGCATGTCGGTCGGCGCCTGGAAAGCGCTGCTGTGCTGCGTTGCCCTATTCGTGGTGAGCGTGCTCGGCACGGAGCTGTGGCATGCCCCCCGGTTCCTGGCCGAGTCACGAGGAACGCTGGGCATCCAGTTTCACGAGCTACCGGCGTGGGGCCGATCCCGCTTCGTCATCGACCGGATCGAGCCGGATTCTCCACTGCGGGCAGTGGGTGCCGAGGTCGGCGACCTCTGGATGCCGGATCGCCACTACGACGCCTATCGCTGGCTCGAAGCGGACGAATCGGTCGGCCTGACTCTTTTCCGCTCAGGCACGGCCCGCCACGTGACGGTCGAGACCGTGCCCGACCGAACCAGGCCAGTCATTGGCCTGATGATCGAGCACTGGGTCATCGTACTCGTCGGCTTGTTTCTCGGCCTCCTGATCGGCTTCCGGCAACCCAAGGGCTTGGCCTTCCGGGCGTGCTCCCTCGCCATGCTCTTTTCGGCACTCTCCAGGGTCATCCCACCCTACGTCACGCTCCCGGCCGGCAGCGCTTTCATGTACCAGCATGTGCTTTGGGGCCCGATTCTGGTTGCCACGGCCGTGGCCGTTCCGGCCTTCCT
>Ga0209594_1000672_pt1 | contig 18984 bp, 13 predicted proteins | sample AshMeaCrysSpring_FD_184126 | JGI IMG/M metagenome (GOLD analysis project Ga0209594, IMG submission 184126) | Groundwater microbial communities from Big Spring, Nevada to study Microbial Dark Matter (Phase II) - Ash Meadows Crystal Spring... | ecosystem: Environmental > Aquatic > Deep subsurface... | reverse complement strand
ATTGTTGTAATTCTTGGTTTAAAAACTCGTAAGGTTGGGGTAAACTCCAGTCTATTTCATCATAAACTTTTGGGAAGAAAAATTCTAAGAATTGGGGAAAATATATTTCTATTATATCTTTCCAAGGACTATCGTAATCAGGTTTTTGATTTTCTTTTGTCATTTATTAGTTATATATACCTGAAACTTTGTAGTGTGACAAGGGGCTTAAGCCCCTTGTCTCCCACTATTAATTTATCACAACCTATAGAGGAATTGCTATAGAATATGTCTTTTGTTTGTGTATTTTGTCCAGTTAAATCTTACTAAACCATTTTCCTGTATTATTTGTTATCTCAGCTTGATTAATTTCCTGGAAATATTCAAGAGCTGTTGCTATTTCCCCTGCTCCTAATTTACTGATGGCATAATTAAATACCAAAGGAGTTAACTTATTTTTCACTCCTACATTCTCAGGTTGAATTTTTAGGGCGCTACGATAAGCATTAATAGCTTGCTCTTCCTCTTTTTCCTCAGTTAATACATCTCCTAGTTTTGTGTGTAAATTAATAACATTAGGGTTGATTTCTCTTCCCTGTTGATAAGTCTTGATAGCTAATTCATTTTCGCCTTGCTTTCTGTAAGTATCCCCCAATTTTTCATATAAACCTACTGCTTTTCCATCTTGCTCTATTCCCTGCTGATAAATTTCTCCCGCTTTTTCTAACTCTCCCAGCTCTGTTAAAACTTCTCCCAATTTTAAATATATCCCAGGAATTGTTTTATCTAATTCTTTTGCCCGCTCATAATTAATAATAGCCCCATGATTATCCCCTACTAATTTTTGCGCATCTCCCAGTTTTAGATGATTGTTAATATCATTGGGGTTTGCTTCACATTCTTGTTTGTATTTCTCAACAAATGCTTCTATATCGCCATAAAGTTTGAGCGCATTAGTTAATTTTCCATAAAACCTCATATCTTTGGGAATTAATTCTATTACCTGCTCATAAGAGGCGATCGCTTTTTCTAATTCCAAAACTTTTAGTTGAGCATCCCCCAATTTATGATATAGCCAAGCTGTTTTTAAACCCAAGTTAACAGCAAGCTCATAATTATAAATTGCCTCTTCTATTTTTTCTATAAGAAAAAGAGCATCTCCTAATTTTACATATCCCTGGGGTGTAGGATTTTCTCCACACTCTTTTTTGTACCTAGTTATTGCTTCTTCTAGTTTACCTTGTTCTCTCAAAAAGTTGGTTAATTTTCCATACCAACTGGGGTGGGGGTTAGTAGTTAATTTTATTGCTTGTTCATAATTTAAAATTGCCTGCTCCAGCTCTCCTTTTTCCTGATATATATCTCCCAAAGCGATATAAAATCCTGGACTTTGATTTAATTTTATTCCCTCTGAATATGCTGTTATTGCTTCATCCCATTTACCCAGCTTACTCAGAGCATCTCCCAAACCTTTCCAAGCTTGCCAAAACTTATGATTTACCTCAACTGCTTTTTGATAATTTAAGACACTTTCTTCCCATAAACCTTGTTGACTTTTTATACTTGCGACACCATAATAAGCCCAAGCATTTTTTGGATTTATTTCTCTTGCCTTTTGATAACTAGAAAGGGCATTTTCTAGTTCTCCTGTATTTTTCTGAGCATCTCCTAAATAGAGATATATCTCTACTGTTTGTTGAGGATTAATTGCAATTGCTTTACTTAGATTTTCTTTGACACCAGCATGATTTCTTTTGTTTCTAAATAACAACCCTAACTCCACATACAATTCTGATTTATCAGGAAAAATCTCTACTGCTTGTTGATAACATAAAATCGCCTCATCCCATTTTTTCTGTTGTTTTAATACTTCCCCTTTCCCTAAATAACCTGCAGGGTTTTTTGGATTTATTTCTATGGCTTTTTCATAGTTTAAAAGCGCTTCATTCCCTTTTTTCGCCTGCTTTAAAGCATCCCCCAAATTAATATAAACAATGGCATATTGTTGAGGATTTATTTCTATTGCCTTCCTTAGATTTTCAATTACCCCTAGGTTATTTTTTTGCTGTTTATTTACTTCAGCCAAGTTAAGATAAAATACTGCTCTTTTAGGGAAAATTGCGATCGCCTCCTCATAACATTTCGCCGCCTCATTCCACTGTTTTTGAGTTTGATACAATTTTCCCAGCTCTTGCCATACCTGGAGATTTCTCTTATCTTGCGCCAAAATTGCAATATATTTCTCTATTGCTTCAAATCTTTTGCCTTGCTCTTTTAACTGGTTTGCTGCAGTTATTAGTTGCTTAATGGAAGAAGTCATAGTCTGAATCTTGTTTGTTTTATGGTCTTATATTACCAGACACCGAACTTAGTGACAACTTTTTTGATATTTGCTGCAGTTAAGTGACCTCTTGTTTCCCCCATCTCCTTTATCATAGACATAAGAAAATAATATTGACAAAAAGATAGACTTAAGTCTATAATCAAAAAGATTCGTAGTAATTGCTATCGCAATTCTTTTATAAGTTGTAAAACTTGATCCCCCTAAACCTTGACAGCGGCTAACCCCAGACAGGAGGGGAAATTTGGGAGTAATATACAAAAAATTGTTCACAACTGGTAACAGAATGCTATAGCTTAAAAATAAAGTAATTACTTGAGAATAATAATGCTTGATTCTTTCAGTCAAACTATTTGGTTAGTACCTTTATATGCCTTAATAGGGGCTGTGTTAGCTCTACCCTGGTCGCCTGGAATTATTCGGAATACGGGACCGCGACCATCTGGTTATATCAATGCTTTAATGACTTTCTGGGCTTTTGTCCATAGTCTCTTGGCTTTGTTTGCTATTTCGGGCAAACCAGCACAATATTTATCTTTCAACTGGCTTAATGCTGCTAACCTGCATATTTCTTTTGATATTGTTATCTCTCCAGTGACAGTAGGCGCGCTATTGTTAATTACAGGGTTAAATCTAGCAGCTCAAATCTACGCCATTGGTTATATGGAAATGGACTGGGGTTGGGCACGTTTTTACTCTCTCATTGCTTTGTTTGAAGGGGGTATGTGTGTCCTAGTTCTGTGTAATTCCCTCTTTTTTAGCTATGTGGTGCTGGAAATTCTCACCCTGGGCACTTATCTTCTCATTGGTTTATGGTTTAACCAGTCTTTAGTAGTCACAGGAGCGAGGGATGCTTTTTTAACTAAACGGGTGGGTGATTTAATTCTGCTGATGGCTGTAGTTGCTCTTTTGCCTATAACAGGTACTTGGAATTATACTGAGTTGGGAAAATGGGCGGCAACTACTGATATTGACCCAATAGTGGCAAATTTGTTATGTTTAGCCCTAATTGCTGGTCCTTTGGGTAAATGCGCCCAATTTCCCCTCCATTTGTGGCTAGATGAGGCAATGGAAGGCCCCATGCCTGCTACGATTTTACGGAATACTGTTGTGGTTTCCACTGGAGCTTGGGTGTTGATTAAGTTGCAACCAGTTTTTGCTCTTTCTCCCCTGGCTCTCAATACTATGATTTGGATAGGTGCACTCACTGCTTTAGGTGCTTCTGCTATTGCGATCGCCCAAATAGATATTAAACGCTCTCTATCCTATTCTGTAAGTGCTTATATGGGGTTGGTGTTTATTGCAGTGGGAACACAACAAGATGAAATTGCCCTGACTTTGTTGTTTACCTATGCGATCGCCATGTCTCTCTTGGTGATGAGTATTGGCGGTATTGTTTTTAACACCATTACCCAAGATTTAACTCAATATGGAGGTTTGTGGTCGCGCCGTCCTATATCAGGTATTTGTTATTTAGTGGGTGCTGCTTCTTTATTCGCTTTTCCTCCTCTGGGTTGTTTCTGGACTTTGGTTCAATTGGCGGATATTTACTGGCATAATTATCCTTGGTTATTTGGGGTTTTATTAACAGTAAATGGTTTAACAGCCTTTAGTATAATGAGGGAATTTAGTCTAATTTTTGGCGGTAAACCTAAACCTATGACTGTGCGTTCTCCTGAAGGTTTATGGCTCTTAGTTTTACCCATGATGGTGGTTATGGGTTTGGCTCTTCATGTACCTTTATTGTTAAAACAATGGGGCATTTTGCCAGATGAAATTAATTTGAATGTGGCGATCGCCTTAGTTTTATCTTCAATAATAGGTGCTCGGGCTGCTACTTTTATTTATCTCAATGACAGGATCTCTAAACCAGTAAAATTTGGCCCAAAGTATCTACAAGATTTTTTTGCCTACGACTTTTACACTGCCAAACTCTACCGCATTACTATTGTTTTTGTGGTAGGATTGATCTCCCAAATTATCTATTGGTTTGACCGTTTCATTGTAGATGGAATCGTCAATTTACTAGGTATAGCTACAGTTTTTAGTGGTCAAACTTTAAAATACAATGTGTCAGGACAAACCCAGTTTTATGTGCTCTCAATTATTGTCGGTACTGCCATTTTTGTGACCATTATTTGTTGGCCATTTCTGGTACCCTACCTACAGTAAATAGCTCCAATTCACCAAACAAGACAAGGGGCTAAAGCACCTTGTCACTAGGGGCTAAAAAACATAAAAAAAATAAAAAAAAAACAGAAACAATGATCCCCTTATTCTTATACAATGAATTTGGCGAAAATAATTTAAAACAAGGTATAAATAAATGAACGGAAATTTATCTCGAAGAAATTTAATCAAATATGGTGCAGGGTTTATTGGTGCAGGAACATTAGCAACTGCAATAGGATTAAGTCCTAATGTAATTGCTCCTCAACCTGCTGTTGCTCAAAATGATATCAATTCTGATGAAGCATTAACCAGGTTAATGGAAGGAAATAAACGGTTTGTGCAAAATCAACGTGAAAACCCCAATCAAACTTTATCTCGCGTTGCAGAAGTAGCAGAAGGACAATTTCCTTTTGCAGCAATTCTGGGCTGTGCTGATTCACGAGTTCCTACAGAAATAGTTTTTGACCAGGGATTTGGGGATTTATTTGTTGTTCGCGTTGCAGGTAATGTAGCCACCCCAGAAGAAATTGGCAGCCTAGAATTTGGCACTTTAGTGTTAGGTTCAAAAATAATTATGGTGCTAGGTCACGCTCAATGTGGTGCGGTAAAAGCAGCTATGGATGGTGGTGAACTTCCAGGTCAGGTGGGGATTTTAATTAATAACATTAAAGGGGCTGTAGAAGGCTTAGAAGTGCAAGAAGGTGAAGATAAGGTACAAAAAGCAATTCAAGCTAATGTTTTATATCAAATAGAACGCTTACAAAATTCAGAAGTTCTATCTGAATTAATCTCAAAAGGTGCCCTAAAAATTGTGGGTGCTTATTACGACTTAAACACAGGAGAAGTTTCTATCTTAACTTAGTCATTAGTCATTGGTCATTGGTCATTGGTCATTGGTCACTCGCACTGCACTTCAAGAGAAAACAATTAAAATTCAAAGGTCAGTTCGACTACGCTCACTGACCTTTGAAGAGCAAGAGAAACTTAGACGAAGTGTTGGTCATTGGTCATTTGTAAAATGCTCCAGCAATATGGTTTGAGACAAGGGGCTTCAGCCCCTTGCCCAAAGGCAAGATAAAATTAATTAAAATTATCAAAAAAATATGCTCAGTACCTTACTAATTTTACCTATCATAGGAGCAATAATTGTCGGGTTTTGGCCGTGTAAAGTACCAGCAAATCGCTTGCTAAAAATAACAGCAATTTTTGCATTAGCTACTTTTGGATGGACAATTTTTCTCTTAACTAAATTCGATTTGAGTAATGGAGAATTTCAGTTTGAGGAGTATTTATCCTGGGCTGAACCCATTGGTTTGAGTTATAGTTTAGGGGTAGATGGTTTATCTTTACCCCTCCTCGCTCTCAATAGTTTTTTAACAGGAATTGCTCTGTATAGTATTGGAGATAAAATAGAACGCCCACGACTTTATTACGCACTTTTACTCTTGGTAAATGGTGGCATTGCAGGGGCGTTAATGGCAGAAAATTTATTGCTGTTCTTCCTTTTCTACGAAATAGAACTTATCCCATTTTATCTGTTAATTGGGATTTGGGGCGGCGAAAAACGGGGTTATGCTTCCATCAAATTCCTCCTCTATACCGCAGTTTCTGGGCTATTAGTTTTAGCCGCTTTCTTGGGGATGACTTGGTTGAGTGGTGCTACTAATTTTGATTATAATTCTATCTCCGTTGAAGGATTATCTCTGAACACTCGCCTCATTTTATTAACATTATTACTCGTTGGTTTTGGGATTAAAATACCACTTGTTCCTCTGCATACTTGGCTCCCTGATGCTTATGTGGAAGCATCCCCCGCTGTTACTATTTTGCTAGGTGGTATTTTGGCAAAATTGGGAACTTATGGGTTAATTCGTTTTGGTTTTCAACTATTCCCAGAAACTTGGCAGTTAGTTGCACCAGGACTGGCTATTATTGGTACCGTAAGTGTAATGTATGGTGCACTGGCGGCGATCGCCCAAAAGGATATCAAGCGGATGGTGGCTTATAGTTCCATCGGTCACATGGGATATATTCTCGTAGCTACGGCTGCGGGTACTGATTTAAGTGTGTTGGGTGCAGTAGCGCAAATGATTAGTCACGGCTTAATTTTAGCCCTCCTTTTCCACCTGGTAGGGGTAATAGAAAGAAAAGTGGGAACACGAGACTTAGATGTACTCAATGGTTTAATGAACCCCATTCGTGGTTTACCTCTCACCAGCGCTTTACTAATTACTGGGGGAATGGCTAGTGCTGGTATTCCAGGTTTAGTAGGTTTTGTGGCAGAATTTATTGTATTTCAAGGCAGTTTCCCTACTTTTCCTATCCCTACTCTTTTATGTATCATCGCCTCTGGTTTAACTGCTGTTTACTTTGTAATTTTGCTCAATCGTACCTGTTTTGGTAAGCTAAATAATCAACTAGCTTATTATCCCAAAGTGCTTTGGACAGAAAGTCTTCCCGCATTAGTTTTAACCGTAACTATCTTAGTTTTAGGCGTTCAACCTAATTGGTTAGTCCGTTGGATTGAACCCACAACTAATGTTTTAGCGGTTCAGGTTTTAACTTACGATATGCCACCTCCACCGTCAAAAATTAACCAATTTGTGAGATTTTTGCAGAGAAATTTTAGCTCAGGATTGCGTCAAGAAAGGTTTTAATTTTTAGGGTGTTTTTAGGGATAAAATGAAAGTGAAAAAACCAATCTAAAATTAGAAATATCTAGAAAATATTTCCATAAATAGCCAGGGGTTAAAACCTCTGGTTACAAAAAAAACAAATAACAGTTCAATCTTAAATACCACAACTCATTTCAGTTTTGCCTATTTCAGAAGAGGATTTTAACTGAAAAAATCCCCTTTTATTAGATAATATCCGTCGAGAAGGGGTGGTTTTCAGACAAGGGGCTTAAGCCCCTTGTCAAGTACTTATATTTAATAAACTTTATCATGCTTGTTAAGAAAAAAAATGACTACTACAACTATTCCAAAAATATCGCCTTCAACCCATGAATTTGCTGATATAATTCATCCCTTAGAAGCAGGTGGATCAATGTTACCAGATACGCCAGAAAATCTGATAAAAATTATCGGCATTTATCAAGCTTATGCGTTACCATAGTATCGTTATTTCATTTTTTTTCTAGTTTTATATGTTTTTATGTAACTTAAAAAGTTTTACATCTCTATTTTGTTTTTTTGCCCTAAAATCAACACCCTAGACTTGAGATGTTAGCCAGGGTATTTATTCCCTATTTTAAATAAAAAAAATCCTACCTATGAGCATATTAACTGTTAACTGTTAACTGAAATGACGTTTTATACATCTATTGCAATATTTGCAAACAATAGAGATAGTTAAGGCGTTTTAAGACTGAAAAACTTAATGTAGTTATTTATAATAAATTTGAATATGGTTTGCCATAGCATTAATAGACCTCTTGCAAAATTCTTTTTATGATCTAATGGAAGACTATTTTTTTTTCAGTGTTCTTGGCAGTAATTTACTGAAAATGAGAATAAAGACCATGCTCAACTACCAAAAAATAGAAAAACTTTCATTATAGCATTAAATAAATTGCAATACACAGATAAAACTTGCTGTAAATCATTAAGGAAAATTAAATTTTGTTACAGTTGATTAAGGTGCAAGATATTTTTGGTTTTTTTCAAGTTCACCAATCTAAACTAAGAAATAAATAAATTTAAAACGAGGTGGAGGAAATGGCAACAGTTATTAATGGAACTCCTGAAAGCGACTATATACAAGGGGATACTAACCCCGATGATCGTCAAGACAAAATTTACGGGCTGAAAGGCAATGATACTATAAGTGGTTGGTGGGATAATGACACGCTTTATGGAGATGACGGTAAAAATACAAATGATGGTGATGGTAATGACCAGCTCTATGGCGACCAGGGAAATGACCTAGTAAAAGGGGAAGAGGGGGATGATGGTCTTTGGGGTTGGACAGGAAATGACACCCTGGAAGGAGGTTTAGGTAATGATGCTCTCTATGGCGAGTATGATAATGATAGCTTAAAAGGTGACGAGGGTGATGATTATTTAGATGCTGGTTCAGGAAATGATACTCTGAGTGGAGGTACTGGTTACAATCGACTCTATGGCAGAACAGGAGACGACCAACTGACCAACGGGAATAATGGTGGAGAACTGTATGGAGAAGAAGATAACGATACTCTCACTGGAGGTGCGGGGAAAGATTACATTGATGGTGGCTCAGATGAAGATGTACTAAAAGATGGAGGAGGAAATGATACTCTCTTTGGTGGAGAAGATCAGGACACTTTGACTGGAAGTGCTGGAAATGATACTCTAGATGGTGAATCTGGAGCTGATCAGCTTACGGACTTAAGTGGGAATAACTATCTGGAGGGAGGTTCTGGGAAAGATACCCTCACAGCAGGTAATGGAAAAGATACTCTGTATGGAAATACTGGCAATGATAGTTTAAATGGGGGCAATGGGAACAACTATCTCGCTGGATATACAGGGAAAGATACCCTAGAGGGTGGAAGTAACAACGATAGTCTTTATGGAGAATGGGGAAATGATAGCCTCAATGGTGGTGCAGGTACAGATCTCTTAAATGGAGGAGATGATAATGATACTCTCAATGCTGGTACTGGTAATGATTCGTTAGAAGGTTACACAGGTAATGATAGCTTAGTGGGAGGAGCATGGAGCGATACTCTCTGGGGTGGAGAGGAATATAGTGATTATAGTTGGGAAGATGGTGCAGATACCCTAATTGGTGTTGATCCCACAGGGGCTACTCCTGGTAAAGATGAGCTAGATGAGCTGTTTGGTGGAACCAGTGGAGATACTTTTGTTTTAGGAGATAGCACTTCAGTGTTTTACAACGATGGAGACATTAAAACTGATGGATTTGCAGATTTTGCTTATATTGGCGACTTCCGATATCCTTTTAATCAGGGAGATGTTATTCAATTAAAAGGAACCAGTGCTCATTATTCCCTAGTCACCAATGTTGTTAGCTCTACTCAAACAGATACAGAAATTTACTGGACTTTTGGACAAACTACACCAGAGTTAATTGGTGTTATTGCATCGCAGAGTATTACTAATTTTAACACAGGGTTTTTGTTCGTCTAAATCAATTAGAGCGGGGTGGGTTGATAAATAACTTAATTATCTAACGGGATAACCTAATTATCAAAACGCGCCCCATTTGAAAAAAAAAACTTTAATGTAGTGAAGAGGTAAAAATGCCAACAATTATCAATGGAACTCCCGAAAGTGACTATATCGAAGGGGATATTAAACCCGACAAAAAAGACCAAATTTACGGTCTGAAAGGTCATGATACCCTAATCGGTCGGTGGGATAATGACACCCTTTATGGAGATGACGGTAAAAATACAAATGATGGTGATGGTAATGACCAGCTCTATGGGGAGCAGGGAAATGACCTAGTGAAAGGGGAAGAGGGGGATGATGGTCTCTGGGGTTGGACAGGAAATGACACTCTGGAAGGAGGTTTAGGTAATGATGCTCTCTATGGGCAGCAGGATAATGATAGTTTGAAAGGTGACGATGGTGATGATTATTTAGATGCTGGTTGGGGAAATGATACTCTGAGTGGAGGTGCTGGTTACAATGTGCTCTATGGCAGAACAGGAGACGACCAACTGACCAATGGGAATGATGGTGGAGAACTGTATGGAGAGGAAGACAACGATACTCTCACTGGAGGTGATGGTTATGAATATATCAGTGGTGGCTCAGATGAAGATGTACTAACAGATGGAGGAGGAAATGATACTCTCTATGGTGGGGAGGATAACGACACTTTAACGGGTAGTATTGGAAATGATATTCTCTATGGTGAATCTGGAGCTGATCAGCTTACAGATTTGACTGGGAATAACTATTTAGATGGCGGTAGTGGTAAAGATACGCTCACGGCTGGTAATGGCAATGATACTCTTTATGGATATACTGGCAATGATAGTTTAAATGGAGGCAATGGGAACAACTATCTCGCTGGATATACTGGGAAGGATAGCCTAACCAGTGGCAGTGGCAATGATACTCTTTATGGAGAATGGGGAAATGATACCCTCAATAGTGGTGGTGGTTCGGATACCTTATATGGAGGAGATGATAATGATAGCCTGGATGGAAGTCTTGGTAACGATCGCCTAGAAGGGCAACTAGGTAATGATAGCTTAGAAGGAGGAGCAGGAAGCGATACTCTCTTTGGTGGTTGGGAAAATTCTTATGACTGGGAAGATGGTAGAGATACCTTGACTGGTGTTGTCCCAACATCGACTACTCCTGGCTTAAATCAGCTAGATATTTTATATGGTGGTACTATGGGAGATGTTTTTGTATTAGGAGACGCAGTATCAGTGTTTTATAACGATACAAAAGTAACAACCGATGGAACTGGAGACTATGCTTATATTGCAGATTTTGGTTATCCTTTCAATCAGGGGGATGTTATTCAACTAAAAGGAACCACCGCTGATTATTCTTTGATTACTGCTGCTAATGGTACAGACACAGAAATTTACTGGACTCTAGGTCAAAGTAAAGCTGAGTTAATTGGTGTTGTCGCAAATAATGTGATAACTGATTTCAACACGGCGTTTTCGTTTGTCTAAATCCATACCGCATCAGGAAAAGTAATTGTAATAAGCCCTCACCCCAACCCTCTCCTACAGGGAGAGGGTGACGCAACAGAAGATTCTGAGCTTTATAAGATGTTTGTTATCAAGAGTCATATATCTCCGCGGAGATGAAATTTTTACCATGGGAGAACTTAAAAATCAACTCAATCTTAAATACAATCAATTCATTTGAGTTTTGCCTATGTCATAAAATGATTTTAACTGAAAAAATCCCCTTTTATTAGATAATATCCATTGAGAAGATGTTGTTTCCAGACAAGGGGCTTAAGCCCCTTGTCAAGTACTTATATTTAATAAACTTTATCATGCTTGTTGAAAAAAAAATGACTAATATCACTATTCCAAAAATAGCGCCTTCAACCCATGAATTTGCTGATATAATTCACCGTTTAGAAAATGGTGGATCAATGTTACCAGATACGCCAGAAAATCTGATGCAAATTATCGGCATTTATAAAGCTTATGCGGTACCAATGGATTTTTACTGGCGTGATTTGCTTTATATTGCTGAAAGGGTATTTTTAGAACCCCTTCCCTTCTTTAAATATTTTTTACCTCAAGAATATTTAGACTTGCATAATCATTATGCGGGAGATGATGCAGATTTAAGAATATGGCGGGGAAAAGCAACAGCTCACCCAGAATTATTAGAATTTATGCAGAAGGGAAAAACTTTTAAAGCCCCTAAATTATTCCATCATTTATGGCACGATCGCATTAATATGGAATTTGCTGAAGCCTGCATGAATGCTATGTTGTGGCATGGCAGAGATATGGGTTTAGGTCAATTTGATGCCTATTTAGATACTGATGAATACAAAGCGAATGCAGACAGAGCAATTAAAGCTTATTTTCAGGGAAATCCTGTCATGTTGCAGTTGCATCAATGGTTCCCAGAAATGTTCCTTGAACAAGTCCGCCAACTCTCTTATTATTCCAATTTAGGACTATTCTGGGAAGTAATGGCTCCTGTGTTTTTTGAAATGTCAGATATCTATGATGAAGGGGGTTTTAAAGGTGTCCCCGATGCTATGAATTTTTTGGTAAATGGGATTTTTGCTATTGCTGGTCGTCCCATTTATCATCATGTTTATATTGGGGGAGAATGTTATGAAATTATCCCTAAATCTAAAGGTTTTACCTGGCTATATGAAGCAGCTTTACCCTATGTAGAAGCTGTTTTTTACCGCACTTCTCCCTTCCGCGGTACAAAATCTTATAATGCTCAAGCAAAACAAGTTCCTGACGCGCAAAAAGACTTTCATTATGGTATATTATATGCCGATGTTTTCCCTGTGGGAACTGCTGGCATACCCCCCACTTTATTAATGGATGATATGTACCATTTTCTCCCAAATTATTTGATAGAATACTATCGTAAACATTGCCGAGGCGAAGATGATATGCTCATTCAATTAGGTATCACTTTCCAACGTTCGATGTATAATGTAACCTCTGCGGTTATTCAGGCGTTGCGCACTGCTCTTTTGTATCCTTTAGATGATCCAAACCCAGAACATTTAATGGCAAATCGCCAATTTTTTGAGGCCCAAATGGATCGTTTTAAACGCCCTGAAGCTCGTTTACGCGATATCCAAAGCTCGGATTATCGGTAATTTTTAAGGGTATTTTTTCAACAATTATTAATTGTTGAAAAATCCAAAAAATACAGATAAATTATATCAAAATATAAGCCCTAGATTTAGCTCTGGTTAAAGCAGTATAAATAAGTTTTTGACGGTCATTTGAGATTTTCATATCTTTTACATCCATGAAAACATGATTAATGCTACTTCCTTGAGCTTTATGGGTTGTTAGCGCATAAGCAAAGGCAATGTGGTCATAACTTTTATCTAAGTTAATCATCTGTTCATATTGTTTTTTTTGTTTATATGCTTCTATATGTTGCTGACGCATTTTTTCTGCTTCTGGGGTGAGTATTTTTAGGGTTATTTCTTTTTTATCGTCTGATTTTGTCAGGACTTCCCAATATTGCCAACCTGTTACAGTTTGGTTTAAAATTGCCTCTTCAGTAACAACACATTCTTCTGAGTTATTCATTTCAATTGCCCAGTCTATATCCTCCCCATTTTTCTTGCTTGGAGATGGGCGGAATACTGGTTTTTTGGCAATAAGGCGATCGCCTTTACAAAAAGCTGGGCAATTTTCCCCCCAAAGTTGCTCACGCACCCAGTCATTTAGTGCATCGGCGGTACGGTTACGCCATACTAAAATTCTGGAGTAGTCAGAGTCTTGTTGAAACTTCAAACATTTAAAATGAGCTGCAGCGCTCTCCATCCACTCTTCTTTTTCCATGGTAATAATAGTTTTATCTGTAGTGGAAGTAAAAGGATAAACCCTGTAAGTGTACTTTCCATCGCGGATAGTTTCTGCAACCTTACCTATTTCCCCGTCATAGCGCACCACTTCCTCTAGGGTAGCTGACTCTTGAATAAGAGGGGAATTTTGCACAACTGGTTCATCTTCTCCCACTGGGGGAAGTTGCGCTGCATCTCCCACAAAAATCAATTTAGTATGTTTATTTTTTTTCGCTTCTGTAATTAATTGCTCAAAATTAGACTTATTAATCATTGAATATTCATCAAGAATAACAATTCCTTCAACATGAGGTTCTCGAATTGAGGTAAATTCTTCTTTACCTGACTCTTTACTGAGTTCTGGTTGTTGTCCCAAAAGTTTAGCTATAGTAGTTGCTTCAATTTTGATGTGATTTTCCTGAGCAATTTTAGTTAGGTTTTTAGCTGCTTTGTTAGTAGGCGCTGCTGCTGTTACATCATAGCCTTCTGCAAGTAACCAACGGATAAATTTACAGATTAAAAAACTTTTACCTGTACCTGCATACCCAGTCAAACGGAAATATTTTAATTTACCTTCAATGAATTGTTTTAACTGATCAAATGCTGCTTGTTGACTTGGGGTTAATTTAGTTGGTTTTTCTGATTTAACTACTTTAGGAATATCAGTTTCAGTTGGTAAAATTTGAATTTTTGGGGCTTCTTTTGGTTCTAACTTTTCTTTATAAGTTGCTATTTCTCTATGAAACTTAATTGTTAAATCTGTAATAAGCTCCAGGGGTAATGTATCTAAACTTCTGGCAATATTTAACAAATTGTTTGCCATTATTTGAGGAACTCTAATTGATTTTGTTGGTGTGTTATTCCATTTTGTTTTTTTGCTTGATACTTTCCTAGTTTCTATCAATTCCATAATTTTAATTTTTCAAGACTAAATTATTATAACAGGAAAAGAGATTAAGAAAAAGGGCGTTAAAAAAATTAGCGCCCTAGCATTATTTATTTATAAAATACTAACAAATTTCCAGGATGTTGTTGGTCTCGATAAACACACTCAAATTTACTAAAACCAGCGTTTTGTGCTTGTTGATAAATGGTCTTTTCTGTTTCTGGAAAGTCACAAGTTGCCATATGTTGGATTGCCATTTCTATTTCAGCTTTAGTTAAACTCAACCAATTTTCATTAATATTTTGCCAATATTTAGCCAAAAAACTCTCGCGAGTTTCCCCTTCTTCTCTAAAAACATCAATGAAAATAAAACAGGAATTAGGGTTTAATATTTGCCAAATATCATTAATTAAACCTTGCTTTTCTGAGGTATTTAAATGATGAATAGCATAGGAAGAGAAAACCACATCAAATTTTAGATTTTTAGTGGTTATCAACTCTTTTACTATATCTTTAATATTGCCTGTGATTAAGGTTTTTTCACCAGGAAGACAAGCAAGATTTTTTTGAGCAATGGCTAACGCCTGTGGTGATAAATCTACACCTGTGTAACTCTTAATTTTACTATCAATTAAACAATGTGTAAGAGTTGATGCGTCACCACAACCCAAGTCTAAAAAAGAAAATGATTCAGTTGAATAATTGAGAATAAATTGATGCAAAGCATCATACATTTCTTGATGCCGCATATGATTGTTTTCAATTATTTTCTGATACATCTGCCAGTTTTTAGCAAAAATTTCTGCACTGGATGGTAGTGGGTTGCTTTCATTTGCGGTTGTGTTGGTGATATTTTGGGACATAATTAGGGAGTAAGGTAAGGTTAATCAAGAAATATAGCATTTCTCGGTTGAATAAGGTACAAATATTTTGATTTTGAGGACTAGGGGTTAGAGAATGTTATGATTAAAATAATTGTACCGCACTAATTTTAAAAACGCTATAAAACTGGGGAAAATGGAACTAAACAGCCCTAGAAAATTAATATTGGATACAAGATGATAATGTTGTTTTTTGGACAAAATAATTAAGTTTTAGTGTTAAGTAAATCTAAAGACAGCTAGAATAGTTATTCTTGGTGGGTCATTTCTATTAATCAAAATTTGAAGGTTAACACTATTTTTTTTCCTGGTAGTCTGAGCAATTTACTGCCTCGTCTTTGAAGGCTTTACATGGATTTACTGCACATTTAAGATAGGGATTGTTTTGAAAATAAATACAATTACTGCAAGGAATTTTTGGAGGTAATCGCAAATGAATTAAATGGTTTAAATACCTGATAATTTTAAAGTCAATCCGCAAAATAAGCGGAAATAAAATACCCGTCATGCAAAGAACAATGTAAAAGGTAATTGCATTGACTGGTAATTGTTCAGCTTTTATTTTAATTGGTGGAGCAGATGGTGATTCAATATTTTCTACCCTATTATTTGGCAAATTTGCCCTTGTTTCCCATTCAAATCTTTTGGTAGTTAAATTTTCTTTCATGGTCAAACCTCTGTATTTGAAAAAAGCTATAGCAACGTTTTTATAACTATTAGTAAGACAAGGGGCTTAAGCCTGGGGTGTTGATTATTTATCAAGTTACAAATTTTAAAATCAGACAATTTTTCTTTGTAGGGTGGGCCATGCCCACCCTACTTCAAATAAAAAGTGTATGAAATTACGTTGTTAAATTTGAGCCAAAATCAACACCCTAGCGCGGATCCCCTTGTCTCAAGACCTTTTTTTATTTATTACACTCAATTTTGTCAAATAGTGATATTTTAAAAAAGTAGGATTGTTTGAGCTAGTTCAGGACAAAAGTTCAAATTAAATAAGAAGTTTTACTTCTTATTTGATAAATCATTTTATTGGTTTTTATTTGTTGTTTTCGTCAGTGATTTAACTAATAATACTGACATTTAGAAACAACTTTTTTGGGTAAATACCGCAGTTTTGTATTAAGAGTTTTTTCTTTATTATAATTTAAATTCACAGGATGATTTGTAAAATCTTGTTAACTATTATTAAAAAAATCGGGTAGGTATTGCTAAAAATTTGCAATACCTACCCGATGAACAGTGAACAGCTACCAGTTACCAGTGGTGAAAAATAACTAATTACTGCTCACTGGTAACTGGTAACTGTTTTATTTAGATTTTGGACCCAAACCAACTTTACCTGCGTAAACAGCGCGCTCGCCTAGTTCATCTTCGATCCGTAGTAAGCGGTTATATTTAGCGACCCGTTCACTACGACAGAGAGAACCTGTTTTAATTTGACCTGCACGAGTAGCTACAGCTAAATCTGCAATTGTTGTATCTTCAGTTTCTCCAGATCGGTGAGAGATCACAGAGGTATAACCATTACGGGTTGCGAGTTCAATAGTTTGGAGAGTTTCTGTAACTGTACCAATTTGATTAAGTTTAATCAAAATGGAATTACCAACACCCAGATTAATGCCTTTTTGCAGACGAGTAGGATTAGTTACAAACAAATCATCACCAACCAATTGAATGCGAGATCCCAATTTTTCGGTTAATAACTTCCAGTTATCCCAGTCGTCTTCATCCAAACCATCTTCAATGGAAACAATAGGATATTGATCTACTAACTTAACCAAATAATCAATAAAATCAGCAGGAGAATGAGCGGATCCATCATAGATATATTGGCCATCTTTATAGAACTCGCTAGCAGCAACATCCATAGCCAGAGCTACTTGTTCACCTGGTTTATAACCTGCTTTTTCGATAGCTGCAATTAACAAATCGAGAGCTTCTTGATTAGAAGCTAAATTAGGAGCATAACCCCCTTCATCGCCCACACCTGAGAGCAATTTTTTGTCTTTTAAAACTTTACTTAAAGAGGCAAAAACTTCAGCACCCCAACGCAAAGCTTCAGCGAATGTTTCCGCACCCACTGGCATAATCATAAACTCTTGAAAATCCACATTATTATCAGCATGGACCCCACCATTTATTAAATTCATCATTGGTACTGGTAGGAGGTTAGAAAGGGGACCACCGAGATAACGATAAAGAGGTAATTCTAACTCTGCTGCTGCTGCTTTAGCGGTTGCCAAAGATACAGCTAAAATTGCATTTGCCCCCAAATTCTTTTTATTAGGAGAACCATCTCTTTCGATCATTTTAAGGTCAATAGAAGCCTGATCTAAAGCATCCATTTCCATCAATTCGATGGCGATTTTTTCTTTGACATTGCGTACTGCTTGGAGTACTCCTTTACCACCGTAACGATGGTCATCACCATCTCGTAGTTCGTGAGCTTCAAAGCTACCTGTGGAAGCGCCACTAGGAACTTGAGCAATTCCCACTGCACCTGTTTCTAGTCGTACTTCTCCTTCAATTGTGGGGCGACCGCGAGAATCTAATATTTCTCTTGCGTCAATTGCTTCTATGGGTGCTTCTATTTTATCGAGCATATTTCCTCCTATTAAGGTTAGTTTTTATGGGTTTAAACTCATAAACTTATTGAGCTATATTTTCTGAAGGCTCAAGTCTATATTGTTTTTTTACCTACCCTCAGTTAATATTTAATCAGACTTGTTGCACTTTCAGATATTTTTCCTCAAAATCTTATCAATTAATGGCGCTTAAAATTCACCTACATCATCCTGAAATTCTACAAAGTCTATGCCAACAATTTGTTTTTGATCGTCAAACATAAAAATCAGGTCATCAGTTACTTTTTCAAACTCTATTGTTACCAAAACCACATCTACATCATCTACAGATGAACCGCTTCTTACCTCAGTGCTTACTTGTCTTTGAAATGGGCCTGTTCTTGTTTGTAGAGCGTTCCATTTAGTCTGGATTTCTTGAGGGAATATTTCCGTTTTCAAGAAAGGATGTAAATAGCCTCTTGCACGAGCAAAGTCTTCTGCGGCTAAAGCTTCAACTACTTTTTCTGCTATTTCTTCAATTGTTTCTAGGTTAGGAAAATCTAAACCGATAATTTGCTGTTCTTTATTAAAAGTTACAAGCAGCTCTTCAGTGACATTTTCAAACTCCACAGTAAGAAAAACAATATCAGCATTTACTGTATTGCTAACACGAGAGTCTAACTGTTGTTTAACAGCCCCTGTAGTAGATAGCAAATCTTGCCATAACTCTTCAATTTTTTCTGGTGGCCATTGTGCTTGTAAATCAGGATGCAACAATGTTCTTACCTGAGCATAATCTTCAGCTACCAATAAATCTAGCAATGTTTTTGCTTTCTGTTGCACTGCTTCAGCTTCTGAGTTTGCTACTTGATTAATTTCTGTAGCTTGTCCGTTTTGTGATTGAGCCCAACTTGGAGTTACTCCCGCAGTTAAACAGACAGCAAGTAAGAAAAGAGAAAAGGGTTTCATCATCTTCCGCCCTCCTAGAGACCCCCGTTAAAATCGGTCTTCCGATTTAACGGGGTCCGAAAGGAGGGGTAATGTCTATGCTGCATAAAATTTACTCCAAAATTAGTTGAAAGTGCAGGTTTTTTGATTGGAAACCTGCAAAACCAACTCCCAAAACTGGGGTAATGTTAGCTTAGACAATGTTATAAGAGCTTG
>Ga0209594_1000669_pt1 | contig 19064 bp, 11 predicted proteins | sample AshMeaCrysSpring_FD_184126 | JGI IMG/M metagenome (GOLD analysis project Ga0209594, IMG submission 184126) | Groundwater microbial communities from Big Spring, Nevada to study Microbial Dark Matter (Phase II) - Ash Meadows Crystal Spring... | ecosystem: Environmental > Aquatic > Deep subsurface... | reverse complement strand
GATATCCCCTGGATTGTTCTCTAAATACTTCAGAGTTCCATCAACCACCCCGATTAAAACATCTACATCTCCATCTTCATCTAAGTCTCCCATTGCTGGGCTAGTTTCTTCTCCTGTATTTATTCCCGCAAAGGGGCGATCGCCTTTTAATTGCTCAAAACTCCCTTGATTATTCTGGAAGTACAGCAGCTCACCCCAATCGTTTCCGACTAAAACATCATCATCCCCATCTCCATCAAAGTCTACAATTGTTGGACTTGCATCACTGTACACATTTATTTTAGCGAAGGGATTATTATTTCCTATTTGTTCGGTAAATGTCCCACCTTCATTTTTGAAGTACTGAATTTTCCCCTTAAAATTCCCTACTAACAAATCAAGGTCATTATCTCCATCCAAATCACCCATTGCTGGAGACGCATCTACTCCTACATTTACTCCATCTAAGGGATTATCACTTCCTGTTTTTTCGGTAAACGTTCCTGATTTATTTTCAAAATATTTTATCTTTCCTAGTTCATCTCCTATTAAAACATCATTATCTCCATCCCCATCTAAGTCGCCAATTGTTGGACTAGGTTCTCTTCCTAAAACCATATCATTAAATGGGTTATCACTTCCTGTAACTTCGGTAAAAGTTCCCGATTCATTGCGGAAATATTGAACGCTTTCCAAATCATTTCCGATTAAAACATCCTGGTCATTATCCCCATCTAAATCGGCGATCGCTGGATTAGCATAACTTCCCACATCCACTGAGAAAAAGGGATTGAGGTTATTATTTTGTTCCACAAAAATTGGGACAGCTAAGACATTTACCGTTGCGGTTGCTGTCTGGTTATTTTTGTCAGTAATAGTGTAAGTAAAGCTATCAGTTTGATTAGCTAAAAAATCAGCAGGTGGAGTGTAAATTAACTCATCATCACTCAAATCTTCTGGTGTTCCCTTATCATCTCGTTCAACAGTTCCCCCGCGCTCCGTATCCCCTTCAAATTCCACCAGAGAAATTGGTTCTTTTTCTGATTCGCTGTCATTTTTCAGTACATTGATAGTTACGGGATTATTATCTAAAATCCCAACAGAATCATTTTTTGCAATGGGAGCATCATTTACATTCGTAGTTAAATTCTCTAAATATTTGATTTCTCCGTATGCATTTCCTACTAAAACATCCTCATCTCCGTCTCCGTCTAAATCAATTACTGTTGGAGTTGCAGAATATCCCACATCCACTCTTTTAAAGGGATTTTGACTTAATTTTTGTTCGGTAAAAGTCCCAGAATCATTGCGGAAATATTTGAGTTTTTCATCATTACCGACTAAAAGATCCTCATCTCCATCACTATCTACGTCTAGTCTTGTAAGACCATTATAATTTTTCAGTTCCACTCCTTTAAAGGGATTTTCACTTCCTTTTTGTTCGGTAAAACTATCTCCCTCATTGCGGAAATATTTGATTTTTCCGTAACTATCTCCTACTAAAACATCTTCAAAACCATCACCATCTACGTCAAATATTGTGGGAGTTGCGATCCAACCCAGATCCACTCCTTTAAAGGGATTTTTACTTCCTTTTTGTTCGATAAAACTATCTCCCTCATTGCGGAAATATTTGATTTTTCCGTAATCATTTCCTACTAAAACATCCTCATTTCCATCCCCATCTAAATCTCCTATTGCTGGATTTACAGAATATGCATTATATCCCACAAACACTCCCTTAAAGGGATTCTCAGTTCCTTTTTGTTCGGTAAAACTATCTCCCTCATTGCGGAAATATTTGATTTCTCCGTCACTATTACCTATTAAAATATCCTCATCCCCATCCCCATCTAAATCTCCTACTGTTGGACTTGGAGAATATCCCACATCTACTCCTTTAAATGGATTGAGGTTATTATCTTGTTCCACAAAAATTGGGACAGCTAAGACATTTACCGTTGCGGTTGCTGTCTGGTTATTTTTGTCAGTAATAGTGTAAGTAAAGCTATCAGTTTGATTAGCTAAAAAATCGGCTGGTGGAGTGTAAATTAACTCATCATCTGTCAAATCTTCTGGTGTTCCCTTATCATCGAGTTCAACAGTTCCCCCAGCTTCTGTATTCCCTTCAAATTCCACCAGAGAAATTGGTTCTTTTTCTGGTTCGCTGTCATTTTTCAGTACATTGATAGTTACGGGATTATTATCTAAAATCCCAACAGAATCATTTTTTGCAATGGGAGCATCATTTACATCAGTAGTTAAATTCTCTAAATATTTTATTTTTCCATCGTCATTTCCTACTAAAACATCCTCATCTCCGTCTCCGTCTAAATCAATTACTGTGGGAGTTGTAGAATATCCCACATTCATTTTCTTAAAGGGATTCATACTTCCTTTTTGTTCGGTAAAAGTCCCAGAATCATTGCGGAAATATTTGAGGTTTTCATCATAATTACCGACCAAAAGATCCTCATCTCCATCACTATCTACGTCAATAGGAGCAGCAGAATATTCCATATCCACTCCTTTAAAGGGATTTTCACTTCCTTTTTGTTCGGTAAAACTATCTCCCTCATTGCGGAAATATTTGATTTCTCCATAATCATTTCCTATTAAAACATCTTCAAAACCATCACCATCTACGTCAAATATTGTGGGAGTTGCACCCCAACCCTCAAACACTCCTTTAAAGGGATTTTCGCTTCCTTTTTGTTCGGTAAAACTATCTCCATCATTGCGGAAATATTGGATTTTTCCTAAACTATTAATTACTAAAACATCCTCATCCCCATCTTCATCCAAGTCACCTACTGCTGGTTTTGCATCCCAACCCACATCCACTCCCTTAAAGGGATTCTCAGTTCCTTTTAGTTTGGTAAAACTATCACCATCATTGCGGAAATACTCGATTTCTCCGTCACCATTACCTACTAAAACATCCTCATCCCCATCTCCATCTAAATCCCCTACTGTGGGATTAGCATCACCTCCCACATTCACACCCAAAAAGGGATTGAGGTTATTATTTTGTTCCACAAAAATTGGGACAGCTAAGACATTTACCGTTGCGGTTGCTGTTTGGTTATTGGGGTCAGCAATTGTGTAAGTAAAACTGTCAGTTTCATTCAGAGAAAAATCAGCAGGTGGAGTGTAAATTAACTCATCATCACTCAAATCTTCTGGTGTTCCCTTATCATCTCGTTCAACAGTTCCCCCGCGCTCTGTATTCCCTTCAAATTCCACCAGAGAAAATGGTTCTGCTTCTGGTTCAAAATCATTTTTCAGTACATTGATGCTGATTGGAGTATCATCTGCAATCCCAACAGAATCATTTTTTGTTATCGGAGCCTCATTTACATCCGTAGTTAAGTTCTCTATATAACTAATTTCTACTTTTCTACTTACTAAAACATCCTCATCTCCGTCTCCGTTTAAATCAATTACTGTTGGAGTTGCAGCATATCCCAAATTCATTTTCAAAAAGGGATTTTGACCTAATTTTTGTTCGCTAAAACCATCACCATCATTGCGGAAATATTTGAGTTTTTCACCATTACCGACCAAAAGATCCTTATCTCCATCACTATCTCCATCTAGTAATATAGCAGCAGCCTGCTCTCCCACATCCACTCCATTAAAGGGATTTTCACTTCCTTTTTGTTCGGTAAAACTATCTCCATCATTGCGGAAATAAAGGATTTTTCCGTCATTATCTCCTACTAAAACATCTTCATCCCCATCTCCATCCAAGTCACCTACTGCAGGAGAAGCATGCCAATCCACATCCACTTCATTAAAGGGGTTATCATTTCCTTTTTGTTCGGTAAAACTATCTCCATCATTGCGGAAATATTGAATTTTTCCGTAACCATTACCTACTAAAACATCCCCATCCCCATCTTCATCTTCATCAAATACTGCAGGAAATATGAATGAATCTAACTTTACTCCATCAAAGGGATTTTCACTTCCTTTTTGTTCGGTAAAACTATCACCATCATTGCGGAAATATTTGATTTTTCCGTACTTATAATAATCTCCATCACTAGAACTATCATCTTCTAAATTACCTACTCCTACTAAAAGATCCTCATCCCCATCTCCATCTAAGTCACCTACTGTGGGATTAGCATAACCTCCCACATATACTCGGAAAAAGGGATTGAGGATATTATCTTGTTTCACAAAAAGTGGGATTGCGAAGATATTTACTGTTGCGGTTGCTGTTTGGTTATTGGGGTCAGTAATTGTGTAAGTAAAACTGTCAGTTTCATTCAGAGAAAAATCAGCAGGTGGAGTGTAAATTAACTTATCATCTGTCAAATTTTCTGGTGTTTCATTATCATCTCGTTCTACAGTTCCCCCAGCTTCTGTATCCCCTTCAAATTCCACCAGAGAAATTGGTTCTGCTTCTGGTTCAAAATCATTTTTTAAGACATTGATTGTTAGTGGATTATTATCTACAATCCCAACAGAATCATTTTTTGCTATCGGCGCATCATTTACATCCGTAGTTAAATTCTCTAAATATTTGATTTTTCCCTCATCATTACCTATTAAAACATCCTCATCTCCATCCCCATCCAAGTCTCCTATTGCAGTAGTTGCATCCCACTCTAATTTCACTCCCTTAAAGGGGTTATCACTTCCTTTGAGTTCGGTAAAACTATCTCCCTCATTGCGGAAATATTTAATTTCTCCGTAACCATCAACTACTAAAATATCCTCATCTCCATCCCCATCCAAGTCACCTACTGCTGGATCTGGATACCAGCCTAATTTCACTCCATCAAATGGGTTATCACTTCCTTTGAGTTCGGTAAAACTATCTCCCTTATTCTGGAAATATTGGATTTCTCCGTAATCATTTCCTACTAAAACATCCTCATCCCCATCCCCATCCAAGTCACCTACTGCTGGATCTGGATTCCCGCCTAATTTCACTCCTTTAAAGGGGTTATCACTTCCTTTGAGTTCGGTAAAACTATCTCCCTCATTGCGGAAATATTGGATTTCTTCGTAATCATTTCCTACTAAAACATCCTCATCCCCATCCCCATCCAAGTCACCTACTGCTGGATCTGGATTCCAGCCTAATTTCACTCCCTTAAAGGGGTTATCATTTCCTTTTAGTTCGGTAAAACTATCTCCCTCATTGCGGAAATATTGGATTTTTTCGTAATTATCTCCTACTAAAACATCCTGATCCCCATCCCCATCTAAGTCAGCTACTGCTAGTTTTGGATCATATCCCACATTTATTCCTTTCAAGGGATTCAGCATGTTATCTTGTTCCACAAATACAGGTTTTTTTGCCATTTTTACTTATTTACTCCGTTTTTTTGCTTACCTACTGGACAACAACTTTTTTGCTTGCTGCTTTATTTCATTTTATTATAATGCTAGAATTCTGATGTTTTATTAACTTTTGTTAAGTTTTGGTAAGCGATCGCCACCTTCTACCTGGGGTGTTGATTTTCGGGTTGATTACGCCAAATAAATTCATATAATTTTTCTCTTACTAAGTACGATCAAATTCTGTAAGTTACCTCCCCCGCCATAGAATAAATGGCGTTGCTGAATTGAAGAATGAAATCTTCAAGTAGCGGAGTTGCGGAGTAGGGAGTGGGGAGAGGGTTTTAGTTAGGTTAATAATTTTTGTAAACATATAATTCATTACTCAAAAAACGCAATGCCGAATTTATTCTATGGCTAATAGCTGGCGTCCACTGAAGAGGACTAATTTTTTTTACTCAAACAGAATACTTGTTAGTCCGTTTTAACGGACTTAAACTATTAGCCATAGAATTTATTCTATGGCGGATTCTGCTACCAATGAGAAAAGTGTATGAAGTTACGTTATTAAAGTTGAGCCAAAATCAACACCCCACCTTCTACCAAATCCTTTGAAAAAATTTTTCTACTATATGTATAACAGAGAAAATAGGTAGGGTTAATCACCCTACCATCAACATTAAAGCTCTTTAAAACAACCGCGATACTCAACAATTGAAGTTAAAAAAGGTTTTAAACGACGCTCAACAAACCGCATCATCTGTTGATGATCCATATCCACCATAAAAACATAATTAGGAGTCCCATTTGCTAATTGTAATTTAATGGACTCAGCTAACAAAAAAATTGCCCTTCCAAAAGGTTGAAATTGCTGCTTAACAAACAAACTCGTGTATTGAATGGTATGGGGAGCGGTGCGATGGGTAACGATCCAACCCACCACTTCACCCCCGTAGCGCATTCCCAAACTATTGGCATACTCTAGCTTATTTTCTTCTTGGAATGGAGTCAAGTTTTTAGGATACCAAGAAGCTTTTTGCAGCTTTTTCTTCTCAGAAGTAGTTAACTCACTCCAGGGGAAAATAGTGAATTTTGGTGGTAATTTGTATTTATGCAACCAGGGAGCTTGAGCAATACGTGCATCACTTTTACACACAATTCTGGCAATAACTGGTGTAGCCCAAGCCTGTTTTTGTAATATCCGCTCAATAATTGCTACACTCTGCCAATTAGAACGATAGCCGAATTGTACCAGTTTAATTTTGCCTTGAGTAAGCCCTTGTTCCATCCCAGCCACCAGTTGAGTAGCTATTCCTCGCTGACGATGGTTTTCACTCACAAACAGGGAAATAACCTCAGCAAAATTAGCTTGAATATCGGCGATCGCCATTCCCACCAACTCTTGACCTAATGATGCAGTTGTAGCCATTAACTGCCCTTTAATTTGATGATTTTGACTTAATTTAGGGAAAGTGAAAGCATCGAATTTTAGGGCAGTTTCTAAGTCTAAATGGGGGATAAATTTAAACTCATACTTACTCTGTTGTTTTTCCCTTCTCTTTGAGGGAGTGTTCGTGGGAATAACTCCCCCCATAGGAGTTGAAGGTTTAGAAGAAGAAGTACTGGGAAACTGAGGCGCAGAGACAGTAAACTGGGGGTTAGGTTCAACTGTAATCAGACGATTAATTTCATCAGTTTTGAAACCCAGAGCCATGGGGCGACGTACTCCAAACAACACCTGAACATCGTAAATTTCGGTAATTCCTCCATGGAGCTCCAACCAGTGGGCAATATCTCCAGTCTCCAAATTAATTACCATCAAACCACAGCGGGGATCAGTATCTTTACTTTGTAACTTATCATCCAATGCTAAACCAGAAAAAGCCCGATCGCGTGGTTTAGAGAGCCCGACTATAGCATATTTGCCCGCAAATGTCAACCCCCGTAAATAACCAGGGCAAAAAGTAACAGCTTGAAATTCCCCTGTTTTCGACTCAAAATAACCAAAATCTCCTGTACCAGAATTGAGCACCCAGATTTTATTTTGATAAAAACGGGGAGAATGGGGCATAGACAAATTACTCAACAGTACTGTATCTGACTGAACATCTATCAGAGTACCACCTTCATGTCTTCTTTGCCGCCAACCGTAAGCGACATCAGAGCGACTAATAGCAGTTACATAAACTGGTTTTCCATCTGCCATTGCTAAACCATTGAGGTGACACCTTTCTTCAGGAGCGAGTTTAGAGATAAAAGGAGGTTTCCAGATGGGAGCAAAACTATAATCATTGCTGAGAGTTGCAAGACAGCTATAAAGGGTATTGACAAAAATTACTTGATCCTTTGCTACTACCAAGTCATGGACATCCAACTCTCCAGTAGTGTAGCCAATGCGAGGAAGATAGAGCGCATCATAACCCTCATGGAGTTGGTTTTTTTCCAGGACATTGTTAAACTGCCAAATTTGATAACGAGTGCTGAGGTAGAGGTGATCTGGGGTGATATACATCCCCATAGCGCGGTCAAAAAACCGCTTAAAACCAGATAACTCCCCATTAGGTTTGAGCCCAATTAAAAAAAGTTGATGGGTTTGATAGGTAGAAAAAGCGAGACTCAAATGCTGCTCATATAACCAAGAAAGAAAATGACGAGAGCAACTCATTTCTAGTTCCATAAACAAGTACCTACAATCTGTAAAACGTAGTTACTGTTATTTTATTACCATTTGACGCTATACTAAGGTAGACATAGAGTTGAGGTTTTATTACAAAAAACAACAAAAAAGATGATTTAATGTATGTCTTCTTTAAATTAATTAGATTGTTTCAATAGCAGAGCAAGAACAAATTAATTATCTAAGATATAATCATCCTCTACAAAGATTTTTAGTTATAATCTTAATAAATATTTACTTGGTTACTTATGCTTTGCCACCTACAAGACTTTCTATTTCAACCTTGATATTGAAGTTTGACTCAAAGCTTGTCTAACCTCAACTTCCTTCCTTTCCCACAACAATAAACAAACTCCTTTCTTATCCCAAGCGATTCATCTTTTCTAAAACTTTAATCACTGCTTCTATGCCTATTTTTCCATAATTTGTTGCTTAATTTATTGTGGCTATTCTTTCCTCAAAGTTGTCGCTTTTTCTTAGGTTTTGAAAAATTCTTTGTTCAAAATTTAAGGCTACAGCTCCTGACAAAATTATGTTCCTCTTTAATACCACATATTTTATCCTGGGTAATGCTTGGTTTTTCATGGTTTTATTTAATTTAAGTTATGTGCTAAAAACAATATTGCTACTAAAAAAATATAGTTTTCTTTTATTATAGCAGATCAAAATTATATTATGATTGCAAACTTACACAATTCCGAGAATCATTCTCATAGCTATAAATGGGAAAAATAGTGGTTAGGTTGGGCTGAGGTTTTAACTATTATTATTTCTTCTAGGAGCTAAAAGTGGTTAGGGGGGAAATGATAGGGAAAAAACCTCAACCCAGGGTTAAATTAAGTGGAGAGAGTTAATGTTAGCTCTACCTTACCTGTCAAAGCTGGAGAAACTTGCCAAGTAAAAAGCGATCGCTTTATCAATTCAATGGTTTCAGCATTTTTAATGGTACTTTTCAACTCATCTACCATCACATTTCTGACTCGTTTATTATCCAAGTCAAACTCTAAAGTCACTTCACCTTTTATTCCTGGAGGTAACTGAATACTTTGGAGGTGTTTTGTCAAACTTGCTTTTGCGGTTTCATCCAGGAGTGTCACGCTTTTTATCTGGATTTTATTCTCAGCCTCATTAGCTTTTTTCTTACTTTTTGTGATTTTGCCCCAAATATTAGTAAATGTGGGGAATAATGGGGAGGAAAAACTCTCAGAAACATCACTTGATTTGTCAGAAATACTTGGAGAAGAAGTAAGAGGTTGAATATAATAAGCACGTGGCATACTTTTTGTATGTATTAAACCACCAATAGAACTACCAATAGGAATAGGTGGTCGTGGTGGAGGAGTTGTCCCAAAAACCCCCTCATAACTAACCCCATCAGGTATTTCTAAAGGAACATTGACAGTAACTTTCTCTCCATCTGGGTTAACTCGTACTTCTTCTGAAACAGCGACAAAGGCTGTATATTGAGATAACAACTGATAAGACAGGGCAGTTTCTGTAACTGCTTCCACCTCTGTTTTTTTCTCATACCCATACATTTCGCCCATCAAATGTTTAATCCTTGCTCTTCCCCAAAGTTGAGCAATGGCGGGGTTATTTTGGGCGACTATTTTTGTGAGGGAAAACTCCTGTTGATAAACCTCTCCTTGGGCAGTATTTCCCTGTATCCGTAATGTTCCCATTGTTTGAGTTCGTCCAAACAATACTAATGGTTGTTCTGCAAATAAATCTGATGGCGTAGCAGGATAAATTATTGGTGTTGTTTCATTTCCCAGTCATTCCACTTGAATATTAGTCAAAACAGGGTTATTTATTTGGCGGAAAAACTTTTCTGCTACTGGTGCTGGGTCTTCATCTTGACGAACCATTTGTGCAACTCCTCGCCCAACTTCTGCCAAACGATTAAGTAAGAAACGGTTAGGAGAACTGCCAACCCCAAAACTATAAAGGCGATCGCTTTTTTTCAACCTTTCTTGAACTGCTGCTAACACTTGGTTTTCGTTACCGATATAGCCATCAGTGAGTAAAACAACGCTTCTTAAACGTCCATCGAAAGTAACAGGAAAGTTCAAAACTTCTTCTATCCCTGTAAGAAGATAAGTTCCCCCATTTGCTTGCAACTTATTAATATAGTCCATTGCTTTTTGACGGTTAGAGGGAGTATTAGTTAGGGGAGAAGGAGAGAGTTTTTGAGTGACATCAGAAAAGTCGATAATGGTAAAAGTATCTTGAGGGTTAAGTCCGTTAATAAAACGGCGCATTAATTCTTGAGATTGAAGTAAAGGAGCGCCCATTTGAGAACCAGAAGTGTCCATTAAAAACACCACATCTTTAGGTACAATTTCTGTGGTTTGATACTGGATAGCTGGAATAAAATAGAGAGCAAAATGAGTTCCCCGTTCATCTTGTTGAGTGAGAATAGTTGCTTGAGTGTTTTTTCCTGCCACTTGATAACGGATAATCAAATCTTTGTTAGGAATAGTATCACTGTTATTAAGTTTTACGTGAGTAATGGAACCTTCCAATTGAATATCAAGACGATGTGTTGGGGAATTAATTGCTTGAAGAGGGACACCTGCATCAATTTCTACTGTGACATTAATATCGTGTCCAGAGCGAGTTTCAGGGGGCATAACTGGGGGAGTAATGCGAGAAGCATCAGGAACAAGATCGGTATCCCCCTCACCTATAGGTTGTCCAGGGATAAAACGGGGACCCACTACCATAGGAAAAACAAACTCATAGTTACCGCCTTCAAATTTCAAACTATCGGAATAGCGAATAATTACTGTTATTTGTTCCCCAGGTTTGATGTTAGTCAGGGATTGAGTAAAAATATTATCTCTTTCCTGTTCTAATAAACCTGCGGTGCGTCCTTGTTTTTTTGCTTGCTGGTAAATTTCTTGTGCTTCTTTGCGTTTTTTAATGTTCCCTTTGATCAAGACTTCGCCTATTTTTATTTCCATTTCATCCACTGCTGCTTCATCGGGGAGAGGAAATACATAGACTGCTTCTAAAGGTTGAGTCAAGGGATTTTCAAACTCTTGTTTTACTTCTACCCTAGACAAATTCCCTGCTATTTTTACGTTAACTTCTGTATGTTTTAGGGGGAAGATTAGGGATTTTCCATCGGCGCTTGTTGCGGAAATCCCTTGTATTGTGCTTGTTGCTGGCATTCTTTTGTCCTCATGCTTTCTTGCTTTGTATACTGGGCTAAAATTTAATTTTTATGCAAACTTGGTTGTTAGAATTTTTAGACAGTAGTTCAAAAACCCGCCTCCAACCCACCAAAACCCCGCCAATACCCTGTAGGGGCGGGTTTAGAGATAACCTCAATACCTATATTTAAACATAGATCTCAAAACCCGCCCCCAATCCACCAAAAACCCACCAACATTCAAAAACCCTACCAAAACCCTGGTTGGGGCGGGTTTTGAATTAACATTTAAATTTGGTTATTTATATTATAAATAAACCTGCCCCTACAATAATTTAAACATTTAAAAACCCGCCCCCAACCCACCAAAAACCCACCAACATTCAAAAACCCTACCAAAATCCTGGTTGGGGCTGGTTTTGAATTATACTAAGGGAGACATAGAGTTGAGGTTTTATTACAAATAATAACAAAAAAGATGATTTAATGTATGTTTTCTTTAAATTAATAGATTTTTTTCAAGAGCAGAGCAAGAAAAAATCAGTTATCTAAGATATAATCATCCTCTACAAAGATTTTTAGTGATAATTTTGATAAATATTTACTTGGTTACTTATGCTTTGCCACCTACAAGACTTTCTATTTCAACCTTGATATTGAAGGCGGATAGATAACCCTAAATTAAGAAATATAAGCTAACAACCACCTTCAATATCAAGGCTAAAATAGAAAGTCTTGTAGGTGGTGGTAACAAAAAATTCTTAGTGGTATTCTAAACTAGGGATAGGATGGAGATTATGCTATATTTCAAAAAAAAACTAAAAGATTCAAATCATTTTACTCTTCTAATGTAATTAAAGCAATGATATAGATTTTTTTTTCCTCAGCCGAAAAAGAAAAAATTAATTATCTAAGAGCTAATCATCCTCAAAAAATTGTCCGCAGAAAAATGGAAGTTTTGTGGTTAAAAAGCCAAAATTTATCTCATAAAGAAATAGCAAAGTTAACTGGAGTAAGTGAAAATACTCGGCGAAGTTTATGACAAGAATATTTAGCCAATGGGTTGGAAAAAATGGAAAAATTTAAAATTAATAACCGTGTCAGTGAACTAATAAAATTTGAGTCAATCATTAAAGAAGAATTTACTATAGCAATGCTATAAGACCCCTTTTGGCAGAAAACGTTATAATGTTATAGGCGCATTAAACCCTTTAACTTATGAAGTAATTACAGTAACTAATGATTCTTATATTAATGCTGTAACAGTTGTTGAGTTATTAGAAAAAATAAGAAAACAAATTCCTGATATACCAATAACACTATTTCTAGATAATGCCCGATCTCAAAAATGTAATTTTGTCTGGGAAAAAGCTCAAGAATTAGGGATAGAATTATTATATTTACCTGCATATTCTCCTAACTTAAATTTGATAGAAAGATTATGGAAATGAGTAAAAAAGAAATGTTTGAACTCAAAATATTATGAAAATTTTGAGAGTTTTAAAGAAGCTATTTATAACATAATTCTGAACAGTTATACTGTTTATACAAAAGAACTTAAAACTCTTTTAACCTTGAAATTTAAAATAATTTACAAAAATTAAATCTTAACCTCATAAAGTTTTGTTACCACCACCTACAAGACCTTCTATTTTCAGAGCATAAGTAAAAAAGTAACTATTTATCAAGATTATAACTAAAAATCTTTGTAGAGGATGATTATATCTTTAGATAACTGATTTTTTCTTGCTCTGCTCTTGAAAAAAATCTATTAATCTAAAGAAGACATACATTAAATCATCTTTTTTGGTTTTTTTGTAGTCAAACCTCAACTCTATGCCTCCCTTAGGATACTTAGTATCAATAAATATTTTTAGGGAAAATAATCTTGAAGCTTAGTTATAACTGATCTGGATCAATTCCCGCTTCTCGTAGTTTTTCTGCTAATTTTTCAGCCCTAAGACGTTCTTGTTCAGCCCTAAGACGTTCTTATTCAGCCCTAAGACGTTCTTGTTCAACTTGTGCTGCTGATTGTTGTAATTTTTGAGAGATTTCTACATAACTAGCAAAGGGTTGACCATCAGGATAAATTAACTTTAATTCTTCCCCAGAAAGATCAAAACGGATACCTAAACGAGGACTTACCCAATTATTAATGGGTTCAATTACATCTAAACGACCCGAAGTAGAAGAACGAAACCAACCACCCAAGTCAATTTTATCAGGGTCATATACATAATATTCCTCTACTCCATAACGGTCATAAAAAACCAGTTTTTTATTCATTTCCGTCTGTGTATTTCCAGGAGAAAGGATTTCAAAAACTACTTGGGGGGAAATATCATGTTCACGCCACTGCTGGTAAGAACCCCGATCGCCTTTAGGAACACCAAAAACCACCATTACATCAGGACTGCAACGAATTTTATTATTTCCTTCGAGGGGATACCATAGCAAGTCCCCAGCTACAAACACATTGGGGTTGTCAACAAATAACCATTCTAAATTTTGCTCAATTATAGTAATCCAGCGAAACTGTATAGTATTATCTGACATAGGGTTTCCGTCCCTTTCAGGATAGATAATATCTGACTTTGGCGATTCTACTTGTGCTACCATATAATTTAACCACTTTTTCAAAAGCGTTGTTTGTAGTAGTAGAGATTTTCTTTCTCCAAACCAAAAGGAGCGCAATTATTGATTTTACTCTTGCGCTCCTTTATTTTAAACCGTCTGATATGAGTTGATTAATTGTTTTGCCCAACTTGGAAAATGTGACCATTTTTTCTTTGTAGTAGGCGCAGCTTGCTGCAAGCATAGATCCTCTGTTATATTTTCTTCAATTTCACAAGCTAGTACTAACATTGAGTCACTCTGCCGTACCACCATTTCTCCCTGACATAATGCTCTGCGCCACATACATCCAGTTTTCCAGGCACAAAACTTACTTGCATTCCAGCGGGGATTAGCTGGATATCCTGCAAAACCCGAGCGAAGAGCAGGATGACTTTCCGAAGGAATGGTAGTTTGAACTAATACGTTTTCTGTTAATTCAACTACCACGAGGTTACGAAGCGTTACTGTTTGAGACACAGACCTCACCCCCTTTTTTGTGATTTTATTTACATTTACTATTCTAACCCTATCAAACTTTATTAAACAATGTTAAGTTAATTTTTTTTTCTAGGTAGGGTTTTCCCATAAAACTTAGGGATTTTCACCGAAGCGATAACCCTTACCATAGACAGTGTGAATCAGGGGTATTTCACCTTGATCTTCTATTTTACGACGTAGGAGACGAACCAGAGCTGCGAGAACATTACTACTGGGTTGATGTTCTTCACTCCAGAGATAATGATAAATTTGTTCATGAGTAAGCAATTGACCAGGGTAACGCATAAAATACTCTAACAATTTTAGTTCGTTTTCCGATAGTTTGATTGCTCTTCCTTGACGGTAAGCTAATTGATTCAAGAGATCAAGTTCTAAATCTGCTACTTTGAGTTTTTCTATTGTACCATCAAAATGAGGCGATCGCCGTAAAAGAGCCCGTACTCTAGCCAACAACTCCCGCAATTCAAAAGGTTTGACGATATAGTCATCAGCTCCAGCATCTAAGCCAAGTACTCGGTCATCTATGGTATCTTTAGCAGTAAGAAAAAGAACAGGAGTAGTTTTCCCACATTTACGCAGCTCTTGACAAATATCTAAGCCAGACTTTTGTGGTAACATCCAATCAAGAATTAACAAATCATATTCTTTTTCTTCTACCAAAGTTTGCCCAGTTATGCCATTATCTGCCACATCCACCTCATAACCTTCTTTGGATAACACTTTAGTGAGAGGAGCAGTTAATTCAGGTTCATCATCTACTAAAAGAATGTGGATCATTATGCTTTAAAATACTTTGGTGTCGGGGCAATTTTCCTAAAAATTTTACTAGATTTTTATGCTTACTATAGCTTTACCTAAAGGCGCTCTTTTAGATGACAGTATCAAGCTTTTCAAAAACATTGGTTTAGACTTCAGTGCTTTTCTTGACAAAGACAATCGTCAATTACAAATTCACGATACCACAAATACAGCTAAAGCGCTGCTGGTAAGGGCGCAAGATGTACCTGTGTATGTGGAATATGGTCAAGCCCAGTTGGGGGTGGTGGGAGAAGATGTGTTACGGGAAAAAAACCCTCAAGTAGCCAAATTAATAGACTTACAGTTTGGTCATTGTAGAATGTCAGTCGCAGTACCTGCAGCCAGTCCCATTAGACGCTCAGTAGAATTACCACCTCATGGGATAGTAGCATCAAAATTCGTCAATTGTGCCCGAGAATACTTTCGCCGCTTAGATTTACCAGTAGAAATAGTCCCCCTCTATGGTTCAGTAGAACTAGGACCGATTACAGGGATGTCAGAGGCGATCGTTGATTTGGTATCTACTGGGCGCACTTTGCGGGAGAATGGTCTCATTGAAATTGATGTGCTCTTTGAAAGTAGCGCCAGACTCATCGCCCATCCTTTAAGTTATCGTCTGGATCTGGATAATCTTCATCAGTGGATGGAAAAAATAAAACTAAAGATCCATGAAATTAAGAGTTAAAATCAAAAAAAAATATGATTTAACCCTGAAATTAAGGGTTCACTTACAATTATATTTACACAATGCCTGCTTGCGTTGATCCATGAGTTGAGCAATAGCTGTAGTGATGGTGCCCAGCAAATCATGATTATATAGTTTTAACAACTCTTCTCCTGAGAGTTTACCTTCAAAAAAATCATTAGCTTGTTGTCGGAGTTGTTCAACTTTATCAAAACCCAAAGTTTTAACTATCAAAGTAGCCAAAGGAGACTCTTTAAGATCGTAAGTAAAATTCTGAGTGCGTCCCACTTCTAACAAATGCAAAACTTCTTCTTCTAAGGGATTTTTTGGGGGATAGTACTCAGGAGGAGTCGGCGGAAGAAAATCCACCAAACGACTCAGAGAAAAATCCAGACTCGGTAGTTCTCCCATCATGGCAGCTAAGGGAACATTCTTACCAAAGCGCCAGGAGAGAGCCTCAAGTAAGGCGATCGCCACTATTTTACACTTAAGGTAAAGTCGTCCCACTGCCAGATTTTTCTGTCCTCTTGCTAACATACTTTGGTAAGTTGCAACATCTGGTTCTCCCTTAAATTTGCGAAAAATTAACTCAGGAGTCAAAAAATTGAGAAAACCCTCCATTTTCGTGAGGGCGATGCGATATTGCTGAATTGTATAAGAATTAGAATGATGGAGATGGTGGTTAGTTTCTGGTAACAAACTCCAGGTATTGTCCAAAAAATGGGCGGAATTTTCCAAAGCAAAACCACCCACATCTCTATTTGACATTTTTACTGATTTATGAATTGTTTCTTCTATTTCTGATGCTGTAAAACCCAAATTAAATTTAATATTTGTTTCCTCTAAACGCTGTTGTAAAACCTCACTTGAAGTTAAACCATTAATTTTGTCTCGAAAGGGAATAGTTGCCTCAATACAAACAACAATTTGCGCCAATATGGTTTTTGTGAAAAAAGGTTCTAATATTTTGGCTGCAGCGAGAGCACTAAGAAATTCGTTTTGTCCTAACAGGGGAGACAGGAGCTGACCTGGAATAAACCCGAAAATAGTAATTACTATTTCAAACATAACATCATTGGGCAATTCTGCTTTTTCTCGAATAAATAGCTCAGAGCGACGCTCTTTAATATAAGGAGCAATATAATAAGTAAGGTTTAAATTGATACTGTGATCTACTTGCACATAAACCAGGTCGTGAAATAATGCTGCTAATACCTCAATGGCATTTTCTTCTCCTCCCACCTCAAAAATGTGAGCAGGAGTATGAAAATAACGCCAGGGACCTGTCATGGTTTCAACTATAATTTCTGCTATTTTTGCTAGTTCTGTATGTTCTATTTTTACATCTAGCTGTTTTGTAGACCAGATCAGTTTGTCTAAGCATTGTTGTTGATATTTGTCAAGTTCCACCTTTTTTTTCCCTTTTTAATCTCTCTAAATCAATGATATCAATTTACCTGCTTTGGCAAGTTTAAACCTGAAAAACTTCATAATTCTCAGCCTGAATGTTGAACCGTTCGGGTAAATCTAAACAAATCTACACCTTTATAATGGATTAACCATTAATGGGCTAACGGCAAGCCTCTCTATCCCATTTGCAAAAGCATTTGGGAATACTTTTCTTATTATTTGTGCAGAACCATTAATATCAGCGTTAATTAAAATTCCCTCAGCAGATTTGAACAATCCTCGCTTAACTCTTTTACCTTTGTAAGCTGACTGCTTAATTGGTTCTTCTAAGTCTAGTGCTGATGTCTTTGAGGTATAGGATTCCTCAGTTACTATTACTTGAATTCCTGCTAATTGACATTTATACCTTAGCTTGTCAATTAATTTTGCATGGGGAATTTGAGTAAATTGCTGATTATTCCTCCTACCTATATTAATACACTGTTTCCAATTATCATTCTTTCCTATTACTAATGTTTTGATATTGTTTTTATTTAGTACACTTACTACTTTTGAACTTACTTGATGCAAGTAATTTTCTACATAGCGATTTCTTTTTGCGGTAATTGCTCGTATCCTATGAGATGTTTTTTGCTCTTTTGGCAACAACCTCTGTAGTTTTGCCCTACACTTATTGTAGAATTGGTTGATTGACTTCAATGGACGACCATTAATTAAAATTGGTCGAAAGTCCTTTTTATTTGAGGATAAAGCTACTAAATTGGATAAACCTAAATCAAGTCCCGCTATCAAATTATTGTTGGTACACTCTGGTTCATCTTTCTGGTACACGATTTCAATTACATAGCAATTACTTTGAGGAACTAACCTAACTTCTACAATTTTATTGACCTTTGTTGGAATTTGGATACCACTCATTGAGAGATGACAAATACCTTGTTTTAAAGGTTTTTTATAGACTGATTCATGGTGATAAATTACGGTATTTCTACCTTGGGTTTTGTGTTTATATTTAGGGATTTTAGGTTCACCTAAGAATTTCTCAGGATGCCTTGTCCACTCTTTATGAGCATTTTTGTATCCTACCCAGGTAGACGCAAGGCGTTTAATAATTTGTTTGCTCACTTTTGTAGGTAATGCTCTATAGTCTGGACTATTTTTGATTAACTGGTAAAGAGAGGGGAGAGAATAGATGTTACCAGTTTCAAAAAAATGTTGACGGCAAATATAGTTAGCAGCATTGTAAAGATTCTTAGACAGGAAAGCTAGTCCGTCAATTTCTTGCCAATGTTTATGAATTCTTCTAATGATATGTCTTTCAACTAATTGCATTGTTTTTTCCTTCTTTGTGCGCTACGTTTACCATAAATACGTGCTGAGAAAGAAGCCATTAAAGAAAGCATATCTTCCACTAACTCTGCCTCGTAAGTCTTTTGTAAATTCTATTCTATATACTCGACTTCTACATGAAGATAGTGAAAAAAACTAGTAATCAAATTGTAATTAAATCTACAAAGTCTATCTCTATGCTCAACAACAATCTTAGAAATTTTCTTGTCTGCTGCTAACGATATAAGTTTAATTAACTTATATCTTGTATCGGACATTCCCGATCCGACTTCTGAGAAGACATACTCAACCTTATATTTTTTGTTGACACAATATTTTAGTAATCTAGCTTCTTGCCTTTCTAAGTCGCCTTTTTGTTTCTGGTCATGACTGGAGACTCTTGCATATATTGCGACTGGAAGTTGCTCGTCTTTAGTTGTTACTGATTCCCCCAGTAGCTCGAGCAGATCAGATTCTTTATATCTTCTGTGTGCTAACTTTTTCTGATTAATCCTGAATAATCAGGACTAATCTGTGAAAATACTGTCTGTTAGCCTAGACCGCCCTGGATAACCAGGGAATTTAAAAATATGTTAATAGCCCCATTTAAATCTCTA
>Ga0209594_1000666_pt1 | contig 19117 bp, 17 predicted proteins | sample AshMeaCrysSpring_FD_184126 | JGI IMG/M metagenome (GOLD analysis project Ga0209594, IMG submission 184126) | Groundwater microbial communities from Big Spring, Nevada to study Microbial Dark Matter (Phase II) - Ash Meadows Crystal Spring... | ecosystem: Environmental > Aquatic > Deep subsurface... | reverse complement strand
GACGGCCGCCGGGCGCGAGGAAATCGCGGTCGCGACGCCCTCGGTCGAGTAGACTCGCGCCCCCCTCGAGGACCGGGCAGCCATGCTTTCGACGACCAACCTCGCCATCCAGTTCGAAGCGAAGCCGCTGTTCGAGCACGTCTCGGTCAAGTTCGCCGACGGCAACCGCTACGGCCTGATCGGCGCCAACGGCTGCGGCAAGTCCACGCTCATGAAGATCCTCGGCGGCGAGCTCGAGCCGAGCGCCGGCGAGGTCGTCCTGCAGGCCGGGTTGCGCCTCGGCAAGCTCAACCAGAACCAGTTCGCCTACGAGGACGAGCGCGTCCTCGACGTCGTGATGCAGGGTCACGCGGAGATGTGGCGGGCGATGCAGGAGCGCGACCGCATCTACGCCGACCCGCAGGCGACGGACGCCGACTACATGCACGCCGCCGAACTCGAGAGCCGGTTCGCCGAGTACGGCGGATACACGGCCGAGGCCCGCGCCGGCAGCATCCTGATCGACGCCGGCATCGAGGAGTGGCGCCACAACCTGACGATGCGCGAGGTGCCGCCCGGGCTCAAGCTGCGCGTCCTGCTCGCGCAGGCGCTGTTCTCGCGGCCGGACGTGCTGCTGCTCGACGAGCCGACCAACAACCTCGACATCCACTCGATCGGCTGGCTCGAGCGGGCGCTGAACGACTACGACGCCACGATGGTCATCATCAGCCACGACCGCCACTTCCTGAACCAGGTGTGCACGCACATCGCGGACCTCGACTACCGGCAGCTCACCATCTACCCCGGCAACTACGACGACTTCATGCTGGCCTCCGTCCAGGCGCGCCAGCGCGTGGAGTCCGCGAACGCCAAGGCCCGCGCGCAGATCTCCGACCTGCAGGAGTTCGTGCGCCGCTTCTCGGCCAACGCCTCGAAGGCGCGGCAGGCCACTTCGCGCCGGCGGCAGATAGAGAAGATCAAGATCGAGGAAGTGAAGCCTTCCTCGCGCCAGAACCCCTACATCCGCTTCGAGCAGGGCAAGAAGCTCTACCGCTCCGCCGTGACCGTGGAGGGACTCAGCTTCCGTTACCCGGGCGCGGAGGCCGACGTGTTTTCGAACCTGAGCTTCACCATCGAGGCAGAGGACCGCGTCGCCGTCATCGGTCCGAACGGCATCGGCAAGACGACGCTGATGAAGTGCCTCGCCGGCGAGCTGGCGCCGACGGCAGGGCGCATCACCTGGGTCGAGAACGCTCAGCCCGGATACATGCCGCAGGACCCGCAGGCCGAATTCGATACCAGGATGGATCTCTTCAGCTGGATGTCTACGTGGACGGGCAAGGCCGACGACGACCAGCTCGTGCGCGCGACGCTCGGGCGGCTGCTGTTCTCGGGCGACGAGGTGAAGAAGCCCGTGAAGGTGCTCTCGGGCGGCGAGAAGGGCCGCATGATCTACGGCAAGCTGATCCTCACGAAGCCGAACGTGATGCTCCTGGACGAGCCCACCAACCACATGGACATGGAGACCATCGAGTCGCTGCAGATCGGGCTCGAGAAGTACCCGGGCACGCTGGTGTTCGTCTCGCACGACCGCGAGTTCGTCGGCAGCCTCGCCAACCGCGTCATCGAGCTCAGGCCGGACGGGAGCTTCGCGGACTTCCGCGGCACCTACGACGAGTACCTCGACATGCAGGGCCTCGAGTCCTAGGCGGGCCGCTGCCCGCCTGGGCCCAGCATCCCGGCCTCGCGCAGCCTCTCCACGATCAGCGTCGCCGATTCCTCGGCCGTCGACTTCATCGTGTCGATGTAGAGCTCCGGCTTCTCCGGCGGCTCGTACGGCGAGTCGATGCCGGTGAAGTTCTTCAGCTCGCCGCGCCGCGCCTTCCGGTAGAGACCCTTGGGGTCGCGGCCCTCGACGACCGCGAGCGGCGCATCCACGTGCACCTCGAGGAACTCGCCGAACTCGAACAGCGAGCGCGCCATGCGCCGCTCGGCGCGGAACGGCGAGATGAACGACACCATGACGATGAGGCCCGCGTCCGCCATGAGCTTCGCCACCTCGGCGACGCGCCGGATGTTCTCGACGCGATCCGTGTCGGTGAAGCCGAGGTCGCGGTTCAGGCCGTGGCGCACGTTGTCGCCGTCGAGGAGGTACGTGTGCCGACCGAGCGAGAGCAGCTGCTTCTCGACGAGATTCGCGATCGTCGACTTGCCCGCGCCGGAGAGCCCCGTGAACCAGAGCACGCAGGGCTTCTGCCCCTTCAGGCCCGCCCGCGCGGACTTGTTCACGTCGAGCGCCTGCCAGTGGATGTTCTGCGAGCGGCGCAGCGCGAAGTGGATGAGCCCGGCGCCCACGGTGGCGTTCGTGAGGCGGTCGATGAGGATGAAGCCGCCCGTGTCGCGATTCTCGGTATAGGCGTCGAAGACGATCGGCTGGTCGGTCGAGATGTTGCACACGCCGATCTCGTTCAGCGCGAGCTTCTTCGCCGCGAGGTGCTCGAGCGTGTTGACGTTGACCTTGTACTTCGGCTCCGTGACGGTCGACGAGACCGTCTTCGTGCCGATCTTCATCCAGTAGGGACGCCCGGGCAGCATCGGCTCGTCCGCCATCCAGATGATCGTCGTGTCGAACTGGTCCGCCACGCCTGGCAGCGCGTCGGCGGTCGCGAGCACGTCGCCGCGGCTCACGTCGATCTCGTCCTCGAGCGTGATCGTCACCGACTGGCCGGCCACCGCGCGGTCGAGGTCGCCGTCCATGGTCACGATGCGCGCCACCCGGCTGTCGCGCGCCGAGGGCAGCACCCGCACCCTGGCGCCCGGCGCGATCGTGCCGCTGACGATGGTACCCGCGAAGCCGCGGAAATCGAGGTTGGGACGGTTGACCCACTGCACGGGCATGCGGAACGGCTGGTGCTGCAGCCGGTCCTCGATCTCGACCGTCTCGAGGTAACCCATGAGCGTCGGCCCGTGGTACCAGGGCGTGTGTTCGCTCGCGGTCGTGACGTTGTCGCCCTTGAGGCCCGAGACCGGGATCGCGACGATGTCCGTGAGGTCGATCTGCTTCGCGAAGTCGAGGTACTCGGCCACGATCGTGTCGAAGATCTCGCGCGACCAGTCCACGAGGTCCATCTTGTTCACCGCCAGCACCACCTTGCGGATGCCGAGCAGCGAGACGATGTAGCTGTGCCGGCGCGTCTGGGTGAGCACGCCCTTGCGCGCGTCGATCAGGATCACGGCGAGGTCGGCCGTGGAGGCACCCGTCGCCATGTTGCGGGTGTACTGCTCGTGGCCCGGTGTGTCGGCGACGATGAACTTGCGCCGGTCGGTGGAGAAGAAGCGGTAGGCGACGTCGATCGTGATGCCCTGCTCGCGCTCGGCCGCGAGCCCGTCGACGAGCAGCGCGAGGTCGAGGTCGCCGCCCTGCGTGCCGACCTTCTTCGAGTCGGCCTCGAGCGCCGCGAGCTGGTCCTCGAAGATCATCTTCGAGTCGTAGAGCAGCCGCCCGATCAGCGTCGACTTGCCGTCGTCGACCGAGCCGCAGGTGATGAACCTGAGCAGGCTCTTGTGCTCGTGCTGGTGCAGGTAGGCCTCGATGTCCCTGCCGATCAGGTCGGAGATGTGTGCCATCAGAAGTACCCTTCCTGCTTTTTCTTCTCCATCGACGCCGACTGGTCGTGGTCGATCACTCGGCCCTGCCGCTCGGAGCTCGTGGTGAGCAGCATTTCCTGGATGATCGCGGGCAGCGTGTCGGCCTCGCTCTCGATCGCGCCGGTGAGCGGGTAGCAGCCGAGGGTGCGGAAGCGCACCTTCTTCATCGCCGGCTTCTCGGCCGGGTGGAGCGGCATGCGCTCGTCGTCGACCATGATGAGCGTGCCGTCGCGCTCGACGACCGGCCGCTCGGCCGCGAAGTAGAGCGGCACGATGGGGATGTCGCGCAGGTAGATGTACTGCCAGATGTCGAGCTCGGTCCAGTTCGACATCGGGAACACGCGGATCGACTCGCCCTTGTGCTTGCGCGCGTTGTAGATCCGCCAGAGCTCGGGACGCTGGTTCTTCGGGTCCCAGCGGTGCTGAGCCGAGCGGAACGAGAAGATGCGCTCCTTGGCGCGGCTCTTCTCCTCGTCGCGGCGCGCGCCACCGAACGCGGCGTCGAAGCCGTGCAGGTCGAGCGCCTGCTTGAGTGCCTGCGTCTTCATGACGTCGGTGTGGATGGCCGAGCCGTGCGTGAACGGGTTGATGCCCTGCGCGAGGCCTTCCGGATTCGAGTACACGAGCAGCTCGAAGCCGTGCTCGCGCATCATGCGCTCGCGGAAGGCGTACATGTCGCGGAACTTCCACTTCGTGTCGACGTGCAGCAGCGGGAACGGCAGCTTCGCCGGGTAGAAGGCCTTGAGCGCGACGTACAGCATCGCCGCGCTGTCCTTGCCGATGGAGTAGAGCATCACCGGCTTCTCGCACTCGGCGACCACCTCGCGCATGACCTGGATGGCCTCGGCCTCGAGGCGCTCGAGGTGCGTGAGGGTGCGCGGGTGGATGTCCTTGTCTGCGGGACTCGTCACGGGATCCTCACGACGGTACGGCCGGTCACGCAGCCCTGGATGAAGTCGTCGAACTGCCGGGGCAGCTCCTCGAAGCCGACGATGCGGGTGCAGATCCGGTCGAGCTGCGCGGGTCGCAGGTCGGTGGCGAGCCGTCGCCAGACCTCGAGCCGCAGCTCGCGCGGGGTCAGCACCGAGTTGATGCCGAGCAGGTTCACGCCCCGCAGGATGAACGGCATGACGGTGGTGACGAGTTCGTGGCCGCCGGCGAGGCCGACGCTCGCGATGTTGCCCCACTGGTCGACGGTGCGCGTGAGCCAGGCGAGGACCGGGCCGCCGAGGTTGTCGATCGCGCCGGCCCAGGTCGCCTTCTCCATCGGCTTCGACCCGAGGTCGATCTCCTGCCGCACGAGCACGCGCTCCGCGCCGATCTCGCGCAGGTAGGGCTCGGCCTCCTTCTTGCCGCTGACCGCGACCACGTCATAGCCGCGCCCGGCGAGCATGTTTATCGCGAGGCTGCCGACGCCGCCGGTGGCCCCGGTCACGACCACCGGGCCGTTCGCGGGCTGCTGACCGTTGCGTTCCATCTGGTGGATGGCGAGCGCGGCCGTGAAGCCGGCCGTGCCGAGCTTCATGGCGTCGAGCTCGGTCATGCCGGCCGGTACCGGTATCACCCAGTCGCCCTGCACGCGCGCGTACTCGGCGTAGCCGCCGTCGTGCGATTCGCTGAGGCCGCAGCCCGTGACGAGCACTTTCTGCCCCGGCGCGAAGCGCGCGTCCGCGGAGCTCGCGACCTCGCCCGCGAAGTCGATGCCGCCCACGAGCGGGTAGCGGCGCAGGATGCGCCCCTTGCCGGTGGCCGCGAGCGCATCCTTGTAATTGATGTCTGAGCAGCTCACCCGCACGACGACGTCGCCGGGCGAGAGGTCCTCGAGCGTGATGCTGTCGAAGCGCGAGACGATCCTGCGGTCGATCTCGTGGATGCGGAAGGCGCGGAAGGAGGGCATGGGAAGGGGTTAGTGATCAGGGGGTAGGGGGTAGTGGAAGAAGAGGAATCAGGAGCGATTGAGCCAGGTCTCGAGGCCGGCGGTGTTGAGGCGCATGTCGTCGTCGAGCAGGCGGTGGCGGGTGGCGAGGTCGCCGGTGTAGCCGTGCCCGTCGAGCCTGACGCTGAAATAGCGGAACAGGTCGGCTTCGATTCGCTCACGGCGGTCGGGTGCCGCGGCGTGCAGGCGGGCAACGCGCACGCTCTCGACGATGGCGGCGTGCAGGTCGCGGGCGAGCCGCTCGAGGTCCTCCACCGGGCCGAAGTGGGTCTGGTAGATGCGTTTCGGCTGGCAGGACATCAGCCGGTCGATCGTCCGGTGAAACGCGTCTGGATCAAACTGCACCGGCGTCGTGGTCGGCAGCATGAACGGGCCGGCCGCCGTGTCGAACGCGTGATAGCAGATGCCGAAGTTGTCGCCGGCGTAGACCTCGCGGTTGTCGAGATCGATGGGGCAATGGTGGTGCCTCGCGTGTCCCGGCGCGTCGATGAACTCGAAGTTGCGTCCGCCGAGCCGAAGGCGCGTGCCGTCCTCGGTGACGACGACGCGCTCGGGCGGTATCGGCACCAGCTCACCATAGAGCTGGCGGAAGAGCGCCTCGCCGTAGACCTCGATCGAGCCCGCGATCAGCTTCGATGGCTCGATCATGTGCGGTGCCCCGCGCGGGTGCAGCACCGCCTTCGCGTTCGGCAGGGCCTCGATGAGTTGCCCGGCGCCTCCGGCGTGGTCGAGGTGCACGTGCGTCAGGAACACGTAGTCGACCTGCTCGCGTGACAGCCCGAGCTCGTCGAGCGCGGCCAGGAGCCGCGGCGCCGCCGGTGCGGCTCCCGTATCGACGAACGCGGCGCGCCCGCCGTCCACCACGAGGTGGCTCGCGGCCAGCCCGGGGCGCACGTAGAGGGTGTCGATCAGGTACACCCCCGGCCCGACGGGGACGGCGAGGCGGGCGTCGCTGGATGCTGCAAGGGCGCGGGTCATGGACGCTCGGAAGGACACACGGATTCCGGCCGACAAGGGTGCTGCCTCGCCCGCCCGAAAACAAGAAGGCCGGGTCGCCCCGGCCTTCCCGCTGCAGCCGTCGCGGTCGCGCGGCTCAGAGTCCCTTGCACTTGCCGTGCTTGCGGGTCTCGTCGGTCGAGCACAGGCCCGGGCGCTGGCTCGAGTAGTACTTCGCCAGCTCCTTGATGTCCTGGTCGGTAAGCGCCGCCGCCATGCCGGCCATCACGGCGTTCTTGCGCTGGCCGCCGCGGTAGGAGCGCAGCGCGTGCTCGAGGTAGTCGGCGTGCTGGCCGGCGAGGTTCGGGTACTCCGGCATGATGCCGATGCCGTCGTTGCCGTGGCAGGCGACGCAGGTCTGGCCAGCCTTCGGCGCCGTGCCGACCGCGCGGCCGGTGGGCTGGAGTTCCTGGCCGCTCAGGAACGCGACGACGTCCTGCATGTCCCGCTCGCTCAGGGTCGCGGCCTGGGCGTGCATCGTCGGGTGCGGGCGCTCCTGGCTCGCGTACTCCTTGAGCGCGACGACCATGTAAGCCGTGTGCTGGCCGCCCAGCTTCGGGACGCTGAAGATCGGGTAGGAATTCCTGTAGTTCGGGATGCCGTGGCAGCCCTGACAGGTGTAGGCGAGCTTCTCGCCCCGCGCTGCGTCGGCAGCCGAAGCCACGCCCGGCGCGACTAGCGCCGCGATGGTCAGGCTCAGGGCGAGCCAGGCCGATCTCGAGGTCATTTCACAACTCCGTGCGGCAGTCGGCCTCCCCAAGGCCGAAGGGGCGGCATGTTAATCAAAAGCGTTTCGCGAGTCGAATGGCGGTGGGGCACCTCGATGGCCCGGGCGTTGTCATAGACTGGATGGCCACCGCTCCGGAAAGGCCTAGAGGACTCAAGCATGTCGATTCCACGCTTCCTGCTCGCCGGCCTGCTGGCCGTCACCGCCATCCAGCCCCTGGCCGTCCGGGCCGATCAGCCCCTGCCCCGGACGGTGAGCGTGTCCGGCCAGGGAGAGGTCTCGGCCGAACCCGACATCGCCCAGGTGACGCTCGGCGTCGAGGCGCGCCGGCCGACGATGGCCGCCGCGCGTACCGAGGTCGCCCAGACCGTCGACCGGGTGCTCGCGCTCTGCAAGGACCTCGGGATCGATTCGAAGCGGGTGAACGCCACCCGGCTGCAGGTGCACCCGGACTACGTGTGGAACGAGCAGACGCGCAAACAGGTGCTGAACGGCTACATGGTCAGCCGGCAGATCCAGGTCGAGCTGCGCGATCTCGAGCAGCTCGGGCCCCTGCTCGAGCGTGCGGTGACCGCCGGGGTGAACCAGGTGGGCGACCCGGTCCTCGACTCGTCGAAGCGCCAGGACCTCGAACGCCAGGCGATGACCCTCGCCGTGCAGGACGCACGGCTGAACGCGGCGACTCTCGCCGAGGCGGCGGGCGTCCGGCTCGGCGCGGTGCGCACCCTGAACTCAGGCTCGATGCCGCCCGTCGTCCCGATGTACCGCGCGAAGATGGTGATGGCCGACGCCGCCGCCGCACCCCCGCCCGAAGAGGCCAGCTACCAGCCGGGCGAGATGAAGTTCAGCGCGAGCGTCAGCGCCGAGTACGACCTGGTGGTTGGCCCGTAGGCACAACCCGGCCAGAAATTATTGCTTAACCGAAATTGGTAGACGCACTGAAATGAAAGGAGTTGAAACGGGTTTAACTAGCTCTTATTGACGATCCGACGCGGAGCGATCGGTCGGACGCGGGGGCGCGGCGCGCTCAGAGGGCCTCGGAGATGTCGGTCCTGAGCCCGTTGTCCTCGGGCCTCGTGCCGGGCGGGTAACGCTGGATCACCTGCCCGTCGCGTCCGACCAGGAACTTCTCGAAGTTCCACTGGATGTCGCCCGTGTCGCCTGCGGCCGAGGCCTTGAGCCAGGCGTAGACCGGGTGCTGGCCTGGCCCGTTCACCTCGAGTTTCGCGGCGAGCGGGAAGGTCACGTCGTAACGGGTCGTGCAGAACTCGCGGATCTCCTCGGCCGTGCCGGGCTCCTGCCCTCCGAACTGGTTGCAGGGAAAGCCGACGACACTGAACCCTTCGTCCTCGAGCTCGAGCTGCAGGCGCTCGAGACCCGCGTACTGGGGCGTGTAGCCGCAGCGGCTCGCGAGGTTCACGGCGAGGATGACCTTTCCACGCAGCGGTCCGAGCAGGTCCGGTTCACCGCGGATCCCGGTCACCGGGAAATCGAAGAAATTCGCCATGGGACGCCCTCGGCCGTGCAGCGCAGGATGCGCTCGGGAGGGATTTCGGGACGCAGGGGCCGGCGGATTCCGTCGCCTCAGCCGGGCAGCCGGTCGACGATGAGCACGCTGCCGTCGACGCCGGTCACGCGCACGCGCGACCCGGCCGGAACATTCGGGCCGCGGAGCGTCCAGCGGCGGTTGCCGAGTTTGACCCGGCCTTCGCCTTCACGGATGCCGTCCGCGAGCGTGAGCACCTGCCCGATGTAGCGCTCGCCCACGCGGTGCGGGGCGCTCGCGCTCTGCAGGTCCTGCTGCTGGATGCGGTGCTCGCGCCAGAAATACAGGCCAAAGACCGTCGCTGCGAAGAGTGCAAACCAGAACATAGCTTGGGCTTGTTATGGAACGGCGCCATCCTGCCGTCCCGGGCAGTGGGGCCTCAACTCCCGGGACTATTGTCAAAGTGGTTCTGTGACACAGTCCTCAGCCGCCCGGCGCGAGGCTGAGGTCCTTGCTGTACTGGACGTTCATCACGTTGTCCGTCCAGCCCCGCACGTAGGGCTTCACGAGGTGCTTGTTCACATAGAAATAGAGCGGCAGCACGGGCGTGTCGGCCAGCATGACGCGCTCCGCTTCCTCGAGCAGCGCACGGCGCCGGGCGGGGTCGGGCTGGCGGGTCGCCTCCGCGAGCAGCACGTCGTAACGCGGGTTCGAATAGCCCGTCAGGTTGATCCCGAACCCGGTCTGCAGCAGCTGCAGGAACGAGTACGCGTCGTTGTAGTCGCCGACCCAGCTCGAGCGGAATACCTGGGTGTCCTTGCGGGCCTGGATCGTCTGAAGCAGCGCGCGGAACTCCTCGGCGTAGAGCGTCGTCTCGACGCCGAGCGCCTCCTTCCACATCGCGGCGACCGCGACCGCGAGGCGGTTGTGGACCTCGCCCGTGTTGTAGCGGATCTCGACTTCGAGCGGCTTCGACGCGGAATAGCCCGCTTTCGCGTAGAGCTCGCGGGCCTCCGCGACCCGCTCGGCGTACGGACGGGTCGCGAAGTCGAACTGTTGCGGCGTGTAGTCGGCGACGCCGCGCGGCACCCAGCCGTATGCGGGCGCCTCGCCGAGGCCCGTCACGGCGCTCGTGAGCCTGTCGCGGTCGATGACGAGCGAGAGCGCGCGCCGCAGTTCCGGCCGATCCTTGAACGGCGGGCGCTCGAGATTGAACCCGTAGTAATAGACGCTCAGCTGCGGCGACACGTGCAGCTCGGCGCCCAGGTTCTCGCGGATCCAGGCGAACTGCTGGGACGGAACCACATAGGTCACGTCGAGCTGCCCGGATCGGTACTGGCGGAACTCGGTGCCGGCGTCGGCGTGGTGCACGAAGTGCACCGTCTCCACGCCGGTGGCGGCGTCGTTCCAGAAATTGCGGTTGCGCTTCGCGACCACGTGCGAGCCGATCACCCAGTCGGCCAGCGTGAATGCGCCGTTCGAGACCAGCTTGCCGGGCTTCGCGAATTCGGCGGCGTTCGCGGCGAGCGACGGCCGGTGCACCGGGAACGTGCCCGGCTGCGCCACGAGGCCGAGCAGGTAGGGCGCCGGGTTCTGCAGTCGGATCACGACGGTGCGATCGTCGGGCGCGCTCACCCCGAGCTCCGCGGGCGGCCTCTCGCCGCGCGTGATGGCCTGCGCGTTCACGACCGGCTCGAAGATCTGCGCGTAGGGCGACGCCGTGGCGGGATCCACCAGACGCTGCATGCCGGCGACGAAGTCGGCGGCCACCAGCGGATCGCCGTTAGACCAGCGCAGGCCCTGGCGCAGCCTGAACGTGTACTCGAGGCCGTCCGGCGAGACGCTCCATTCGGACGCTGCGGCCGGGATCGCGTTGCCGTCCGGGCCGATGGCGGTCAGCCCCTCGAACACGTCCCGCAGGATGTTGAAGGCCGCGTCGGTGCGCGCGCGCTGCGGATCGAGGGTGTCGGGCTCCGGACCATTGCCGCGCCTGAGCGTCGTGACGTCGGGACTCACGGCGGGCTCGACGGCCGCCGATGACCGGGCCTCGTCGCCGCCCCGGCCGCAGGCCGCGAGTCCGAGCAGCGCAACGGCGAGCCACGCGGCGCGGAAAAGCCGGGACGGTCGATTCTGGACGCTTGAATTCACTGTGTCTGCCTCAGGCCCCGCGGCGGGCGCGGGTCCGGTCCGGCGACGCGAGCTCGCGCCGCTTGAGATGGATGAGCAGCAGCGACACCGCGGCCGGCGTGATGCCCGGGATGCGCGCTGCCTGGCCGAGCGTGGCGGGCCGATGCTCGGCGAGGCGCTGGCGGACTTCGTTCGAGAGGCCGCGGACCTCGGCGTAGTCGAGCTCCGCCGGCAGGCGCGTCTCCTCGTTGCGCCGCTGGCGCTCGATCTCGTCCTGCTGACGGTCGATGTAGCCGCTGTACTTCGCCTGCACGTCCACCTGCAGCGGCACCTGCACCGCGAGCCGCTCGTCCTCGGGCCAGTCGCCGGCGCCCGTCCCCACGATCTGTGCGAGCGTGTCGTACGAGACTTCCGGCCGTCGCAGCAGATCGAAGGCGCGCTGCTCGCGGGTCAGCGACCCGAGGCGCGCTTCGGCCCGGGTGCCCGCCTCCGTGCCGGGCCGCACCCATTCCGCCTGCAGCCGGCCGAGCTCGGCATCGACCGCCGCGCGCTTGCGCTCGAAGAACGCCCAGCGCCCGTCGTCGACGAGGCCGAGCGCGCGGCCGTGCGGCGTGAGCCTGAGATCCGCATTGTCCTCGCGCAGGCTGAGCCGGTATTCGGCGCGGCTCGTGAACATGCGGTAGGGCTCCGGGGCGCCGCGCGTGATGAGATCGTCGATGAGCACGCCGATGTAGGCCTCGCTGCGCCGCGGCCACCAGGGCTCGCGACCCTGCACCGCGAGCGCGGCGTTCGCGCCCGCCACGAGCCCCTGCGCCGCAGCCTCCTCGTAACCGGTCGTGCCGTTGATCTGCCCGGCGAAATAGAGGCCCCGCAGGCACTTCGTCGCGAGCGTCGGCTCGAGGTCGCGCGGGTCGAAGAAGTCGTATTCGATGGCGTAACCGGGCCGCGTGATGTGCGCCCGCTCGAAGCCGCGGATGCTGCGCACGAAGGCGTGCTGCACGTCGAACGGCAGGCTGGTCGAGATGCCGTTCGGGTAGACCTCGTGCGTGTCGAGGCCCTCGGGCTCGATGAAGACCTGGTGCGAGGCACGTTCGGCGAAGCGCACCACCTTGTCTTCGACCGACGGGCAGTAACGCGGCCCCGCGCCCTCGATCACGCCGGTGAACATCGGCGAGCGGTCGGTGGCCGCGCGGATGATCTCGTGCGTGTGCCCGTTGGTGGCCGTGATGTGGCAGGGCACCTGGCGCGGATGCTCATCGCGACGCCCGAGGAACGAGAACACCGGGCGCGGCTCGTCACCGTGCTGCACCGTGAGGCCGTCGTAATCGATGCTGCGGCCGTCGATGCGCGGCGGCGTGCCGGTCTTCAGCCGTCCGACGCGCAGCGGCAGCCCGCGCAGCTTCTCGGCGAGGCGGTTCGAGGGCGGGTCGCCGGCGCGGCCGCCCGCGTACTGGTCGAGGCCGACGTGGATGCGTCCGCCGAGGAAGGTGCCGACGGTCAGCACCACGGCGCGCGCCGCGAACTCGACGCCGACCTGCGTCACGACGCCCGTGACACGGTCGCCCTCGAGGCGAAGGTCCGCGACCTCCTGCTGGTAGAGGCTCAGGTTCGGCTGGTTCTCGAGCAGGCTGCGGACGGCGCGCTTGTAGAGCTGGCGGTCGGCCTGCGCACGCGTCGCGCGCACGGCCGGGCCCTTGCTCGCGTTCAGGGTGCGGAACTGGATGCCGGCACGATCCGTCGCGCGGGCCATGGCGCCCCCGAGCGCGTCGATCTCGCGCACCAGGTGACCCTTGCCGATGCCGCCGATCGCCGGGTTGCAGCTCATCTGGCCGAGCGACTCGATGCTCTGCGTCACGAGCAGCGTGCGCGCACCCATCCGCGCGGCGGCGAGGGCCGCCTCGGTACCGGCATGTCCGCCGCCCACGACGATGACGTCAAAGTGTTCCGCGTAGCGCATGGCCGCGTCCTGAGAAGGGCGCCATTGTACGGATTCAGCCGCGCCGCAGGTCCTCGAAGGTGCCCAGCCGGAGCGCCACGAACCGCCGTGCCTGCCGCTCGTAGCGGTTGCGCCAGTATCCGGCGCGTGCCCACTCCCGGAGGTAGCGGCCGACCGTCAGGCGTCCGCGGTTCCACTGCCGGAGGACGTGGAAGTACTCGTGCAGCAGGAGCTCTCGGTTCGCGAGGAAGTCGCCCACGGTGCCCCGCAGCAGGATGCGGTTGCGGCGCGTGGTGGCGGACGCCCCGAAATGCAACCGCACGTACCAGGAGTTCTCGACGATCTCGACATCGTCGACGCGCTCCCCGAAGAGGGCCTCGAGCGCCGCACGATCGCGCTCCGGCAGCACGTCGCGCGTGCGGGGCATCGTGGTGGGCTCGCGGTCGCGCTCTGCTCAGGCGGCCTTCGTGCGCCGCACCCGGGGCTTGCGGCCGCGCTTCTTCTTCGCCGCGGCCTTGCGGGTGCCGGGCAGCTGCGGCAGGTGCTTCGGGTGCTCGACGGTCGTGACGCGCGCCGCTGCACGCTTCAGGTCCTCGAAGCTCTCGCGCATGCAGGTGGCGAAGAAGGCCGGGTCGGGCAGCATCTCGCGGCAGGAAATCGCGCAGATCTGCATCGTGCCCGCGTAGCTGAAGCCCGTGACGTTGAGGCCGAGGCCGTGGGTCGGGATGCTGACCGGCACGTAGGTCACGAGCCGCGCGCCGGCCATGTAGAGCGGCACGTCCGGCCCACGCACGTTCGAGACGATGAGGCCGATCCGAGGCGGCCTCACGTACCTCGTGACGGTTCCCGAGATGAAGTTCGGCATGAACTCGAGCAGGTCCCGCGCGAGCTCCTTGCCGATCGCGTCGGTGACACGCTTGGAGGTCTGCGCGCCGTCGCGAATCGCGAGCAGGCGCTCGATGGGGTCCTCGATATCGGTCTGCACCGTCATCACGGTGAAGCCCACCTGGTTGCCGACGTCGCCGCCCTTTTCGGCGCCGCGCAGCGTCATCGGCACCATGGCGGCCATCGAGGCCTCCGGCAGCTCGCGCTTGCTTTTCAGGTAGCGGCGCAGCGCCCCGCCGACGATGCAGAGGAACATGTCGTTGATGGTGACGTCCGCGACGTGCCGGCGGATCTCCTTGAAGTCCGCGAGCGGCAGCCCCACCGCTTCGAATACGCGATGCGCGGTCACGTCGCCGCTGAAGCGCGTCTGCGGAGGCATCTTGTTCATCAGCGAGCCGAGGTCGCCGGAGGCGAGGCCGCGCAGCTTGTCGACGTTCGCGAGCCCGTCCGCGGCGAGCTTGCCGACCGCGCCGATGCCGAGCGCCGCGAGACGCCGCGCCGTGCCCACCGTGAACTTCGCGAGTCCCGGCACGCGCTCGACGTTGTGCACCAGCGCGCGCGAGTAGAGCTCGATGGCGGTCGGCTCGCGGTCGGCGTGGAAGCGCGTGGGCTCCGCCAGGTCGTCGAAGTCGATCGGTTCGGGCTCGATCGAGTGCATCGCCTTGAGGAGCTCGGTGCCCGACTCGCCGTCGATGATCGCGTGGTGCATCTTGCAATATACGGCGAAGCTGCCCTTCGGCACGCCCGGGATGTTGTGCAGCCCCTCGATCACGTAGGCCTCCCACAGCGGCTTGCTGCGGTCGAGCGGACGGGAGTGAATGCGCGCCACCTGGATGCAGAGCTGGCGCCAGTCGCCCGGGTGCGGGAGCGCGACGTGCCGCACGTGGAACTCGACGTCGAAGCCCGGGTCCTCGATCCAGTACGGCCGGTCGAGCGAGAGCGGCACGGTCACCAGGCGCCGGCGGAACTGCGGGAACTGCTCGAGGCGCGAGGCGAAGAACCTGAGGATGTCCTTGAAGCGCACCCCGCCGCCCTCCGCGGTCGACGGGTCGTAGATCGCGAGCGAGGCCACGTGCATGAAATTGTTACCGTGCTCGAACTGCAGGAACATCGTGTCGGCGCCGGAGAGCTGTTTCATGGCGAGTCCGCCGCGCAGGGCGCGCGGCCCGTTTGGGAAAAGGGGCCGAGAGCCTACTGCCCCATCGGCGGCGCGTCCACCGCGGGTGCCATGACTTCGACGAGGCGCCCATCGGGGTCGAAAACATGGAAGAGCTGCCCCGCCGTGCCGTCTGGTCGCTGGCTGCCGTAGCTCACGGGCGAGGATTCAACGAGATCGGCACCCGCGGCCTTCAATTGCCCGAACGCGACGGCCGCGTCGGGGACGCGGACGACGAACACCATGTCTCCGATGCCGACACGGTCGCGCGCCGGCACCGTGACCGGTGGCGATGGTTCGGCGAACGACAGGAGTCCGATTCGGCCACCGGTCGCGGCGGGGCTCGCCAGGATCACGAGACGAAAGACACCGGACTTCGCCGCCAGTGGGAACGGCGAGTCAGGTTTTCGGGGGCCACCGCGGTCGCTTTCCGGCTCGAAGCCGAGTCGCCGGTAGAACGCGATCGAGCGGTCGATGTCGGCGACGATCAGGGTCGTGCGCAGCAGCGTCGGTGCAACCGGCTCGCCCGGCTGCGCGGGCGATACCGCCGCCAGCAACCCCGCCAGCAGCCCTGCCCATCGATTCATGTGTGCCCTCCGATCAATTCGATGCAGAAGCGGGAGAAGCGCGGCAGAGCCTTTTGAATCAAGCGTGTGCCGACTCCGCGCTGCGACTTTGTACGCAAGCGTGTACTCGAGGGAAGTCTGTCACACGTCGCCGCTGCCGCCGGAACCGGCCATCGTCTGGTGGGCCGTACCCCGCAATCGTGGAGCATCACTCCGAAATTGCAAGGAAGGTCTGGCGCCGGAGTTGTACCTTGCACATCACGCGGACGAGCTGCCAACCGGCAATCGGCCGATTGTGAATTAGGCAAATGGCCGCTATGCTGGCCGGCAAATGGACGATCGCGCATGAAGCTCTACGCCCGGCCGCTGGCGGCGGCGCTGAAGGCCACGCTGCGCGACACGCCGGTGGCGTGCCTGCTCGGCCCGCGCCAGTCCGGCAAGACCACGCTCGCGCGCACGCTCGAGCCGCGCTACGCCTACGTCACTTTCGACGACGCGGCGACGCTGGCCTTCGCCCAGGCCGACCCGACCGGCTTCGTGGCCGCGCTGCCGCCTCGGGCGATCCTCGACGAGGTCCAGCGTGTGCCCGAGCTCATGCGAACGCTCAAGCTCGCGGTGGACCGAGACCGTCGGCCCGGCCGCTTCGTCCTCACGGGGTCGGCGAACCTGCTGCTGCTACCCGGGCTCGGCGATTCGCTGGCCGGGCGCATGGAGGTCCTGCAGCTGCAGCCGTTGACCGCGGCCGAGCAGGCCCGAGCGCCAGGTCGATTCCTCGAGGCGCTGCTCGAGGGGCGTCTGAAGCCGACCGTTGCCGCAACGGCGCCGGGGCCGCCACTCGCCCTGGCCGGGCGCATCGTCGCGGGCGGCTTTCCGGAAGCGGTCGCGCGCTCGCCGGCCCGTGCTCGAATCTGGCACCGTGAGTACCTGCGCCTGCTGCTGGAACGCGATGTGCGGGACGTCGCGCGGGTGCGCGACACGGCGGCTGTGGGGCGTCTGCTCGAACTGCTGGCGCTGCGCACGGCCCGGCTGCTGAACGTATCCAGCCTCGGCAACGATCTCGACCTGCGGCGCGAGACCGTCGAGCACTATCTCGCCGTCTGCGAGCGCCTGTACCTCGTGCGTCGCCTGCTGCCATGGCATCGCAACCAGGCCAGCCGCCTGATCAAGTCGCCCAAGGTACACCTCGTCGACAGCGGGCTCGCGGCCACGGTGACCGGCTTCGCTGCGACCGACTGGAGCGCGCAGCGCGAGCGATTCGGGCAACTGGTGGAGTCCTTCGTCGTGCAGCAACTCGTGGCACAGGCCGGCTGGACCGATCCGGACCTGCGCTTCTGGCACTACCGCGACAAGGATCAGGTGGAGGTCGACCTGGTCATCACGCGTGGCCGGCAGACCTGGGGGGTCGAGGTGAAGTCGGCGGTGACGGCCACGCCAGCGGACGGGGCGGGCCTGCGACGACTCGCTGAGCGATGCGGCGCCGATTACGTGGGTGGCGTGCTGCTGTATGCGGGCAGCAGCGCCTTCGCGGTCGGCGACGAACGCAATCTCGCGATGCCGCTGACGCGTCTCTGGGACATGTAGAGACTGAACAACCGGATGCGATCGGCTCGGAACGCCGAAGCCCCCCAGGCGGCGCTCGACCAGGGAGCCCGGGAAGCGTGCCTCACCTTCTTCCTGCGCGGCGTGATCGAGGTAGTCGGTGAGGCGGCGAAGACGGCAAGACAGATCCCGCAACTATGCGAGCAACACTGTGCCGTGACCGCGGCGCAACTCGGCTGCGCGGCCGGTAACGGCCACAAGGTGCTCGAATCGCTGTTCGACCGGGCAATAGTTGCCGCGAATGACGTTCAGAAGATGACCGGCTATGCGCGGAACCGACGCCTTCGCCATGCACCCTCTATCGATCCATTCAACGAGACAGGGCCTTCGGGCGAGGCCACGGAGGCGCCCAAGTGAGAACAAGCCTCTGCGCCAGGCCGCCGGCCAAGCCTTCTAAGACACGTCGCGATTCTGCTGATTTGCACCGATCGTCCAGTGGCATCGGGAGTACGTCTTTCGGGGCTGGCGCCGTACATGCGGGCTTTACTTTCCGATGCAGAAACTCCCGAAGATCCTTCCCAGCAGGTCGTCGCTCGTCACCTCGCCCGTGATCTCACCGAGCGCGCGCTGGGCATCCGTGAGTTCCTGCGCGACGAGTTCGCCGGCGTGGCGCTTGGTGAGCAGGAGATGGGCTTCCTCCACGTGCGCCCCCGCCCGCCTCAGTGCGTCGAGGTGACGTGCCCGCGCCGATAGCGCGCCGATGCCGGCCGGGTGGAAGCCGGCGCAGTCCTTGAGATGCTGGCGAAGCAAGTCCAGGCCGGCGCCGGTCGCGGCGCTGAGCCAGAGCCGCGGCGTGTCGCCGCCCTCGAGACGCGCGGTCCCGCCGATTCGATCGACCTTGTTCATCACGACGGAGCGCGGGGCTGCCGTCGGCAGGGCGTCGAGGTCGGCATCGATCGTGGCGACGGCCTGTTCGTCCGCCGCATCCACCACGAACAGCACGCGGTCCGCGCGCTCGATCTCGCGGTGCGCGCGGCGGATGCCCTCCACCTCCACCTCGTCGGGCGACTCGCGCAGGCCGGCGGTGTCGAGCACGTGCAGCGGCAGGCCGTCGATCTCGATGCGCTCGCGCAGCACGTCGCGGGTGGTGCCCGGTACCGGCGTGACGATCGCGGCGTCGTAGCCCGCGAGTCGGTTGAGCAGGCTCGACTTGCCGGCGTTCGGCCGGCCGGCGATCACGAGGGTGAGCCCGTCGCGCAACAGGCGGCCCTGGCGCGCGGTCTCGGCGAGCTCGGTGAAGCGAGCGCGAATGGACTCGAGGCGCGCGCCGAGGGCGCGATCGCCGAGGAAGTCCACCTCCTCCTCCGGGAAGTCGATCGCCGCCTCGACCCACATGCGCAGTTCGAGCACGGATTCCGACAGGTCGTGCACCTGCGAGGAAAACTCGCCTTGCAGCGAACGCAGCGCGGCGCGCGCGGCCTGCGTCGAACCGCTGTCGATGAGATCGGCGACCGCCTCGGCCTGCGCGAGATCGAGCCTGTCGTTGAGGAAGGCGCGCTGGGTGAACTCGCCGGGCTCCGCTGCGCGCGCCCCGAGCTCGAGCACCCGGCCGAGCAGCAGGTCCATCACCACCGGCCCGCCGTGGCCCTGCAGCTCGAGCACGTCCTCGCCGGTGAACGAGGCGGGTCCCGGGAAATAGAGCGCGATGCCCTCGTCGATCGGCTCGCCCTCGGCATCACGGAAGCGGTGCAGCTCGGCCACGCGTGGCGCCGGCACGCGGCCGAGCAGGCCCTCGGCGATGCGTCGGCAGGCCCGGCCCGAGACCCGCACGATGCCGATGCCGCCACGCCCCGGCGCCGTGGCGATCGCGGCGATAGTGTCCCTCTGCAGAAACGTGGTGGACTCGCTCATGCGGCCGGCATCGGCAGTACGCCATCGACGGTGAACTGCTCGAGCGGCAGCGTGTGCACCCCGAGCACGCCGCGGGCGCGGAAGCTTACGCGGCTTGCGACGGTCTCGCAGAGCCATTCCTGCCGACAGCCCGGCTGCAGCTCGGCGAAGGCAGCCGGCGTGTAGAGAGCGACATTCAGGCCACCTTCGGCATCGCGGGCCGAGCGGTACTCGAGCGCATCGGCG
>Ga0209594_1000664_pt1 | contig 19179 bp, 23 predicted proteins | sample AshMeaCrysSpring_FD_184126 | JGI IMG/M metagenome (GOLD analysis project Ga0209594, IMG submission 184126) | Groundwater microbial communities from Big Spring, Nevada to study Microbial Dark Matter (Phase II) - Ash Meadows Crystal Spring... | ecosystem: Environmental > Aquatic > Deep subsurface... | reverse complement strand
CGGCCACCGCCGAGCTCGCGCAGGCCGCGGCGCAGCGCGTCCCACCGGTCGCCGCGCCGGCCGGCCGGAGCGCGCGGCACCGCAGACCCGTGCAGCTGGGCAGGTGCCGAGCCGTCGGCCAGGGCGGTCAGCACGGCCAGGCCGCCGATGCCGTCGGCGAGGACGTGGTGCAGCACGAGTACCAGGGCGCACCGCCCGTCCTGCAGCCCGGTGAGCAGGGTGGCTCGCCAGAGCGGGCCGGTCCGGGGCAGCGGCTGGGTCAGCAGCCCGACGGTGTCGGCGAGCAGCGCGTCCCGGTCAGCCGGCGCGGTCACGGCCCGGACCTCGACCCGGCTGCGCAGGTCCAGGTACGGCAGGTGCTGCCACCACGGTCGCTGCCAGACGGCCGACGGGGTGACGAGGCGCTGCGACAGCCGCGGGACTCCGGCGGCCCGCTCGGCGATCAGGTCGGCCAGGTCGGCGGCCCGGTCCGGGTCGGCGTCCAGCAGCAGCAGCGCACCCACGTTGAGCGGCACCGGACCCACGTCGGCGGCGAGCTCCATGAGGTCGCCGGGGCCGAGCCTGTCGGCCTCGGGCGGTGCCGGCAGTCGGGCCACCTTCGTAGTGTCGGCCGCGTCCTGGCCTAGAGGAAGTCCTGCCCGACGAGGGCACGCTCGAGCCGGTCGGCGGCGCGCGCCACGAGGGCCAGCGGCATGGCCAGGTCGGGTGCGTCGAGCGTCTTGAGCGGCGCGGCGTGCAGCACGGTGAGGAACTCCAGCCGCTTGCTCAGCCCGCCCACGAGAAGGTCCTCGGAGATCGCCAGGGCTCGGGCGAGGTCGACGTCCTCGAGGCGGGCGACGGGGGACTCGACGACCACCCACGCTCCCTCGTCCTTACCGTCGACCACCTGGCGGACGGTGACGACCTGGGAGCGGCCCTGGCCGGTGGGTACCTGCACATCGAGGCTGTCGGTGGAGTCCTCCAGCACCTCGTACAGGGTGTGCAGCAGCAGGGTGACCTGACCCCAGGTGGCCAACGTGTCCTCCTCGACGTGCGTGCTCCCACCCTACCGGCGCGACGCCAGGGCAGCGGCCGGCCCGGGGGCCAGCGGCAGCGAGGGAAGCAGGCAGGCCTGCAGCGCGTGGTAGACGTCGGGCCGGTCCCTCCAGGTGCGCGCGACCGGACGGTTGGACGCGTCCAGCTCGTGGCGCCACAGGCCGGGCCGGTCGGGGTCGAGCAGGTGCCGCCGGGCGAAGTCCCAGTACTGCTCGTACCGATGCGCCCACGCCGCGTCGCCGGTCGCCGACGTCAACGCCCACGCCGCCCCGATGGCCTCGCACACCACCCAGTGGAACCGCTCGGTCACCACCGGCTGTCCGCGGAACGTCGTGGTGTAGACGAAGCCACCGGCCGCCTCGTCCCACCCGTCGGCCACTGCGCGCGTCGCGAGCGCGACCGCGGCCGGACGGAGCCAGCGCGGGGCCTCGGCCCCGGTCGCGGCCTGAAGGGTGAGCAGCAGCCGGGCCCACTCCAGCGCGTGCCCGGGCGTCGCCCCGAAGGGCCGGAACGGGTGCCGCGGCTCGTCGGCGTTGTAGTCCAGCCACTCGTGCCAGGTCGCGTCGTAGTGCTCGGGCAGCCGCCAGTCGTGCTGTTCGGCGTGCCCGACGAGTCGAGCGGCGACGGCCGCCGCCCGGTCCCGCCAGGCCGGGTCCCCGATGGCGTCGGCGGCGGCCAGGAACGCCTCCACCAGGTGCATGGCCGCGTTGGCGCCCCGGTACGCCTCGGGCTCGGCGAAGGCACGGTCGAAGGTGTCGACCGGCATCTGCACCACCGGCTCCCAGAACCGGGACATGACCGTGCCCAGCGCCTGCTCGAGCAGGTCGGCTGCCCCCGGTCGTCCCGCCACGGTCGCGCTCGAGGCGGCCAGGACGACGAAGGCGTGCCCGTAGGCCTCCTTGCGACCCTGGCCCACCCGGTCGGCGTCGGCGAACCAGCCACCGTGTCGTCGGTCGGCGAAGTCCTGTCGCAGGCTCCGCAGGCCCTCGTCCACGAGCGCGCCGTCGCCAGGCCGGCCCAGCAGGTGGCCCAGCGCCAGGCAGTGCACCATCCGGCAGGTCACCCACAGCGGCCGTCCGGCGGTGCGCTGGACGACGCCGTTGCCGTCCAGCCGTCCAAACCCCCCGGACGGGTGCCGCGCCGACGCGGCCCGCTCGAGCAGCCGCCGTGCCTGTTCCTCGCGCCAGGCGGCGTGCGCAGCCGCTGCCGGGGAACCGGCAGCAAGCAGGTCCGTCACGGGCGGGCCTGCCCGTCGTCCCTGTCCGGTGCCCCGGCCTCGACGTCCACCGCCGGCAGGCTGGCCGCGATCGCCTCGACGGTCGTTCGGGTCGGGTCGCCGTGGATCGGCAGGTCGAGCCAGGGGGCGACGTGCGTGGGACCGCCGGCCGCGGCGCGCCTCGAGCTCTGCAGCGCCGCCGGGGCCAGGCCGGCCCCGGCGGAGTCACCCACCGGGTGCACCGGACGCATCTGCCAACTCACAGCCCCGCCTCCCGCGGGGACCGTAGCGCTGTGCCAGGCGGCGTTGTCACGACGACCCGTTACGTAGCAGGCACGTCGGGCGGCTCGGCCGGTCCCGCCTGGCGTGCCTGCGCAGCCGTCGGGGTCAGCGCCAGGACGGCCAGCAGGCCCAGCAGGAGCACCTGGGCGCTGCTGACCACGCCTGCCCACACCTCGACCGGTACGTCGGCCAGAGCCTCGTACCCGAACACCCCGGGTTGTGACACGCCGACGCCGAACAGCACGAACAGCGCCAGCACGGCCACCTGCACGAGCACCCCACCCACCCACAGCGCCCGCCGGTCGGCCAGCACGAGCAGCACCGCACCGATCAGGTAGGGCACAGCCAGCAGCAGGTACGCACCCCAGGTGTTGTCGACGGTGTACTCGGGCAGCTCGGCCTCCCGGACCGTGGCCATCAGCACCAGGTACAGCACGGCGATGCCACCGCTGAGCATCGCTGCGACCGTCCGCAGCAAGGCGCGGCGACAGGTGGCCCGGGGAACAACCGGCACGGCGGGCTCCACCGGCTGCGCCGTCACCGCGACGACGTTCTCCTGCTCGGCCATCCGACTCACCTCCAGCCGACGTGCTCCCACCCGCAATGAACGCCGCGCAGCCGGTGCACGCCAGAGGCCCACGGCCTGCTGCGCACGACATGATGCTGCGATCAGCGCCGCGGTCGGGGTCGTCCTCGACGTGGTCCCGATCGCTCTGGCCGGGGCGGCCTCCCCCTTCGCGATCCCTGGCCCCGTTCGAACGCGCCCGGGACTGGTTGCAGGCCCACCAGGCCGCGGTGCACCCGGGGGCCCCCTCGCCCGTCCGGGACCACCCGGCCCTGGCCACCGCCCCGGCCGAGGGGTAGCAGTGGAGCCGACGGCAGGACGGAGGTGCCGGCGGTGGCGGCGGGGTCGGTGGACCGGGCGATTTCGACGTTGTACTTCCGGTGGGCCTACCGGCCGAAGGTGCTGGCGGGTCGCGGGCAGGACGTCGCGACCGAGCAGCACCTGCAGACCGTGCCGTGGTACTGCGAGGCGAAACCGGTGTGCCAGTCCGTCGCCCTGCAGATGATCGCCGCGCACCACGGCGTGCATGCGGCGCGGGCCCACATCGACTTCTTGATGGGCTTCACCTACGGCGCGGGCTTCACGCCCGCCTGGGGCTTCCTCACCGTCGGACGGGACCCGGAGACGGGGCTGGCGGCAGCGGCGCCGTTCCTTGGCCTCACCGTGCGCTACCGCGTCACCGACGACCCGCAGCGCTTCCTTGCCGCGCTGCGAGCAGAGGTGGCTTCTGGGCACCCGGTCCGGGTGCCGCTGGACATGGCTGCGCTCTACGGGCAGGGTCAGCCGGTCCCGCACAACGAGGTCGTCGTCGGGTACGACGGTGCCGGCTTCTGGTATTACGAGCCCACCGCCTTGCCCCCCGCCGGCTGCGCCCCCGGGGACCGCCCGGCTGGGACCACGGGCCTGCCCGTGGGCGAGGAGCGCCTGCTGGCCGCCGTCCGCAGTCAGTCCGAGCTGTTCGGCTACCCGTGGCGCTACGCGATGGCGTGCTTCGAGCCCGGCAGGACCCGCACCGATCTCACCCCGGTGTGGCGGACCAACGGTCGGCTGCTCGCCGGCGGGTCGCGGTGGGGTCAGCGCTGGGGGGCGGCCGCGATCGAACACGCAGCCGCCCTGCTCGAGGCCGACCGGGCCGAACTGGACCTGGTGGAGCGAGGGGTCGTCCTCGCCGCAGCCACGCGGCCCGACAACGCCGCGTACCTGCGCGAGGCCCACCCGGACGACCCGCGGGTCGCCCAGGCGGCCGACGGCTTCGAGCGGGCCGCCGCGGCCTACCGGGACGCCGAGGCCCTGATCGGCGCCCACCCACGCCCGACTGACGCCAAGCGAGGCGTCGCCTCGCAGCTGCGGCTGGCTGCGGCCGCCGAGCGCGACGCCGGGAGGTGCCTGCTCGACCACGCCCGGGCCCGTGCCCCCCGGCAGGCTGCCCACGCCGGACGGCCGGGGCGGCGGTCGGCGGCCTAGCCCCCGACCTCGACCTTCGGCTCTCGTCTGCGCCCGAGCCGACGGGTAGGCGAAGGGAGCACGCGCGCGTCCCGGCCCCATCGTCGCGGTCGGGACGCGCAGGACCCCGCGTGGCTGCGGGCGCGATCCTGCTCCCGGCGGGCACAGGCCGGCGGACCGGGCTCGGTCCGGCCGATATCGTGACCCTGGACGGCGGAGTCGTCGCGGCTCGGTCGCCGACAGCGCAGATGGAGGCGGACCGTGGCGGGTGGGCTGGCGGCACTGCTCGACGACATCGCCGCGCTGGCCAAGCTGGCCGCCGCCTCGGTGGACGACGTGGGCGCTGCGGCTGCCAAGGCGAGCGCCAAGGCGGCCGGTGTGGTGGTGGACGACACCGCCGTGACACCTCGCTACGTGCATGGCTTCACCGCCGAGCGCGAGCTGCCGGTCATCAAGCGGATCGCGAAGGGGTCCATCGGCAACAAGCTGCTGATCATCCTGCCCGTCATCCTGCTGCTCAGCCAGTTCCTGCCCGGTCTGCTGACACCGATCCTCATGCTGGGCGGCACCTACCTGTGCTACGAGGGCGCGGAGAAGATCTGGGAGAAGATCAGCCACCACGACTCGCACGCGGTCCCAGCCGCCATGGTGGGGCGCCAGGACGAGGACGCGATGGTGCGCGGCGCCATCCGCACCGACCTCATCCTGTCGGCCGAGATCATGGTGATCGCGCTGGACTCGGTGGCCGAGGAGCCGCTGCTGACCCGGGCGGCGGTGCTCGTCATCGTGGCGTTCCTCATCACCGCCCTCGTGTACGGGGTCGTCGCGGTCATCGTGAAGATGGACGACGTCGGCCTGCACCTGGCCGAACGGCCGTCCCCCCGCAGCCGGCGCGTCGGCCTGCTGCTCGTCCAGGCGATGCCGAGGGTGCTGTCGTTCCTGTCCACCCTGGGCATCATCGCGATGCTGTGGGTGGGTGGGCACATCCTGCTCGGTGGCATCGAGGAGCTGGGGTGGACGTGGCTGCCCGACCTCGTGCACCACGCCGAGGACGCCGTGCGCGAGGCGACCGGGGTCCTCGGCGGCGTGCTCGCCTGGCTGACCGACACCGTCGCCTCGGCCCTGCTCGGCCTCGCCGTCGGTGCGGTCGTGGTGCTGCTGGTCGGCCTGCTCCGCCGCCTACGGCCCCGGTCGCCTCGGCCGGGTCAGTCCGGCGGCAGCAGCTCGGTCAGCGCCGCGCAGTAGTCCAGGTCGAGGGTGTCCCACCGACCGCCGGCCCGCACGAACTCCTCGCTGAGGAAGTCTCCGCCCGGCACGCCGTCGCCGAGGCAGGGCAGGTTCGAGCGCGTCCACGTACATAGTGGACTCCGCTCCGGCGTGTCGGGCCGCGACTCGCGGGACGAATCGGGCGCACCTTCGGTCTTCGTGGGGTGATGTGACCAGCCAGCGGTGGACACGCACAGGGCCGGCTCTTGTGGCACGTACCACCCCGCCGACATGGCAGGCTCGGATACGGTCGTGATGCGGCCGGTTCTCGAGGTGGACGGAGGCAACATGGGCGAGACACCCGACGGGCCGCCGGGCGCAGCGGAACCTCCGGACGAGGTCAAGCAGCGGTTCAAGCAGGCGCTGGAACACAAGCAGCACCAGCACCGCAACGCCAGGCTGCACCCTGAGGCGGGCTCCAGCCTGAGTGAGCCCCACGGCCGCTCCGGGGGCAAGCGCCGGTTCCGGCGCAAGTCCGGCGGCTGACCCTCCCCTGCCCGCGGCCCGGCACCGCCGACCCCCGGCGGCCCGGGCAGTCCCACGCCACGGCCGGTGCGCTGACCCCAGGCCGCCGCCTCGCCGGCGGCCCCAACACCGAGACCGCCAACCCGCCCTGCCGCGCAGCCGGGGGACGTGGCCGGCAGCGATCCGTGCACGCGGTCGAGCTGGGCCGCCGGGTGTACGCGAAGGTGGTGTCCTACCTCCGCTACCGGATGACCCCGCTGCTCGGGCTGACTTTCCTGTTCCTGGGTGCCACCGCGGTGAACGTGAACGACGGGGTGGCGCTGGACCCGTCGACGGTGCTGTTCCTGCTGTTCGTCGTGACCGCCGCCGGTGTGGTGATCATCGCGGTCGTGGGGACGGTCTTCGACGCGCTGACCAACCGGCGTGACCCGACCAGCGGGCTGACACCCCCGGTGCTGGAGGCGGCCGCGATCGCGCTGGTGCCCGTGGCGATGATCGTCCTGGCCACCGAGCTGCCTGTGCTGCGCGGTGCGCTGCTGACCCAACGACTGACCGGGGCCAGTGGCTGGCATCCATCGGGCTGTCGCTGCTGCTGCCCATCGTCGTCGAGACCAGCAAGCGGGTACGGCGACGGGCGGCGGGCTCGGGCGACCCCGCCGCAGCACCCGCCTGGCTGCGCCAACCGACAGATCGAAGCCGGTCGCCACCCCTACACTCGCGCTCGGAACGAACCCAAGTTGGGAGTCACCGCATGATCGACGTGCTCGCCCTGGTGTCCGCAGTGGCGGGCCTGGAGGGGGTCGTCAAAGCGAGCGTCGGGCTGGTCGACACCATCCGCGGGAAGTGGGGCAGCGGCGACGACGAGGTGAAGGCCAAGCTGAGGGCAGACATCGACGCGATGGCCGCGGCAGTCAGCAGCGTCGCCCAGCTGGCCGAGTCCGGACAGGCCTACGTCGAGGTGCGCGACGAGGTGCACCGCCTGCAGCTCGACCTGGCGATGCTCGAGCGCTACCTGCTCGCCAACGCCGATGTGCTGCGCAACCACCTCGCCCCGGGCTACGAGACCTCCTGGCTCACCGTCGAGCAGCTGCTGGGCAGCATGGAGCGCAACCGGGAGTCCTCCCGGCGGGTCCACCTGAGTCGGCAGCAGTTCATCGACGTCGCCGACCACGAGACGATCTCCTCCAGGCTGGCCGATGCCTCGGCCGCCTACGAGCAGTGCAGCGCGTTCGTGAAAGTCCGCGAACCCGACCGCTTGCGTGAGCGCCTCGACGACATGCAGCGCCCGCTGGCCCTCACCGACACGCTGCTGAAGGACACGCTGACGACCAAGATCCTGGGCGGGATCGCCGCGGTTCGGAGCGATCGTGAGCCCTGACAGCCAGCAGTCCCGTTACGTGTCCTCCGCCGACGTGTCCCACTTGGACGCAGGCGCTGGTCCGGCGCCGTCGGTGGACGCCTTCCTCCGGCCGACGCGGCTGTCGCCGGCGGTTGACTCCCCCACCAGCGCAGCCGTGCCGATCGACATCCAGCTCGTGGGCGAGCTCAACGAGTGGCAGAGCACGGTGCGGATGGCCGTGCTGCAGTACTTGTGGCTGCGCTCGGTCCTCGAACGAGGTGCCCGGTTCCGGCAGCGTCTGGAGAGGGGGGCGCCGTCGATCACCGACGTCCGCGACGACCTCGACGCGCTGGACGAAGCCTTCTACCGCTCGCCCTGCACCGACAAGACGTGGCCGCCCCAGGTGTCCGGTGCGCTGACCCAGATGCGCGAGCTGCTCGATGCCCCCGATGGGCCCTACCTCAATGCCCGTGCCGACATGAACGTCTTCTACACCGAGACCCGGCGCCTGCTGGCGCAGGGACTGACCGACGTCCAGCGGGCGCTGGCGCAGCTCGAGCAGCAGGCTCGCGATGCCGTCGAGCATCTCGGGTCGGTGGTCGACGTGATCTTCCGGAACGCCCGGGACGCGCAGACCCGAGCCGAGGAGGAGCGCGTGCACCAGTTCGCGCGAGCGCTGGGCCAGGGCGCCAGCAAGCCGAACGTCACCCCGCAGGCGCTCGCCCGGGGCAGCGACGACGCCGACGCCAAGACGCTCGACGCCGGCATGCTGGCCGGATCGACCAGGTACCAGAGAGGAGTCCCGTGACCGAGTCGAGCTCCAGCGAGGCACGCCAGTGGGGCGAGGACACCGAGGTCGGCCCCGACCAGGAGCCGCCGGCGGCGGCAGTGCCCGAGCCGGAGGCCCGCTGGATCAGTTCCCTGCAGGAGGACGACGCACCGCGCCGCAGTCCGGACCTGTTCCAAGCCGCCTACGACTCGCTGGCTCGCCAGCTGGCGCTCGAGCCCGACGCGCTCGATCAGCTGCGCCGGGTGATCAGCCGCCGGCTGGAGGTCTCCCCGCGGCACCGAGCCCTGGGTGAGATCACCGACGCCCTCAAGACGCTGCTCGGCCTCGACGCTGCCTACCTGCTGCACTGGCTGACCTACATGCAACCCGTCCGACGACTCGTGCAGATCCAGCCGGACGCCCCGCCAGAGGTCCATGCGTTCCTCAGTGCGGCGGTCTCCGAGCACCTCCCCACGTTCGACCTGATCCAGCGCACCGCTCAGTCCTCCCCCGAGGACTGGTTCGACGTGGACACCCGGCTGGTGTACAACGTCACCACCCAGCAGTTCACGATCGACCTCAGCCTCGTCAAGATCGACTACACCCGGGTACACCTGGAGATGTCACCCAACTCGACCCTGGCCCTGGTCTCCCAGCTGCTGACGGCCGCCGCCGACGTCCGTGATGCCGGCGCCTTCCGGGAGGACATCGTCCGACGCTGGTTCGAGGCGAGCCTGGGACTGCAGAGGCTGTTCGTACCGGAGGACGAGGAGGCGGCCGCCGACGACGTCGGCGCACCTGCTGACTCCGCCCCCGACACCCGGGCCTGACCGCACCCGGACCGGCCTGCACCGGTGTGCGGCCACTGACGACCAGGAGCCCGATCGCGGCTGGTGGGCGCGGCGAGGCCGGCAGGCCGGCAGGCCGACCGACACGGGTCACGGGCCCCTCAGGCGGCGGTGCCACTCGGCACGGGGATCCCGTCCGACAACGCCTGTGGCTGGCCGCAGGGAAGCACCAGCACCGAGCATGCTCCGGCGCGGACACCACCGAGGCCCCCCACGGTGATCCCCCCGTCGGGGATCGAGGCCAAGTGGTGGCTGGCGAGCACGAGAAGGTCCGACCCGCGCGTCGCCTCGTTCAGGACTGCGGTCGGGTCCCCCTCGACCACGCTGCGGGAGACGCGCACGTCAGACCCCGCGGAGGCGACCCGGCCCGCCTCCACAACCGCCTGGAGAGCCTGTTCGGCGCCCAGCAGGCGCGACACCCGATGAGGCTCGTCCAGGCCCCCGGTCGACACGGTCATGATCACCTGGACCGAGTCGTCGGGGCTCTGCGCGTGCTGGAGGGCCCATGCCACCACACGGCTACTGTCCGGGTTCCCGTCCACGGCAACGACGATGCGCGCCACCGCACCCACCTCACAGTCCGCCTGCACCTTCGCCTCCACGATGGCGCGGCTTCGCGACTGTCACGTCGGCCGTTAGGACCATTCAGCACCGCCGGTGAGTCATCAGCCACCGCGGCCCTGGCCACCGTCGATGCCCTGCCCACCTCGAACCGTTCGCACCCCCCGACGGCACGTCGACAGGTGCTCGCCGGTGGGCTGTGGGCAGCTGCCGGGACGGCGACAGCCCTGACCGGCTGACCGGACGCGCGCCCGGCCGGGCCGGCGGGGAAGCGGTGGCCGAAATCCGGTGCAGTCAGCCATCCGGCGCGGGCTGGGCTGGTCGGACCTCGGCCGCGGGGCAAGGATCGAGGCAGGGATCCTTGAGTGGGGTAGGTCGACGTCGCCCGGCGCACGGGGCGCCAAGCTGTCCGGCCCGCGCGCAGCCCGCCAGGTGCTGGCCGGCTGACCCGGCCCCGCTGCAGGCAGGTGCGCCGCTGTCCCGGCTAGCTCAGCGCGTCCCGGACCGAGTCGATCGCGCCCTCGGCGGCGCCGGCGACGTCGGAGACGACTCCCTTGGCGCTCTCGGCGAGCTTGTCGGCGGCCTGCTGCGCCTTGGCGGCAGCCTGGTCGGCCGCACCCTCAGCCTTGAGGTCCTCGTTGCCGGTCAAGGCGCCTGCGGCCTCCTTGGCACGGCCCTTCGCCTCCTCGATCTTCGGATCCATGTGCCCTCCTCGGTGGGGTGCGGTGCGGGCGAGCACCGTAGGAGCAGCGTACGGCCCCCGGCGCGTCCGGATGCTGGTCTCGGGGATGTCGATGGGGCAGGCTGCCACCCGTTGGACGGAGGGACGTCGATGTCACGGACGGTCGACCGGGTGGTGGCGGGTCTGGCTGAGATGGAAGCGCGCCTGCCCGAGGACGACGGCGTTCGGGCGTTCGCACACGTCTACCGGGTGGTGACCGAGCAGGTGGGACAGGCTCTCACCGAGGCGGGCACGTTCGCCGACCCCACGTTCGTGGAGCGCCTGGACGTGGGGTTCGCCGGGCTGTTCTTCGACGCCGAGTCCGCGGCACGGTCCGGGCGGGAGGTGCCCCCGGCGTGGGCGCCACTCGCCCAGGCCCGGCGTCGGCCGGGGGTGCTGCCGATCCAGCAGGTGCTGGCGGGCATGAACGCCCACATCAACCACGACCTTGCCGTCGCCGTCGTGCAGACGTGCGAGCAGGCCGGCCGCCGTGTGGACGACCCCGACGTGGCCGCTGACTTCCAGGGGGTGAACGACGTGCTGGCCCGGGTGGTGCGGCCGATCCGGCAAACCTTCCTCGACCAGGCCGTGGTGCAGGCCGGGGCACCGCTGAGCCCGATGGCCGACGCGGTGTCGATGTGGTCCATCGACAAGGCCAGGGACGCGGCCTGGGCCTCGGCACTGGCGCTGTGGCACGTGCGCGGGGTGCCGCTGGTGGCAGACCGGATGCGGCTGAGCCTGGCCCACATGGTCGGGCTGGTGAGTCGGGGACTGCTGCTGCCGCTCCAACCCTGAGCGCGACACAGCCCCGGCATCAGCGGGCGCACCTCCCCTCGCCTGGCCGGACGAGCGGGCATGCTCGGCTCATGCCCCTCGGACTGAGCGCCCGCGTGCTGCCGGACTCGCAGCGTCGAACCATCCCCGACCTGGTCGACGACCTCGACCTCACCTCGGGGGACGACCGCTCGAAACGGTCGGCGTTCTGGACGATGCTCACGCTGTCGGCCCTCATCGCGACGGCCGGGGTCATCACCGACTCGACGGCGACGGTGATCGGCGCCATGATCATCGCGCCGCTGTCCACCCCGATCATGGGCATCGCCCTGGGGCTGGCCACCCGCGAGCCGGGGGCGGCGGCCCGCTCGTCCCGCTACGTCGTCGTAGGCGGGCTGCTGGTGGTGGCCATCGGCACCGTGTTCGGCTGGGCCCTGCCCGGGTCGTTCGAGCTGCTGAGCAACGGCCAGATCACCGGACGCACCTCGCCGGGACTGCTCGACCTCGTCGCGGCGGTGGCCACCGGCTTCGCCGGAGCCATCGCGCTTGCGCGTCGCGACGTCAGCGCCGTGCTGCCAGGGGTCGCCATCGCGATCTCCTTGGTGCCGCCGCTGGCCGTGGTCGGCGTGTGCCTCGGCGACCGGGCGCCGGCCCTGGCCTTCGGGGCCCTCATGCTGTTCCTGTCCAACCTCGTCGCCCTGGTGCTGGCTGGGACCCTCGTGTTCACCGTGCTCGCCTACACCGCGGCCAAGGGCACTGATGCGCCGGCCGGCGCCTCCCACCGCCGCACCTACCTGACGCTCGTGCTGGCCACCGTGGTCGTGGCGGTGCCGTTGCTGGCCAACACGGTCGCCACGCTGTACCTGTCCCTGCTCACCGGCCGGGTCGAGGAGGTGGCCAGCACCTGGGTCGAGCAGCAACCGGGTGCCAGCGTGTCTACCGTCAACATCTCCGGCACGGACCTGGTGATCGAGGTGCAGACACCATCGGGGCTGCCCCCGGTCGACGAGCTGCTGGACGCGCTGCGCGAAGAGGTGCCCCAGGGCGTCCGGGTGGTCGTCACCAGCACCGTCGGCGAGCGCATCGACGCCGGGACGGTTGAGGGCACCTGACCGCAGCCGGAAGGTCGGGGCCAAGGGCCCTGGGCAGGTGGCTGGACGCCAGGGCAGGGTGAGGCTGGCCGTCGAGGCGGGTGAGTGCGATGCCTCGTACCCGGGTGGTGTCGGTGCTGGTCGCCTCGCTTCTGCTCGTCGGCGGGCTGCTGGCGGGGTCAGCGACGGTGTCGGTCGCTTCGGGGTGCCCGACGCTGCGTGGGGAGGGCGAGGTGCCCGCCTGGCTGTGGCGTCTGGCGGTACCCACCGGTGTGTCGCTGGCCAGCGTCGGGCGCCGGATCGAGGCGTTGGAGGCCGAGCCGACCGTGGAACCGGTCGAGTTCGTCCCCGAGCCCGAGAGCGTCGCCGTCGGCGTGGAGGCGTTCGTCTACGAGTTCGGATTCGCCATCCCGGACCCTGAGGTCGAGGAGTTCACCTACCGGCCGGTGATCTGCCTGGGCGGCCTGGTGCCCGACGTGGCCGACCGCCCGGCGCCCCAGGCTCAGACGATGGTCGAGGAGGCTGGGCTCGCCGCGGTGATCGAGGGGGACCCGTCCGGACTCGTCGCGCGGATCCAACCCCCAAGCGGGTCGATCTGGCCGCTCGGGTGGCTGGTGACCCTCACGGCCGTGCCACCACCGGCCGGTGCCGCCGCGACCGGGGACGGCGGTGCGGATGGCCGGGCGCCGACCGGCCGGGCCGGCACGGGCGGCGACGGCAGCCAGGCGGAGTCGCCCGGCGGAGTCAGCGACGGCGATGCGGGCGCCACCGCTGGACCAGCCCCGTCCGACGGGGAACCCGGGTCCCCGACCGAGACGAGGGGTGCCGTCCAGCGGCTGCTCGACGGGCACCCCTGGGCTGGGGTGCTCGGTGGCATCGCCGTCCTCGCCGCGGCCGTGGCGGGTACCGAGCCGGTGCTGCGCCGACGGCGGGAGCGCCGGTGGCTGAGCCGTCACCTGCGGTTGCGGGCCGAGCCCGGCACGGCTGACCCGCAGCTCGATCGGGACCCGACAGCTCCTGCCGTCCATACCGTCCGCCTCACGCCCGAACCCGGGCAGACGCAGGTGACGATCGAGGAGGGAGACCGGCGATGAGGACCAGCCCGGGGACGTTGACCGTCCGTTCGCTGCTGCTCGAACCCCACCACGCCGACGCGGGCGACCTGCTGACCGACGCCGTGGAGCAGCGCGGGGTCGGCGCGACGGTGTCCGGTGCGGTGGGCGGACTGACCTCGGCCGGTCGGCACGCGGTCTGCGAGGAGGTGGCGCACGTCGCGGACTCGCTGCTCGACCTGGACGTGACCGACGTGCTCGCGATGGCGTGGAAGAAGCACGCCGACCTGACCGCGGCAGGACGCCGTACCGCCGAGCATCCCGGCAGCGAGGAGCTCGTCCCGCTGGCCACGCACACGATCAGGTCGACCCACCGCCCCTGCGTCGACGTCTTCATCGACGAGGTGAAGGTCACCGACGTGGAGATCGAGCTGGCGTTGACGTTGGTGCTCACCGGTGTGCTGGCGGTGGTGCGCGACGGCCTGCTCGTCGAGCTGCACGGTGGCAGCTGCGATGCCACCGCCGCACTCGGCTGCGAGAACGTCCCGATCGCGCGTCGCTCCGCGCACGTGACCTTCCCGGCGTCGGTGCCGCTGCGCCCGCCCGTGGACCTGCGCCCCAACTCCCCCGGACCCCCCCGCGGGCATCCGGAGTCGTCGGGAGCCCGGGGGTGGCGACCCGCTCGATGACGGTCCCGGCCCCGGCCCGGGCGGGCCCGGGTGCCGGCGACTCCGGTCCAGCACGTGGTCAATGTCGCATGGGCCGTCTCTGGCGGCCGGATCGGTGGAAGGGGACGATGGCCGGTGCTGACGGTTGGCGGGTGAGGGCTCCCAAGGCGCCCTGTGAACCGAGCCCCGCCACGGAGAGGACGTCGAGATGGCCAAGGAGCTCTACGACCTGGGTGAGATGCCCCCGCTGGGCGAGGTCCCGGAGAAGATGCACGCCTGGCTCATCCGCCCCGAGCGCTTCGGCCCCCCGATGCAGGCGTTCGAGCAGGAGGTCGTCGAGACGCCGGCCATCGCCGACGATGAGGTGCTGGTCTACGTGATGGCGGCCGGCATCAACTACAACAACGTGTGGGCCGGGTTGGGCGTCCCGGTCGACGTCATCGGCGCCCGCAACAAGGCCTTCGCCAAGGGAGAGCTCGGCGAGCCGGAGCCGTTCCACATCGGCGGCAGCGACGCGTCCGGCATCGTCTACAAGGTCGGCAAGGACGTCACCAACGTCACGGTGGGCGACGAGGTGGTCGTCCACTGCGGCCGCTGGGACCGCAACGACCCCTTGGTACTCGAGGGCGGCGACCCCATGTACTCGCCGACCTACCGCATCTGGGGCTACGAGAGCAACTGGGGCAGCTTCGCGCAGTTCACCAAGGTTCAGGGCCAGCAGTGCATGCCCAAGCCCAAGCACCTGACCTGGGAGGAGGCGGCGGCCTACACCCTCGTCGCGGCGACGGCCTGGCGCATGCTGCACGGCTGGGGCGTCAACTCCGTCAAGGAGGGCGACGTGGTGCTGGTCTGGGGCGGCGCCGGAGGGCTGGGCTCGATGGCCATCCAGATCGTCAAGGAGGCCGGCGCCACACCCGTCGCCGTCGTGTCCGACCCGGGCAAGTTCGACTACTGCATGAAGCTCGGTGCGAAGGGCTGCATCAACCGCAACGACTTCGACCACTGGGGGATGCTGCCGCACTGGAAGGACACCGAGGGCTACGGCGAGTGGGTGAAGGGCGTGCGCAAGTTCGGCGCGGCGATCTGGGACGTGCTGGGAGAGCGGCGGGCCCCCAACATCGTGTTCGAGCACCCGGGTGAGACGACCATCCCGACCTCGATCTTCGTCTGCGACACCGGCGGGATGGTGGTCGTCTGCGCCGGCACCACCGGATACAACGCGACGGTGGATCTGCGCTACCTGTGGATGCGGCAGAAGCGGCTGCAGGGCTCGCACTTCGCCAACGACGTGCAGGCCAACGAGATGAACGAGCTGGCGCTCAGCGGCCGGCTCGACCCCTGCCTGTCGCAGGCGTTCAGCTACGACGAGATCCCGCACGTCCATCAGCTGATGTACGAGAACAAGCACCCGCACGGCAACATGGCGGTGCTGGTCGGAGCTACCGAGTTCGGCCTGGGTGCCAGCGGCGAGTCGCCGGTGGCGCTGCCGCACCCCACGCTGCCCGCGGGGGACGTGCACGACACGCCGCATCCCTACCCCATGTCCGAGCCGCTGCCCGACATCGGCCGCGGCTGAGCGGGGAGCCAGTCCTGGCCCTGACGCTGGACCCGGAGCGTGCACGGGTCTGCGACGACGAGCAGGGCCAGCAGGGCCAGCAAGAAGGTGGGGACCACCCAGCGCAGCATCGGCACGAGCAGGTGGTCTTCGGCCGATAGTCGTCCGCTCGCTCCCTAGCCGGACTCGAGGAAGGGCATCGGTGGTCTGATTGGCTGGGCAGCACCGACGGGAGTCAGCAACACCGAGGGGGTCCCCATGTTCGCGCTCTACGTTCGGCACCAGCTCCACCCCCACGCCGTCGACGACTTCGACCGATCGGTCGACCGCGCGGTGACCAGCATCCGAGCCAACGAACCGGACACGCTCGCCTACGTCGTCGGCGCCCCCGAGGACGACCCGCTCGCGCGCGTGTTCCTGGAGGTCTATCGCGACCGCGAGGCCTTCGCCCGTCACAACGCGCAGCCGTACGTGCAGGAGTTCCTCGCGGCCCGTGAGCCGATGCTGAGCGAGCTGCGAGTCGAGTTCGTGCCTGAGTGCGACGGGGTGATGCCCACACCCACGGGCCTGAGCCCATCTGCTCCGCCCTAGCGACGATGACGCCCGCCGGGCCGCGCAGGTGCACCAGCCGGTGTCTCGCGCAACGGGCTGCACGATCCACCACCGTGCCCGGGCCGACGAGCATGTTCTCGCAGACCGCGAGGCGCGATCGCCAACCGTGACCGTCGCCGACAGGCGCGCCGCATCGGGCACGGAGGACGTGTACGGGTGTCACGCTCCTCGACCGTGCGCTCCAGCACACGCCGGCGCGACGACGTCGGCACCCTCCTGTCAAGGGACATCGGTTTCTGCCCAGTGGCGGTCATGAAACCTGCCCGGTGACGGTCACGAGATCTGCCCGGTGGTGGCCATGGGATCTGCCCAGGGGTTGGCCACCGTCGGCCGGGGTTGGTCAGGTCAAGGGGTTCACCCCCTTGCCGGCGAGGGCTTGGGTGAGGCGGACGGAGTCGCCGTTGGTTTGGCAGAGGTGGGCGTGGTGGAGCAGCCGGTCGACGGTGGCGGTGGCCAGGGTCTTGGGCATGAGTTCGTCGAAGCCGGAGGGGTGCAGGTTCGACGACAGGGCGATGGAGCGTTTCTCGTAGGCGGCGTCGACGAGCCGGTAGAGCCCTTCGGCGGCGTCGGTGGCGACCGGGAGCAGGCCGATGTCATCAACGACGACGAGGTCGGCGCGTAGGACGCGGGTGAGGGCTTTGGTGACGGTGTCGTCGGCGCGGTGTCGGCGCAGCAGCACGCCGAGCTGTTCGAGGGTGAACCAGGCGACCCGCATGCCGGTCTGGACGGCCTGCTGGCCGAGGGCTTCGAGCAGGAACGTCTTCCCGGTGCCGGACGGCCCGCAGACGACCAGGTTCTCCCGGCGGTGCACCCATTCCAGGGTGCGCAGCGCCTGCTGGGTTGGGGCCGGGATGGAGGAGATGGCCGGGTCCCAGACGTCGAAGGTCTTCCCGGTCGGGAACCCGGCCTCGGCGCGGCGGGTGGCCAGCGCGGAGCGGTCCCGGCCGGCGACCTCCTCGGCCAGCAGCACCTTGAGCACCTCGGTGGGGTCCCAGCGTTGCGCCTTCGCGGTGGCCAGCACGTCGGGGGCGTGGCGGCGCAGGTGCGGCATCCGCAGCCGCCGCAGCAACGCCTCCAGGTCCGCCGGCAGCGGCGGCGCGGCTGGCATGCCGGCCGCCGGGATCGGCCGTGTCGTGCTGCTGGTGCGGCTCATCGGGTCACCTCACCCTCACACCGGCCGGCCTGCTGCCCGGCGGGTTGGCCGAGGCGGGCCCAGGCGGTGGTGCCCTGGGTCAGCGAGGCGTCCTCCCCGGCCCGGCGGGTCCCGGTGACCGGTGTGGTGGCGTGGTGGTCCAGGATGGAGGCCAGGTCGGCCTCGGCGAACCGGCCGTGCACGGCGGCGTGCCCGAGCGCCCAGTCCACCTCGGCCGGGTCGAACAGCCGGGCCAGGGCCAGCGCCTGGGCCATCTTGACCCGCATCTTGGTGGTGCCCGCAGCGGCGGCCTCGACCAGCCAGGTCGCGGCTCCCTCCCCGAGGGCCAGGAACTCCGCCTCCGCCGTGGTGCGCGCCCGGGGTGCCCGGTCCACCGCGCCGGCCGGTGCCGGCGGGAAGTGCGCGTCGACGAGCCTCGGGGTGCCCGGCACGGCCCGGGCGTGGCGGGCCACCTCGACCGGCCCCTGATCGCCGACGTGGGTGATGACGACCTGCTCGCCGTCGCCGACGCCGTGGGTGCGCACCCACACCGGCTGCCCGAGCAGGGTGTGCGGGACGGAGTACTGGCCGGCCTCGAACGTCACCATCGGCGTGGTGGGTGGGACCCGGCGGGTGACCCCGAACGCGACCGTGTGCGCCCGGGCCGGCACCGGGTGCAGCCGCAGACGTTCCTCGGCCAGCATGTCGGCCGGGACCCGGCGGGTCACCCGATGGACCCGACCGTTGACCTTGCCGCAGAACGCCTCGCACGCCGCCTCCAGCTGCGCGAACGAGCCGTAGGCCTCCCGCAGGTTCGCCTCCGTGGGCACCAGGTCGGCCTTGGAGATCTTCACCGCCGACTCCGAGCCGCCCTTGGAGGCGGGGTCGGCCGGCTCGCAGGTGTGCACCACCACCGAGTAGTGCCCAGCCCAGGCGACCAGCTGCGGGTTGCGGACCGGGATCCCGGCCACATGCTCGACCGTCACGGTCTTCTCGTTGTCAGTCAGCACATACGTCGGCACCCCGCCCAGCCGGCGGAACGTCACGTCCAGCGCGGCGAACACACTCGGCAGCGTCTTGTCCCGCAGCGGCAGCACCACCCGGAAGCGGGACCAGGCCAGCCACGCGCAGAACAACACCGTCGGCACCCCATTGACCCTCGGCCCGTCGCCGTAGTCGAACTGCAGCCACATCCCCGGCTCGGTGATCCAGGGCCGGTGCACCCGCACCCGCCCGGCCCGGTACGCCTGCTTCACCGCGGCGACCGCCCGGCGGGTGGTCCGCTCCGACCCCCGATAGCCCAGCGCCCTCAGCTTCTCGTGCGCCACGTCGGCACGAAGCTTGCCCTTCGAACGGTCGACCAGCTCCTCCAACTTCGGCAGGAACGCATCGATCAGCAGGGGCCGCGTCGCGGCCCGGTCCAGACGGCCAGCGGCCGCCCGCCTGTCCACGTAGTGCTTGACCGTGTGGTGCGAACAGCCGGCCAGCTCACCGGCATCGCGTAACGACCCGGTCAGGTCGTAAGCATCCAGAATCTCCATGATCTCCTCGGCAGACTTCACAGGTGTCCCTTCCTCGGCGGCGTGACCGGCGCATCAGCACCGCCCAGCGCACCCGAGGAAGGGGCCTCACCCACGCAAGCAGGCAAGACAAACGACGTCGTGTCGGGCAGATCCCATGACCGTCAGCGGGCAGGTTTCATGACCGCCAGCGGGCAACTTCGTGGCCGTCTCCGGGCAGTTTCTCGCGGCCGCCAACAGGCGACCTGCGCTGGTAACCTGGTGA
>Ga0209594_1000663_pt1 | contig 19199 bp, 16 predicted proteins | sample AshMeaCrysSpring_FD_184126 | JGI IMG/M metagenome (GOLD analysis project Ga0209594, IMG submission 184126) | Groundwater microbial communities from Big Spring, Nevada to study Microbial Dark Matter (Phase II) - Ash Meadows Crystal Spring... | ecosystem: Environmental > Aquatic > Deep subsurface... | reverse complement strand
AGATGGTGATGCCGGGTGACAACATCTCGTGCACGGTGGAGCTGATCTCCACCATCGCCATGGCCAAGGACTTGCGCTTCGCGATCCGCGAAGGCGGCAAGACCGTCGGCGCCGGCGTCGTCACCGAAATTCTGGCCTAAATCGGAAAACCAGAAGGGATCTTAGGTCAGTAGCTCAATTGGTAGAGTAGCGGTCTCCAAAACCGTTGGTTGTGGGTTCAAGTCCCCCCTGGCCTGGAAAAACAAACATGCGTCGCTTGCAGAACTACATCCGTGACGTCCTCCTGGAACTCAGGAAGGTCACCTGGCCGACCCGCGATGAACTCCGGGGCGCGACCATCACGGTCATCATTTTCGCCGTTGTGTGCAGCCTCTTCGTCGGCACCGTGGACGCCGCCCTGGGCGCGTTCGTGAGCTCCATCGCAAAGGCGCTGCGCTAAAGCCTCCGGGCCAGCAGGGCAAAGGGAACAGAACCGTGAAAAAGTGGTATGTCGTGCACACGTATTCGGGCCAGGAGAGCAAGGTGAAGCTTCACCTCGACGCTCTCGTGGAGCGGAACGGCTTGGGCGAGTACATCGGCCAGGTGCTGGTTCCCACCCGCGAAGTGACCACGATCCAGAAGGGGAAGAAGACGGTCCGCGACCACAAGTCCTTCCCCAGCTACATCCTGGTCGAGATGGAGTTGAACAAGGACACGATGCACGCGGTGACCGACGTCCCCGGCGTGACCCACTTCGTGGGCGTGGACAACAAGCCCCAGCCTCTGCGCAAAGCCGAGGTTGATCGCATCCTGGGTCAGGAAGCGACCGGCGAGGCGGCCGAGACGAAAATCGTGGAGATCCCGTTCCACAACGGGGACAAGATCCGCATCAAGGATGGTCCGTTCAAGGACTTCGACGGCGTGGTGGAGGAAATCCATCCGGAAAAAGGGAAGCTCAAGGTCATGGTCAGCGTGTTCGGCCGTTCGACTCCTGTGGAGTTGGATTTCGGACAAGTGGACGCCGTCTAAAAATACGGAAGAGACCTGGGACAAGAACTAACAAGAGTTTAGGAGCATACAGTGGCGAAGAAGATTACCGGATACATCAAGCTGCAGGTTCCCGCAGGTGCCGCGAACCCGTCCCCGCCGATCGGCCCCGCGCTCGGTCAGCGCGGCGTCAACATCATGGAGTTCTGCAAGGCCTTCAACGCGGCCACCCAGGACAAGAAGGGCTTCGTCATCCCCGTGGTCATCACGGTGTATGCCGACCGCAGCTTCACCTTCATCACGAAGGTGTCGCCGGTGCCCGAGCTGATCAAGAAGGCCATCGGCCTCGAAAAGGGTTCGGGCGAGCCGAACCGCAAGAAGGTCGGCAAGATCACGCAAAAGCAGATCGAGGACATCGCCAAGATGAAGATGCCCGATCTGAACACGGACAAGCTCGAGTCGGCCGCCGCCATGGTGGCGGGCACCGCCAAGAGCATGGGTCTGGACATCGTCGCTTAACGTCCGTCTTCGGACGGCGTGAGAGACGAGGTTCGACGATGCGGCCGCCCGACGGCCGCACAACCCCTCGGTTCCGACCCGCTCGCGCGGGTCTCGGGGCAAGAGGATTAACGGGTGAGAACAACCAATCAGGGTAGGTCGCATGAAGAGAAGCAAGAACTACCTCAGCATCGCGGAGAAGATCGTGCATGGTCGTGAATACGACCTGGGCGAGGCCATCCGGATCCTGAAGGACAACGGCAAGTACAAAATGGATCCCACGCTCGAGGTTCACATGAATCTCGGCGTCGATCCGCGCCACAGCGACCAGGTCGTGCGCGGCAACATCGTGTTGCCCCATGGCACCGGCCGCACCGTGCGCGTGCTGGTCCTCGCCAAGGGCGAGCTCGAGAAGGCGGCCTCCGCCGCGGGCGCCGACCACGTCGGCGCCGAAGAGCTCGTGACCAAGATTCAGGAAGGCTGGATGGACTTCGACGCCGTCGTCGCCACCCCTGACATGATGCCCCTGGTCGGTCGTGTCGCCCGTGTCCTCGGTCCCCGCGGCCTCATGCCCAGCCCCAAGGCCGGTACGGTGACGGTCAACGTCGCCCAGATCGTCAAGGAGCTCAAGGCCGGCAAGATCAGCTACCGCGTCGACAAAGGCTCGAACGTGCACGCTCCGGTGGGCAAGGTTTCCTTCACCCTCGAGCAGCTCAAGGAAAACGCCGCCGCTCTGATCGACTCCGTCATCAAGGCGAAGCCGGCCACGGCCAAGGGCGTTTACGTCAAGAGCATCACTCTCGCAGGAACGATGACCCCGGGTATCCGGCTCGATCGTTCCGCATTCAAGTAAGGGGCGACCATGGCCATTTCCAAATCCGAAGTCGTCTCCCAACTGACCGAGACCCTCAAGTCCGCCTCCGGCGTTTACCTCGCCGACTTCACGGGCGTTACTGTGGAGCAGGTGACCCTGCTGCGCAGCACCCTGCGTAAGAAGGGCTTGACCATGCGCGTTGCCAAGAACACGCTGATTCAGCGTGCGCTGGCCAACGTCGGCGTGGAAGGTCTCGACAAGTACCTCGCCGGTCCCACAGCGATGATCCTCTCCGATGCGGAGGACCCGATCGCTCCGGCCAAGCTGCTGGTGGAATTCCTCAAGAAAAACGAGAGCGTCACCCTCAAGGCGAAGGTCGTCCACATGGACGGCCAGGCCTATCCCGGTGCCGAACTCGTGACCCTGTCCAAGATGCCCGGCAAGCGCGAACTCCAGGCGCAGGTCGTCACTTTGGCTCTGGGCCCCGGCTCGAACCTCTTGGCCTTGGTCAAGGGTCCGGCTTCCGCCATTGCCAGCCAAATCCAATCTCTGGTCTCGAAAATCGAGTCCGGCGAACAGGTCGGGAAATAAGGGCCCCGCAACTCAAGCCCTTTTTCACACAAAGATCGTTCACAAACACAAAAACTCACTCACGAGGAGCGTACCATGTCCGAAGCAACCTACACCCCCGCCATCAAGGAAATCGGCGACAAGATCGTGGCCCTGTCTCTGCTGCAGGCCAAGGAATTGTCCGACTACCTGAAGAACGAATACGGCCTTGAGGCCGCCGCTGCCGCTGCCGTGGCCGTGGCTGCTCCGGCCGCCGGCGGCGCCGCCGCTGCGGAAGAGAAGACCGAGTTCGACCTCGTTCTCGAGAACGCCGGTGCGAACAAGATCAACGTGATCAAGGTCGTCCGCGCCATCACCGGCCTGGGCCTGGCGGAAGCCAAGGCTGTGGTCGACGGCGCGCCGAAGACCGTGAAGGAAGCCGTCGCGAAGGCCGATGCCGACAAGTTCAAGAAGGAACTCGAGGAAGCCGGCGCGAAGGTTACCCTCAAGTAATTGGCCCAAGACTCGGTTAAAATCCAGTCCAGGAAGCGTTCCGTCCACTTGGTGGACCGGAACGCTTCCTCTGTTTCCGTGGCGGCGGATTCCTCTCGGGATTCCGGCGCTTTGGTCGTTGCATAGGTATTTGGACAATCGGTCGGCCCGTTCGGGTCGCATCGAAACCAGGGAAGTTGGGACACATGGCCGAACGTAGAACGTACTCCTCCAGCCAGTTTAACTTCGATCTGCCGTATCTGCTGGATGTGCAGGTCAACTCCTTCAACCGCTTCATTCAGGCGGGCGTGCTCCCCAAGGAGCGCAAGCGCGAAGGGTTGCAGAAGATCTTCGCGGAAATCTTCCCGATTTCCGACCTGAAAGAGCAGTACGCCCTGGATTTCGAGGGCTACAACCTCGGCGTGCCGAAGTACTCCATCGAGGAGTGCCAGAAGCGCGGCATGACCTTCGCCGCCCCGCTCAAGGCGACGCTCAGCCTGAACGTGTTCGAGGGCGACGGCGAAGACAAGAAGTTCGTGGAGAAGATCACGAACGACGTGTACATCGGCGATCTGCCGCTCATCACCCGCAACGGCACGTTCATCATCAACGGCTCCGAGCGCGTGATCGTGTCGCAGCTGCACCGTTCGCCGGGCGTGAGCTTCGACGAAGAGACGCACACCAACGGCAAGCGCATGCTCAAGGCGCGCGTGATCCCGTACCGCGGTTCGTGGGTCGAGTTCCTGGTGGACGTGAACGAGGCGATGTACATCAACATCGACCGCCGCCGCAAAATCCCCGCCACCATTCTGCTCCGCGCCATCGGCTTCTCCCGCAACCAGGACATCATCAAGCTGTTCTACGGCGCGGACGAAGTGTCCGTGAACGCCGAGGGTCTTGAAGACAAGATCCTGTGGGAAGACCTGATCGACACCTCCACCGGCGAAGTGATCGCCGAAGCCAACACCGCCCTCACGGCGGTCGTGGTGAAGCGCGCCATCGAGGCGGGCCACAAGAAGCTCAAGGTGATCGCGGGCCTCGACCAGAACCCCGTCATCCACCTCACGCTCAACGCCGACCCGACGCACAGCGAGGAAGAGGCGCTGTTCCGCATTTACACGCTCATCCGTCCGGGCGATCCCCCGAACGTCGCGACGGCTCGCACTCTTCTCGAACGCCTGTTCTTCGACGACAAGCGCTACGACCTCGGCGAGGTCGGCCGCTACCGCATGAACAGCCGCCTGAAGCTGGACGTGCCCATGAGCACCATGACGCTGACGAAGGAAGACTTCCTCGCGATCATGCGCTACCTCAACGGCCTGTACCAGAACGACGGCATTCTGGATGACATCGATCACCTCGGCAACCGCCGCGTGCGTTCGGTGGGCGAACTTCTGGGCAACCAGTTCTCCCTCGGCCTGACCCGCATGGCCCGCACGATCCGCGAGCGCCTCAGCCTGCGCGACAACGAAGAGATGACCCCGCAGGATCTGGTGAACGCCCGCACGGTGTCCACCGTGATCTCGACGTTCTTCGGCAGCTCGCAGCTCAGCCAGTTCATGGATCAGATGAACCCTCTGGCCGAACTCACGCACAAGCGCCGCATGTCGGCCCTTGGCCCGGGTGGTCTGACGCGCGAGCGCGCCGGCTTCGAGGTGCGCGACGTGCACCACAGCCACTACGGCCGCCTCTGCCCGATCGAAACGCCCGAAGGTCCGAACATCGGTCTGATCTCCTCGCTGGCCGCCTACGGCCGCGTGAACCCCTACGGCTTCATCGAAACCCCCTACCGCAAGGTCAAGAACGGTGTGGTGACCAATGAGGTGGTGTATCTCACCGCCGATCAGGAAGACGAGTACAACGTCGCCCCCGCCTCGGCCCAGATCGACGACAAGAACAAGTTGGTGGGCGACTGGGTGATCGTGCGCAAGCAGGGCGACTTCCCGGTGATCCCGCGCGATCAGGTGCAGCTCATGGACGTGTCGCCCAAGCAGCTGGTCTCCATCGCCGCCGGCCTCATTCCGTTCCTCGAGCATGACGACGCCAACCGCGCGCTCATGGGCTCCAACATGCAGCGCCAGGCCGTGCCCCTGCTGAAGTCGGAAGCGCCCATCGTCGGCACCGGCCTGGAAGGCCGCACCGCCTACGACTCCGGCGCCATGGTGACCGCGCTCAACGCCGGCACGGTGCATTTCGTGGACGCGGCCACCATCGTGGTGAAGCGCGAAGAGGCCAAGAAGTCGGCCTCCGACTTCCTCGACGTGCCCGAGTACGACACCTACAACCTCCGCAAGTTCGAGCGCAGCAACCAGGACTCGACGATCAACCAGAAGGTCCTCGTCAACGTGGGCCAGAAGATCGCCAAGGGCCAGGTGCTCGCCGACGGCTCCAGCACGCAGAACGGCGAGCTGGCGCTGGGCAAGAACATCGTGGTGGGCTTCCTCCCCTGGAACGGCTACAACTACGAAGACGCCATCATCATCTCCGAAGAGCTGTGCAAGGAAGACACCTTCACTTCGATCCACATCGAGGAGTACGAGCTCGAGGTGCGCGACACCAAGCGCGGCCCCGAAGAGCTGACGCGTGAAATCCCCAACGTCTCGGAAGAGGCGCTGGTGAACCTCGACGAAAACGGCGTGATCCGCGTGGGCGCGGACGTCGACGCGGGCGACATCCTGGTCGGCAAGGTCACGCCCAAGGGCGAGACCGAGCTTTCGCCGGAAGAGCGCCTGCTGCGCGCCATCTTCGGCGAGAAGGCCGGCGACGTCCGCGACTCGTCCCTGAAGGCCCCTCCGGGCATGAAGGGCATCGTGGTCGAGACCCGCATGTTCTCCCGCAAGGAGCGCGACAAGAAGACCAAGAAGACCGACAAGGAGCGCATCGACGAGTTGCGCGCGCAGATCTCCGGCCGCATCGCCGAGATCACCACGGCGCGCGACCGCAAGCTGCTCGAGCTCCTCGACGGCAAGGACGCGCAGGAATTGCGCGACGGCTCCACGCAGGAGCTGCTGGTGGCCAAGGGCCGCAAGTACACCGAGAAGATGTTGCAGCGCATCAACTTCTCGGACGTGACCGCGCCCGAGGGTCTCACCGTCGACGCGGCGGCCAATGCCATCGCCGAGAAGGTGCTGATGACCGCCAACGAAATGATCCTGCGCCTGGAGGAGGAGCTCGACAAGGAGATCGACAAGATCATCCGCGGCGACGAACTCAAGCCCGGCGTGCTGCAACTGGTCAAGGTCTACATCGCCAAGAAGCGTCGCATCTCGGTGGGTGACAAGATGGCCGGCCGTCACGGCAACAAGGGCGTCATTTCCAAGATCGTTCCGGTCGAGGACATGCCCTTCATGAAGGACGGCCGCCCCGTGCAGATCCTGCTGAACCCCCTGGGCGTGCCTTCGCGCATGAACGTGGGCCAGCTGCTGGAGACCCACCTGGGGTGGGCCGCCGCGGCCCTCGGCCTCAAGGTCGCGACCCCCGTGTTCGACGGCGCCAGCTACGACGACGTGATCAACCTGCTGAAGGAAGCGGGCTTCCAGGCGAACGGCAAGACCGTTCTCTACGACGGACGCACCGGCGAGAAGCTGCACAACGACGTCACCGTCGGCATCATGTACATGCTGAAGCTCGGCCACCTCGTCGACGACAAGATCCACGCCCGTTCCATCGGCCCGTACTCGCTCGTGACCCAGCAGCCGCTGGGCGGCAAGTCGCAGTTCGGCGGCCAGCGCTTCGGCGAAATGGAAGTCTGGGCGCTCGAGGCTTACGGCGCGGCGTACACCCTGCAGGAAATCCTCACGGTGAAGTCCGACGACGTGATGGGCCGCTCCAAGATCTACGAGTCCATCGTGAAGGGCGAAAACTCGCCGCGCCCCGGCGTGCCCGAGTCCTTCAACGTGCTCATCAAGGAGATGCAGGCGCTTTGCCTCGACGTGAAGCTGCTGCAGGCCGAGGAAGAACTGGTCTAAAGAGCTAGTGGCTATTGGGTAGTGGGAACGACAGTGGGCGGTAGGGTGGTGTCCGGAGACGGACATTCACCCACGACCCACAACCCACGACCAGAACAGAATTGACGACAGGGAGAATATGATGAACGAGACTCTCGAAGCCCAAGCCCCGGCGACCCCCAAGGACGGCATCAGCATTCAGCTGGCCGCCCCCGACGTCATCCGCGGCTGGTCGTACGGTGAAGTGACCAAGCCCGAGACCATCAACTACCGCTCCTTCAAGCCCGAGAAGGACGGCCTGTTCTGCGAGCGGATCTTCGGACCCGTGAAGAACTGGGAATGCTCCTGCGGCAAGTACAAGCGCATCCGCTACCGCGGCGTGGTGTGCGACCGCTGCGGCGTCGAAGTCACGCACTCCAAGGTGCGTCGCGAGCGCATGGGCCACATCGAGTTGGCCGTGCCGGTCGTGCACATCTGGTTCTTCAAGAGCCTGCCGTCCACCATCGGCGCGTTGCTGGGCATTTCGGTGAGCAACCTCGAGCGCATCATCTACTACGAATCGTACGTGGTGATGGATCCCGGAGACACCGACCTCAAGCAGAACCAGCTGATCACCGAGGAAGAGTACATCGACCTCGAGGACGAAGGCCGTCACTTCGACGCGAAGATGGGCGCGCCCGCCATCAAGCAGCTGCTCGCGGAGATCGACGCCGACGCGCTGTCGCGCGACATGCGCGCCCGCATCAAGACCGAGACCAGCAGCCAGCGCAAGCAGGATCTGCTCAAGCGCCTGAAGGCCGTGGAAGCGTTCCGCAAGTCGCCCAACCGTCCCGAGTGGATGGTGCTCGACGTGATCCCCGTGATCCCGCCCGACCTGCGCCCGCTGGTTCCGCTCGAAGGCGGCCGCTTCGCGACCTCCGACCTGAACGATCTGTACCGTCGCGTCATCAACCGCAACAACCGCCTCAAGAAGCTGGTCGACATCAAGGCCCCCGAAGTCATTCTGCGCAACGAAAAGCGCATGCTTCAGGAAGCCGTCGACGTGCTGTTCGACAACGGCCGCCGCACCTTCTCGGTGAAGGGTGAGAACCGTCGTCCGCTGAAGTCGCTGTCCGAATTGCTCAAGGGCAAGCAGGGCCGCTTCCGCCAGAACCTGCTCGGCAAGCGCGTCGACTACTCCGGCCGTTCGGTCATCGTGGTCGGCCCCGAGCTCAAGATCCACCAGTGCGGTCTCCCCAAGTCGATGGCGCTCGAGCTGTACAAGCCGTTCATCATCCAGCGTCTCGAGGAGAAGGGCTTCGTCCACACGGTCAAGTCCGCCAAGAAGTTCGTGGAGAAGGAACGTCCCGAGGTGTGGGACATTCTCGAAGAGATCATCGACGATCACCCGGTTCTGCTGAACCGCGCGCCCACTCTGCACCGCTTGGGCATCCAGGGATTCTACCCGAAGCTGATCGAAGGCAAGGCGATCCGTCTGCACCCGCTCGTTTGCACGGCCTTCAACGCCGACTTCGACGGTGACCAGATGGCCGTTCACCTGCCCCTCTCGTTCGAGGCGCAGCTGGAAACCCGCATCCTCATGATCGCGGCCAACAACATCCTGCACCCGGCGTCGGGTCAGCCCATCGCCGTGCCCTCGCAGGACATCGTGCTCGGCTGCTACTACCTGACCGCCATGAAGACCACGGGCAAGGGCGCCGGCAAGCGCTTCTCCGACGTGGATGAAGCCATCCGCGCGTACGAAGAAGGCGTGGTGGAGCTGCATGTTCCGGTGAAGATCCGCATGAAGGGCGAGATGGTCGAGACCTCCGTGGGTCGCTCCATCCTCAACCTGGCGATCCCCGAGGAGCTGGGCTACCTCAACAAGACCTTCGACAAGAAGACCATCTCGCAGACCGTCGACCGTTACTTCCGCATCGCGGGCAACGAGAAGACCGGCCAGCTGCTCGACCGGATCAAGGAAACGGGCTTCAAGTGGGCCATGCGCGGCGGCATGAGCATTTCGATCGCCGACATGATCATCCCGCCCGAGAAGTACGACATGATCCGCCAGACCAAGGAGAAGGCGGACAAGGTCGTGGAGCTGTACGAAAACGGCGTCATCACCGACGGCGAGCGCTACAACCAGATCATCGACTTGTGGTCGCACACCACCAACGACGTGGCCACGCTCGTGTACGAAAAGCTGGCGCAGGACCGCGACGGGTTCAACCCCGTGTACATGATGGCGGTGTCGGGCGCGCGCGGTAGCCGCGAACAGATCAAGCAGCTCTCCGGCATGCGCGGCCTCATGTCGAAGCCGCAGAAGAAGATCACGGGTCACGAGATCATCGAGAACCCGATTCTCTCCTGCTTCCGCGAAGGCCTCAACGTGCTCGAGTACTTCATTTCGACGCACGGCGCCCGCAAGGGTCTGGCCGACACGGCGCTCAAGACCGCCGACGCCGGTTACCTCACGCGCCGTCTGGTCGACGTGGCCCAGGACCTCGTGGTGAACGAGGAAGACTGCGGCACGACGCTGGGCCTCGACATGCGCGACACCACCGAAGGCGACGACATCGTGGTGCCGCTGCAGGAGAAGATCCTCGGTCGCGTGGTCGCGGACGATGTGTACCATGCGGTGACCGACGAACTGCTGGCCGAAGCCGGCACCATGATCGACGAGGTCACGGCGGAGAAGATCGGCCAGGCCGGTCTCGAGAGCGTGCGCGTCCGTTCGGTGCTGACCTGCGAAGCCGTGCGCGGCGTGTGCGTCAAGTGCTACGGCCGCAACCTGGCCAACGGCCGCATGATCGACATCGGCGAAGCCGTCGGCGTTGTGGCCGCCCAGTCCATCGGCGAACCGGGTACCCAGCTGACCCTGCGCACCTTCCACATCGGCGGCGCGGCCTCGCGCATGACCGCGGAATCGCAGAAGAAGTCCAAGTGGGATTGCTCGGTGCAGCTGCAGGACGTGGAGACCGTGGATTCGCGCAGCGGCGACAAGGTCGTGGTCTCGCGCTCCGGCGAAATGGTGCTGGTCGACGAACACGGCATCACCAAGGTCCGCTACATCGTGCCGTACGGCTCGCTCCTCAAGGTTCAGGACGGCCAGGCCATCAAGAGCGGCGCGGTCCTGTTCAATTGGGATCCGTACAACACGCTGATCATCACCCGCCACGGCGGCACGGTCGAGTTCGACGACCTCAAGGAAGGCGTCACGTACGTCACCGAGTTCGACGACGCCACCGGCGTGGAGAGCATCCGCGTCATCCGCGACAAGCGCACGCGCCTGCACCCGCACATCAACATCATCGGCGCCGACGGTTCCAAGCTGGGCCGCTACTCGCTGCCTGAGAACGCGTACCTGCAGTTCCGCAACGGCGACTCGGTCCACGCGGGCGACGCCCTCGTGAAGATCGCGCGCGCCGCCGGCAAGACCCGCGACATCACCGGCGGTCTTCCGCGCGTGGCCGAACTGTTCGAGGCGCGCCGTCCCAAGAGCCCGGCGGTCGTCGCGGCCATCGACGGCATCGTGTCTTTCGGCGATGTGGAACGCGGTCAGCAGCGCATCATCGTGACCGCCGACATGCGTCACGCCGCCGCCGCCGACCTGGCCCCCGGTTCCGAAGCCCCGCAGGAGTCGTACCTGATTCCGCGCGGCAAGCACGTGACGGTGCACCCGGGCGACCGCGTGCGCAGCGGCGACAAGCTCTGCGACGGCCCGGTCGATCCGCACGACATTCTGCGCATCAGCGGCGACGCCGAAGTGCAGCGCTACATCGTCGAGGAAATCCAGGCCGTGTATCGCCTTCAGGGCGTGACCATCTCCGACAAGCACATCGAGGGCATCGTCCGTCAGATGATGCGCAAGGTGATCGTCGAGAACCCGGGCGACACCGAGCTGCTCGAGGGCGAGGAGATCTCCAAGGCCCGCCTGCGCGAAGAGAACAACCGCGTCGCCGCCGCCGGCGGCGTGCCGGCTTCCTTCCGCCCGCTGCTTTTGGGCATCACCAAGGCCTCGTTGGCGACCGACAGCTTCATCTCGGCGGCGTCGTTCCAGGAAACCACCAAGGTGCTGACCAACGCCGCCATCGCCGGCAAGATCGACACCCTGGAAGGCCTCAAGGAGAACGTCATCATGGGTCGCCTCATTCCTTCGGGAACGGGCAACCGCCAGGTGGGCAACATCCGGGTCAAGGATCTGGATGCGGTGGCCGAGGAGGAAGCCTCCTTGCGCGCCGGCCACGAACTGTCGACGTCGAACATCCCCGAACCTCTCTTCACCGGCGAAATTCCGGTTTAAGCTGAGGGTCGGGAGACCGTCATGGCCTTTTCTCCGGGCGTGGGGGCGGGAAACTACGGTTTTCAGCCCTCCCCGCCGGTGGGAGAAAAACCCTGGCGGCTGCCCGCCGGTCACGGTTTTTGCGGGAAATACCCGCTAACCCGTTGACGCAAAAGGTTTTGAAAATTAGGTTTCACACCCCAAAATTGGATCCGGAGTCTCTGTGCCTACTATCAGTCAGTTGATTCGCAAGGGCCGCTCGGCTCAGCGCAGCAAGAGCAAAGCGCCCGCACTCATGGGCAGCCCGCAAAAGCGCGGCGTGTGCACCCGCGTGTACACCACCACGCCCAAGAAGCCCAACTCCGCGTTGCGCAAGATCGCCCGTGTGCGTCTTTCCAACAAGATGGAAGTCACGTGCTACATCCCCGGTGAAGGACACAACCTGCAGGAGCACAGCATCGTGCTCATCCGCGGTGGTCGTGTGAAGGACGTGCCCGGTGTGCGTTACCACATCATCCGCGGTACGCTCGATACCTCGGGCGTCGATGGCCGTCGCCAGAGCCGCTCGCTGTACGGCGTGAAGCGTCCGAAGGCCGGTGCCGCCGCCGCAGCGCCCGCCAAGGGCGGCAAGAAGAAGTAATCCGGCACAAAGCCGCTGAATTCAAGAACCAGAACGACCAGGATCATCAATGTCCAGACGTAAAAAAGCCGACAAGCGCCGCATCTACGGCGACCCCCGCTATAACAGCACCCTGATCACCCAGTTCATGAACGTGATCATCGGGCAGGGCAAGAAGACCACCGCCGAAGACATCGTCTACACGGCGCTGTCGGAGTTCAAGAAGAAGATCGGCGGCGAAGACGATGAACTGACCCTCTTCAAGGCCGCGCTGGGCAATGTCAAGCCGGCCGTCGAAGTGAAGTCGCGTCGCGTCGGTGGCGCCAACTACCAGGTGCCGATCGAAGTGCCGGCCCCGCGCCGCACCGCGCTCGCTCTGCGTTGGCTCAAGGAAGCCGCGCAGAACCGCAACGAGAAGGACATGCCGCGCCGTCTGTCGGCCGAGCTGATCCAGGCCTACAACAACGAAGGCAACGCGGTCAAGAAGCGTCAGGACGTGCACCGCATGGCCGAGTCGAACAAGGCCTTCGCGCACTTCCGCTGGTAACAGCGAGGTTCCGCAACCTTTGCGATTTCAAAAAACCCTCCGGCAACGGAGGGTTTTTTGTTTTGGAATTCATCAAATCGGAGCGCTGTGTGCGATGACCGTTTGGTTTATTGCCTTTTGAACCGAATACCTTTAGGCAGCGCCTCAAACTTTTTCAGGAAGCGGTGTTGTTGCAGGAGAACGTACCATATGAAGCTCGTCACCACATCCCGTTTGGCTCTCCTGGCATTTTCCGCATTCGTTGTGTTGGCATTCGCAAGCACAGCTCAAGCTGAAGTTTTGTCCGTCCCCAAACAAACCATCAATCTCAACGATGGCACGGTGCTGCGCGGCTTGGTCGTGGGGGAAACCGACACCACGGTCACCGTCGACACCGACGAGCTGGGCCGCGTGACCATCAAGCGTTCGCGCATCACCCTGATGCCGGTGCGCGATACGGCGGTCGAGGCTGCATCCGCGCGCGTCGCTGCGGTCGACCCCGACCCCATCGGTCACGCGTTGGTGCTCATGCCCACGGCGTTCCTCCCCCCCAAAGGCTCCGTGGTCTTCCGCGACTTCGAACTGCTGTTCCTCACGCTGGGTTACTCGCCCACCGCCTCGACCTCGGTCGTGGCCGGCGCGATGTTCCCCATCAGCGCGGATTTCAACGCGCTCACCTTCGGCGTGAAGCAAGGCCTTTACCAGGACGAGGCCGCGCGCAACGCGCTGGCCGTGGTGGGCAACGTGACCGTACCCATAGGGCGCGAGATCAACGAAGCGGGCTTTTTGTGGCTCGCGAGCCTGGTGGGCTCGCATCGCTTCACGCCGGGCCTGGGCGCGCACGCGGCCGTGGGCGGCGTGGGTGTACAGGGGCGGGGCGAGAGCGCGCAGAACCTTTCGCTGGCCGCCGGCGTCGACGCGCGTGCGACCAAAAACGTGAAGTTCCTGGCCGAAGTGCTGCGCGGCGGCACCAGTTTCGACCCGAACTCGTCGCTCACGCTCCTCAACGTCGGCGTTCGCCTGCACGGCGAGCGCCTCAGCGCCGACCTGTGCGCCGTGCGCCCGCTCGAGGGACAGCTCGGAGACTTGTTGTTCATCCCGCTGATCAATGTGGGGTATAGGTTCTAGCGAGCGAGAATGAAAGCCGCGAGATTGTACTGGGTACTGGGTACTGGGTACTGGGTATCCGGTGACGGTTTGCGTATCGGCCAAGGAACATCCGGGAAATCCATCCGCCTTCGGATTTGCGGAATGAATGTCGACTTCGGATCCGCCTTTTCCAAAACCGGATAGATCTTCAAGCGAAATATCGCGACACGCGCAAGATTCCATTCCCAGTACCCAGTACCCAGTACCCAGTACCCAGTACCCAGTACCCAGTACCCAGTACCCAGTACCCAGTACCCAGTACCCAGTACCCAGTACCCAGTACCCACTACCCAATCTCCCTCCCTGCTACCTTTCCTCCCCCATGACCTCCTCCTGGCTTCTCACCTACTTCCTCCTCGGAGGCGGCATCGGGGTTTTGGCGGGGCTGTTCGGCATCGGCGGGGGAGGGGTGATGGTCCCCGTCCTGACAAGCCTGTTCGCAGCCCAAGCCTTTCCCCCCGAACATCGCCTGCACATCGCGCTGGGAACCTCGATGGCCGCCATCGTGCCCACGGCGATCTCGAGTCTGCTCGCTCATCACCGCCGTGGGGCGGTGCTGTGGCCCGTGGTGGCGCGCCTCGCGCCGGGGGTTGTGGTCGGCACCTTCGCGGGGACTTTTGTGGCCTCCAGCCTCTCCACACGCCCGCTCGCCGCGTTCTTCGCCGCCTTCATGGCCTTTGTCGCCTACAAGATGTTCCGCGACGTGGTGCCGCAGGCATCGCGCGGGTTGCCTTCGGCCCCCACGCTGGCCGGGGTGGGGGCGGGCATCGGCGGCGTCTCCGCGCTGGTGGCCATCGGGGGTGGTTCGTTGACCGTACCCTTCCTCGCGTGGTGCAATGTCCGTCTGCAGACGGCCATCGGAACCTCGGCGGCGGTGGGGTTTCCCATCGCGTTGATGGGTGCGCTGGGTTACATCCTCACCGGCCTTGGCATCTCCGGCCTTCCCGCGGGCACGCTCGGCTATGTGTATTGGCCCGCGGCCCTCGCCATGGCGGCCGCCAGTTCTTTCACAGCGCCGCTCGGCGCGCGCCTTGCCCACAGGCTTCCCGTCGCCACCCTCAAACGGTTGTTCGCCGTGCTGCTGGTGCTGCTGGCATTGCACATGTTGTGGAAGGTGATTGGAGGTTGAAATGTTTCCGTCTCGGGCTTTGGGGGGCGAAACACATCCAGCTCGTGCGATTGTAAATTCCATTTGTACACGACAGCACACTTGATGAAGGTCAACCATGAACACCATCGCACGCCTCGCCCTGCTCATCGTCCTTTCCGCCGGGGTCGCCTTCTCGCAACAAGCGGCCTCTCCCGATACGACCGGTAACAGGGTCGAACGTAAGCTGGACCGCATGGACGACAAGCTTGACGAGATCCACGATGATGTTCGCGTGATCCGGCGCGAAGTCGTCGACAGCCCGCTCGGAAATCGCAAATGGGGCGTTGAATTCAATCCGGCGCGGCCGCTCGTCTTCGCGGGGGATGCGCTTACCCTATCGGGCGGCGTATCCAACTTTTCCTGGGACCGTTCCGCCGAAGTCGCCTTTCCATTCGTGCTGTGGGTTTTCGGAGGAGACGACGGTGCGATCTTCTCGCAGGACGTTCATTATCGCCATTTTCTTAGCGGACATCAGCGCGGTTTTTATCTCGGTGGCTACGCGCGCTATCAATATGCCCGATACACTGAATTTGACTTGACGACCGACGACCCACAAGAGCGCAGTTTGAATCGCGCGGGGTTGGCTTTCGAATTGGGCAGTCGCGTGTTTTCGCGCAAGGGTCTTTATTGGGGGTGGAGCGTCTCTTTAGGTCGTTTTATCGTCGGCGACCAAATGGACGAGGAAAGTTTCCCCGACAATCCTTTCTTGTGGGCCGACGATCTCATCCTCGACATCGAACTGCTGAAAGTCGGGTTCGCGTTTTAGGCTTGCGACCGGCCTTGTCGAACTTGGTTCGCCTCGCTCATTGTCTCCCCGTCGCCACCCTCAAACGGTTGTTCGCCGTGCTGCTCGTGCTCTTGGCTTTGCATATGCTGTGGAAGGTGTTCGGAGGGTAGCCTCGCGCCAAGAGTGAGAAAAGTGAGAAATAAATTTCACGATTGTATGCTTTTCATCAAATACTTATGATGATGAGCATGCAAACTCCCTTCGAATTCTCGGTATCGGCTCAGCGACAATCAGGACGCGGGGTGCTCGCGTTCGCCTTTCTGATGATCATCGGAGTGTTCACAGCGACGGCCGCTGAACTGAAGCTCGACGACGGGTCCGTGATCCGGGGAGAAATTCTCTCTTTGACAGATTCCGTCGTGGCCGTGCGCACCCAAAGTCTCGGCGACGTGCTCGTGATGAGATCCCGCATCGTGGCGGGGCTCGATGAATCCGATTCGCCTTCCTCACCGCCAATCCGCGGAGAGAGGTATCGTCAGGACCCTGCCGGTTACGCGCTGTTCTTTCTGCCCACGGCCTTCACGCCCCCGCAGGGCACCAAAACCTTCCGCGACTTCGAGTTGTTTTTCCTGAATTTCGGATACTCGCCCACATCGTCCACCGTGGTGTCGGGCGGCTTTCTCTTTCCCATCACCACCGAATTTCAGCTGCTGACGCTCGGGGTCAAGCAGCAGCTATTCCAGACGCAAACCGGAACGGCCATGGCCATCACCGGCAACATCACCATTCCCGTCAGCGATGATGCCGAAGGAAGCCTCTACAACGGCAACCTCCTGTTCAGCCATCGGGTCGCGGAGGGCCGCTATGAGGATGCCTTCGGCGTTCATGCCGCACTCGGCTACTGGAAAGGCACCGAAAGCGAAGAGGGTGCGTTCACGCTGGGTGCGGGAGCGGAGGTTCGACTGACCGCCAATGCGAAGTTCATCGCGGAGTACTATGGGCCGACCGAAGAGCCGGAAGTTGGCTTCATGACGCTCGGCTTTCGCCTGCACGGCGATAAGCTTTCAGCCGACATCGCAGGCGTTCGACCGCTTGAGGCGGAAGGCGGCGACTTTCTGTTTTTTCCTCTTCTGGTCGTGAACTACCGTTTCTGATCGTGGGTCGTCCGGCTTCAGCCGCGCCGCACTAACGCTCCCGCACTGATCCTGTCGCCCGGAGGGTTGCGCGTCCAATGAAATCATGTCGACCGCAATTCGGGCCGGCGTGGATCGGGATTCCGCTAACATCTCCCAACGACTACCTACTTTTCCGGGCATGTCCCTGCCCCTCGAACAAAAGCGCAACATCGCCATCCTCGCGCACGTGAACGCCGGCAAGACCACGGTGTCGGAACGTCTGCTGTACTTTACGTCGGCCATCAGCGGCACGGGTGAGGTCGATGAAGGCCTCGCCACCATGGATTACCTGGAGGAAGAAAAAAAGCGGGGCATCACCATCGAAGCGGGCATCGCGTCGTACACGTGGAAAGGCGTGCAGGTGACCTTCGTGGACACCCCGGGGCATGTCGATTTCGGGGCGGAGGTCGACTTCGCGCTCAGGTCCGTCGAAGGCGCGGTGATCGTGGTGTCGGGTGTGAGCGGCGTGGAGTCGCAAACGCTCGCGGCGTGGGAGAAAGTCAAGCGCAGCGGCAACGCCCCGCTGGTGTTCATCAACAAGATGGATGTGGCGGGAGCCGACAGCGCGCGCGTGCTGGAACAGTTGCGCGTGCTGTTCAAAACCGTACCCGTGGTGCTGAACTTTCCGGTGTATAAAAACGGCGCCATCGACGGCGTGATCGACGTGGTCAACGAGCTCGCGCTGTTCCGCTCCGAAGAGAACCCGCGTCGTCTGCTCAAGGGTGAGATCCCCGAGCACTGTCACGACGAATACATCCGTCATCGTCATGACCTCATCGACTTCGCGTCGCGGCACAACGACGCGGTGCTCGCGGGCTGGATGGAGGGGCGCGCGGTGGAGACGGTCGATCTGATGGCGGGCGTGCGCGCGGGCGCGGCGCGCGGCGAGGGCGTGCCGGTGTGCATGGGCTCGGCGATCCGCAATGCCGGCGTGCGCCAACTGTTGAATGCCATCAATCAACTGTTGCCGCCTCCCGCTTTGCCCGCCGACGCCAAAAAATCGGTGGGCTCCGTCATCAAAGCGCGTTGGTATCCCGGGCTCGGAAAGATTTATCTCGCCAAGATCCACTCGTCCGAAGCGGCCCGCAAGCTTGCCGACATGCGCTATCACCGTGTCTTCGCCGAAACGCTCGAGCCGATCGAGGATCCCGGCGACGGCGACATCGTCGCGGTGGAGACGGCGCGCCCGCTGGTGGCGGGAATGTCGCTCGGGCGGGGCACCGCGCGGGAGGCGGGGGGATATCGCCCGTTGTTGCAGGCGCGGCTCGAGCCCGCGGGCGGGTCTGATCCGGCACGCCTGGGCGAGGTCCTGAAAACCCTGGCCGAATCCGATCCCTCCATTCAGGCGGAAGCCGATCCCGTGACGGGCGGATGGCTCGTGCGCACCGTCGGCGAGCTGCAGCTCGACGTGTTCTGCCGCCGTCTCAAGAGCGAGCACGGGCTCGAGGTGCGCGCCGGCGCACCGCGCGTGCATCATGTCGAACGCCTTAAAACCCCCGTCGTTAAAGGGCGCGGGCATGCTCAGGCCTACGGTTCGGAGGCGATCGTGACGTTTGTCGCACGATTAAATTCCGATCGGGACGAAAATCACATTGCACTCCCGGAGGACGTCGATCCGGTGGAGGCGGGGATTTTGCGGGATTGCTTCGCGGCCTTTTGCGCCCAAGGGGTGCTGGGGCAGGGAGCGATCGTCGGGCTGGACCTCGAGGTCACGGAAATCGGGGGCGCTTCGAGACCGGTTTTACCGGTCCTTTTGGCGAAAACTTTCTCCGACGGTCTGCGTGAAAGCCTAAAAAACGAGAATTTCGAGGTTTACGAACCCATCATGAACCTGGAAATCATCGTTCCCGAGGAATTTTGCGGCGGGGTATTGGCCGATCTGGCCACCCGCGGGGGGGTGATCCGGAAGATCGACGCCGACGGGCGTAACTCAATAATCTTTCTGGAGATACCCTTGGAGAACGTATTTGGCTATGCTACCTTACTCCGCTCCTTATCGAAGGGCTTGGGCGTTTTCGTTCTGACGTACGAGAGACACGGCGTCAAAAAAAGAACCTGAAAACCCCGGGAAAACCTTCGTTCCAGGCGAAATTAACGGGCCGAATCCGTGGTCACCGACTCCTGAAAAGGCGGGGGGTGGCGGGCGGAGGAAGCCGATGAAAACTTCTAGCACTAGCGACAGAGGAGCTTCGAAAGCACCATGGCGAAGGCAAAATTCGAGCGGACGAAACCGCACGTTAACATCGGCACCATCGGCCACGTGGACCACGGCAAGACGTCCCTGACGGCCGCCATCACCACCGTTCTGGCCAAGTCGGGCGGC